>Ga0182012_10005055_pt1 | contig 13728 bp, 10 predicted proteins | sample 612S2SmetaG_FD_120486 | JGI IMG/M metagenome (GOLD analysis project Ga0182012, IMG submission 120486) | Permafrost microbial communities from Stordalen Mire, Sweden - 612S2S metaG | ecosystem: Environmental > Terrestrial > Soil > Wetlands > Permafrost | place: Sweden: Stordalen | collected... | reverse complement strand
GCCGCTCCCCCGGGCGAGGTACTCGAGCACGGCGTACTCCATCCGTGTCAGGGCGAGGTCACGTCCCTCGATCAGCGCCTGGAAGCGCTCGCAGCGGATCTCGAGCCCGCCGACGAAGGTGAGGCGGTCCGAGCGCCTGCGCAGCCGCCGGGAGTGGCTGCTGACCGACTCTGCCCGCGCGATCAGCTCCTCCGGGTGGCAGGGCTTGGCGAGCCAGTCGGCGGCGCCCATGCGCAGCCCCGCGACCCGTTCGCTGGCCGTCGAGGATTCGGTGCAGACGATCACGTGGAGCTCGGGCCGCCGCCGGCAGAGCTCGCCCAGCCAGCGCCAGCGCCGGTCGCCGAGCAGCGCCAGATCGACGATGAGGACGTCGCAGTCGAGCGTCCCGAGCTGCTTCATCGACACGTTCGCCGCCAACGTCCGGTAATCGCAGCCGAGCCGTTCGAGCCGCTTGCCGAGCGCGGCGATGAGGCTCCTGTCGCGGTCGATGATCGCGGCGCTCAGGGGTGCGGCCGGCGTCGAGGGGCTCGTCGCGCCCGGCCCCGGGCCGGGCCGCGCCGGCCGCGCAGGGTGCGGCACCTCGGGCGGGTCGATACTCCTCATGTGTCTGGCGCTGGCGGCCACCGTTACGTCGTCCTTGCTCGCGCGAGTCATCGTTCCCGGGGGAGCCCTCCACCCGTGCAATGAGCACTTTAAGGGTGAGGATTATGAGGAATGTATCAGGGGTGTGAACGGGGCGCAAACGGCCCGGACAGCGGCCGGCCCGCCGCGGCACTCGCGCCGATCAGGCGCCGGGTCGGGCTTGGGGCTCGCCGCTCCGCGCTCTCGCTTCGCGCACGATCAGCACGCTGCAGGGCGCATGGTGGGAGACCCTGTTGGCGAGGCTTCCCGCGCGCAGGCGCCTGCCGCGGCCGGAGCGTGGGTCCCCGACGACGATCAGCTCGGCGCCGTGCTCGCCGGCGACAGCGATCAGCGCGTCGGCCTGATCCGCCCGCTCGATGTGGGAGCGCGCGTCCAGGCCCTCCCGCGCCGCGGCCCGCACCGCGCCCGCCAGGGCCCGCTCGGCCGCGGGGCCCGAACGCGAGGATGTGAAGGCGCTGACGATGTGCAGCTCCGCCCCGAGCACGGCGCTGAGCTCGAGCGCGACCGCGAAGGCCCCGGCGCCCGCGGCAGCGCCGGCGGGGCCGGCGACGATCGTCCTGATCGGCCCCGCGGAGCGGGCCGGCGCCGCGAGCGAGGAGCCGGCGCCCGCAGCGACGCGCTGGGCGAGACTCCGCGCCGGTGTCAGGGTCCCTGCGCCCGCCGCCCGCAGCGCGCGGCCGAGCTGTGCTCCCATCCCGCGCTGGGGCGGCAGCTCGATCAGCAGCTGGACTTCGCCGGCGGAGCTGCGCCGGTCGGCATCGCCGAGCTCGGCGAGCAGGCCGAGCGCCGGGCGGTTCTCGCTGAGGACGAGGGCACTGAAGCGGCGGATGCCCTCGCTGCGGGCGCGGTAGGTGAGGCGGTCGAGCAGCGCCCTGCCGAGGCCGCGGCGCTGCCAGTCGTCGGCGACGGTCACCGCGACTTCGGCGGCCGCGGGATCCTCCTTCGAGCGGACGTAGCGGGCGATGCCCAGCATCGCCCCCGTGGCGGGGTCGAAGGCGCCGATCGCCTCGTGGTCGTGATGGTCGACGCCGTCGATCAGATATGTGAGCTCGGCGGCCGAGAGTTTGCTCTTCGTCGTCAGGAAGCGCCGGTAGCGTGACTCCTCGCTGAGTCGTTCGAAGCTCGCGGCGAGGACCGGCTTGTCCTCCGGGGCGAGCGGGCGCAGACGGACCCGCGCGCCGTCGCGCAGCGTGACCGTGCGGCCTCGGGAACGGTTCGGCATCGTTGGCTCGGACAGAAGGGTAGGACCTGACGGCCCCGCTACCGTGGGGTCCTCGTGGGCGCGCCCGGATGCCGGGGCGCCGCGGCGGGTGAGATATGAGCGAGACGACCGACAGCCGGCTGCGCGGAGGGCGCGACGGGGAGCCCCCGCGCGAGCTTGCGCGCGTCGCGGCGGGCGATCTGGAAGTGCCGGAGGAGCTCAGCAGGCGCCGGCTGCGTTCGCGGCTGCTGGTGGCGCTCGGCCTGGTGGCGCTCGTCGTCGCGCTCGTGGGGCTGCTTCCCGGGCTGGGCTCGCTGCGGGCGATGCTCTCCCGCGCCGAGCCGGGATGGATCGCGCTCGGCGCGGTGCTGAAGGTGCTCTCGGGCCTCGGTTACGTGGCGGTCTTCCGGATGATCTTCTGCCGGCGGATGAGCTGGCGCGTCAGCTACCAGGTCGGGATGGCCGAGCTCGGCGCGAACGCGCTGTTCCCGACCGGCGGCGCGGGGGGCCTCGCGCTCGGTGCCTGGGCGCTGAAACGGGGCGGGATGGAGGCGGCCGAGATCGCCAAGCGCACCGTCGCCTTCTTCCTGCTGACGAGCGTTCCCAACGTCCTCGGGGTGATCGTCATCGGCCTGCTGCTGGCGACCGGTGCCGTCGGTGGCGAGGGGAACCTGCTGCTGAGCGCCCTGCCGGCGGCGATCGCCCTTGCGGGGGTCGCGATCGCCCTGCTCTCGGGGCGGATCGCGCGGCGCTGGGCGGAGCGCCTGGGGCGCGGCGGCAAGGACGGGCCGATGAGCCGCCTGCGGGTCCTCCAGCGCTCGCTGGCGGCGGTCGGGGAGGGGGTCCAGGAGGCGCTGGTGCTGCTGCGGGAGGGCAATCTCTTGCTGCTGGCGGGATTGATTGCCTATCTGGTGTTCGACGTGATGATCCTCTGGGCCGGGTTTCGCGCGTTCGGCGCCTCGCCGCCGCTGGCGATCCTGTTCCTCGCCTACCTGATCGGCGAGCTCGGCGGGCTGATCCCGGTGCCGGGTGGCATCGGCGGCGTCGACGCTGGACTGGTGGGTACGCTGGCGCTCTACGGCGTGCAGCTGACGGCCGCGACCTCGGCCGTGCTGGTCTACCGGGCGATCGCGCTGTGGCTGCCGGCGGTGCTCGGCTCGCTGGCGTTCGTGGCGCTGCGCCGGACGCTGCGCGAGGAGTCCGCGAAGATCGCGGTCTGCTCACCGCTGACGCCGATGGACGTGATCGGGTTGGGCCCGGTCCTGGTCGAGTCGGGCGGGGGCGCTACAGCGGCGAGGCCATGACGGCGGTCTCGGTGCGGATCGTCGCGCGCTCCTCGGCCTTCAGCCCGGCGGCGAACTCGTCGAGCTTGCGTTTGGGGCCCGTCAGCTGGAAGGCGACCTGCACGCCGAGCAGGTGGCGGTGCTCGACGAGCTCGCAGCTGATCGCGAGTTCCTCCGCATAGATCTGCAGCGACTGCTCGAATTCGCGGCGGATCTCCCGGCCGACGTTGGCCACGAGGGTCCTCGTCTCGAGCGCCGTCGCCTCCTCGCGCGTGCGGGCCGCCGCCGCCCTGGCCTCGGCGTCGGCCGGCGCGGGCTCGACCTGGAGCCAGTCGTCGAGCTCCCGGTCCCAGTGGCTGATCTGCTCGCGCGCCTCGACTCCGTGCTCGCGAAGCGCCGCCTCGATCGTCCGGCGCGCCGCCTCGAGGGCGGGACGGTCGGCGGCGTAGGCGAACAGCCGCCTCCCGTCGTGGGTGATCACGACGTCCGCAGCGAGCGCGGGCGGCGAGGCGCCGGCCGTCGCCGGCTCGCGCAGCCGGCTGACGAGCGTCTCGAGCGTGTGGGCGTCGCAGTCCAGCTCGGCCCGCAAACGCCAGTCATCGTCCTCGTCCGCCGGCACGGGCCGAGCCTAGCGCAGCAGCCGGTAGCCGAGCAGCCCGCCGAGGCTGGGGATCCAGAAGGCGACGGCGTGGTAGATCAGGACCGCAGCGGCCGTCTCGGCGACGGGTGCGCCATAGAGGACGAGCACCGCGGCGAGGCCTCCCTCGAGCACGCCGATCGAGCCGGGGACCGGGATCAGGTTGCCGAGATAGCCGATCACGTAGCCGAGGACGAGGACGGCGATCGGCGCCTGGAAGTGGACGGCCCGGAGGGCCGCGTAGAGGACTGCGATGTCGAACGCCAGGTAGCCGACCGCGCCGGCGAGGCGCCAGCTGGGGTGCCTCAGCGCCCGGAGTGCCTCGGTTATCCCCCCGGTGACGGTCCGGACGGGGACGCTGGCGGCGAGTCTCCCGCTCGAGCGGCGGGCGATCGGTGGGAGCGCGAGGGCGGCGCCGATGACCGCGATCGCGCCGCTCAACGGCAGCGCCCACGCGAGTGCGCCGCCGGGTCCCGCCGAGAGGCCGGTGCCGAGCAGGACGCCGGCGGTGCCCATCGCGGCGACGCTGACGGCGCTCGAGAGGAAGAAGAGGCCACTCGAACGGCGGACGATCTGATCGGTGGGCAGGCCTTCCTGGTGCATCAGCCAGCCGCCGACGGCGAGTGCGCCGGCGCCGCCGGTGGGCAGCAGGGCACCGGAGCCCATCTCGGTCCAGGCCAGCGCCCTGGCGCGGCCCGGCTCGAGCCCGGCGAAGAAGTGGCGGAAGACGACGACGAAGCTCGCGCAGGAGGCGAGCTCGAGGACGACGGCGAGCGCGAGCCAGCCAGCCTGCGCATGACGCATGTCCGCGAGCGCCCCGCGCAGGCCGGGCACCGCGAGCACGAGCGTGATGAGCGCGACGAGCAGGACGGCGAGCGTGATCAGCCGTCGGGCGAGGGGGTGGGGGCGTGGGAGCGCCCGGGGCTCGACGGCGGGGCCCGACCCGGCGGCGACGGCGCTCATCGTCCCGCCACCGCCGCGAGCTGCACGGCGATTCGCCCGTGGCGCGAGCGGACGGGGGCGTTGGCTGTGTCAGGCCTGAGCATCCGCGCGAGCGACGCGAGCGCCCGGCGGTCGAGCTCGGCCGTGGCCTCGGCGCGGATCACGCTCTGTCCCTGACCCGGCTCGCTTTCCAGGAGGGTGCCGTGGAAGGCGATCTCCTGCAGCACACTCTCGATGCTCAGCGTTCCCGGGATCGTCAGACGGCCGTCGGCGTCGGCGAGGATCCGCCGCGAGCGAAAGACGACCCGCCGGTGGTCCTCCGATTGCATGGCGAGGGCGCCCAGCTCGAAGCTCGCGCAGAGGAGCACCATGCCGGCGCCGTCGCTATCGAGGCGGCCGGCCAGCGGGGCGCTGGACACGGGCACGAAATGCCCGCGCCGGCGGAGCTCCAGCTCGGCGGTGGAGCCCCCGTCGATGCTCCACGAGCCCCGCGCGAGCGGGCCGGGCGCCCGCCGCCGGCTTCTGCGGGCCGCCGTCGCGGCCGCTGGCAGGGGGTGGACGCGAACTGACATGGAAGCTAGCCTAGCGCAATCGTTGGCAATTACCAATGACCTTCATATAAATAGGGTCGATATATGACGTACGCTCCATGAAGCGACAACTTGGTCGGCTAATTGCAGGCGGGTGATAGGTCTATGCAGACGCCTTGTGGGACGCTATCCTTGGTATATGCCAACGACGACTCTCGCCAAGGAGCCCGCCAAGCAGGAAATAATCGGCCGCAAGATCGGCTTCCTGGTGGCCCAGGTTGGCCGTGCGGCAACGCGCCGCTACGGCACGGCCCTGGCGCCGAGCGGGGTGAACCCCCGCCAGACGGCGATCCTGTTCGAGCTGCGGCGCGACGGGGCGATGAGCCAGCAGGCGCTCAGCGAGGTGCTCGACATCGACCCCAGCAACCTCGTCGGCCTGCTGAACTTCCTCGAGGAGGAGGGCTATGCGATTCGCCGGCGCGACCCGGCGGACCGGCGGCGCCACGTGGTCGAGATCTCCCCGCGCGGCATCAGGCTGCTGGGAGAAATCGAGCGGGCCGCCAAGCGGGTCGAGGACGAGTTCTTCGGGGCGCTGACCCTCGAGGAGCGCGATCAGCTGCGCGAGCTCCTGCTGCGCGTCGCGCAGAGCACCGAGGTTCCCTCGATCGGCGAGGTCGGCGAGCCGGAGAGCTGCTGAGCGGCCCACGGGCGGGCCGTTGGGGTTGACACGACCCGACTGCTTTGGCAGGCTCCGTGCAAGTGCCGCCGCGCGGCGCAGCGCGCCAGGCGCGGGGATGGGCACGACGGGGGGGTGGCCCCGACCAGGCAGGGATGCGGGCGCCACATGCAGGAGGGAATGCAGAGATGAGGTCTATCAAGCTGTTCTGCGGGAGCCTGCTGCTGGTCGGCGTGCTCTGCTCGGTGACACCCGCCGGCGCGCTCGCGGGCTCGACCCTGCGGCTGAAGACCGCGACGGGGGCCCTGGCGGCCGGGGCGCCGCTGCGCTCGTTCAGCACGAATCTCACCTTCAACGGCTCGAACGGCGTCAGCGTCACCTGCAAAGAAGCGATCGTCACGGGAACGCTGACAGCCAACGAAGCGGCATCGGACAGGGGCCAGGTGACGGCCTACGAAGCGAAAGGCAACCATGAAGTGCCGGGGGCCTGCAACGGCGGCACGGCCGGTCCGGTGCTGTTCACGAGCACCGAGCTTCCCTGGACGCTCGCGCTGACGGCGAAGGGCGCCGAGACGATCAGCGGCAAGATCGACATCGAGCTGATGTTCCCGCACGAGGGCAACCTCGCGTGCCTCTACGAAGCGAAGAGCTTGGCCTATTCCTTCAATCTCTCTGGGCCGGTGACGAGCACGGCCGAGCATCAGTCGCTGCGCGGCTCCAAGCCGAACAGCGGCAGCTGCCCCGAATCGGGCGAATTCTCGGGCAGCTTCGCGCTGAGCTCGAACGGCGAAACGGTGGAAGCCGAACTGGTTGGCGGTGCGCTCGGAAGCGACGGTTCGATCGAAGGGGCCGTCACGGGCGCGGGCAACGCCGGCGTGGCGGGCGTGACGGTGACGGCGTGCAACGAAGAAGAACCGTCCTCGTGCTTCTCCGCCGTCAGCCAGCCGGCGACGGGCCACTACGACGTCCCCAACGTGCCCGAAGGCATCTACAGCCTCACCGCCACCCCGACCGCGGCAAGCGGTTACGGCAACACGGCCGGCGGCTCGCTGGGCGTCGTCGGCGGTGTCGCGACGCAGGCCAGCATCGCCCTGCTCGAAGCCGGTGCGGTCGCGGGGACGGTGACGGGTGCCGCCTCTGCGGTCCAAGGCGGTGTGGCGGTGACCCTGTGCACCGAGGCAACCGAAACGCTCGCCACGGCCTGCTATTCGACGACCACGAATCTCGCCGGTGAATACGAATTCACCGAAGTGCCGGACGGGGAAGAAACCTACGTCGTCAGCGCCGAACCGGCCGCCCCCTACGCGAGGACGTTCACGTCCGAAGTCACCGTGGCGGGCCGGGCGACGACGACCGAGGACATTGCCCTGCGCGAAGCGGGCTCGGTGACAGGGATCGTCGAAAGCGGACACGGCGCCCCGGTTGAAGGGGCGATCGTCTCGGTCTGCGAAGAATTCGGCGGCTGCACGCACGCGACGACGAACTCGCTGGGCGAATACACGGTCAGTGCCGTGCCGGACGGCGAAGCCGTCGCCTCGGTCTTCCCGCCGACGGGCTACGCCGCCGCGATCTCGACGCGGTTCACCGTCGTCGGCACCGGCGCGACGGTCGAGAACCTCCACCTGCTGAAACCGACCACCCCCCCACCGGGCACGACCGTGACGGGGTTCACCGAAACGACTGTCGGGGGTGCCACGGTGCCGGTCGTCAACTGGGAGAGCGAAGCGCCGATGACGACCACGGGCTGCGTCGGCGGCACCGTCGCGGTGACGATCACGGGCAGGAACAGCCTGACCGGAGCCGCCGAAACGACGACGCCGGTGACGCTGTCCGAAACCCCCGCCTCCTCGGGCAAGTTCGCCGGGAGGCTGCCGAAGGCCTATCCGATCCACGGCGAAACCAAGACGAAAATCAAGGTCACCGGCTGCACCAACCCGGTCGAAGAAGAAGAAACCGAATTCACGATCTACATCGACCCGAGCGGAATCGTCGTGGACGGTGACGCGGCCGATGCCCCGGTCGACGGCGCGACGGTGACGCTGCTCTCGAGCGCGACACTGACCGGCGCCTTCAGCGCCGTGGCGAACGGCTCCAACGTGATGTCACCGGCCAACCGGGTGAACCCGGATGCCACCAACGCGGCCGGGGAATTCGGCTGGGACACGCTGCCCGGCTACTACAGGGTGCAGGCCACCAAGGAAGACTGCGGCACGGTCACGACGCCGGCCTTCGAGGTGCCGCCGCCTGTCACCGACCTGAAACTGGTCCTGCACTGCCTCCTGCGGATCGCGACCTCGAGTCTGGCTGAAGCGACGAGGGGCACGCCCTACGAAGCGACGCTGACGGCGACCGGTGCCGACGCCCCGTTCAAGTGGAAGAAGACGGCCGCCCTGCCAAAAGGCCTGAAACTGAGCAAAACGGGGACGCTGTCGGGGACGATCAGCGCCAAGCACGTCGCGGCGGGCAGCTACACGGTCGCGGTCGAGGTGACCGATGCCAAGAAGCACACCGCCAAGGAGAGCCTGACGCTGAAGGTCAGCTGAGCTCCTGCTCGAGCGCGCCCGCGCGGGCGATCAGCCATTCGTGGAGCTCCTGGCCGAAGCGGGCGGTCGCGAGCGGATAGCGGGTGCCGCCCTCGGCCGCCTGGGAGGCGAGCGGGACGATCACCTGCTCGAAGTGCTCGAGCATCCGCTCCGAGCGCCTGCGGATCGCGCGGACGTGGGCGAGCACGTCATCGCGCTCGAGGGCGTCGGCGAAGAACAGCTTCAGCAGACCCATGTCGCGGATCTCGAGGCTGAGGGCGACCGGTTCGCGCAGCCACTCGACGAGCGCCTGCTCGCCGGCGGCGGTTAGCTCGAACAGCCTCCGGCGGCGCCCGCCCTGGGGGGCCGAGCGGCCGGTGACGAGTCCCGCCCGCTCGAGGTTGGCCAGCTCGGTGTAGATCTGGGGCGGCGAGAGGACCCAGAAGAAGCGCGTCGAGGCGTCGGCCGTGCGCTTGATCTCATACCCCGAGCGGGCGCCGAGCCGCAGCAGGCCGAGGACCGCATAGGCGTTGACGCCGAACGGCGCCGGCCTGCCGGCCGCCGCGACGGTGTCGGCGGGGGCGGGGGCGGCGAGGGTCCGGGCGCTCATGCGACGGTGCCCACGGCCGGCCGGCGCTCGCGCTTGACGGCGAGGCCCCTGCTGGCCCGCAGGGGATCCCACCCGGGCCCGGTCTCGCTCAGCAGGGACGGGTCGGCGAAGACGCGGCCGGCGTCGAGCTCGGCGGCGAGATCGCGCTGGAGGATCGCCGCGGCGGTGATGAGTGCGCCGCGCATGACGCCGATGATGCCGTGGCCCGACATCGTGCTGGCGCCGGCCAGGAACAGCCCCTCGATCTCCGTCTGGGGCCCGGGGCGCATCGGCCCGCTCTGATCGGTCGCGTGCTCGAGCCCATAGCAGGAGCCGCCGCTCGAGAGCGTGTAGCGCTCCTGGGTGATCGGGCTGGCGGCCTCCTGCCAGACGATGTGGCCCTCGATCGCGGGGATGATCTCGATCGCGGCGCGCACGGCGGCCTGGGCGATCTGCTCCTTGACGGCCCGATATGCCTCCTGGCGGCTGTAGCGCTCGCCGGCGGCGGGGCCGCGGTCGATCTGCCAGAAGTCATAGCCGGGGGGGACCAGCGTCATCACCTCGAGACTCGAGTGCCCGGCGGGTGCGATCTGGCGGTTGTCGGGATCCTTGAGCGTCGCGGAGCTGATGAACAGCGACAGCGGCGCGGGCAGCTCGCCCGCGTAGAGCGCGTCGTAGGCGGTCTCGGGGTCGAGCTCGCCGTGGCTCCAGTAGTTGGTGTTCGGCATGTGCTCGCGCAGGTCGACGTCGAGGCCGAGATAGACGCTGAAGAGGGGCAGCGCCATGCGGTAGGCCTCGGTGCGCTCGATCGTCTCGGGGGCGAGCTGGGTGCGGTCGATCAGCTCCAGATAGGTGCGCTTGATGTCGGCGTTCGAGACCACCAGGGGCGCGGTGATCGTCTCCCCGCCGCGCAGCCGAACCCCGGCGACGGCGCCGGCGTCGATCAGGATCTCCTCGACCCGTGCGCGGGTGCGGACCTGGCCGCCGTGGCTCTTGACGACGTCGATCAGGTGGGCGGCGAGGACCTGCCCGCCGCCATGCGGGTAGAAGGCGCCTTCCTTGAGGTAGTGGTGCATCAGGCTCGCATGCAGCGCGACGCCGACGCGTGAGGGCGGCGCAGCGTGATCGCCGCTCTCACCGGCGAGGACCGCCCGGGTGCCGAGACTGAGCTCGCAGGCGTCGAAGAGCTCCCCGAGCGTCCGCAGCCCCCATTCGATCACGCTGGGGGCACGCGTCAGGAAGTCCGCGAGCCGGGCCTCGTCGGTCGGCATCCCGACCGTCTCGATCTCCAGCGCGACCCGACGCATGACATCGACGCAACGCCGCAGCCCCGCCTGCTCGGCCGGGAAGGTCGCGAGCAGACGCTCCAGGTAGCGGTCCCAGCCGCGCGGGACGCGGAACTCGAGGCCCGGGAAGAGGAGCGTGTCGAAGCCGTCCGGATCCATCTCCAGGAACTCGATCCGACCAGCCAGGCCGAGGCCGCCGAGGATCTTCGAGACGGTCCCGCCGGGGCCGCAGTCGCCGATGTAGTGCAGGCCGACGTCGAACTCGAACTTGCGCCGTCGCCGGAAGACGTGCGAGCAGCCGCCCGCGACGTCCCACTGCTCGAGCACCAGCGTCCTCAGGCCGGCGCTCGTCAGGTAGGCGGCGCTCGTCAGCCCCCCGAAACCCGAGCCGACGACGATCGCATCCCATTCACTGCTCGAGCTACCGGCCACGGGCTCCCCCTTCTCGATAGGTAATGCTGATAGGTATAGAAGATATATCCCCTGTCAAGGCGCGACGCGGGCAGCCGCCGGGGCGGCGGCCCGGATACCGCATTCAGGGGGTCCGGGCGAGACCCGCGTCAGCCGATCCCGAACCCATGCCCCGTCCCGCAACCGCCGGTGCAGGCCTCGCCGACGGCCCACGGACGCTCGTGCCCGCGGCCCGAGCTCCCCACCGCCGCCAGGGCGCGTCGCTGCAACTGGCCCCGCGCGAGCTCGATCTGGGCCTCGACGAGGCGGTCCTCGCGGCACTCGAGGAGGGCGTGATCGTGATCGACCGCGAGGCGCGGCTGCTGCGCGCGAACGCCGCCGCGTCGGCGCTGCTGGGCCTCGATCTGTCCGCGCTGGGACCGGGCGAGCCGTGGTGGGAGCCGTTGGCCGCGCGGCTGGCGGGCGGTGGCCCGCTAGCGGTCGGCGGCGAGGTCCTGCGCACCGGCCGCGAGGCGCGCGGGGTCGAGGTCGAGATCGACCGCGACGGCGCCTGCGTCTCGCTGTCGGTCAACTACCTGCCGCTGCGCCGCGGCGGCGGGCCCGCCGCGGGCCTCGTGCTGTCCTTCCGCGATGTGACCGTGCAAAAGCGCGAACGGCGTGAGCAGCTCGACACCCAGGAGCGCCTGCGCGAAGCGCACGATGTGGCCGGCCTGGCGAGCTGGGAATGGCGTCCGGCGAGCGGCGAGGTGGTCGTCTTCCACGCGCTGGCGGAGTCGGACATGGCGGTCGACTCGGTGATCACCTTCGACCAGTGGCTGGAGCTCGTCCCGCCCGAGCAGCGCGATGGTGTCTTCGCAGACTTCGAGGACTTCATGCATCGTGGCCGCTCCGACGCGACCCGCGAGTTCCGCTACGAGCTGCCGGGAGGAGCGATCTGGCTCGAGATCCGCTCTCGCGCCGTGCGCGACGAGCAGGGACGCCTGCGCTGCGTCCGGGGGACCGCGCAGGACATCACCGCCCAGGAGCGCGCGCGACGCGCGCTGAGCGAGACGCTCGAGCTGCTCCAGGCGACGCTCGACTCGCTGCCGGCGCAGGTCGTCGTGCTGGGCGAGACGGGCGAGATCCAGATGACCAACCGGGCCTGGTGCGAGTCCGCCAGGGCGCGTGGCGCCGACCCGGCGTCGGTCGGCGTGGGGGCCGACTACCTGGCCGCCTGCGACCGCGCGGGCGAGGAGCCCGTCGCCGTCGAGGTAGCCGCGGGAATCAGGGCGATCGCAGCCGGGACGGAGTCCTCGTTCGCGGTCGAGTACCCCTGCTTCGGCCCGGACGGGGAGAGCTGGTATCTGGTCAGCGGACTGCGCTATGAGGGCTCGGGCCCGGTGCGGGTCGTGATCACCCACGAGGACATCACCCGGCGGCGGGCCGAAGAGGCGCTGGTCGCCGCGGATCTCGAGAAGCTCGCCTGGGTGGGGCGCATCGAGCAGGCGCTGACCGAGGAGCGCCTCGTCCTGCACGCGCAGCCGATCCTCGAGCTCGCGAGCGGCCGGATCGTTCAGCGCGAGCTGCTGATCAGGATGCAGCCGGACGAGGGCGACCCGCAGGAGGTGATCGGCCCGGGCTCGTTCCTGCCGATCGCCGAGGAGTTCGGGCTGATCACCGAGATCGACCGCTGGGTGATCGACCGCTCGGCCGAGCTGGCCGCGGCCGGTGAGCCGGTCGAGCTGAACATCTCTGCCCGCTCGATCGGCGAACCGCGACTGCTCGATCACATCGAAGCGGCGATCGCAAGGACCGGCGCGGACCCCAACAGCATGGTCTTCGAGATCACCGAGACGGCGCTGGTCGAGGATCTCGTCTCGGCGCGCGTCTTCGTCGAGCGCCTGCACGCGCTCGGCTGCCGGGTGGCGCTCGACGACTTCGGCACCGGCTACGGCGGCTTCACCCACCTCAAGCGGCTGCCGATCGACTATCTGAAGATCGACACCGAGTTCGTCACCGACCTCGCCGTGAACCCCGACAGCCGCACCGTGATCAGGGCGATCGTCAGGCTCGCCCGGGGGTTCGGCCTGAAGACCGTCGCCGAGGGCGTCGAGGACGAGCCGACGATGGCACTCCTGCGCGAGCTAGAGGTGGACTACGCGCAGGGCAACCACATCGCCCGCCCGGCGCCGCTCGCCGGCTGAGGCTCGCCGCCCGAGCAGCGGTGCGCGGTCCGCTCCGATCGCCACGCCGCCGTGTTTCCAACGGTGCACAGCGAACCGGTCGGGCAGAGCCGCCCCCGAGATCGGTGGAGCCCGCTGTGGGCACCTCGCGCCGCGTGCGCGTGCTTGCCAAATCGTCCAATCGCAGGAGGCCTCGAAATGCGCCGCCCACCCATCTGTCTCGCCCTGCTCGGCCTGCTCGCGATCGCGCTTGCCCTGCCGAGCTTCGCGGCCGCCACGCCGGTCGTGACCTTCAAAGCGAAGGCGGTCCCGATCCCCGGCTACCGGGGGACCGGCAACATCCGCGGGGCGGGCGCCGCCGTGCAGGCGGAATACACGATCTCAGGGACCGAATACGGCGGCTACCCGCCGCCGGTCAGCGGCATCAACTTCTACCTGCCCAAGGGGACGATTCTGCATCCGGCCGGCTTCCCGACCTGCCCGCCGTCGGAACTCGAACCGACCGGGAGGGGGCCGAAGGGCTGCCCCCGGGGCTCGCAGGCCGGCCCCGTCGGGGTCGTCCACGGCCAGGTCGCGTTCGGCACGAAAATCGTGCCCGAGACGGCGACGCTGGAATCCTTCTACGCGCCCGGCGGCGGGCTCGAGTTCTTCACCTACGGACACGCGCCGACGGTGCTGGAAATCATCTCCAAGGCGCACTACGTCAACTCGAGCGGGCTCTACGGGAAGAACCTGATCGCCGAAGTGCCGCTCGTCGAAACGGTCCCGGGAGCGCAGGACGCCTCGATCACCGCGATCTCGGTGAAGGTCGGCTCGGCCATCAGGGTCCACGGCAAGCCCGTCTACT
>Ga0182012_10005050_pt1 | contig 13732 bp, 11 predicted proteins | sample 612S2SmetaG_FD_120486 | JGI IMG/M metagenome (GOLD analysis project Ga0182012, IMG submission 120486) | Permafrost microbial communities from Stordalen Mire, Sweden - 612S2S metaG | ecosystem: Environmental > Terrestrial > Soil > Wetlands > Permafrost | place: Sweden: Stordalen | collected... | reverse complement strand
GCGGTGCCGTTGACGCTGATGGGATAGCGCGTGAACTCGCCGGTTTTGCGATCGATTTTGTAGTAGTAGACAACGAGCGGATCGTAGGAGCCGGGGTCGTTGCCGTTGTGGCCGCGGTAGCGCTTGCCTGCCAACAGCTCCAACTGGCCGTCGCCGTCGATGTCGACCATCTTGAGCGCGTGCACCTGCGAGAACGATTCGTCGACGGTGTGCTTGACCCAGGTACGCGTGGCTCCGTCACCCTTTTGGGCAACTATTTGCTCGAGCCAGTAGATTCCGTAGCTGTGGCCTTGGCCGTAGATGATGTCGGTTTTGCCGTTGTTGAGGACGTCGTATCCGATGATTGGGAAACCCGCGTCTCCGAGTTTCCAATCAGGATGCCATTCCCACTGATCTGTGTCGGCATCGATCTGACGGAACCAGCCGTAGGGGGTGAGGATGTCTGCCTTGCCGTCGCCATCGATGTCAGCAACGCCCGTGCCGTGGCCGTCTTGCCACCCCAACGACGAAGACCTGTCGTTGGGGACCCCGGGCTCGCGGCTGCCGACGTGATGCACTTTTGGCTCCTTGCCGGAGAAGTCGATCCACAAAATGCCGGAGTGGTTGTAGTGGGCGAAGATGAGGTCGGGCTGGCCGTCGCCGTTGATGTCGGCCATCCAGCCGCCCTCAGTATCGTAGCTGTCGGTGATGAAATGCTTCTTCCATTCGGTGCCATTGGGGCCGGGGTTTTCCCACCAGAAGATGCCGTTGGTCATCCAGCCAGCAGTGACTACGTCAGGATATCCATCGTGGTTGACGTCGATGGTCCACTCGCCGCAGTCGGAGACGAATTCACCGCGGATTCCGGCCTCACGGTACTGGCGGCGCTTCCACTCACCGCCCTGGGGGCCTGGATTCTCGTACCAGTAGGCTCCGCTGAGCAGGTCGGGACGGCCGTCCCCGTTCATGTCGAGCGCTGTGATGCCCTCGGCGTGATCAGTGCCGAGCCGATGGACGAAGAACGTAGCCTGGGGAACGCCGCCGGGACCGGGGCCGGGGGTGGTGATGCGGTCAGAGTCGCGCGGGGCTGCGGCAGGCGCGGCCGGGGTTTGTGCCTGCAGGACGGCTACGGCGGCCAGCAACGATGCGGCGACAAAGGCGGGGGCGCTTTTCGGCAATCTCATGGGGGGATTTCCTCTCGCGGGCCATTCTCATGGCTGGCGGGTGTCGTACGCAAGGGGCATGCATCGCATGCGTCAGGGGATTTCCCCGCCCACTCATCGCGATGGAAGTGCCGCGATGAATGGGGCACAGCTTCGGTTCTGACGTAAAGATCAGGATGTGTGGGCCTGGCGTCCGGAGATCTTCGCCATGAAGTGGGTGATGAGAGTGACCGGGAGGAAGCGGACGATGAAGCTGGTGAGGCGGCCTTCGGCGCTGGGCAGGACGGTGCGCTTGCCGCGGGCGAGGCCTTCGATTCCAATGCGCGCGACTTCTGCGGTGGGCTGCACGCCGCGCTCTTCAAAGATTGTTGCGCGGGAGATGGAGAAGAATTCGCTTTCAGTGGGTCCTGGACAGAGGGCCGTGACTTTGACGCCGTAGCGCGCGACCTCAGCGGCAATGCCTAGTGCGAAGAAGCGGTCGAATGCCTTGGAGGCCGCGTAGGTGGCGAAGTAAGGCAGCGGCTGAAAGCTGGCGGTGGAAGCGAGGATGAGGATCCAGCCGCGGCGGCGCTCAACCATGCGGGGAACAAACAACCGCGAGAGGCGCACCATAGCCTCGCAGTTCACGCGGACCTGAGCGAGCTCCTGGTCAATGGGGCTCGTTTGGAATGCACCGAACTGGCCGAGGCCGGCGTTGTTGATGAGGATGTCGACTTCGAGGCCGGCGGCCTCGGTTGCTTCGTAAATCTGTTGCGGCGCAGCGGGATCGTTGAGGTCGGCTGCAACGACCCGGACATCTGTTCCCTTACTCGTGAGCTCGGCGGCCAGGGCATCGAGGCGATCTTTGCGGCGGGCGGTGAGAATCAGTTTTGCGCCGCAGCCGGCGAGCTGCCGTGCCAGTTCCGCGCCGATGCCTGCGCTGGCGCCTGTGACCAGCGCCCATCTGCCTTTGAAGTCGGTTGTATTTGCCATAGCGGTTTCATCATAGCGGATGGGCGTGATAAGAAACTGAACCCCAATCGGGCGGTGAATTGGGTAATTCAGGTGGAGAGGATTAGACAATTTCGCAAGTTAGCCTCCGCTACGCGGAGATGGCAAGTTGGCAAGTTCGCGGTGACTATTGCGCATGAGATTTCATTCCTTGCGGGTCGGCGATGCCGGTGGACGACTGATACCGAACCGCGACGAGGCTCCGTGCGCGTTACATCTTGATCATCTTGAATGCGTGCGTCCACTCATTGCGGAGAAATCCGGGAAGGCACCACAGCATGCAGAGCGGCTCAATGGCGCGCGCCGACTCCGCTCCGCCCATGTCCGCCGTTTCCCAACCGAACTCGTCGAGAATTTTGCCCACCGATTTCCTGGCTGACTCGTCGTTGCCGCAGATGAACATGGTGGGCTTGCCACCGGGGAACACCGGGTTGACCATAAAGGCCGCGCCGACTGAGTTGAATACCTTGACGAAGTGTGCGGCCGGAAACTTGCGCTGCAAATCTTCCATGAGAGATTGATCGTGTGTGGTGAAGAGGCGCAGGACGCCGTGGTCGGGGGGTGCATCGGCGATGGGGTTCACGGCGTCCATCACGATTTTGCCTTTGAGGTTGTCAGCGCCGGCGAGGTTTAGAACATCAACGGCCGCCGTGCCTTTGACCGCAAGAACCAGCACCTGACCAAAGGCTGCCGCGGCGGCGAACGTGCCGGTCGCGCCCTTGGGATTTTTCGCTGCCCAATCCGCAAGCTTCGCGGGCGTCCTTGAGCCAATCATCACATCGTGGCCGTGCTTTAGAAAACCGCTTGCCAGCGTAGTCGCCACGCTTCCCGATCCAAGAACTCCAACCTTCATTGCTGTCTCCTTTGCCGATGTCAGCTCAGCCGAGCGCGGAGCGCCCTGTCTGCATAGATGTAGGGTTCGAGGGATTCGATGCGGATTAACTTGATTTTGTTGAGCGGGGCTTTTGACGGGCGGGACGGATGGCCGAACTTTTGGTGGCTGTGCGGGTTTTTTTCACAGACTTTTCGTTATTCTCAACGCGGAGCTTCCAGGCGGTGTGCAGCGCGCCGGCAAGCGTGTCCTCGCTGGCAGCGGCAAGCCGGATATGCGTTGCGCCGCCTTTGCCCCAGCCGCCGTGCACGGGGAGGAAGACTTCTGGCGCGTCCGCGATGAATGCCGCCTGCTGCTCCGGTGTAAGCATCAGGTTGCCGTAGCCCTGCTTCGCGTGGGCGAGAGTGGCGAAGATGCGGCCGCCGACACGGAAGTCGGCTGCGCCCATGTGCGAGCCTTCTTCTGCGCCTTCAAGCCAGAGAGCGATGCGGCGAAAGTCGGATGGGGTCATTTTGCAGCCAGCAGTTCCCCTTCGAACTCCTCATTGAGCCAGTTGGAGAAGGCCGAGAATTCTTCGTCGCGGCCGAGGAAGTCACGGACCATCTGACGGCCGGGCTTGGATCCACCCTGCTCGAGGACGGCTTTGCGATAGCGCGTTCCGGCTTCGCAGCCGAGCAGGTCGGCAGGATCGAATTGCGCGAAGAAGTCGAGGGCGATGACCTTGTCAAAGGCGTAGGTGTAGTAGTTGGACGAATAACCAGTGAGGTGGCCGAAGCTCGCGTACATGCGATTGCCATCTTGCCACGTCCACGGCTGCAGGCTCTGGTAAAGGCGCTTTGTGATTTCGTCGAGGTCGAGTAGAGCGGGATCCTGATCGTGGAGATCGAGCGAGAGCGTTGTGTAGTAGAGCTGCGAACGGACCCAGTCTGCGCGGCCGAAGGCTCCAGCGAGCTTCATCTTCTTGATGGTTTCTGAAGGGAGAACTTCGCCGGTTTGATAGTGGCGGGCGAAGGTCTGCAGAAGCTTTTCGTCGCGAAAGAACTCCTCAAGCATTTGCGAGGGCACTTCAATGAAGTCGCCTTCGGTGGCGAAACCAGAGAGGCCGGCCCACTCGGTTTGACCGCCGAGGATGGCGTGCATGAGGTGGCCGAATTCATGGAAATAGGTAACGACGTCGGAGTATTGGAGCAGGCCGGGATCGTTGGCGTCGCCCGCTGGGAAGTTGCAGATGAGCGCGGCTTCAGGCATGGCGCGGCCGCGGACGCCGGTGACGATGGGCGCGGCGGAGAACCATTTGTCCTTGCCGTCGCGCGGATGCATGTCGAGATAGAAGCGACCGACGGGCTTGCCGACCTCTACGACGTCAAATACGGATACGGCGGGGTGCCAGGCAGGAGCGCTGGAGGGACGGAACTCGACTTTGAAGAGGCGAGCGGCGGTTTGGAGGACGCCGGCCTGGACCTGCGCGTAGGGGAAGTAGGGGCGGACGGACTGGGAGTCAAAGTCGAAGGCGGAGCGGCGGAACTGCTCGTACCAGTAGGCACGGCTGGTGATGTCAATCGGCACGGCGACGGGGGGCACGGCGGCGGGCTGGCGCTTGCGGGTGAAGTCGAGGATGAGCTCGAGCTCGCGGCGTGCGCCTTCGGTGCTGGCCTGGTTGAGCTTGGTAAGGAAGGTGCGGACGTTGGCGGCTGAGCCCATCATCTGGTCGGCGGTAGCCAGATCGGCCCAGCTGCGGAAGCCGAGGATGGTGGCGATCTGCTGGCGGGTGGCGAGCAGGTCAAGGAGGATCTGCTGGTTCTTGGGATAAGCGCGGGTGTTGTAGGCGAGGAACATGCGGCGGCGGAGCTCGGGATTGGAGGCGAAGGTCATGACCGGCTGCATCTCGTGCGGGTCAGTGGTGAGGGTGACGCCGCCTTCGGCATCGGGCTCGTGGCGGGCGATGTAGTCCGGGGGCAGCCCGGCGAGCTCTTCGACGGTGGCCTGGATGGTTTTGCCGCCTTCCTGGATGTTGCGGCTGAATTCGAGGGAAAGGCGGGTGGATTTCTCATGGAGGGACTGGATGTGGTCGCGAGTGGCCTGGTCCTTGTCAACGCCGGCCAGGCGGTAGCTAAGGAGGGTGCGCTCGACATAGTGGAGGGTGGCGGGCGATGCGCCGGTCAGGCTAATGGCGGCAAGTGCTTCATAAATTTGGCGGTTGAGGCTGAGGGCGCTTCCGGCCATGGAGACGCGCTGGGCCTCCTGCTGGGCCTGATCGCGGACCCCATTATCTGCTGCCACGGAGTTGAGGACGCCGGCCTGGGCGCCAGCCAGGCTGAGGTGCTCAATGGCCTGGTCGTAGAGGCGGAGGGAGTTCTCAGGGGTGCGGGGGCCCTGGACGGCCAATAGGGAGGCAAGGGCGGCTTCGTGGGCGGCGAGGCGTGCAGAGACCCACGCGGAAAGTGCGTCAGCGGAGGCAGCTCCGCCTGCCTCCCAGGCGTGGATGGAGTCGATTGGGGCGGGGGCGGACAGGTTCTGAGCGGGCATGTCGGGGAAAATCCTCTTGTCTCTAGGTTGCCACAGAGGGGCCGGGTGCTGCAGGCTGGCGGGCCGGAAAGAAGTGACGAATATTCAACAAAATCTATGGTTGCAATCAACAGTTGCATCGGGGACGATTCCCGCTTAAGATGCGTCAATTGACGGCCATGGCCCGAGTTGCAGCATACACGGTTGAAACGGTTCCCGCGCCGGCGGTTCCCCGGATGCGGCTGGGGAAGCTGTGCGTGGCCATCCAGGGGGGGACGGCGGAGGAACTTTTCAGGCGGGCGGAGTCGGCTGCGCCGGAGACCCGGTTTGTGGAGTTCCGGCTGGACTCGCTGGCCAAACCGGCGGCTGCACTGCCGGCGCTGAAGACGTTTTTGAGTGCCCACCGGGATATAACGGCAATTGGCACCTGCCGGAGGAAGGAGTTCGGCGGAAAATTTACGGGATCGCTGACGGCTGAACTGGAGATGCTGACAAAGGCGGCCGAGGCGGGCTGCGCCCTGGTGGACCTTGAGGTTGAGTCGGCCGAAGAAGCGAAGGCGGCTCAATTGGCGCGGTTCAAGGCGGGGTTGCGGGCGGTGGGAACGGCGCTGCTTGTGAGCTACCACGATTTCTCGCGGACCAAGGGCCTGGAACAGGCGGCAAAACGGATTGAGGCGTTTGAGCCGGACTTTGTGAAGGTGGTATCGACGGCGCGGACGCTGGCAGACAACCTGGCAGTGCTGAAGCTGATCGAGGACCACTCGCTGGCGTCGCACGTGGTGGGCATTGCCATGGGCGAAGAGGGGCTGGTGAGCCGGGTGCTGGGACCGCGAGCGGGGGCTGCGTTCACTTTTGCCTCGCCTGACGATGGGGCGGAGACCGCTCCGGGGCAGGTGACGGCGCGGACCATGGTGGAGCTTTACCGGCTGGACCAACTGGACCAGGCGACCCGGATTTTTGGCGTGGCTGGCAACCCGATAGGGCACTCCCTTTCGCCGCTGATGCACAACATGGCGTTCAAGCGCGAGAGCGTGAACGCGGTGATGCTGCCCCTGAAGACAAAGTCGCTGGACGATCTGTTGACGCTGGTGCGTGAGCTGCCGCTGGGCGGCGTGGCCGTAACCATGCCGCTGAAGCAGGAGGTTCTGCCGCACCTGGCGAATATGGATCCGCTGACGGCTAAGATCGGGGCGTGCAATACGCTGCGCACCGGCGCGGATGGGAAGATTTACGGATTCAACACCGATGTGGCCGGCGTGGTGAGGCCGCTTGAAAAGCGAATGCGGCTGAAGGGCGCGCGGATCGCGGTGCTGGGAGCAGGAGGAGCGGCGCGGGCAGCCGTGTTCGGCCTGGTGGAGCAGGGCGCAGAGGTGTTCGTGATCAACCGGACGCACGAGAAGGCCGTGGCGCTGGCGCGGAAGGCACATGCGAAAAGTCTGAAGCAGGATCAGCTGGCGAAAAACAAGTTTGACGCGCTCATCAACACGACGCCGTGCGGAATGGCGGGGATCAAGCAGGCGATGCCGATCAAGGAAAACGAGCTGAACGCATCGCTGGTGTTCGACATGGTGTACAACCCGCTGGACACGCCGCTGTTGAAGCTGGCGCACTCGCGCGGGCTGGCCGTCATCAGCGGGATGGAGATGTTTGTGCAGCAGGGTGCGCGGCAGTTCGAGATATGGACGGGCAAGCCGGCACCGGAAGCCGAGATGATGCGGGTGGTGGAGCTGGCGCTACGGCGGAAGAGCTGAAGAGCAGCTTCTAGTCTCTAGCTTCTAGCTTCTAGCTCTTGTGCTTCGGTGTTGAGTGAACTGCGCATTCGCGTAAATGTTCCCGGAACAAACTACGATTCAACGACTGGGATTGGTCGTTGCTCCCCACTCTTCCGGGCTCACATCGCGCGCGTGCTGAGAGAAGAGCCAAAGGTGACCGTTGAGGTCCTCAACGCCGTACTGCCGTTCTCCATACTCGGTTTCATGCAGCTCTTCAACGATCCTAGCGCCCGCTGCCCTGGCTTTGGCGTAGTGCGCGTCCACGTCTTCGACAAAGACGGTCAGATTCTGCGTTCCGTAGCCAAGGCGCGCCGGGCCCATGCATCCTTGTCGCATGTTGCGCAGCATGACGTACGCCTGACCGAGGTTCATCTGAACCCCGGCCACAGGCTGGCCGTAGCGGTAGGCCTCTTTGAAACCAAACACGCGCCCAAGCCATTCACAGGCCTCCGCCACGTTCTGGTAGCCGATGTGCGGAAGCAGGGTGTCAACGGGAACAGAACGATTCCTCATGCTGCGATCATAGATCGCCGATTCAGTGCGCCAACCGAAAATACCTCTTCGCCCGCGCGACATCCTTGAAGATTTGCGCTTTGAGAGCTTCGGGCGAGGGCCAGGTCATTTCTCCGCGCAGGCGGAGAAGGAACTCGAGTTCGATGGGCGTGTTTAGGGTGAGGTCGATGGGCTCGAAGTCGAGGATGTGGGACTCGACAGCGAAGGATGCCTCGCCGAATGTAGGCCGGTTTCCGATGTTGGTGACGGACTGAAAGACGCGCACACCCGCAGGCAGGGCGACCCTGAGGCGCGTGATGTAGACGCCGAAGGCGGGAAGCAGATCGGGATAGGGCGCGAGGTTGACGGTGGGCACCAGCAGGCGAGTGCCGATGCCGCGCCCGCGGCCCTGCGTGGAGACAACAGAAAACGGACGGCCGAGCATCCAGCGGGCGCGGCGCACATCTCCCGCGGCAACGAGGGCTCGGATGGCGGAACTGGAGACTTCAAGGCCGTGGGTGCAAACGGCGGAGTGAACGCGAACGGCAAAACCGAGTTCCGCGCCGAGGGCTTCGAGCTCGCGGATGCCGGCTTCAGCGCCGCGCCCAAAGCGAAAGTTGCTGCCCTCGTGCAAGGCGCGCACGCCTAGCTTTGCGGCCAGCATCTGGCGCACGAACTCGGCGGCAGGGAGATTGGCGAGCGGGGCATCGAAGGGCAGAAGCACGACCGCGTCAACGCCTGCGCCGGCGAGCAGGCTGAGTCGCTGGGCGATGGGCGTGAGCAGTCGCGGCGCCTCAAGGGGACGCAGAAACTGCTCGGGGTGGGGATCGAAGGTGATGGCGACGGCGCGCGCGCCGGTCTGATGCGCTTCGCCAACCACGGCGGAGAGGATTTCTCGATGACCGCAATGGACACCGTCAAAGTTGCCGACGGAAGCGACCGTGGGACCAAAGCCTGTGGGAATCTCCGCAGCAGAGCGAAAGACTGGAATACGGGCGACTTGGGCCAGCAGGCTGAGCGGGTTCTCGGTCATAGGTTCACGGGGGCCAGGGAAACGGGAAGGGTGAGGCCATCGTAGGCGAGCTTTACACCCTCAGGCAGGGTGCGATTGGTCTGTTCGTGGCCGAGCTCATGGGCGATGTGGGTGAGCCAGGTGTGACGCGCGCCGGTTCGCCGCGACCAGGCCAATGCCTGTTCCACCGTGGCGTGGCTGGGATGGGGCTTGTGGCGCAAGGCGGAGAGGACCAGGTGCTCGAGACCTTGAAGCAGGCCGAAGCTGGACTCGGGAATGGCGCTGACGTCGGTGAGATAAGCGGCATTGCCGAAGCGGAAGCCGGAGATCGCCATATCGCCGTGGAAGAGCGGAACGCGCAAAAAGTCGACACCATGGATCCGGGTGCGGTCGCCAAGCAGGTTGAGCTCGACGCGGGCGCGGTTCATATAGGTGGCGTCGGGCGCGAAGGTGTAGTCGAATGACTTCCGCAGGGTTTCCGCAGTTTCTTCAGTTGCATAGAGAGGGATGGGGCCACCCTCCTTGAACATGGTGAAGCTGAGGGGGCGCAGGTCGTCCATACCGAGAATGTGGTCGGCGTGACAATGTGTGTAGAACACGGCGTCAACGCGGCTAAGGCCGGAGCGGAGCGCCTGCTCGCGGAAGTCGGGGCCGGTGTCGATGACGACGACACGATGAGGTCCGCCGATGCCGGGCTCGTTCCAGCGCAAGAGCGCAGAAGGGCGCAGACGGCGGTCGCGGGGGTCATCGGAGGTGCAAACGGGGCACGCGCATCCCAGCGTTGGAACTCCCATTGAAGTTCCCGTGCCCAGAAATGTCAGCAGGCCATCCATAGGAGAGCTTTCAGATTTCAGCCATCAGCTTTTGGCCTTCAGCTACAGAGCCGGCAGCGTAGGGCTGGATTGTGCCAGTTTACTTTTTGGCCGGCGGTGGTGGGGCGGGCGGCTGCATGGCCTGGGTGTTGATCATGCTGGTGAGTTCGAGGAAGGCCATGCGCGCCTCAAAGAGGACGGTCTGGAGGGTACGGTCTTCCGCCGGAGTCAGATTGCCCTTGGTCTTCTCGGCCAGTATGGCGATGAGGTCGATGGTGGTGCGCGCGCCGAGAATATCGACTCGGGGCCGCTGGCCTTCCTGGGTTCCGGCGCCCATCTGGATCATGGCGGAGACGTAGAGCTGCTGCACGAGATTGTCAAAGGTGACGGGCGGTTGCGGGCCAGCGGCAGGATTTTGCGCCCGGACGAGATCTTCAAGCCGTTGCGCGGAGGCATCGTAAGCGAACTTCTGCTCGCGGGTCTCGTCGGCAGTGGGCTGAGGAGGCAGTTCCAGCTCCTCGGTGGCTGGCGGGGCGGCCTGCGGCGGCTCGGGCTCGCGCCTGGAGGACTCATTGACCACCAGCCGTGGGCCACTACCTGGCTCGGCGGCCGGGCGTGGCGCTTCAGCAGGAGCCGACGCTTCAGACTGGTGGGATTGTTCTTCCTCCGCCTTCATCTTGCGGCGGTCAATGACTTCAAACTTCGGTGTATCGCTCATGGCTTGTAGTTTCCAATCGGTCACGCCGGGGGTTGGGACGGGTGACTCATTTTCAACGATTCGTTTTTCCTGGGACTGGCGCGAAGGCTCGTCCTAAAAAGTTGGTGGTTCAGCCAGAATGCCGGCCGTACCCGGGTCTCGACCGTCGTTGTAGTTAAAGGGTTGGTTGTGCGCCTCGGCCTCAGCGCGCACAACAGCGAGCGCGAAGACCCGGGGCGCGTTCGCCAGGGGCAACGCTGCAGCACTGGTGATGTTGCCGGCAGGAGCGCCGCCGGGAAGAAATAACTCAGTTCCGGGGGCAGGCACCGGTCCGGTGAGCTGGAGCGGCCGCAGGTGGCGATGGACGTTGCCGCGCGAACGAATGCGCTCCACAATCTCCTGGCCCAGGTAGCAGCCTTTGGCGAAATGCAACGCGCGCATCTGCGCGGTTTCCTGGGGCAAATCGCGCTCGACGATGTCGATGCCGTAGGAGGGAATTCCTTCAGCGATGCGAAATTTCTCAAGCGAGTCGCAACCCACCTGGGTTGCTCCGGCGGTACGCAAGGCTCTCCAAAATACGGCCAGGCGCACGGACGGAACCCAAAGCTCGTAGTGCGGCGCAACGACGCCATAGGCGCGGAAAATTCTGAGTTCGATACCGTTCCACTCCACGTCTTTGGCCGTCATGGGGTGGGGAAACAGGGGCAGGCCCATGCGCCCGAGCACGTCGTCGGCGCGGGGGCCGGTGAGGCCGATGGCGGTAAGCGAGCCCGGCTCTCCAACCTGTTCGCCATCGAGAGGGATCAGCTCGACGTCGTCCATGATGACGAAATGCTCGAGATGGGCCATCAGCTTTTCGAACTGATCGGAGGCAATCTCGAGTTCAAGGCTTGATTCCCCGGCAAAGGGCGTTCCGAGCATGGGATCGAGCTTTCCCTGACCGGCAGCGACGGGGGCGCGCCGCACCGGCGAAGCTTCCTCACTGCCGCGCCAGACGGTGAGGTCGCCCTGAATGCGTCCCTGGGCGTTCAACACCAGGTTCCATGCGCCGCTGTTGGGGAATAAGTCGTTGACGGTGTTGGTGACCATGCCGCTGAGCCAGCGGAATCGGTCCTCACCACGAACGGCAACGCGGCGCATCCAGCCGAGATCGTGGAGTGCGGCTCCCTGAACCAAGGCAGCAATTTCGCTTTCGGGCGCGTCCAATACCTGTGGCGTGAGCACGCCGTGGCAAGCAACCAGTTGGTGAGGAGTGCGTGACGATTCCAGCATGGCGGCAAGCGCTGTAGGCTGTATCGTTACGGAAAGACTGCTGTCAGTCATGGGAAGTACTTCTCCGCTGTTCGGCACAGTTTTTCCGGTGATTTCCGGGGCCGGACCGCATCCTGATTATAGCCTTGGAAGGTTAAAGCGCGGTTTGAGCGGAAACCGGGAAGAACTTGTGTTTTTGAACAGGGAATGCTGGTAAAACTGGCTCTAGAGTGGGATGACGGGTAAAGGGAGACGATTTGGACGAGCTGAGGGCAGTGCGGCGTGCGGCGAGGGGAGCCAAACCCCGTTGGCTCAATCACAGACGGGGAGTTGTGGCCGCGATCTGCCTGGCGGCGGCGACGGCCGTAGCACAGCAGGCCGTTCCGGTAGTCCTTGAAACCGTTTCTCCGAGCCCGGAGACGAGTTTTGCCAGCATGAGCGCGAAGCAGGATAACGGGAAGTCGTCGACCCACATCACTCCGGAACAGGCAAAGCAGCTTTTTTCGCTGGTGGACGAGCTGATCAAGTTCTCGTCAGATGAGACGGGACTGCCGATCAAGAGCACGGTGAAGCGGCAGATGACGACGCGCGCGGCGGTGCAGAGCTACCTGGAAGAGAAGTTCAATGACGACCAGGACGCCAAGCGGCTGCAACGGGACGAGATTGTTTTGAAGAAATTTGGCCTGCTGGACCGCGACTTTCAGTTGAAGCCGTTTCTTCTGGCGCTGCTGAAGGAACAGATCGAGGCTTACTACGACTCGAAAACCAAGACGGTGAACATGCTGGACTGGGTTGACGTGGAGGAGCAGAAGCCGGTGCTGGCGCACGAACTGACCCATGCGCTGCAGGACCAGCACGCGGACCTGGAGAAGTGGGACGACCAGACGCCCGACGACGTTTCAACCGACTCGGCGAGCGACAACGACCACCTGGCAAGAGATGAGATGGATACGGCGCGCGACGCCGTCGCCGAGGGGCAGGCCACGGCGGTGATGATGGACTACATCCTGAAGCCGGCGGGCAAGAGCCTGGTGAAAGATCCCGAAGTGATGGACATTGTGAAGGGGCAGATGAACGGTGCGGACAATTCGCCGGTGATGGCGCGCGCTCCGCTGCTGCTTTCGGAGTCGATGCTTTTTCCTTACCGCGAAGGACTGAGCTTTGAGCAGGACATATGGATGGATCAGGGAAAAGCCGAAGCCTTCTCAGGAGCGCTTGACCATCCGCCGACGTCGACGTGGGAGATCATCAATCCGCGCGAATACGAGAGACACCAGGTTCCGTCCATCCCGCTCCTGCCGGATATTCATCCGCTGGTGGACAGTCTCTACAAGGCCTACGACATCGGCCAGGTGGGACAGCTGGACGTGCATATTCTGACGGAGCTGTTTGGCGGCGACGAAGCGGCGCGCAACCTGACGCCGGCGTGGAATGGCGGCATTTACTGGGCGGGGCAGTTGCGCAGCGCGAAGACGGCGGAGGAACAGGCGAATTTGAAGTCGCTGGCGTTGTTCTACCTGGCGGCGTGGCGCAACCCTACTTCCGCTCAGAACTTTGCCAAGTTGTATGCCGGAAACCTGGGACGGAAGTATTCCGGACTGAAAAGGGATACAGCCGCGCAGGCGACCGCGCCCAACGATGGCCGCACAGTGGAACAGGTTTATAGCACAACCGAAGGGCCGGTGGTGATTACCACGCGCGGCAAGCTGGTCTTTATTACGGAGAGTTTTCCGCTGGAGCTGGCGCGTCAACTGACATCGCTCATTCTGGATGCGCAGGGGACGGGCGAGATGAAGATGGCGATGGGAGGCAGCAAAGCCATGGCCAGCACGGCCAGTGGGAAGACCGAACCGCTTTCAGGGGACATGGTGCGCTTTATGGCCCACTGCGGCGTGATGAAAGCGGCGGTGGACGCCGCTGTGCAGGCCGGGAGATAAAACAGCCGACGCCCCTGAGATAGAGATGAGCTTTCTGGTTGGGCTTCGTCGTATCCCACCCATGCGATAGAAAAAAGTCGCATGGATGGGCACGGGAATTCTAGAGCAGATTCGGAAATGGTGTAGACCAACGGACTTTCCCTCAGGGGCTGAAGTGTCTGCGTGAAAACTCGTGGAAATCAAGTTTTGTTCGCGGAGCACAATTCATTCCAACAGATTCGCGGCGCCCATACAGGGCGCCAGGTCTAATTTTCCGGACCTTTCCCAGGATTGCGTCCGAGCCTTCGTCT
>Ga0182012_10005049_pt1 | contig 13734 bp, 9 predicted proteins | sample 612S2SmetaG_FD_120486 | JGI IMG/M metagenome (GOLD analysis project Ga0182012, IMG submission 120486) | Permafrost microbial communities from Stordalen Mire, Sweden - 612S2S metaG | ecosystem: Environmental > Terrestrial > Soil > Wetlands > Permafrost | place: Sweden: Stordalen | collected... | reverse complement strand
TCCCACTGGGCATCGTCCCACTGGGCATCGTCCCACTGGGCATCGTCCCACTGGGCATCGTCCCACTGGGCATCGTCCCATTGGGGTTTGCCCCACGGGGCTTCGTCCCGCTCCCGCTGGGCGGCGTGTCGCTGGCTGCCGGCGATGCTGGCGTCGTCCCGTTCAGCACCAGGTGCGCTGGGCCGGCGAACTGGATGGCGGCGCCTTTGTCCAGCAGGGTGAAACCCCCGGCGGCGTCCAGCGTGCCGAACGGACCCTCCGCGTGGGTCGGCTCGGCGCTGGCGGCCGCACCGCTCTTGAGGTCCAGCGCGGCGCTTTGGGTTAGCATGGTGGTGCCGTCGTCGCGGTACAGCGTGACGTCGTGAGACAGGTCCAATTCGTTGATCTGCTTCAGGAACACCCCGTCCTTCGCCTCAAGGTAAAGCCAGGTGCCGTTCTCCATGGTCATATCGCCCTTGGGCATGGTCAGGTTGACCCGCTCCTCGCTGACCTGCTGGGCGGTGGCGGCGGTCACGGTGTACGGGCGGCCGTGCTGGTCCAGGCTGTGATAGTGTGGGTCGATCAGCCGTGCTCCTTCCACCTCGGCGGCGACGCGCCGAACGGCTGTGCTGGCCTCGTTGGAAAAACGCTTCAACTCCGGCCACACCGCGATGGTCCCGAGCAGTACCAGCGCAAGCAGTGGCAGCAGCCACTTGGTGACAAGGATGATCCGGCGGCGGCGGGCAAGGCCGCGCGCCGTGGGCGGCCGGCGGATGCGGGCGGCCGTCGCCGCCACCAGCTTCTCCCCGGCGCGGCGTGGCCCACCGATCGGCTGAGGGGAACTGATATGCATGTCAGGCGACCCCGGCCCGCAGCAGGTCATGCACGTGCAGCACGCCGCGTGGCACGCCGGTCTGGTCCACCACGAACAGCGCGGTGATCGGCGCGCCGCGCGCGTTCATCGCGTGCAGCGCCTCGGCGGCGAGCGAGTCGGGGGTGATGGTGCGCGGCGCGCGGGTCATCACGTCGCCGACGCGGCGGGACAGCAGGTCCGGCCCCATCGACCGCCGCAGGTCGCCGTCGGTGACGATGCCGATCAGCTTGCCGGCCTCGTTGACCACGCCCAGGCAGCCGAACCGCTTCTCGGTGATCACCAGCAAGGCGCGGTCCATCGCCATGTCGGGACCGGCCAGCGGCACGGCGTCGCCGGTGTGCATCAGGTCGCGCACGCGCTGCAGCCGGGCGCCAAGCCGGCCGCCGGGATGGAACTGCCGGAACTCGGCCGCGGTGAAGCCGCGGCGGGTCAGCAGGGCCACCGCCAGCGCGTCGCCGAGCGCCATCTGCATGGTGGTGGACGTGGTGGGGGCAAGGCCGATCGGACAGGCCTCGGCCGCCGCAGGAAGCAGCACGGTGATATCCGCGGCCTTGGCCAGCGCCGACTCGGCGCGGGCGGTGATGGCGACCAGCGGCAGCGCAAAGCGCCGCGTGTGCGCAACCAGGTCGGCGAGTTCGGTGGTCTCCCCGGAGTTGGAAATCGCCAGCACCGCGTCGCCCGGCACGATCATGCCGAGGTCCCCGTGCGAGGCTTCCCCCGGGTGAACGAACAGCGCAGGCGCGCCGGTGGAGGCCAATGTGGCGGCAATCTTGTGGCCGACATGGCCCGACTTGCCCATGCCGGTGACCACCACGCGGCCAGTGACGGCTGCCAGCGTTTCCACGGCGCGGACGAAGCTTTCGTCGAGGCAAGCTGCGAGGGCACGCAACCCGGCTGCCTCGGTGCCGAGCACGGCCCGGCCGACATCGAGGTCGGACTCGAGGCTGGTGGCCAGGACGGCAGTCATGCGGGCCATGCTCCTTGAATGGCTAACAACCGGGCGCGTTGCAACAGCTTGTACGCCCACCCTGTCATGCAGGGTCAGGAAAAGCCGCAGGCAACCGCGGTGCGGCAACGGTTACGACGGAGGAAGCAGGCGGAATGTGGCAAAAACAGCGCGGTCAGTGCGCGAAGATGTCGGGTTGCTCGTAGCCGAGCAGGTCCAGCCGGCCGCGGGCGGGCAGGAAGGCGAAGCACGCATCGGCCAGCTCGCGGCGATTCTCCCGCGCCAGCAGCGCTTCCAGCTTGGCCCACAGCGCGTGCAGGTGCAGCACGTCGGAGGCGGCGTAGGCAAGCTGCTCCGGCGAGAGATCGACCGCGCCCCAGTCGGAGGTCTGCTGCTGCTTGGACAGTTCGACGCCCAGCAGTTCGCGGCAAAGGTCCTTCAGCCCGTGCCGGTCGGTGAAAGTCCGCACCAGCCTGGCGGCGATCTTGGTGCAGCGGACCGGCGCCACGGTGATGCCGAGTGCGTGCTGCAGCACCGCCACGTCGAACCGGGCGAAGTGCATAAGCTTCACCACGTTCGGGTCCGCCAGCAGGCGCTTGAGAGCGGGGCAGTCGTAGCCGCGGCCGCCGAGCGCTTCGGGGATGAGCTGCACCAGATGCGCGTGGCCGTCGCCGGACGAAAGCTGCACCAGGCAGAGCCGGTCGCGATGCGGGTTGAGCCCCATGGTCTCGGTGTCCACCGCGACCACGGCGCCGAGCGCCACCGTCTCCGGCAGGTCGTGCTGGTGCAGGTGGATGGTGGCGTGAGGCATGAATTGGGTGGTGCTCATGGTCCTTGACGGCTCATCGACCGCTGGTCATCGCGCGCTTTGACCACCGACCATGGGGGGGCCCGGTGAGAGGCTGGTGCCCCGACTGGTGCCCAGGAGAAGACTCGAACTTCCACGACCTTGCGGCCACAGGTACCTGAAACCTGCGCGTCTACCAATTCCGCCACCTGGGCACCGGGGCATGCGGCCACCCGGAAGGCGGGGGCTGCGGTAGGGCGCGGCATGTAACCCCGGCCGGGGGCGGCGTCAACTGGGGCGGTTGGGTGTTGGGCCAGCCGGTTGGCCGGATGGATCGCTGGACGGAATTAAGGGCTTCGTTAACGCAGGCGTTGTTGTCTCGCGGCTTTGCCTAACAGGTGCCAAGATGCCCATATCGGACGATGGAGAACGGGATCAAAGGATCGACCTTATGCGCGCAGACCTGGACCTGAAAACCAAGCAAGCTACCTGGGAGACGCCGCGTAACATCGCCATCCTCGCGGGCACAGTGGCCGCTATCGCTGGCGTGTTGGCGGGCGTGGCTGGCTACAAAATTGGCCAGAACGCCGCCCCCGCGCAGATCGTCTTTCAGCCTGGAGCAATTCAGATATCGCCGGCACCCGCGCCGCCGGCCAGGTGATGGCCGATCCAGGAGGGTCCCAGGACGCCCATATGTCAGGCGGGTGGTCGACAAGCTACATATGCAAGGTCTCCTTACGAAGATGAGGCAGCATGTGCTGCAGCGTGGAATCGCGAAGCACATAGTGGTGGAACAACGCGGCTGCGGCATGCAGGGAGGCCACGAGCAGGATCGCATTGGCAACCGTTTCATGCGACTTGCCGATGTAATGCCTCAAGGCCGTGTCGCCAGGCGCGAAGGAGGTTAGCTGCACCAGGCCGAACACCAAGTCGCCGCGCACCCAGGTGAGCTTGATGCCCAGCGCTATAGCCGCGATCAACAGCACATACATCAGGCCGTGGGTGCCCTTCGCCACATAGAGCAGCAAGCCGTGGTCCACCGGCGGAGGCGGCTTAACCTGACCGGTCACATAACGCACCAGCCGCGCGAGCAAGACCAAGCCGAGCAACAAACCAAAAACGATGTGAAGGGAGATATAGTCGGTGCGAAGCGGCCCTTTGGGCACGAAGTCAATGCTCTGGCCGATGCTCCACAGCAAGACCACCAGGGTAACGGTGATCCAGTGTAGTGCCATGCTTACCGAATCATAACGAGTTGCACGCCCAGTCTCTGAAAGCTTGGCCAGCACATTTCTCATGTCAATCTCCATCAACTACAAATCGAGACCCCCGTCGTAAACGCTAGCGACTTAGTAGCTTCGATTTTTGTCGGCACGGTAGCCCTGCATCGGCCGATGGGACCCAGACTGGACATCGGATCAGGCAGTCTGCACGATGGACATCATCGATCGTACATAACGCAAATGCGTTCAACCGGCCGATCAATGCCCGCCGATCTCGTCCATAGTTGGAAGGAATGCGCCGAGTCTAGATTCGGAAATTACTCAAATCCAGGCACGCTGTTGGCTATCGGCGGTCCCGCCGCGGTCAGACGTTTACCGTTGGCGGGAACACCTTGAGCCCCATCCGCCCGCCCCCTTATCAATGTGCACGAACGACAGAGAGTGGGGCACATGGCGACACGCACCGTGGCGACGGTTTTCGGCGGCTCGGGGTTCATTGGCCGCTACGTGGTCAAGCGGCTGGCGCACCAGGGCTTCGTGGTCCGCGCCGCCGTGCGCGACCCGGAAGGCGCGCTGTTCCTTAAGCCAATGGGCGCGGTCGGCCAGGTGGTGCCGCTCTACGCGTCGCTCGCCAACGAATCGACCGTCAAGCGCGCGGTCGAGGGCGCGGACCTCGTGGTCAACCTGGTCGGCATCCTGGCCGAAAGCCGCAAAGGCGACTTCACCCGTATCCACGCCGAGGGCGCCGGCCGCATCGCCCGCCTCGCCACCGCCGCGGGGGTGGGCCGCATGGTGCACCTCTCTGCGATCGGCGCCGACCCCGACAGCCCCAGCGGCTACGGCCGCAGCAAGGCGGCCGGCGAGGCCGCCGTCCGGGAAGCGTTCCCCGCCGCCACCATCCTGCGGCCCTCCATCGTGTTCGGCCCGGAGGACCAGTTCTTCAACCGCTTCGCCGCCATGGCGCGACTGCTGCCGTTCATGCCGGTGATGGCCGGCGATACCCGCTTCCAGCCGGTCTATGTCGGTGACGTGGCTGACGCGGTGATCGCCGGCCTGGCCCGCCCCGAAGCGGCCGGTGCCCTGTATGAACTGGGCGGCCCCGAGGTGTTCACCTTCCGCGAACTGCTCCAATGGATTCTCAAGGCCACTCAACGGCCGCGCCCGCTGGTCACCATCCCGATGTCCATTGCGCGGTTGCAAGCGCTCGTCATGGAGCGGCTGCCCGGCAAGCCGCTGACCCGCGACCAACTGGCCATGCTAACCCGCGACAACGTGGTGGCAGAGGGCGTGCCGGGGCTCACGGAGCTGGGCATCACCCCCACGCCGATCGACCTTGTCGTCCCGATCTACCTGGAGCGCTTCCAGCCGGGCGGCGGCACGCGCCCCCGACCGCTCCCGGATGACAGAATAGGTCAACAAGCGGGCCTTTCTTACCAGGCAAGGGACACCGAATAGGGCGCCATCGCGCCAGCCGTCCCCGAGTATGGCAGATATGCTGTCCTGATAGGCGGGATTCCGCTTCCCGGCCGGCAGTCAATCGCCTACATACGATCCACGCTCGCGGCACCGCCAAGCCGTGCTCTGCGCGCGTCTGCCGACAAAGGGGGGTCGCCGTGGCCGAGCGCATGCTGAAGTTCGTCAATCTCGCGCAGGAACAGCCGAAGAAGCGGCCAGCGGGCGAACGCAGCCACGATTTCGGTGAGATCTACCGGGAGTTCGACGACCAGAAGGCCGCCGCGCAATCCAGCCGGTGCAGCCAATGCGGCGTGCCGTTCTGCTCGGTGCATTGCCCGCTCTCGAACAACATCCCCGACTGGCTGAAGCTCACCGCCGAGGGGCGGCTGGAGGAGGCGTATGAAATATCCTCCGCCACCAACAATTTCCCCGAGATTTGTGGCCGCATCTGTCCGCAGGACCGCCTCTGCGAAGGCAACTGCGTCATCGAGAAGGGGTTCGAAGCGGTCACCATCGGCTCGGTCGAGCGCTACATCACCGACACAGCGTTCGAGCGCGGCTGGGTGCAGCCGGTCCGCCCGCGTCAGGAGTTGGACAGCTCGGTCGGCATCATCGGCGCCGGGCCAGGCGGGCTCGCGGCGGCCGAGGAGCTGCGCCGCCATGGCTACCAGGTCACGGTCTACGACCGGCACGACCGCGTCGGCGGGCTGCTGATCTACGGCATCCCCAACTTCAAGCTGGAAAAGCCGGTGGTGCTGCGCCGCGCCGCGCTGCTGGAGGAGTCCGGCGTTCGCTTCGAACTGAACTGCGCGGTCGGCCGCGACATCACGCTGGGCGAGGTGCGGGCTCGCCACGAGGCGGTGCTGATCGCCACCGGCGTCTACCGCCCGCGCGACATCGCCGGCCCCGGCAGCGGCCTGTCCGGCATCGTGCCGGCGCTCGACTACCTGATTGCGTCCAACCGCGCCGGCCTCGGCGACGCGGTGCCCGCGTTCGACTCCGGCGTGCTGAATGCGCAAGGCAAGAACGTCGTGGTGATTGGCGGCGGGGACACCGCCATGGATTGTGTGCGCACCGCCGTGCGCCAGGGCGCGGCGTCGGTGAAGTGCCTGTACCGGCGAGACCGCGACAACATGCCGGGCTCGTTGCGCGAGGTGAAGAACGCCGAGGAAGAAGGCGTGGAATTCGTCTGGCTGGCCGCCCCCGAAGCGTTCCTGGGTGACGAGTGCGTCGCCGGCGTGCGAGCCGTGCGCATGGATCTCGGCTACCCGGACGCGTCCGGCCGCCAGTCGGTGGAACCGATCGAGGGCAGCCATTTCAGCCTGCCGGCCGAGCTGGTGATCAAGGCCCTGGGCTTCGATCCCGAAGACCTGCCAGCGATGTTCAATGAACCGTCGCTGGCGGTCTCCGGCTGGGGCACGCTGACGATCAACCGGCGGACGTTCGAGACCAGCCTGCCCGGCGTGTTCGCCGCCGGCGACATCGTGCGCGGCGCCTCGCTGGTCGTGTGGGCGATCCGCGACGGGCGCGACGCCGCCGAACAGATCCATAAGCACCTTGCGCGACAGCAGACGCTGGCAATGGCCGCGGAATGAAACAACCAGACCGCGTGCTCCAGAGCAAAAGCGAGCCCCGCACGGATAGCGGCTTCACCGCCGGACCAAAGGACAGGAGTGCTGCCATGACCGCAGACAGCGAAACCGCCGCCGGGTTCCTCGCCGCCTGGGACGCCAACCGGACCGCGCTCGCTCACACCTACCACCCGTCGCAGGAGCACGATGCCTGCGGCGTCGGCTTCGTCGCCTCGCTGGATGGAACCAGGCGGCGCGATGTCGTGCAAGCCGGCATCGATGCGCTGAAAGCGGTGTGGCACCGCGGCGCGGTGGACGCCGATGGCAAGACCGGTGACGGCGCCGGCATCCATGTCGAAATCCCGCAGGACTTCTTCGCCGCGGCGGTGGAGCGCGGTGGGGCCATGCTGATGCCCGGCCCGATCGCCGTCGGCCAGGTGTTCCTGCCGAAGACCGACCTCAGCGCGCAGGAGCGCTGCCGCCAGATCGTCGAGACCGAAATCCTCGCGTTCGGCTATCGCATCTATGGCTGGCGCCAGGTGCCGATCAACGTCGCCTGCATCGGCGAAAAGGCCAACGCGACCCGGCCCGAAATCGAACAGATCATGCTGTGGAACGCCAAGGGCGTGTCCGACGCCGAGTTCGACCGCGACCTGTACGTGATCCGCCGGCGTATCGAGAAGCAGGCGATCGCGGCGCAAATCCAGGAGCTGTATTTCTGTTCGCTGTCGGCGCGCTCGATCATCTACAAGGGCATGTTCCTGGCCGAGAGCCTGACCGACTTCTACCCGGACCTGCTCGACCCGCGCTTCGTGTCGCGCTTCGCGATCTACCATCAGCGCTACTCGACCAACACGTTTCCCACGTGGCGGCTGGCGCAGCCGTTCCGGACGCTCGCGCATAACGGCGAGATCAACACCATCACCGGCAACGCCAACTGGATGAAGAGCCACGAGACGCGGCTCGCCGACGAAGCGCTCGGGCCGTTCATGGAAGACATCAAGCCGGTGATCCAGGCCGGCGGTTCCGACACCGCGGTGCTGGACAACGTGTTCGAGCTGCTGGTGCATGGCGGGCGCGATGCGCCGATGGCGAAGGCGCTGATGATCCCGGCTTCGACCGGCCAGGACGCGATGATGCCGCAGGCGCATCGCGATATGTTCGCCTACTGCTACGCGGTGATGGAGCCGTGGGACGGTCCGGCGGCGATCGCCGCCACCGACGGGCGCTGGGTGATTGCCGGGCTCGACCGCAACGGGCTGCGGCCTTTGCGTTACTCCACCACGGTCGATGGGCTGCTGATCGTCGGCTCCGAGACCGGCATGGTGCAGCGCGACCAGGCGGACATCGTGGAGAAGGGCCGGGTCGGCCCCGGCCAGACCATCGCGGTCGATCTAACGGATGGCCGTTTTTACCGCGACGATGAGATCAAGGACATGCTGGCGGCGCGGCAGCCGTATGGCGACTGGGTCAAGCGCATCATCCAGATCGACCACATCGTGAAGACCGACGCGCCGGAGCCGGTGCTGTTCGAGCGTGACGAACTGCGGCGGCGCCAGCTCTCGATGGGCCTGACGCTGGAAGACCTGGAGATGATCCTGCACCCGATGGTGGAGGACGCGCAGGAAGCGGTGGGCTCGATGGGCGACGACGCGCCGATCGCGGTGCTGTCGGAGCGCTATCGCGGGCTCCACCAGTTCTTTCGCCAGACCTTCAGCCAGGTGACCAACCCGGCGATCGACAGCTTGCGCGAGACCCGGGTCATGTCGCTGAAGACGCGGCTCGGCAACCTGGGGAACGTGCTGGACGAGGATTCCAGCCAGTGCGACCTGCTGAAGCTGGAAAGTCCCGTGCTGTCCACGGCCGAGTTCCAGGCGATGCGTGCCTACATGGGCGCGTCCGCTTGCGTGGTGGATTGCACCTTCCCGGTCGCTGACGGCGAAAGCGGGCTGCGTGCCGCACTGGAGCGCATTCGCCGCGAGGCGGAGGAGGGCGTGCGCGCCGGCTGCACGCACGTGATCCTGACCGACGAAGCAGCGGGGTCGGATCGTGCGGCGATCCCGATGATCCTCGCCGCGGGGGCGGTTCACACGCATCTCGTGCGCCAGTCGCTGCGCACCTTCACCAGCCTGAACGTGCGCTCAGCCGAGTGCATGGACGTGCAGTATTTCGCCGTGCTGATCGGCGCCGGCGCCACCACGGTGAACGCGTACCTCGCGCAGGAATCGATCGCCGACCGCCAGCGCCGCGGCCTGTTCGGCGACATGACGCTGAAAGAGGCTGTCCAGCGCTACAAGAAAGCGGTGGACAAGGGCCTGCTGAAGGTCATGTCGAAGATGGGCATCAGCGTGGTGTCGTCGTATCGCGGTGGGCTGAACTTCGAGGCGATCGGCCTGTCCCGCGCCCTGGTGGCCGAGTTCTTCCCCGGCATGCAGTCGCGCATCTCGGGCATCGGCCTGACCGGCATCGCGCGCGAATTGCTCGACCTGCACGCCAATGCCTGGGGTGCCGCTGTGGCAACTCTGCCGGTCGGCGGCGCGTACAAGCTGCGCCGTCACGGCGGTGAAACGCACGCTTTCGATCCGGCGCTGATCCACCTGTTGCAGAGCGCTGTGGCCTCCAACACCTACGCCACTTATCGCCGTTTCGCCGAAGGCGTGCGCAAGCTGCCGCCAGTCGCTTTGCGCGACCTGCTCGATTTCCGGCTGGACCTCTGCAAGCCGATCTCGGTCGATGAGGTCGAGAGCATCACGGAAATCCGCAAGCGCCTGGTGGCGCCGGGGATTTCGCTCGGCGCGCTCAGCCCCGAGGCGCACGAGACGCTGTCGATCGCGATGAACCGCATCGGCGCGCGATCGGATTCCGGCGAGGGCGGCGAGGACCCCGCACGCCACAAGCCGCGCCCGAACGGCGACAATGCGTCGTCGGCGATCAAGCAGATCGCATCGGGCCGGTTCGGCGTGACGGCGGAATACCTGAACAACTGCCGCGAGATCGAGATCAAGATCGCGCAAGGCGCCAAGCCGGGCGAGGGCGGGCAATTGCCCGGCCTGAAGGTGACCGCGCTGATCGGCCGGCTGCGCCACGCGACGCCGGGCGTCACGCTGATCAGCCCGCCGCCGCATCACGACATCTACTCGATCGAGGACCTGGCGCAGCTCATCTACGACCTCAAGCAGATCAACCCCGATGCGTCGGTCTGCGTGAAGCTGGTGGCGCGGTCGGGGATCGGCACCATCGCGGCCGGCGTCGCCAAGGCGAAGGCCGATGCGATCCTGATCTCCGGTCATGCCGGGGGTACCGGTGCGTCGCCGCAAAGCTCGATCAAATACGCCGGCCTGCCGTGGGAGATGGGGCTGTCGGAGGCGCACCAGGTGCTGATGCTGAACCGCCTGCGCCACCGGGTGCGGCTGCGGACCGACGGCGGCATCAAGACGGGGCGGGACGTGGTGATCGCGGCGATGCTCGGCGCCGAGGAGTTCGGCATCGGCACCGCCTCGCTGGTCGCCATGGGTTGCATCATGGTGCGGCAGTGCCACTCCAACACCTGCCCGGTCGGCGTGTGCACGCAGGACGAGAAGCTGCGCGCGAAGTTCGAAGGCACGCCGGAGAAGGTCATCAACCTGTTCTCCTTCATCGCCGAGGACGTGCGCAACATCCTGGCGGGGCTCGGCATCAAGCGGTTCGAGGACGTGATCGGGCGCACCGACCTGTTGCAGCAGGTCAGCCGCGGCGCGGATTTCCTTGATGACCTCGATCTGAACCCGCTGCTGGCGCAGGCCGATCCCGGGCCCTATGCCCGCTACTGCACGCTGCAGGGCCGCAATGAGGTGCCGGAGACGCTGGACGCGCAGATGATCGCCGACGCGCACCCGCTGTTCGAGCACGGCGAAAAGATGCAGTTGCAATACACGATCCGCAACACGCACCGCGCGATCGGCACCAAGACATCGTCGCGGATCGTCCGCCGCTTCGGCATGACCGGGTTGCAGCCGGGGCATCTGACGGTCAGGCTGAGTGGTTCGGCCGGGCAGTCGCTTGGCGCCTTCGGCGTGCAGGGGCTGAAGCTGGAGGTGCTGGGAGACGCCAACGACTATGTCGGCAAGGGCCTGTCAGGGGCGGTGATCGTGGTGCGGCCGGCGCCGTCCTCGGCGCTGCGCAGCGCGGAGAACACGATCATCGGCAACACCGTGCTGTACGGCGCCACCGGCGGTAGCCTGTTTGCCGCGGGCCAGGCGGGCGAGCGCTTCGCCGTCCGCAACTCCGGCGCCAACGCGGTCGTGGAGGGCTGCGGTTCCAACGCCTGCGAATACATGACCGGCGGCACGGTGGTGATCCTGGGCGCGATCGGCGACAATTTCGGTGCCGGGTTCACCGGCGGCATGGCCTTCGTCTACGACCCCGAGGGATTGTTCGACAAGCGCGTGAATGCGGACACGGTGGTCTGGCAGCGGGTCGGACATCCCCACTGGGAGCAGGTGCTGCGCGGGCTGGTCGAGCAGCACGTGGCGGAGACCTCGTCGAACCACGCGAACCGGATGCTGCACGAATGGGGTCGCATCCTGCCCTCGTTCTGGCACGTCGTGCCGAAGGAGTTCCTGAAATACCTGCCGGTGCCGCTGTCCGAGTCGCCCGAGGCATTGCGCGCGTGACCGGCAGGAACGGTGGTGAAGGTAGTGGTGAACGGTAGGGTGGACAACCTTCTTGCGCCGTCCACCGCTTGCCGTGCGGCGTGCGGCGAGCGGCATCGGTGGACGGCACTTGTCCACCCTACGTGAACACCCGTTCCTGCGGGCCTTCCCGTTCTGGCGCGACGCTTCGCAATGCGATAAGCGAGACCGATGCGCTATCTGTATCACCTGCCGCTGTCGCCCTACGCCCGGAAAGTGCGTCTCGTACTGGCCGAGAAGCGCCTGCCCTTCGAGCTGAAACTGGAAAAGGTGTGGGAGCGGCGGCCTGAATACCTGGCCATGAACCCGGCCGGCACCGTGCCGACACTGGCCGAGGACAACGGGCTGGTCATTCCGGATTCCGGCGTGATCTGCGAGTATCTTGAAGAAGCCTATCCGGACACGGCGCTAATGGGCCGCACGCTGGCGGAGCGGGTAGAAGTGCGCCGCCTGGTCGCCTGGTTCGACGGCAAGTTCGCCAGCGAGGTCACCAGCAACCTGGTCGGCGAAAAGCACATGAAGCGGCTGTGCGGACGCGGCAACCCCGACCCCGCCGCGATGCGCACCGGTTACACGGCGGTGAAATATCACATGGAATACCTTGGCTGGCTGGCGGAGACGCGGAAATGGCTGGCTGGCGCGTCCATCTCGCTGGCCGACTTTGCCGCCGCCGCGCACCTTTCGTCGCTTGACTTCATCGGCGACCTGGATTGGTCGGTCTCGCCGGCGGCCAAGGACTGGTATGCCCGGATCAAATCCCGGCCGAGCTTCCGGGGCGTCCTCGCCGACCGGGTACCGGGGACCACACCTCCGGCACACTACGCCGACCTGGACTTCTAGCCGCAAGCCCGACAGCACTGCCGATAACAAGCCGCAAACGCGGAATCCCGATCCGCCAACCCGACAACGGCCTGAGCTCCGCAGAGAGGCATGACGCCCCGTCCGGGAGCCGGCCCCGTCTCAGGATGGCCGTTCGGATGCCTCGGACGCCAGCAGCGCGAATTTTGCCGCCATGCGGTGCAGGCCGGCTTTGACATCAGGGTCGGCGACAGATTCGGCCCACTGCAAGCATTCTGATGCCCAACGAAGGAGTTCTCGGCCAGTCGGCATTGTATTCCTCCAGTAATATATCGCATGTGCAGCACAGCACACATTGGCGTCTTCGGTCCAATCAGGTTTACGTAAGCTGTATCGGCCACGAATCTGCTATTTGTTACGACAACACGGCGCCGTGATCACTCGCTGTACTGCTTGTTGTTGCTAAAAGACATCTTTATCGGCGCCGGGGCTGATCCGACGCGCCCGACCGGGATGATGCCTTGGAAAAATGAGAATGGCGCACTGCTTTGCCCCTTGATGGTTATCCGTGCGGGTCTCATTTGGTGCAGGTATGACCAGCCGACCCCACATCCTCGTCGTCGAGGACGATCCTTTGGTGTCCGAGGTCGTCGCCGCGGCCCTCGAGGACGCGTATACGACTAGTCATGTGACCACCGCGGCAGAGGCGTTGGCGCACCTCCGCGGCGGAGGCATTGACATGATTCTGCTGGATTGCACGCTGCCTGGCGGGCTGGACGACAAGCTGCTGCCGGAGGCCGATCAGGGTGGCGTGCCGGTGGTCCTGATGTCCGGCGATCCGGAACGCATGCAACGCATTGACGGCCAGAAGCACCCCCATGTGCTCAAGCCGTTCTCGCTTGCCGCGCTCATCGAGGTCGTCGAGGGCATCATCGGGCCAGGCCGATAGCCGAGGTCCGAAGCGGCTCACTGACCCGATCACGGCTCAGTCGCGACTTTCCCGTTTGTCTCGCGATTCTGAAATCGAGGCCGCGCACTCTCACCGGGTGCGACGCTGTTAAAAAAACATAAATTCGTCTCGCTGCACTTGACGGGCCGGCCGAATCCGACCCTTGCTGTACTGCTTTCGATTCCTTCTGCAGCGGGGTTTTTCAAAGATGGCTACGTTAACGGTCGGCACCGGGCCGGGATATGATTACAGCACCTTGTCCAGCGCCGTTGCCGCGGCCCAGGACGGCGACGTCGTCGCGGTGGAAGCTGGCACCTATCAGAACGACTTCGCCACGGTAAACGCCGACATCACCATCATTGGTGTCGGCGGCATGGTCGTCCTGCAGGCCACGGTGCCGCCGCCCGACCAGAAGTCGATACTGACCATCAACACCAGCGCTACGATCGAGAACGTCGAGTTCACCGGCGCCGCGATCCCTG
>Ga0182012_10005048_pt1 | contig 13734 bp, 12 predicted proteins | sample 612S2SmetaG_FD_120486 | JGI IMG/M metagenome (GOLD analysis project Ga0182012, IMG submission 120486) | Permafrost microbial communities from Stordalen Mire, Sweden - 612S2S metaG | ecosystem: Environmental > Terrestrial > Soil > Wetlands > Permafrost | place: Sweden: Stordalen | collected... | reverse complement strand
TTGATATATACTTTCGTTATAGACCATTTCGAGAGGTGATCCGTGGCAGCGAAGACGCAGATAGATCCGAAACCAGTCGATGCCAAGCTGTTTTGGAATGGCCGCAGCCAGGCTGTACGGCTGCCCAAGGAATTCCGATTTGAAGGCGACCGGGTTCGCGTGAGGCGCATGGGGGCGGGCATTCTGCTTGAACCTATTCCGGAGACGAAGAAAGAAACGGTTGAGGAGTGGTTTGCGCGGATGGATGCGATGGGCGCCGATCCGCTGTTCCCTGACGGGCGCAAACAGAATCTTGCACCCATTCGCGAGTACTTCAAGTGAGCTACTTGCTCGATACGAATATCTGTATTGCGCTGATAAATGGGACATCTAACCAGGTTCGCAATCATTACATTCAGGCAACAAACCGCAACGCCAAGCTCCTCACCTCTCCGATTGTTGCTCATGAGCTTTGGTATGGCGTTGCGAAAAGCGACCGTATTCCACAGAATGCCAACCGACTTGCGACGTTCCTTGGGCGAGACGTTGTGCTCCTCGACTACTCCGGGCGAGACGCACAGTCGGCGGGGGAGATTCGTGCCGAACTGGAAGCCAGGGGCCAACGCATCGGCGAATACGACACGTTAATCGCCGGACAGGCCTTCAGCAGAAACCTCGTTCTGGTTACCGCGAATAAGCGGGAATTCGGCAGAGTGAAGGGTCTAATCGTAGAGGACTGGACGCTGTAGCGCAGGGACACATTGAATTTCGAGAACTGCCGACGAAACGCCGGGGGATCACAGGCATTCTCAAAAGAGCAAGGCTCTTCTAGCTCGGTACCTTTTGCCGGAGCTGCTTCACGAAGTCATACACCTCGCTGGCGGTGTGAACGGTGAAGCTGTCGGCGCGGGGGGGGGTCTTTTCGGCTGAGGCTTTGCGGAGAATTTCAAGAACGTACACTTCGGTTGGAACAAGCTTGTGTACATCCAGCTCTGGCCGCACTTCCAGAACCGCTTCCATGACGCGATTGGCGTCATATTCGCTGGTGAAAAAACGGATCGTTCTCCGGCCTGGGAAGCGAGTGTCGGGGATCGTTAAACACCGCCCGCTCCTGCCCTGGATGGCCCAGGCCCTCGAGTCCTCGTCAAATTCCCCCAGAGTCATATCAAGTGATCGCGGCTGGATCATTTGCGGGTTCCTCCGACTTTATTGGCTCGGTGCATCCGCCGGAACCGCATCGGCCTTCTTACGATGCATCCTGCCCATCTCCCAGGCCTACTGAGAAAAGCTTCATTGCAAAGGCCCGGGATTCATTTGATTCACCCTACTGTAACAGTGTTGGCTCGTCGTCTTTCAACTCTTCCGGAGGAATTATTACGGCCGCAGCTACTTTGTCATCAGGCTCCAGGTTGAGGAGGCGGACGCCCTGGGTAGCGCGGCCGGCGGCTCGGATGGTCTTGGTGTCGATGCGGATGATCTTGCCGAACTGGCTGATGACCATCAGTTCCGAGGTGTCATCGACAAGTTGGATGCTGCTGACACGGCCGATACGCGGAGTCACGGCCATGTTCTTTACGCCCTTGCCGCCGCGCGTCTGCAAGCGGTATTCCTCAACATCGGTGCGCTTGCCGAAGCCGTTTTCAGTGATGGCAAGAATCCGGTATTCGCCCGGCTCATGAACCTTGGGAGTAACGGCAACGCCGACCACATAATCGTTCTTGGCCAGGTCAATGCCGCGTACTCCATAGGCCGGGCGGCCCATGGAGCGGACATCGCATTCGTCGAAACGGATCGCTTGTCCCAGGTGCGTGGCCAGGAAAACAATCTGGTTCCCGTCCGTGATGCGGGCCTTGACCAGTTCGTCGTCCTTGTCGATACCGATGGCGATGATGCCACGCGCCATGACGTTGGAGAAGTCCTTGAGCGGGGTCTTTTTAACGGTGCCGTTGCGCGTGGTGAAAAAGATGAACTTGCCTTCCTCTTCAAGATCGCGCACAGGAAGGATGGCGCGCACGTTCTCGCCCGGCTGCAGGTCGAGCAGGCTCTGCATCGACTTGCCTTTCCCTGCCGCGCCCACGTCGGGAATCTCGTAGACCTTGACCCAGTACACGCGGCCTGCATTGGTGAAGCAGAGCAGGAAGGCGTGTGTCGAGTCGACGATCAGCTGCGCGACAAAATCTTCCTCGCGCGTCTTCATGCCGGTGCGCCCAGTACCGCCGCGGCGCTGCTGTCGATAGATGCTGATGGGCGTTCGCTTCAGATAGCCCTGGTGGCTCACGGTCACGGCGACCTGCTCGTCGGCGATGAGGTCTTCAAGCTGGAGTTCGGCGGATTCGTCGATGATTTGGGTGCGGCGGGCGTCACCATAGCGGTCGCGAACTTCCTCGAGTTCCTTGACGATGACGGCGCGGAGCTTAACATCGCTGGCGAGAATCGACTCGTACTCGGCGATGCGCGCGCGTACTTCCGACAGCTCTTTCAATAGCTCGTCGATCGATAGTTGCGTCAGGCGGTAGAGCTGCAATTCGAGAATTGCGTCAATCTGGCGGAGCGTGAGGCCCTTTTCCTCGTGCGGAAGCTTCACGCGATCGAGGGTGATGACGATCTCGCTTCCTTTGCCCCAGGCGTACAAATTCTCCCGAGCCTCTGCACGCGAGCCCGATGCGCGAATGATTCTGATTACCGTATCAAGGTTGTCGAGCGCAATCTTCAGGCCTTCAAGGATGTGTTCGCGGGCGCGGTCTTTCTTGAGCAGGAAAACCGTGCGGCGCTGCACGACATCGACGCGATGATCGATGAACGCGCGGATCGCCTGATCCAGGCTCAGTTCCCGCGGCTGCCCGTTGAGCACCGCCAGGAAGATCATAGAGAAGCTTTCCTGCATCTGCGTGTGCTTGTAGAGCTGATTGAGAACGATCTCGGGCTGCGACCCGCGCTTCAACTCGATCACGATGCGCATGCCGTCGCGATCGCTCTCGTCGCGCACGTCGCTGATGTCGTCGACAATCTTGTCGTTGACCAACTCGGCGATGCGCTCGATGAGCTTGGATTTGTTCACCTGGTAGGGAATTTCAGTTACAATGATCGCCTGTTTTTCCTTGGTCAGGTTTTCCGTCGCCACGCGGGCGCGCATCATGAAGCGGCCACGGCCGGTTTTGTATGCCTGCGGAATTCCCGACTTGCCATAGAGGAAACCGCCGGTCGGGAAGTCGGGGCCCTGGACGTGCTTGAGCACTTCCGCGAGGCCGGCGTTGGGGTTCGTTACCAGTTCGATGGCTGCGTTCACAACTTCAGTCAAATTGTGCGGCGGAATGTTGGTCGCCATGCCGACCGCAATTCCACTTGACCCGTTTACGATGAGATTCGGAATGCGTGTCGGCAACACAACCGGTTCAAATGTGGACTCGTCGTAGTTCGGCGTGAAGTCCACCGTCTCCATTTCGATGTCGGAGAGCAGTTCGCCGGCGATGCGTGACATGCGGCACTCGGTGTATCGCATGGCGGCGGGAGGATCGCCATCCACAGACCCGAAGTTTCCCTGCCCGTCGACCAGCGTGTAGCGCAGCGTAAACGGCTGGGCCATGCGCACCAGCGTGTCGTAAATAGCCGAGTCGCCGTGAGGATGGTAGACACCCATGGCCTGGCCCACAACCTTGGCGCATTTGGCGTACTTCTTGTTGTACTGCAGGCCCATCTCGCTGAGCGTGTAGAGCACGCGACGGTGCACGGGCTTCAGGCCGTCAAGGGCGCTCGGCAACGCGCGACCAATGATCACCGACATGGAATAGTCGAGATAAGAGCGGCGCATTTCCTCTTCGATGTTGATCGAAATGAGGTTGGTGCCGCTGTTGGGCGGTGTTCCGCCTTCAAGGGGGAGCAGGGGATTCTGATCGTCGGCCATAATGTCTTTTCTGGCCCGCCGGAAGGCGGCAAAGAGGGTCCGGAAAAAGCGGGGCCGGGCTCCGTGGGCTGTGCTTCTATTTTAATCGTTCAAAGCAAGTTTCAGCAAGGTGAATCGAAACAAATAAGTCCTTATTTTGGTTCAATTTATAGGTATCTCTTACCAACCCGCCAACGGCTTGAAGCAACTCAAGCGGCGCGACGGGTTTTGGGCTTCGATTTGACGCCATTTCCGGCTCTTGCTTTTGAGCGTTTCTCGCCCTGATCCTCGCCCAGTCCAGTCAGAATCACGGGCGGGCGATCCGGCAGTTCAACCACCAGTTTCAACTTACCTCCCACTCCCTCCACATAGCTACGCAGCGTCGAGATATACAAGTCTGAACGCTTCTCGATACGCGAAACTCCCTCTTGCCCAATCTTGAGCTTTTTCGATAGGCGAGCCTGAGTCAGTTTGCGCAGACGGCGTACTTCGCGCAGGTTCATCTCTGCCCGCATCTCGTCTGCCAACTGCTCGATGCGAGCACGACGCTCAGGTGACATCTCATTGAGTATTTCGTCCAGGCTTACCGGCATCACTGTTTCCTTTTCTGTAAACGAAATGTTTTCAAATGCTGATCGAAACGTCGATCCGCAACCGCAATTAGATCGCGATAAAAGCGACGTTGAACAACTCCGCCCTTGTCTCCAGCCACTAACAGGATGGCCTTGCGCTGTGGATCAAAGGCAAAAGCAACACGCCATACGCCTCCATCGGCATCGAAGCGCAACTCCTTCATGTTTGCGTGGCAAGAACCCTTAAGCGTATCGACTTGCGGACGTCCCAATAACGGTCCCTTCTCTCCGAGGATCTGCATCAAGGCTACCAAGACGTCTTGAACCGATTCAGATAGATTCCTGTATTCAGGAATGAAATCATCGTGGAACTCCACAAACCATTGCTTGCCTGTCGCCTGCCGGCTTTTCTGAACTGCCATATTCGTTTCTCCCACCGCTTCTCGCGGGGTAGGGCTTGGGCTTCTCATTTATTGTTGCGCGTGCGCGCTCTCCTCAACGCGCCGCGGCCTAATGCGATTGCCCTACCAATTGCCCTGCCGAATACAGCTGACCCGCCGAATGCTGAAGTCGTACCGTACACTCCAAAGCGTCAGTTCGCGTTGGACACTGCACGAGATAACTCCCCGAATATGTCGGACACGGTCCAAACGGATTGAAAATACTTCACTTCGCATAGTATGCTTTCAAATGCCTTATGTCGTCAAGTGCATTTTTCACTCAAGATCACAACAATCCCGGCAAGCTCAGCACGCAGAACACCGCCTGCAACACAACGATTGCCCCACCCGCGGCCATTGCCAGGCGTCCCCGTGGGCTTTCATATGCATCGGCAAACACGCCGCCGACAAACGTCAGCAGAAACGGCAGCGCCCACAGCCACGGGCTTCCCGGAGCTCCGGTCATGACAAGAACCAATAGCACCAACGCGCAAAGCAGCGGAGCGGTATTGCCAAAATACCGCGACCGCCTGAGGCTCAGATAAAGCGCCAGTGCCGCAGCCGCGGCCACTGTAATTCCCGCGTTTTCCAGAGTCGAGAAAAACCGCCTCGCCGGGTCCAGAGAGACCGACAAAAAGCCCGCGCCCGAGCGGAAAACGTAGCTGAACGCATCCGGCGAAAACCCGTAGCAGGCAAACACCAGCATCAGAGCGCCCCCAACAGCCATCAGGACCACGGGCAGCACCTTGCTCCTGCGGCCCTCAGCCACCCATAGCATCGACGCCAGTCCCAGCACGGCCACTGCCGGCAAGGCCGCGATGTGCGCCGCAGCCGCCAGACCAAAGGCCGCCGTCAGCAAGAGGATCCTGGGCCGCCACTTGCCCGCAGGTCCCTGCACCGCGTGGGCCACGCCCATGCAGGTGTATACGCCGCCGTAGACGCCCAACGCCGCCAGCACCTCTGCATTGGGCGCCACGCAGGCGCGCAAGACTGCCGGAGAAAAGCAATAAAGCGCCAGCGCCGTATAGCCGCCCAGATTGCCGTAGAGCCGCCGCGTGACCCACCACAAGCCGCCGCCGAGCATGCATCCAGCCATCAGGAATGGCAGCCGAAGCAGAAGCAGAACATGTGTAAGCTGATGCCGTAATTCCCAGGTGCCGATCTCGCCTGGCGCCTGAATCACGCGATCTTCCGGCTTGCGAAAGTGGTCAAGGCCGCGCTCCGCAAGCAGGTTCAGCGTAAGCGGCAGGCCGGCGAGCCGGTAGCCCAGAATGCCATCGTGAATATTGCCGCAAGTGGTATAGTAGCCCGTCAGCGCGGACGGACGCTCCCAGGTCTCGCGGCCACAGCGCGCATATTGGTAGTCGCGATCGCTGAGCGTCTGGTGCTCCGTGAGCCAAAGGCCCTGGATGAGGAAAAGAGCCAGCAATCCTGCCGCGATGCGCTGCGGAAGATTGAAGTGGAAGCGGCGAATCCGGCTAAACCTGGGTTTCATCACGTTCAAGCGAGTTGATTCCAGTCTAAATGTCGAGGCTTGCACCGGGGACTTGCTGGCTTTCCAATTTGCCGGCTCGCTGCTGTGCATTGCTTTGCATGGCTGGCGTGTCACGGTTACACTTGCCGTGCCATGCTCAATCGCCGACGCTTCGTCTTGAATACCGCTGCCACTGCATTAGCACTCACCTCCAGGACCAGCTTTGCACTGTCTCAGTCTGCTGCATATCAAAATCCCATCATCGGCGGAGATCATCCGGACGCAAGCCCCATTCGGGTGGGCGACGAGTTTTACCTGACTCATTCCAGCTTCGATTACGCGCCGGGGCTGCTCCTCTGGCACTCCCGCGACCTGATCAACTGGCGGCCTGTTGCAGCAGCGCTCAAGCGCTATTACGGCAATGTCTACGCTCCCTATCTCTGCGAATACCAGTCGCGCTTCTACATTTATTTCCCTGCCGACGGGCGGCTGCGCGTGGTTCATGCCGACCATCCGAAAGGCCCGTGGTCCGAGCCTGTCGACCTGGACATCAACGCCATTGATCCGGCCCACATTGCGGAGAATGGGCACAGGTTTCTCTACATGGCCGGCGGCCGGATGGCCGAATTGAATGCGGATGGATTGTCGGTCAAGACGCCTCCGCGGAAAATCTTCGACCCCTGGCCCATCCCCGCCACCACGCGCATGGAATGCACCTGCCTGGAAGGCCCCAAGGTGCTTGAGCATAATGGCTGGTTCTATCTCAACGTGGCGGAAGGAGGCACCGCAGGCCCATCCACCAGCCACTCAGTGATCAGCGCGCGCAGCCGCCACGCCGACGGGCCCTGGGAGTTCTCGCCATACAACCCAATCGTCCACACCAAGTCGCGCGACGATCGCTGGCTCTCGCTTGGGCATGGGCGGCTCATTGATACGCCACAGGGCAAGTGGTTTATCACTTCCCACGCCTACGAGAACGGGTACCGTACCCTCGGCCGCCAGCTTCTGCTGCTTCCCATCGAGTGGACCGGGGACGGCTGGTTCCGTGTCCCCCAGGGCACTTCTGCCGATTCGCTCATAGAAATGCCGATCCCAGGCACAAAGCAAGCGCCAAGTCTCGACCCTTCCGATGACTTCACTACACCGGAGTTGGGCTTGCAGTGGGGCTTCTGGCACGAGTTCGATTCCACGCGCTTTACCACCGGAAACGGAGCATTGATGCTTCAGGCTCGGGGTAGCTCATTGGCAGACACGTCGGCACTCACCACACCCGTCGGCGGACATTCTTATACCGTTGAAGTCGACTGCGAAATCTCGGCAGGCTGCGCGTCCGGGCTGCTGTTGTTTTACGATCTCAACCACGCCACCGGCATCCTGCTCGACGCGGATGGCATCGGCGCACGCATTGCCAACGGCTACATCCCCCGGCGCATGGAGAAGGGGACGACCCGCGCAACCTTACGCATCGTGAATGATCGCCAGGAGATCGACTTCTTCTACCGGCTTGCTGGGCAAAATTGGCAGCGGACCGAGGAATCGGCCGAAATTTCCGGCATGAACCACAACGTGCTGAACGGTTTCCTCGACGTCCGGCCGGCCTTGTTCGCGAGTGGTTCCGGACGGGCAACATTCCGCAACTTTCGTTACTGGCCGGAGATAAAATCCCCAGTCTAGGATTGTTTGCTCCAGAACCTGGCATATGGTTGTAGCCAACAGCGGTGGAGGTTCCGCCTCGTGACCAACCCCGACATCTTCGAAGTTCTCAAGCGGGTAAGGTGGAGTTCATTTCACTCCCTGTGGCCGCTTCACAACCTATTTGCACTCCTCGGAGGCTCACTGGCTGAGATTTCGCGGCGCTGGATCAAGCATCGCAATGCGCGCCTGGCGCAAAGCTGGCCTTCTGTGGAGGGACAGGTTCAAACCACGAATGTAGTCAAAGGGACCAAATTCTATGGCAACGCTCGACCTCCAAATGCCTTCTTCAAATACTCCTATTCGGTCAAGGACGGCAGCGAAACCAATTACTATTCCGGCGATTTTTCCCGCCCGTTTCCCGACGAAGACCGCGCCTGGGAGTGGCTTTGGTCGCTGAAGAACAGGCGTATCCGCGTGCATGTCAAACCCGAGCATCCCGAAGTCTCGGTGGTGCTGGCGGCCGATCTCGACGCACATTTTCCGATCCCGGTACGTACGCCGGAAGACCTTGTCTTCGCGCGGCCGGAGATCTACACGCAGTAACGCCGGCGCTTGGATTTGGCCCCCGCCGCCAACACCCGCTACACTTCTCGTCAGCATGGCCATCGCACGCGACAACTCTCCGGAACGGCTGGTCAGCGCCTCGCGCGCCGACGAAGAACAGGGTTTCGAACTCAAACTCCGCCCCCGCTGGCTTGGCGAGTTCATCGGCCAGGCGAAAGCGAAGGAGCAACTCGCCATCGCCCTCGAAGCCGCTAAATCCCGCGGCGAGGCGCTGGATCACGTACTGCTGTTTGGACCGCCAGGGCTCGGCAAGACAACACTGGCTACTATCATTGCCAATGAGCTCGATGTGGGCTTCCAGCAGACTTCCGGGCCGGCGCTGCAGATCCAGGGCGACCTTACCGCAATCCTCACAAATCTGCGCGAAAAGCAGGTGCTGTTTCTGGACGAAATTCACCGCATGCAGCCGGTGCTGGAAGAAAAACTCTACACCGCGCTCGAGGATTACAAACTCGACATCATCATCGGCCAAGGCCCGGCGGCACGCACCCATGTGATGGAGATTCGGCCCTTCACCTTTATCGGCGCAACCACGCGGCCGGGGCTGCTTTCGTCGCCGCTGCGCTCGCGATTCGGCATTTTGCTGCGGCTGGAGTTTTATTCGGAGGAAGACCTGCGGTTCATCGTGACGCGGTCCGCTGAAGTGATGGGAGTGCCCATCGACCAGGACGGCGCCGCAGAGATTGCGTTGCGCTCGCGGGGAACACCGCGCATCGCCAATCGCTTGCTGCGCCGCGTCCGCGATTACGCTCAGGTGCGTGGGTCGGGTGTCATCGACCGCCCCACTGCCAACGCAGCCCTCACCATGCTGGAAGTGGACGCGCATGGGTTCGACGAAATCGATCGCAAGCTGCTGCTGGCTATCATCCAAAAATACGATGGCGGACCGGTCGGGCTCAGCACCCTGGCCGCGACCCTGGCCGAAGAACAAGACGCACTCGAAGAGGTCTACGAGCCTTTTCTGATTCAGATCGGGTTCCTTGACCGCACGCCGCGCGGCCGCGTGGCTACGCGCTTAGCATATGAGCACTTCGGCCTGACGATGCCCGGCAGGCAGGCACCGTTGTTTTAAATAATCGCAAGGAAAACATTGTCGTCTGAGGAGAAATTCTTATGGCACTTACTGAATCCACCATGCTTTCGCTGGGCACCATTGCGCCGGACTTCGCGCTCACCGATGTGGTCAGCGGCAACACCGTTCATCGCGACGATTTCCGCGGCCAGAAGGCGCTTCTCGTCCTGTTCATCTGCGCGCATTGTCCGTATGTGAAGCACATCGAGAAGGGCTTGGCGGCGCTGGGCAAGAACTACGCCGGCAAGCCGCTGGCCATCGTCGCCATCAGCTCGAACGACGTGACCACGCACCCCGACGACAGTCCTGCCGGACTCAAGAAGCAGGCTGAAACTTTAGGCTTTGTTTTTCCTTACCTGTATGACGAAACGCAGGCCGTGGCGCATGCCTACAAGGCCGCATGCACGCCAGACATTTTTCTTTTTGACGCAGGCTTTCGCCTCGTTTATCGCGGCCAGTTCGACTCGAGCCGGCCAGGAAACGGAATTCCGGTAACCGGTGAAGACTTACAAGCCGCCATCGATCAAGTGCTCGCAGGCCAGCCTGTTCCCGCTGACCAGCGGCCGTCGATTGGATGCAATATCAAGTGGAAGGCGTGAGAAAGGCGGAGTTAGTTAGGTCCTGTCTCTAAAGCTAATAACAAAGCAGAGGCTGTCATTCTGAGCGAAAGGGGCCCCGAACGTTTTTCAGTTCGTGGGTGGTGAGTCGAAGAATCTGCTTTTGTCTTTCCTGCGTTTAACAACGAATTTTAGAGAAGGGACGGAAGCTCCGCATTACAGTTCCAGCCCCTTCAAATACTCTCTGAACTTATCCGCGAACTCCGGCCGCTTGAGCGCGAATTCGACCGTCGCTTGAAGCATGCCGAACTTATCGCCTGCGTCGAATCGCTTGCCTTCGAAGTTGTAGCCGAAGACCCTCTCTTCCTTGGCCAGCGCCTTGATGCCGTCGGTAAGTTGTATCTCGCCGCCCGCGCCCGGCGCGGTCTGTTCCAGCAGCTCGAAGACCCGCGGCGTGAGCACATAACGGCCGATGATAGCCTGCGTGGAGGGCGCATCCTCGAACTTCGGCTTCTCCACCATGCCGGTGCAGTCGTAGAGCCGCTCGTTGGCGGGGTCCCGCGAGCCGGCCAACACGCCGTAAGCCGAGATTGCCGGGCCCTCGATTGTCTGCGTGGCCAGCACCGAACCACCCTTCTCGTCGAATATCCCGATCATTTGCTTGAGGCAAGGTACCTCGCCATCAATGACATCGTCGGGCAGAATCACCGCGAAGGGCTCATCGCCCACCAGGTCCCTGGCGCACAGGACGGCGTGGCCCAGGCCTAGCGGCTCCTTCTGGCGAATCGAGGTGATTCGCGCCATGGAAGCGATGCAACGCGACAGAGCAAGCAGTTCAAGCTTGCCCCTCCGCTCCAGATTCGTATCCAGTTCAAAGCTGATGTCGAAGTGGTCCTCGATCTCGCCTTTGCCGCGGCCAGTAATGAAGATGATGTGCTCGACGCCCGAAGCGATCGCCTCTTCCACGCCATACTGGATGATGGGCTTGTCGACCAGCGCCAGCATCTCCTTGGGAATCGCCTTCGTGGCCGGCAGAAATCGGGTGCCCAGCCCAGCCACAGGAAATACCGCTTTCCGTACTCGTTTGTTCATTCCTCAATCCTCTTTCCAGCATTTGATAACATATAGGGCGTCACAGCGCAGGCGTGTTATCCCCAAGCATCGCTTCGCGCACTATCTTGATGGGCGGAAAGCCCTGGCGCAGGAAATTGTTATGAAACTCTTCCAGCGAGAAAGCCGCGCCCTGCTTTTTCTTCATGTCCTCGCGGAGCTTCATGATTTCCAGTTTGCCAAGCGTGTAATAAAGATAAGTCGGATCGCTGGTGCCCCGCTTGGCTTCAACCATCGCCGTCTCCTTCGACTGATAACCTTCTTTCTGGAAAAATGCGACAGCCTCGTCAAAGCTCATTTTGCCGGTATGCATTTCGATGCCGACAATGAACCGCGCGTTGCGCAGCAGCGCATCCTGAAGCTGGCCGAGCCGCAGGAACTTCGATTCGCGCTCATCCCTGGCTCCTGCTCCCGGCTGGCCGTATCCTTCGTCCAGCATCATCTGTTCGCAGTAGTGCGCCCAGCCCTCGACATTCGTGTTAGCGCCCAGAAGCTTGCGCACTTTACTCGGCGCCTGCGGCACCCAGAGGAACTGGATATAGTGCCCTGGATATGCCTCATGCACCGCGGTTGAAATGACCGTGCCAATGTTGAATGAGTGCATGAAGCCTTCCACTTCCTCGGGCTTCATCGAAGGGTCGGGGAGCGTCACATTGAAATACGCCTCGGTCGCATGCTTTTCAAACGGCCCCGGCGTGTCCATGGACGCAAAGGTTGTGGCCCGCATGAATGGCGGCGTTTCTTCCACAATCGGCCGCACGTCAGAAGGAATGGTCACGATATGGTTGGCGCGGATAAAACTGACGAGCCCATCGAACGTGGCGCGGAACGCATCCAGCAAATGGTCGGGCGCCGGATGATTCGAACCTAGCTGTTCCACCACTGCGGCCGGCTCCTTAGCAGGCTCCAGTTCCTTTGCCACTTGGTTGAAGTGCGCCTGGTTCTTCTTCAGATCGGCCCAGCCAATTTCGAGCAATTTGTCGAGCGGAGTGTCGACCATCTCGTCGTATGCCAATTTTTTCTGGAAGGTGTCCGCGCCGATTTTGAAATCACCGTTCGACCGTGGCAATAGATCCGTCTTTAGCCAGTTGAGATAGCTGTTGAGTGCTGCGATCACCGCTGCATTGGTCTGGGCAAATTCTGTTTTGGTTGCTCCATCCTGTGCGTCGGCGAAGGCCAGCGGGACATCTTTCTCAAAAAAGCTGACAATGCCGGGTAACTGCTCGATGGCGATCTCTGTATAAATATGCGGAGGGTTTTTGAGGTTTGCACGCGCGGCTTCGAGCAAGGCCGGCATCTGCTTTTCCCGTGAGACCAAGGAACGAAGCCGCTCATCCGGCGATGCGAATTTCCGCTCCATCAGTACGAACGCGCCATTCGCGCAGGCACTCGAATAATTATCCGCATTTTTCTCCCAGGGGCGGATGGTCTCCAGAGTTAGCAACTCCGAGCGAATATTCCCAAGCACCATTTCGCGGTTCGAGCGCGGAACAAAGTTCTCCTTGGCTTCATCCGGATGAATCGCCTCAATCCGCTTCTCAAAGCTCTTGAGCGCAGCAATCTCCGCATCGATCGTCTTGCGTGAGTAATCCTCAAGTTGCCCATCGTATGCGTGAACCCCGGTCACAGTGGCATTTGCCGGGTTATAGCGAAAATACACCAGGTCGAAGTACCCGTCGGAAACCTTCGCGAATTCCTGTTTCCAATCTTCAGTCGCAGCATGCGCAGCAATCGCAGTGCCCATACAAACTCCAATCCCGATCAGGGCAAAAAGTTTCTTCATGTTATCTCTCTCTTATTGACAGTACTTCTATGCATCAACAGGCGCGGGTGCGAGTTTGGCGAGTATTTCGTGAATCTCCAGCAGAATTTCGTCGGGCCGCGTGGCAGCCAAAGGATACTTCAGCAACCCCTGCGGTGTGAACTGCGCGCCGCGCTTGGCATTTTTCGCCACCAGGCGCATTAGCGTCTGCGGATCGACGGCCGAGTTCTCCATAAATCGAATCTGCAATTCGCCGCGCTTGCGATCGACCTGCGCAATGCCCATCCTTTCGCATTGAAGGCGCAACATCGCGGCTTCGAGCAGGAAAACGGTTGCATCCGGCGGCGCGCCATAGCGGTCTTCCATCTCGGCGCGCACCTCGTTCACCGCGGCCTCACTGGTTGCGCCGGCAATCTTCTTGTACAGGCGCAGCCGCTGGTTCTCTTCTGGCACATAGCTCTCGTCGATGCGCAGCGCAATGCCGAGATTCAGTTGAGTGGCGGGTCGTTCTTCGCTCGACTCGCCCTTCATCTCCTTCACCGCAGCTTCCAGCATGGACGTGTATAACTCGAATCCAACTGCTTCAATGTGCCCGCTTTGCTCGCCGCCCAGCATGTTGCCGGCGCCAC
>Ga0182012_10005045_pt1 | contig 13740 bp, 13 predicted proteins | sample 612S2SmetaG_FD_120486 | JGI IMG/M metagenome (GOLD analysis project Ga0182012, IMG submission 120486) | Permafrost microbial communities from Stordalen Mire, Sweden - 612S2S metaG | ecosystem: Environmental > Terrestrial > Soil > Wetlands > Permafrost | place: Sweden: Stordalen | collected... | reverse complement strand
CATCCACACACCCGCGGTCTGCGCCAACTGGAGAAGGCCCTGGACCTCGTCGACGGCGGTGCCCAGTCGCCGAAGGAAACCTGGCTGCGGCTACTGCTGATCAACGCGGGTTTCCCGAAGCCGCGGACTCAGATCCCCGTGCTCGGCACGGACGGCTTTCCCAGATACTTCCTCGATATGGGCTGGGAGGACATCATGCTGGCGGTCGAGTATGACGGCGAACAACATTGGACGGATCCACACCAGTACGCTATCGACGTCGAGCGACTGGAATATGTCGCCCATGCCGGCTGGACCCATATCAGGGTGGTGTCGAAGCACCGGCCCCCCGACATTCTTCGCCGCGTGCAGCACGCCTACGACGCGCTGACGAAGCGCGGACGTAGCGCTGATGACACGTTGACTTGGCGCTGACCAGGCATCGCACTCGCACTTTTGCGCGGTGGGCGCAGAGTCAACGCATGAAAAGTTAGGACAGCCGCTCGAGCACCATCGCCATACCCTGCCCGCCGCCGACACACATGGTTTCCAGGCCGAACGTCTTGTCGTAGGTGCTGAGGTTGTTCAGCAGCGTCGTGGCAATGCGTGCGCCGGTCATGCCGAACGGGTGGCCCAGGGCGATCGCCCCACCCGACACGTTCAGTTTGTCGTCGTCGATGCCCAGCTCGCGGGCCGAGCCCAGCACCTGCACCGCGAAGGCCTCGTTGATCTCGAACAGGTCGATGTCGCTGACCGACATGCCGGCTCTTTGCAGCGCTTTCTTGGAAGCCTCGATCGGGCCCAGGCCCATGATCTCGGGAGACAGGCCGCTCACTGCGGTGGACACAATGCGGGCCAGCGGAGTCAGGCCCAGCTCCTTGGCCTTGATGTCGCTGGTGATCACCAACGCGGCAGCGCCGTCGTTGAGTGGACAGGCATTTCCCGCAGTCACGGTGCCGTTGGGCCGGAAAACCGGTTTGAGCGCGCTGATCTTCTCGTAGCTGGTACCCGCCCGTGGGCCATCATCGGTACTGACCGTGCTGCCGTCGGGCAGTGTGACCGGGGTGATCTCGCGCTCGAAGAACCCGCTCTTGATCGCCTCCTCGGCCCGGTTCTGGCTGCGCACCCCCCAGTGGTCCTGGTCTTCGCGGCCGATGCCGGTCAGGATGGCGACGTTTTCGGCGGTCTGGCCCATCGCGATGTAGACGTCGGGCAACTTCCCGTCGCGACGAGGGTCATGCCATTCGTCGGCGCCCGCGGCCGCGGCGGCAGAACGTTCCTGGGCCTCGTCGAACAGATGGTTCTGGGTGTCGGGCCAGGCATCGGAGCTGCCCTTGACGAACCGGGACACCGTCTCTACCCCCGCGGAGATGAACGCGTCGCCCTCACCGGCCTTGATCGCATGGAAGGCCATCCGTGTGGTCTGCAGTGACGACGAGCAATACCGATTAACCGTGGTGCCTGGCAGGAAGTCATAGCCGAGTTCGACGGCGACGACGCGCGCCATGTTGAAGCCGGACTCACCGCCGGGCAGGCCGCAGCCCAGGATGAGGTCGTCGATCTGGTGCGGGTTCAGCGCAGGCACCTTGTCGAGTGCCGCGCGCACCATCTGGACGGCCAGGTCGTCGGGCCGAATGCTGACCAGCGACCCTTTCATGGCGCGACCGATCGGTGAGCGGGCAGTTGAGACGATGACAGCTTCCGGCATAACTGAAATCTAGTCGCTACCCATCGGTTGGTGTGACTTGGTAGTGGCTGCGTTCGATCTATTCGTTCAGCGCATCGCAGAGCGCGACCAGCAGCGCCTCAGCCGCCAGCCCATACGCGGCCGCCGAGGGGTGATATCCGTCGGCGGAGAACATCACCTCGGGCGTGGCTCGGAATTGGGGCGCCAGCAGATGAGCTATCGGGACCGGCACACCGCCTTCCGACTTCACGGCCGCGGCCTGGGCGCGGGCGAGCTGTAAACCTCGCGCGTGCGCCAGCGAGCGAAGTGGCTGAGGGATGGCGGGGATGAGTCCCAGATCCGGGCATGTACCAACCACCACCACCGCGCTGCTGGCGCGCAGCTTGCGCACCGTCATGGCCAGTCGCTGGGCGGACTGGCTGATCCCGTTGAGTGCAGTGACGTCGTTGGCGCCGATCATCATCACGGCCGCGTCCGGCGGCGGTCCGGCCACGAACATCGCGTCGACCTGGCCGCGAACGCCTTTCGAGGTAGCGCCGACAATGGCCTTGGTGTTCAACCGGACGCGCTTGCCGGTCTGCTCGGCGAGCCCGCGCGCGATCCGCACACCTGGCACTTCTTCGGCGGACGTACAGCCGTACCCGGTGGCCGTCGAGTCCCCGAACATCATCAGGTGCAGGTCCACGGGCGTGCCGCGTTGCCACCGTTGTACCGGCCCACCGCCTTGCGTGTACACACCGTCGGCACGGGGCGGGATGTCCCACGACTTGGGGATGACGGTGCGCGCTTGTGTCGCTTGGCCGACCAGCAGGTTGCGTGCGCCAAGATAGGCCGTACCCGTCGAGGCGAGTGCACCTGCTGTGGCCAAGGCGATCGTCGAACGACGCGGCACCCGTATGGTCACCGAATCAGTTTAGATCGGCTTCGCTGTTTGCGTGGACAACTGACCAACAACGCGATCACGTTGTGGATCAGTTGTGGTATCAATTCAGACTCTTCAAACGTTCTACTCAGAAAGGCCTGACAAGCTAAGTTTCAGTGATCGGCTGGACGCTCGCAAACAGAGCTGAACCGGACGCTCAGCCGCCTCATCACATGCTGTATCGGACTACAACGACGTAGGAAGTGTTGAGCATGACCGCACCGAGCACGGTATCCGGCTTGCCCCGGGATGCCGATCGTCCACATCAGGTAATCAGGGCGCGCAGGGCTTCTAGTGTTGGTGCACGCAGATTCGCGATCAGCGACGGCGCGCCGGTCGAAGTCCTCGAGTCCGGGCCCAGTGTCCCTGCGCGAGTTGCGACACTGGCATCGCGGCTGACTATCCGGCCGGTTTTGGCTGTCGGCAGCTATGTGCCCAAGCTGCCGTGGCCGTGGGGCCTCATCGACCTGGCTGCCCGGGTGCTGCTTCCCGTGTCGGCCACCGTCCGCGAGACTGTGGGCTTGCCTCATGCTTCAGCGCAATTGGTGCGCGCGCCCGGGGTGCTGCCTGCGGACGGCACCCGACGGATCGTTCTTTACTTTCACGGCGGCGCATTTCTGACCTGCGGAGCAAACTCGCACGGCCGACTTGTCGAAGCGCTGTCAAAGTTTGCTGACTCACCGGTTCTGGTGGTCAATTATCGGCTGCTGCCCAAGCATTCGATAGGGATGGCCCTCGACGACTGTCACGACGCGTACCAATGGCTACGGCGGCACGGATATGAGCCCGACCAGATCGTGCTGGCCGGCGACTCGGCAGGCGGGTACCTCGCACTCGCCCTGGCGCAGCGTCTACAGGAGGACGGTGAGGAACCGGCCGCGCTGGTGGCGATCTCTCCGCTGCTGCAACTAGCAAAGGAATACAAGCAGGCACATCCGAACATCAAGACCGACGCGATGTTCCCGGCACGGGCCTTTGATGCGCTCGTGGACCTGGTTGCTGGAGCAGCCGATAAGAACAAAATCGACGGCAAGCCCGAAGAGATCTACGAGCCGCTCGAGCACATCAAACCCGGCTTGCCGCGGACTCTGATCCATGTTTCTGGATCTGAGGTGCTGCTGCACGACGCGGAGTTGGCTGCCAGCAGGCTGGCGGCGGTTGGTGTGCCGGCCGAGGTGCGCGTCTGGCCCGGTCAGGTCCACGACTTCCAGATGACTGCGCCGCTCTTGCCGGAAGCGACACGTTCGCTGCGTCAGATCGGTGAGTACATCCGCGAAGCCACCGGCTAGGCGAATCGAGCAGAGCGGGTGTGCGCGGCCCGAAATCGCCTGCGACGATGAACGCATGCGGATCGCGCAGCACATTAGTGACCTCATCGGCGGAACGCCTCTGGTTCGGCTGAACTCCGTCGTCCCCCCGGGGGCGGGCACTGTCGTGGCAAAGGTCGAGTACCTCAACCCCGGTGGCAGCTCCAAAGACCGGATCGCGGCGAAGATGATCGACGCCGCCGAGGCCAGCGGGCTGCTGAAGCCGGGCGGCACCATAGTCGAACCCACATCCGGCAATACCGGTGTCGGGCTCGCGCTGGTCGCCCAACACCGCGGCTACAAGTGTGTGTTCGTCTGCCCCGACAAGGTCAGCGAGGATAAACGCAATGTGCTGCTCGCCTACGGCGCCGAGGTGGTCGTGTGCCCGACGGCGGTACCACCCGAGGACCCGGACAGCTACTACAGCGTTTCGGACCGCTTGGTCACAGAGATCGACGGTGCCTGGAAGCCAGACCAGTACGCCAACCCGCAGGGTCCGGCCAGCCACTACGAGACCACCGGCCCGGAGATTTGGGCGGACACCGACGGCAAGATCACCCATTTCGTCGCCGGGATCGGAACGGGCGGAACGATTACCGGCGCTGGTCGTTACCTCAATGAGGTGTCCGGCGGCCGGCCAGAGGGACCTGTGCACATCATCGGCGCCGACCCTGAAGGCTCGGTCTATTCCGGCGGCAGCGGCCGGCCGTATCTTGTCGAAGGCGTCGGTGAGGATTTCTGGCCCGCGGCGTACGACGCTACTGTGCCCGACCGGATCATCGCGGTGTCTGATTCCGACTCGTTCAATATGACCAGGCGGCTGGCCCGTGAGGAAGCGATGCTGGTCGGCGGGTCATGCGGGATGGCGGTGGTGGCTGCGGTGAAGGTGGCCGAGGAAGCCGGGCCCGACGCGCTGGTCGTCGTGTTGCTGCCCGACGGCGGCCGCGGCTACCTGTCCAAGATCTTCAACGACGGGTGGATGTCGTCATACGGATTCCTGCGCAGCCGCCTCGACGGGTCGACCGAGCAGCCCACTGTCGGCGATGTGCTGCGCCGGAAATCCGGCGAGCTGCCCGACCTGGTGCACACCCATCCGTCGGAGACAGTGCGCGACGCCATCGGCATTCTGCGTGAGTACGGGGTGTCCCAGATGCCGGTCGTCGGTGCCGAGCCGCCGGTGATGGCCGGCGAGGTTGCCGGCAGTGTCTCCGAACGCGAACTACTGTCAGCTGTCTTCGAGGGCCGCGCCAAATTGGCCGACGCTGTCTCGGAGCACATGAGTCCGCCGCTGCGGATGATCGGCGCCGGCGAGTTGGTGAGTGCGGCCGGCAAGGCACTGCGCGACTGGGATGCGTTGATGGTCGTGGAGCAAGGCAAACCCGTTGGGGTCATCACGCGGTATGACTTATTGGGCTTTCTTTCCGACGCTCCGCGGCGACGTTAGCGGGGCGATCGAACCGCCCGCCGGCGAGCCCTCAGGTACTGTAAGTCGGCCCAGTCCAGCGCAAGCGCAGTGGAAGGTCGCCATGACTGATCAACCGCCGTCTGGCGAGCCTTATCCGCCACCCCCGCGGCCGCCCCTGCCCGGCGGCGGTTCCTACCCTCCGCCTCCGCCTCCCCCCTTGCCCGGCGGGGTTTCGTACCCTCCGCCCCCGCCGCCCGGCGGCGGCGCATACCCTCCGCCTCCGCCGTCTTCCGGTGGGTACGCCCCGCCGCCGCCCGGGCCGGCGATCCGCGCTCTGCCGACCGAGTCCTACACGTCCTGGATCAGCAGGGTGGCGGCGTTCCTCATCGACATCCTCCCCTACGCGCTGTTGCACGCCATCGGGACTGGGGTCTATCTCGCCACCCAGCAGACTTCCTGCGTCACTGACATCGGGCCCTACAGCGAGACCCAGTACTGCGCTACCCAGGACTCGACTATCGGCCTGTTGGCTCTGTGGTTGGCGTGGCTGTTGGGTGTCGCCTACCTGATCTGGGATTACGGCTACCGCCAGGGCACCACCGGATCGAGCATCGGCAAATCGGTGCTGAAGTTCAAGGTGGTCAGCGAGGTCACCGGCCGGCCGTTGGGCTTTGGCTTGTCTGTCGTGCGGCAGCTGGCGCACTTCGTCGATGCGATCATCTGCTTTATCGGTTACCTGTTCCCGCTCTGGGATGCCAAGCGGCAGACTCTGGCGGACAAGATCATGACGACGGTCTGCCTGCCGATCTGACACACCTGCCGATCTGACACAACGGTCGCCGGGCCGCGGCGATCACTAGTCTGATGGGCGATGAGCGAAAACCGTAAGGCACATCCGGGGATCAACGGACTGGCCACCAAAGCCATCCACGCCGGTTACCGCCCGGATCCGGGGACCGGGGCGGTGAACCCGCCCATCTATGCCAGCAGCACGTTCGCCCAAGACGGTGTCGGCGGTCTGCGCGGCGGATTCGAATACGCCCGCACCAGCAACCCGACCAGGGCCGTACTTGAGGCCTCGCTGGCCGCTGTCGAAGAAGGCGCCTTCGGGAGGGCGTTCAGTTCCGGGATGGCCGCTACCGACTGTGCCCTGCGGGCAATGCTGCGTCCCGGCGACCACCTGTTGATCCCCGATGACGCCTACGGCGGCACCTTTCGGCTGATCGACAAGGTCTTTACCCACTGGAATGTCGATTACACGCCGGTCGCGCTGTCGGATCTGGACGCGATTCGCGCCGCAATCACACCGCGCACCCGGCTGGTGTGGGTGGAAACGCCCACTAATCCGTTGTTGTCGATCGCCGATATCGCCGGCATTGCCCAGCTAGCCCGGGAGAGATCGTCGAAGGTGTTGGTGGACAACACTTTCGCGTCGCCCGCGCTGCAGCAGCCGTTGACGCTGGGCGCCGATGTCGTGCTGCACTCGACCACCAAATACATCGGCGGCCACTCCGACGTGGTGGGCGGAGCGTTAGTCACCAACGACGAAGAGCTCGACGCCGCATTCGGTTTCCTGCAGAACGGAGCCGGAGCGGTGCCAGGCCCGTTCGACGCCTACCTGACGATCCGCGGCCTGAAGACTTTGGTGCTGCGGATGCAACGGCATAGCGAAAACGCTTCAGCCATTGCGGCATTCCTCGTCGGACATCCGGCGGTCAGCTCCGTGCTGTATCCGGGTCTGCCCACCCACCCCGGCCACGAGATCGCGGCGCGGCAGATGCGGGGCTTCGGCGGCATGGTTTCGGTGCGGATGCACGGCGGCAGGCGAGCCGCCGAGAAGCTGTGCGCCGGCACCAACATCTTCATCCTCGCCGAATCGCTGGGCGGGGTTGAGTCGCTGATCGAGCACCCCAGCGCAATGACGCACGCGTCGACGGCCGGGTCGCAATTGGAAGTCCCCGACGATCTGGTGCGGCTTTCGGTCGGCATCGAGGATGTCGCCGACCTGGTCAACGATCTCGAGCAAGCCCTGATGTAGCGCGAGCAGACGCAAAAGCTCCCGCACGCACGGCGTGTCGGGAGCTTTTGCGTCTGCTCGCGCTACGAGTGATACGGCTCCGCGCTGACCAAGGTGACCTTGACAGTGCTGCCGTTGGGCACGGTGTAGCTGCGGGTCTCACCCACCTTGGCGTCGATCAGGGCGCCACCCAGTGGTGAGTTGGGCGAATACACTTCGAGCTTGCCGTCGTTGACGCCCTCCTGGCGGGTGGCGATCAGGAACGTCTCCGTGTCGCCCTTGTCGCCGTCGTAGTAAACCTTCACCACCGAACCGGGCAGCGCCACGCCGGACTGCTTGGGGGCCTCGCCGACCTTCGCGTTGTTCAATAGGTCCTGCAGCTGGCGGATGCGAGCTTCCTGCTGACCCTGCTCGTCGCGGGCGGCGTGATAGCCGCCGTTCTCGCGCAGGTCGCCCTCCTCGCGACGGTCGTTGATCTCCGCGGCGATGACCGGACGATTCGCGATTAACTGGTCGAGCTCGGCCTTGAGTCGGTCATGTGATTCCTGGGTCAACCAGGTCACCTGAGTATCCGTCATCTCGTCGTGCTCCTTGTGTCGTCGGTTTCGCGGATCCGCGTAAGCTTTCGGTCCCCGCTAAGCGAAGTTATGGGGGTCGTCGGGCGTGCTGCCCCTGCGCTGTCCTCACGACCTTTAATGCAGCAATACACGGTCCCAGCCGGAACCGTGCATTCATGCATGTTACCACCACGGAAACAACCGGTGACGTCATTCACAGTTCGCCGGTGTCGACCTGTCAGGGTCGAGGGGTCAGGGTGAGCGCAGGTAGCGGGGCACGTCGGTGCCACAGCCGTAAATGTCGGCCATCGCGGGCGGCTTGCTGGACTTCACCGTCGTCGTCACCTGCACCGTGGCCGCCGCTGATGGCGGGACCAACACCTCCCGTCTGCCTGATTCGCTGCCGTCCTTGGAACGAACCCGCACGATGCAGTCCACCGGCCGCGACGAGTCGGATCGCGTCACGCTGATCGTTACCGACGCCGTCTCGTTGTCGATGACCTGATAACCGGCCAGCGTGCCGGTGACATCGCTGGTGCCCAGTCGCTGGTAGCCGATAACGGCCACAACCACGCCGGTGGCGACGACCAGCACCGCCAGGGCGATGACGACGTGGCGCCGCAATCGGCCGGACAGCCGCGGACGCCCGTAGCGGGCCTCGGGACGCGAAGTGGGTACTGGGTTCATGCCTGGGTATAACCCTGGTTGGTTAGACGTTCCACCCCGGCCGACAGGATGCCAACGGCCGAGACTCGAATTATAGGGTCGCCTCCTGTTGCCGCTAGATTCGAGGGGCTACCAGCGGATGGACAAGGGGGCACGTGAGCGAGCTGCGGTTGATGGCGGTACACGCCCACCCCGATGACGAGTCCAGCAAGGGTGCGGCTACCCTTGCCCGCTATGCCGACGAGGGCCATCGCGTGCTGGTGGTGACATTGACCGGCGGCGAGCGAGGCGAGATTCTCAACCCGGCGATGGACCTGCCCGATGTGCATGGACACATCGCCGAAGTCCGCCGCGACGAGATGGCTAAGGCAGCCGAGATCCTGGGTGTGGAGCACACCTGGCTCGGCTTCGTCGACTCCGGCCTGCCCAAGGGCGATCCGCCGCCGCCATTGCCTCAGGACTGCTTCGCACTGGTGCCCCTGGAGGTATCCGTCGAAGCGCTGGTGCGGGTGGTCCGCGAATTCCGGCCGCATGTGATGACCACCTACGACGAGAACGGCGGTTATCCGCATCCGGACCACATTCGCTGCCATCAGGTTTCGGTCGGTGCCTACGAGGCGGCCGGCGATTATGCCCGCTTCCCGGATGCCGGCGAGCCGTGGACGGTCTCCAAGCTCTACTACAACCACGGCTTCCTGCGACAGCGGATGCAGCTGCTGCACGATGAAGCCCTCAAACATGGTCAAGATGCCCCGTTTAAGCAGTGGCTCGAGCACTGGGATCCCGAGCATGACCCGTTCGCGAACCGGGTGACGACGCGCGTCGAGTGCTCGGCGTATTTCGGCCAACGCGACGATGCGCTACGGGCGCACGCCACCCAGATCGACCCGAATCACGACTTCTTCGCCGCCCCGATCTCCTGGCAGCAGCGGCTGTGGCCGACCGAGGAATTCGAGTTGGCCCGCTCGCGTGTCGCCGCCCATCTGCCTGAGACCGATCTGTTCGCCGGAATCGAGACCGACGGATGAGCCAACTTTTGCTCGCAGTGATTGCCGACGGGACGCCGCGCAACACCGGGCCCGATTTCGGCAAGGCCAGCCCGTTGGGGCTGCTGGTTGTGGTGCTGCTGTTGATCGCCACGTTGTTCCTGCTGCGCTCGATGAACCGGCAACTGAAGAAAGTGCCCGATTCGTTCGACCCCCAGCACCCTGAGCGCGATCAGGCCTCCGACGACGGCACCGACGCAGTCGGTGAATCCGTCGAAGAAACCCCGAAGGAGGCGAATGGGTCGCCACGAGCGCAAGGATCCGGCCATGAGCCCGACTGAATCTGCCCGAACGAACACACTCGGGCTGGCTATAAGCCCCTATCTGCGTCAGCATGCCGACAACCCGGTGCACTGGCAGCAGTGGACGCCGCAGGCGCTGGCCGAAGCGGTCGAGCGCGACGTGCCGATCCTGCTGTCCATCGGCTACGCCGCATGCCATTGGTGTCACGTCATGGCCCACGAATCTTTCGAGGACGACGAGGTGGCCGCCGCGATGAACGAGGGATTCGTCTGCATCAAAGTCGACCGCGAGGAACGGCCGGACATCGACGCGGTCTACATGAACGCCACTCTCGCGATGACCGGGCAGGGCGGTTGGCCGATGACGTGTTTCCTCACACCTGATGGCCGTCCCTTTTTCGGCGGCACCTACTTCCCGAAAGCTAATTTCTTACAACTTCTTTCGGCTATCTCCACCACCTGGCGTGATCGTCGCGGAGATGTCGAGGAGGCTTCTGACCATGTCGCCGGCGAGTTGCGCTCGATGGCGTCGCAACTGCCCGGCGCCGGTCCTTACGTGGCGCAGGGGCTGTGCGACCACGCTGTCGCAGCGGTGCTCAAGGATCAGGACACCACGCACGGCGGCTTCGGCGGGGCGCCCAAATTCCCGCCGTCGGCGCTTCTCGAGGCGCTGCTGCGCAACTATGAGCGCACCGGGTCGTCGGCATCGCTGGAGGCCGTCTCGCGCACCGGAAACGCGATGGCCCGCGGTGGTATCTACGACCAGCTCGCCGGCGGTTTCGCCCGGTACAGCGTCGATGACGCGTGGATGGTTCCGCATTTCGAGAAGATGCTCTACGACAACGCACTTCTGCTGCGCTTCTACGCGCACTGGGCCCGGCGCACCGGAGATCCGTTGGCCCGCCGGGTCGCCGCCCAGACCGCGCGATTTCTGCTGGACGAACTGACCGACGAGGGCATGTTCATTTCGTCGCTGGATGCTGACGCCGACGGTCGCGAGGGTTCGACCTATGTATGGACACCCGAGCAGCTCACCGCGGCACTCGGCGCGGACGACGGCCGTTGGGCGGCGGAGGTTTTCGGGGTCACCGAGGCAGGCACGTTCGAACACGGGGCGTCGGTTCTGCAGCTGCTCGAGGATCCGGACGATCCGCAACGATTGGACCGAATCCGGACCACGCTGCTGGCCGCCCGACTGACCAGGATCCAGCCTGGACGCGATGAAAAAGTCGTCTCGTCCTGGAACGGGCTGGCGATCACCGCGCTGGCCGAGGCCAGTGTGGCCCTGGGCAAACCCGAGTTGGCCAAGGCGGCACGGCGCTGTGCGAAGACGCTGTTGTCGTTGCACGTCGTCGACGGCCGGCTGCGGCGAGCCAGCCTCGCGGGGTTGGTCGGCGACAGCGCGGCCATTCTGGAAGACCATGGGATGCTGGCCGGGGGACTGCTTGCGCTGTATCAGCTGGACACCGACGAGACCTGGCTGACGCGCGCAACCGACCTACTGGACATCGCATTGGAGCACTACGCCGATCCGCTGCATCTCGGCCACTGGTTCGACACCGCCGACGATGCCGAGCAGTTGTTGCTGAGGCCCGCCGACCCGCTGGACGGAGCGACGCCGTCCGGCGCGTCGTCGATCACCGAAGCGTTGCTGATCGCCGCGCATCTGGTCGACGGTGAGCGGGCCGAGCGCTATACACGGGCTGCGGGGGCTGCGCTGAACGCGCATTCGGCGCTGCTGTTGCGGTCGCCCCGCTGGGTTGGACATTGGCTGGCCGTCACCGAATCCGCGGTCCGCGGACCGCTACAGATTGCGGTCGCCTGTGATCCGGCGAAGTCGTGGTTGCTGCCCGAGGCGCGCCGGCTGGCCCCGGGCGGCGCGATCGTTGTCGGTGGCCCGGTCGACTCCTCAGTGCTGCTGGCCGGCCGGGACCGGGTGGACGATGACGACACCGCCTACGTGTGCCGTGGAAAGGTCTGCGACCTGCCGGTGACCGGGGCGCCCGAACTCGCGGCCGCACTCGGTGTGCCGGGGCAGTAAGCCTGCCGCGAAGGTTAGAAAACGACGAACCACATCGCGATGTAGTGGCAGATCGCCGCGACCGCGGTACAGGCGTGGAAGAACTCGTGGTAGCCGAATGTCGTCGGCCACGGGTCCGGCCAGCGCAGCGCATAAAGGATGCCGCCGATGCTGTACAGGGCGCCCCCGACGAACAGCAGCACCATCGCAGCCACTCCTGCGTTGTGCAGGATCGTGCCGGTATACCAGACCGCTACCCAGCCCAAGAGCAGATACAGCGGCACGCCCACCCAGCGCGGTGCCGTCGGCCAGCACACCTTCAGTAAGACCCCGGCCAGCGCGCCGCCCCACACGATGTACAACACCGTCCGCCCGGCATCGGGCGGCATGGCCAGCAGTGCGAACGGCGTGTAGCTGCCGGCGATGAACACGAAGATCATCGAATGGTCCAGCCGCTTCATCCATTTCCGGGCGGTCGCGGATGTCCAGTGGACGCGGTGGTAGGTCGCGCTGACGGTGAACATGACCACGGTGGCCGCGGTATAGGCCAACGTCGCCAGGCCGGCTTCGGTGGATACCACTGCCCACGAAACAGCGACCAGTGACGCGCCCGCGAAGACGGCGGCCGCGGCGGAGTAGACGTGAATCCAGCCGCGGAAGCGCGGCTTGGTCATTACCCGGGCGACGCCGTCGACGAGCTGATCCGCGGTATTGGCCGCGACCCCCTGTGATTCGGATTCCGGCTGGGTTGCCGTGCGCGTCTGGCTGCTCATGTCTTCAATCAGAGTAGTCCGGCAAGGTCACGCGACGGTGACGGCCGCGCGGACGATTGATGCAAATGCGGCCGGGAATTGGGGCCGCCCGCAGTAGGCTGGTCCTTCGTGGAGATCATCCCGCCGCGGCTCAAAGAGCCCTTGTATCGCATCTACGAGCTGCGGCTGAGGCAAGGTCTGGGCGGCTCGAAATCCGTGCTGCCCCGCCACATCGCGGTGCTGTGCGACGGGAACCGGCGTTGGGCGCGCGACGCGGGCTATGACGACGTCAGCGTCGGTTACCGGATGGGTGCCGTCAAGATCGCCGAAATGCTGCGGTGGTGCCACGAAGCCGGCATTGAAATGACCACCGTCTACCTGCTGTCCACCGAGAACCTGCAACGCGATCCCGACGAGCTGGCCGCACTCATCGAGATCATCACCGGTGTCGTCGAGGAGATCTGCGCACCGGCCAATCGCTGGAGCGTGCGGACCGTCGGAGATCTCGAGCTGCTGGGCCAGGAACCGGCCCGCCGGCTGCGGGACGCAGTGGAGTCCACGCCGAGCGTCGCACCTTTCCACGTCAACGTCGCAGTCGGCTACGGCGGCCGCCGGGAGATCGTCGACGCCGTTCGCGCTCTGCTGAACAAGCAACTCGCCAACGGCGCGACCGCCGAGGAACTCGTCGACGCGGTGACCGTCGAGGCCATCTCGGAGAATCTGTACACCTCTGGGCAACCCGATCCCGATCTGGTGATTCGCTCGTCAGGAGAACAACGGCTGTCCGGCTTTCTGCTGTGGCAGAGCGCCTACTCGGAGATGTGGTTCACCGAAGCGCACTGGCCCGCATTCCGCCGGGTCGACTTTCTGCGCGCGCTGCGTGACTACAGCATGCGTCATCGCAGGTACGGCAAGTAACGGCCATCTGGCCCTCATGCTCAAGACTCTGGCTCTAGAGCTTGCGCAGGCGGAGGCGGTTGATGGAGTGGTTGGCGTCCTTGCGCAGTACCAGGGTGGCGCGGGGGCGCGTCGGCAGAATGTTCTCGACCAGATTGGGCAGGTTGATCGACCGCCAGCTCTCGCGCGCGGCGGCGAACGCCTCGGGGTCGTTGAGAGCCGAGTAGTGGTGGAAGTGAGATT
>Ga0182012_10005044_pt1 | contig 13740 bp, 5 predicted proteins | sample 612S2SmetaG_FD_120486 | JGI IMG/M metagenome (GOLD analysis project Ga0182012, IMG submission 120486) | Permafrost microbial communities from Stordalen Mire, Sweden - 612S2S metaG | ecosystem: Environmental > Terrestrial > Soil > Wetlands > Permafrost | place: Sweden: Stordalen | collected... | reverse complement strand
GGGAAGGCCGCTGACGCTGGCCGCCGTGGTAATCACCTGTCCGGAGCTGTAAAGGTCGCTGCCGCCCGAGGTGCTGCCCAATGCGAACTGGTAGAGAGTGACCGCGCCGCCCGCGCTCCAGTTAAACGTTGCGCTGGTGGATGCAAGCTGACTGCCCGGCGTAGGCGTGAGCAGTGTGGCCGGGGCTGGTGTGGGCGATGCCTTGTAGGTGGCGGCGCTGCTGACCCAACTGCTGTTGATCAGCGTGCCGAGCGTGGCGTAGATGGTGGCTCCGCTGGTGGGCAGCCCGGTGATGTTGGCCTCGGTGGTGGAGATGGCGCCGGAGTTGTAGAGATCGCTGGCTCCTGCTGTCGTGCCCAGGTAGAGGCGATAGCTGGTGCCGGGAGCACCCGTGGCCTTCCACACGAAGCTGGCGCTGGTGCCGGTGAGCGTGCTGCCCGCGGTGGGCGAGGTGATGGTGGCAGCCGTGGTGCTGATGCTGGCTCCGGCAAGGTTATAGAGGTCGGCGTCGAGCGCGGCATTCGTCGCCGTCACGGGGGCGAGGAAGTTCCCGTAGTTGCTCACCTCTCCGCCGCAGCTGTAAGCACTGGCCGGTGAGGAGCAGGAAGTCGTCGCGGCCGCGGCGTCGTGACCGTCGTAGGCATTGTCGCGCCAGCTCACCAGGCCGAAATCCGTGTACTGCGGAAAGCCATAGCTGAGGTAGGCCCACCAGTCATAGCCAACCCAGGGGCAGGAACCGGTGGTGGAGGAGCACATGTTCCAGTAGTCGGTCATGTCGTTCTGGAACTGCGTGCCGCGCGCGGCCTGCGTGGGATAGTCTCCCGCGACGGGAGCCTGCAAACCCTGGGCGCGCAGGTAAGGCGCCACGTCGGAGTCATAGTTCGCCGTCACCGAGTACCAGTTCTGGTAAGGTTTGTCGCCAAAACATTTGCCGATAAACTCGAGCTGCGCCTGCGATCCGTCAAAGCTCAACTGACCGACGTCCAGGATTTGCCCTGCGGCCTTCAGCACGGGGCAGCGCGCTGGAGCCTGCCAGCTTCCAATCGAGCTGGGTCCAAGAAAAAGGTTGTTGGGCGCGTAGGCCTTGAAGCCGTTCTTCATGGCCACCAGGAAGGTGTAGGCGTAACCCTCGAGGAAGTTGTCGAGGTCGGCCTTATAGGCCGCGGTGCCGTAGCTATCGGGCGAAGTGGTTGCGTTGTTGTAGGTCGGCTGGTAGTTGTCCAGCAATCCTGTGCCACCGTTGCCAAAGCCGTTGTAGTAGTAGCTGACGGTGATGGCGCCGGTGAGCGTCGAGGTGAGCGTAACCGCTCCGGTCGAGTAGTTGATGGAGCCGCTCGTGATGCCCGCGCCGATCAGGTTGTAGGCACTGTTTGGCGTGCCGCTGTCTCCACCGGCGACGGTGGTGCCGATGGTGATGAGCACGGAGTAGCGGTCCACGTTGGCGTGCTTGAGCGTGAAGCTGACCTCGCTGCCGGTGCTGCTGACGCCTGTTGATTCATTCGTGGCCTGCGCAGCGGTGGAGCCGAATGTTGTGTAGTTGGTGCCCCAGGCGGAGTTCAAAGCCACGATGCTGCCGTACTCGTTTTGCAGGAATGTGGCCAGCTGCGCCTTGCTGTGGTTGGTGATGTCGGTGAAGGGCGCGGCCGTCGTGGCGAAGGGGTTCATCGTCTGGCGCGGCGCGGAGTTGAGGATGACCCAGCCGGCGTGATCGAACCACTTGCCCGCGGGCGTGGTGGGGAAGTCCACTCCGGCCTCAAAGCCCGTGAAGTAATCGCTGTCGCCTGCGACTCCACCTATGAAGTAGGGCGACTGCGAAGCCGTGGAGCTGCCATAGCAATTGCTGGAACCGGCCGACGAGAGATTGCAGTCGTTGGCGTAAACACTCATCACCACCGGCGCGTAGTTGGGATCGTAAACATCGGTAAGGTGGTAGTTCGAGCCGGTGCCGATGGTGGGATCGTAGAGGTACCAGAGGTTCTTGCAGGTGGAAGTCTGCTCGCAACTGATGTGCGCGTTGTTGCCAAAGTAATTGATGAACGGCGTCGCCGTGGCAACCGCCGGACCGTAGGGATCGTAGGGATACGCCATGCGGTATCCGCCGGGGCCAATGCCGTTGAATCCCCAGGAGCGCAGGCGCGCAACGGCCGTGCTGTTCAGGGTCTCGGCGTCGGGATACTTGCTGCTGGTGGTGGCGTCCCAGCTCTGCGGAATGTAGGGCGCGGCGGTGTGGTCATCCTGATAGCCGACGTAGTAGACGCCACGGTGAATGTAGGGATGTCCGAGGGGGTCGCAGTAAACCCAGTGATTGCTGATCTTGGCCGTGTAGAAGGTTCCGGTGGCGCCCGCCGGGCAGGTGGCATCCAGTACGCCGCTGTATTCGTCGAGCTGCGTTTGTGCCACGGCGCAGATGGAGACGAAGAGCACTGTGGCGAACAGCAGAATAGTGCGGGCGGAGATTCTGAACGGGATGAAAGATGAGTGCGTCACCAGGATTCTCCTTGCAAGGAGAATCATCGGTTGCACGTAGAAGGATCACGAACTTACCAACGTAACAATGGGAGCGTTTCATGACCCGTGGGTACATGGCCTTCCATCGGTGATCGACATCACCGCAATTTTACTGGATGAACTCGAATTCTCGGCACTGTTACCGGAGTAACCGCAAAAGATGGGAACACACCGCGCACAGAATGGCGCCATAGAAAAGGTCCGCTCACGCCGCGACCTTTGGCGCACTGCGCGGCTTCAGCGCGGCCATGCGGCTCCTGTTCCCCGCGAGCCTTCTCTGGCGTCCAATTCGATTCGAGGCGAATCCTCTAGTAATCCACTCCCTGCCAGTAGTTCGGCGTGTTGACGATCTCATACTTATTGGGATTGGCCTGCACCATGGCGTTGGCCGTGGAGTTCCAGACCGTGGCATGGCCTACGGCTCCGGTGCCGTTTACGTTGTTGTTCTGCACCACGGACTGATCGAGCAGGTAGTTGCTGAAGCCGGCGGAGTTCTGCGCGTTGGTGTTCTGCTGTGACCAGTATCCGGCGTGCTGCGCGTCGTTGGCAGCCTCGGTGGCGTTCATGCGTGCGGTGGCCGCCTGGCCGATTTGATGAATCTCATTCACGCGCTGTTGCCCGGCGGCCAGAATCTGCTGATCATTCTGCTGCTTCTGTTGCAGCTGTACGGCCATCTGCTGGTTCACCACCTGGTCGTTGATCTGGTAGCTGTTGACGATTGCCTTCAGCAGATCAAACTCCTTGTTTTCCACGGCGGCTGGCAACAACGAGTGATCGAGCATAACCGAGTAGCCCCCAAAGCTCTGGATGGGGTCAATGGCGCACATGATGTCGTTAAATGCCTGCATGCCTTTACCGTCGGGGTCCATGTGTCCAATAGCGTGGACGCAGTGGTTGCCATTCGCCGCCTGCATGGGCTCGAGCTTTTCGACCTGAATCTTCGCTGGTCCCTGTCCTCCTGCCTTGCGCCAGGCCTGGAATAGATTCACGAAGTCCTTGTTGATATCGCCGCGGAAGGGATAGACCATGGTCCCCTTCATGACCGGCATGCGCTGCCGGGCCATGTTGACCTGGAACGGGTTGGTAGGATCCACGGCGTTGCGGATCATATCCATGCCAATCTGTTCGCCGTTGGGTCCGCGCACAATGATGCTGCCGTGGCCGCTGCTGGGGTCCATCTTCCAGCCAGTGGGAACGCCCATGCTGGCCGAGTTATCTGACGCCGTCACCCGGCGCAATGCCACGGAAGAAGGCGCTGGGGCCTTGCTGGCCGCTGCGGGTGCCGCGGCTGCTGGCTGGCCGGGATTCCACACGCTCGACAACTTCTGCAGCATGGGATTCACCGTCGAGTTGAAGCGGCTGGCATCATCGGTGACGAGTGCCGCCTCAAAGTGGCTGGGCGAAACCTGCGCGGCTATCACCATCCCAGCCACGGCCGCGTTGCCCCGGTTGTGATTGACGGCCGTGAAAAAGACCGCGACAGAGTTGCTGTTACGCACGCGGAAGGGCTGACCGACCTGCGGCTTCTCTCCACATTGCTGGTGCACGAAGCTGAGGATGGAGCCCATGGCGGCGGCCTGCGAACTCACGCCGTTCACGACTCCGTAGACGATTTTTCCGTCCGGCGGAAAGTCAATCGTCGTTTGCCCACCGGATGCGGCATTGTTGGTGCCGGCTGCTACGCCCTGGTTCCGGCAGTTAACCGTGAGAAACATACAAAGGGCAATGCCGCAAATGAGAACCGTTAGCTTGCTGTCTTTCATAAGGACTTCCCTCTTCTCTTCTTTGTGGTCGCAGCTCCCGCGCTGGCGCGTCAGGGGAGATAAGAATTGCTGTGTTTACCGCGAACCAATTGCCGGGCGGCAGAATCTTACTCCCCCTTTGCGGCGAAACGTTGATGGCCGACTCGAGATTTGGCCTTTTTGCCCGCCAGCCGAACCAAAGTGGGACTCGCCACGCGTAATTTCTGGGCAAGACGCATTACCGGCGCGACAGAACTTACCGCCTGGTGTTTCGAAATTGTGACTGGCCTTCCATAGTGGAAGGTCTATACTCAGGCATTCTTAAATGGAGCTCGTATGAGGCCATTCACGGCGGCCTTTCTCGTTGGGCTGTTGCTTGCCTGCGGAGCGCAGGCGGCGGCGCAGACCACGCGTGCCTTGCTGCTCGGCATCAATAGCTATCAGCCGGCGGGCACCACGGCGGAACATCCGCCCGGCTGCATTTACGGACGCTGTGAGCTGGGAGCATTCGAGAACCTTGATGGCGCGGTGAACGACGCCGTCGCCATGGCCGATCTGCTGACCAGTCCGAAATTTGGATTTCCCGCCGCGCAGGTTGTGCTGCTCACCAATCCCACTCCAGCCCATCCCCGCTCCGGCACCACCATCCTATCCGCCGAGCAGACCACCCGCGATGGCATTCTCGCGGCAATGCAGAAGTACCTGGTGGACCTGCCGCAGAAGGGCGATACGGTCGTCTTTTATGCGGCCAGCCACGGATCCTTGCGCGTCAACAGCAAGGGCAACAAGCTGACCGTGCTGGTGAATGGCAAGTACCTGCACGCAGACAGCACCTTGGTTCCCTCCGATGCCTACAGGGGCGGCTACGACGTGCGCGACCGCGAGATGACACGCATCTTCAACGCCGCGCTGGACAAGGGAATCCACCTGACGGTGATCTTTGACAGTTGTCATAGCGGCGGCATCAGCCGTGGAATCGGCACCAAGTACAAGGAGCGCAAGCTCGCCTTCGATCCGCGCGACATTGCCGAAGAGCCCGCGTCCTTACCCGGAACAGGCTCATCCGATGCCGGCTCGACCCCGCCGACCGAGAGAAAGGACAACCCGGCGCTGGTGTTGACCGCAGTGCAGCAGGATCAGACGGCCAAGGAACTCCCCCTGAACGCCACGGTTACCGAGCCGCATGGCGCCTTTACCGCTGCGTTGATTGAGGCGCTGGAGAGTCTGCCCGCGGGCACGCCTGCGGCGGATGTATATCAGCGCGTGAAGGCCGTGCTGGAAGGCGGCGAGGTGCCGGAGCAGGAGCCGGAGCTCGACGCGGCCGCCGCGCGCCGCCGCCAGCCGCTCTTTGGCGGTGCGGCCGCAGACAGCGGCAAGCTGCGCGCTTTTGCCTTGAAAACGGATGCCGACGGAAAGGTGTGGCTGGACATCGGCCGCGCCTCCGGCATCGGCGTAGGCAGCGAGCTCACTTCCATCCCCGCGGATAAGAACGGTGCTGCGGTTCATCTGCGAGTCACCGAATTGCAGGGCATCGCCCGCTCCACCTCCGAGGTCGTCAGCGCCTCCTCGGCCAAGGTGGACGCCGGAGAGACATTTGAGCTGACGAAATGGATTCCGGCGGAGTCGGCGCCGCTGCGGCTGTGGCACTGGGCGGCGAATCTCTCTGACGAGCAATTGCGCGCCGCCGTGGCGGAGGTGCGTGCCGCGGGAGTTATTTCCGTTGCCGACCCAGCCGAAAACCCCTGGACGCACATGCTGAGCTGGGACGGCGCGAGTTGGACGCTGCAGCAGGCAGGCACGGCCACTGCGGTGAATCTGGGCGCGCCGCTCATGGCGAAAACCCTGCAGCAACATCTTCCCGCCGGAGCAAAGCTTTGGGTCAACCTGCCACCGTCGCAAGAGCTGGCCGCCAAGCTGCACGCGGATGGCAAGGACAGCAACGTGCAGGAGGCGGCTGATCTTTCCAGCGCGCATTACGCGCTCGCAGGAGCGCTGGGGCCGGATGGCCCAACCTATGCGTGGTTCCACAAGAATGAGCTGGTGGCTGGGCCGGTGGCCAGCGTGCACAGATCTCACACACCGGGCTGCTCGGAGACCTCGCCCTATCCAGTTCGCAGCGACTGGGTCGCCGTGGCTGGCAGCGCGGCGATTGCCGAGCCTGGCGCCGTGTTGAGCAACTATGCCGCGCGGCTGGCCAAGACGCACGGATGGCTGGAGCTGGCGGACTCTCCGGCCGGTGCGACCAGCGGCGGATATTATTCACTGGCGCTGCTGCCGGACTCCAATGATGTTGCTCTGACAAAGGATCTTCCGGTGCGCGGTGGAGAGCTACTGCGCATGGCCCTGCGCTCCAACGAGCGCGTGGTGGAAAAGCGCTGGGTGTATGTGCTGGACATTGACTGCCGCGGCCAGGGCACGCTTATCTATCCGGGGAATTACGCGGAGAATCAATTCCCCAATGCGGCTGACAACGGACGGCAGTTCCTGCTGCCAGGCGCCAGAACCCTGCGCGTTGGCCCGCCTTACGGCATGGATACGCTGATTCTTTTGAGCACGGCGCAGCCGCTGCCCGATCCGTACGCGCTCAACTTTGAGGGTGCAACCTCGCGCGGCGAACAGGCGGCGCAATCTCCGCTGGAGAAGCTTTTGAACCACGCCAGCAGCGGCACGCGCGGCTCTACCGGCGGAATGCCTGTCAACTGGGGCATTGAGCTGACGCCCCTTCACAGTGTCTCCCCAGGGGAAAACAAATGACCTGCACAGCCGGCATCGCAGTGCCGCAAATAACACGGAAAGCTTCACTCCACAACGAAAGAGAGTTCTTATGTCCATCTCACGACGCCGCTTTTTGACCGACGCCTCTTCCATGGGGCTGCTCGCCGCCCTCCTGCCGGAGCTGGCGCAGGCACAAGCGCAGGGCAATGTCGCTCCGCCCTCACTGGAGGAGGCGCCGCACGATTCCTTCGACTTCTGGAACGGCTTCTTCGATTCCGTGAATCCATACAGCGAGAATTACGGCAAGAAGTCCGCCACGCGCGGCCCGCAAGACCAGCTTCCGGATCCCGGCGCGGAGACGCAGTACCTGCACTTCAAGAGCGACGAGCGCAAGCTGCGCTACGCGACGGACATTCACAAGGAGGAGCTGCTCGATCACGATGGAGATGTGGCAATCAGCATCGCGCTCTCGCAGTTCCGCAGCGGCGCGGGAGAAGTCTCGGCGCATCCTTCGCAACTGCGGGTGGACACCACGCAGATCTATCCCTACATGAACATCATTGCCCCGCTGGCGTGGACGGCTATTGCCTCCCTGGTGCCGGACAAGGCGGGCAAGGTTTCGCTCGACCAGTTGGGTTTCCGCACGCCGCAGGCCAAGCAGGGCACCAGCAAGATTCTGCTCACGCAGGGCACGGGCAAGCTGGCGGTCAACATCTCCAAGGCCCCCACGACCTCCATCTTTGTAAAGGCGCTGCACGTGATGATTGCGGGAGCCAGGATTGCGGCGCCCCTGGTGACACTGCCGGCAATCAGCGTGCCGGCCTTGAGCGCGTTTACCGAGGCGCTCAGCTACTGGGAAGACCGCACGAAGTTCCTGATGGCCGGCAATCTGACCTCGGCGGTGGCCACGCAACATGCTTTCTCCGACTCTGAGCGTGAATCCCGTTATGTCGGTCTGGTCTCCGGCGACTACCTGATGCTGCCGATGAAGCACACGGAGGATTTGGCCAGGGAGCTTCCTAACCTGGAGCTGGTGCAGGGCTACCTTGTGCGCAAGGACGCCGATCCAAACCTGCCAATTGAGAAGCGCGCGCAGGCGGCCGTTCCCGGCATCACCTATGCCTCCATGCGAATCAGCGTGCAGAAGATGGACGCCTCGATCAGCAGCAAGCCATCCACCAGTGAGAACAACGCGAGTTCTTCATCGTCCTCAAGCAAGTCTCACACGAAGGAAAAAGAAAAGGAAAAGACGAAGTAGGCGGAGAGGAAGTCCCTATGATTCTCCCAAGGATAATTCGCCCAAGGAAGTTTTGCCCAAGGAGGTTGTTGGCCGCCGCATCTCTATGCGCGGCGTTACTCCTAGGCGCGGCAGTTGGCAACGCGCAGATCGCTCCACTGCGCGATCAGATTGCGCAGCACGAGCAGAAGCTGGCCGAGGCTCGTGCCGGACATCAGACAAAGGATGAAGCTACGCAACTCATCGCCCTGGGCTATCTCTACCGCCAGTCCGGCCAGATGCAAAAGGCGCTGGAGGCTCTGAACCAGGCCTTGGCCGCGGAGCAGAACGGAGGCGGCCAGGCCACCCGGGCAATGACCCTGAACACCATGGGCAAGGTTTACTCCGACATGGGGCAGCAGAAGAAGGCTCTGGAGTTGTTCGGCCAGGCGCTCGCCATCTGGCAATCCCTCGGGGTTCGCGCCGCAGAGGCCAACACGCAGACCTACATCGGCCGTTCCTACAACGAGCTCGGCCAGCGGCAGGACGCGCTCAAACATCTGACCGAGGCAATGTCTCTTTGGCAGCAGATCGCCACCCAACCACAGGGCCTGCGCTCCCGCTCACGTATGGGCCTTGCGGAGCTGATGGACCTGAAGCGCCTGAAGGACACGATGCCGAATCTGCAGGAACTGGTCGAACACGCCGGACAGGCCAACACCCTGGAGAACCTCGGCAAGGCTTACTCCGAGATGGGCCAGGGCAAGCAGGGGTTGGAGTACCTGAAGCAGGCGCTTCCCATCTGGCGAGCGGCCGGCGAGCACAACGGTGAGGCACTGACGTTGAACGACATGGGCCGCACCTGCGCGGACCTGGGGCAGAAGCAGAATTCTCTGGACGATTACAACCAGGCGCTCACCATCTGGCGCAGCATCGGCAATCGCCAGGGCGAGGCGATGACACTCAACAGCATTGGCCGCCTCTATCGCGACCTCGGACAGCAGCAGATGGCTCTGGATTACTACAACCAGACGCTGCCCATCTGGCGCGAGGTGCAGAACCGCAACGGCGAAGCCCTGGCGCTGAATGACATCGGCCGCGTCTACGCCGACATGGGGCAGGGGCAGAAGGCTCTGGAATATTTTGACCAGGCAATGCCAATCTGGCATGAGACGGGAGCCCGCCGCGGTGAGGCGATGACCTTGAACAACGCAGGCCGCGTCTGGTCAGACATGCATCAGCCGGCCAAGGCCCTGGCGCTTGACACCGAGGCGCTGGTCATCTGGCGAGAGGTGGAAGACCGCCGTGGTGAGGCGCTGGGTCTGATGAGCCTGGGCTGGGCCTATTACGAACAAAAGCAGATTGACCAGGCGCTGGCCAGTGAATTGTCCGCACTTTCCCTGGCAAAGGCCGCGGGAGATCCGGAGATCGAGGGCGTCATTGAGACCAGCCTGATGGTTGGCTTCCGCGATGAGCATCACCCGGAAGAGGCAATTCTCTTTGGCACGGATGCGGTGAACAGCTTTCAGCAGATTCGCAGGAATATCTCGGGGTTGGATAAGGATCTGCAAACCGGTTTTGTGAAGTCGAAGTCTTTCACGTATCGCACACTCGCCGAATTGCTGGTGCAATCCGGACGACTGGGACAGGCCGAGCATGTTCTTGATCTGCTGAAGGAACAGGAGCTGAAAGAAGTTGTGCGCGGCGCCGCCGAGAATGCGGCCTCCGCGTCTCAACCCTTGGTGCTGAGCGGCGCGCAGCAGAAGGCCGAGAGCGATTTGGCCTCTGCGGAGAAGACAGCCGCCGCCTTGACCGACATGAACGTGGAGATGGCCCGGCTGCAGGGCAAGCCGGAGCGTACGCCCGACGAAGCCGCTCGCCTTAAGACCCTGGAGGCGAAGATCGAAGCGGCCAACGCGCAGGTGGCGGAGTTCTTTCGCAAAACGCTTTATCCCGAGCTGGCGCAACGCTCCGGAGCGCAGGATGCCAACACGCTGCTCAGCCGGGAGAAGTCCGAGGTAAGCCGCCTGCAGAACACGCTCGCCAAGCTGGGTCCGCGGGTCATCGGCATTCGCCTGTTGCTGGGCGAGGAGCATGCCTACCTCATCGTGGTGACGCCACAGGCGCGCCGCAAGTACGAGCTGGCTGCCGCTCCCGCCGAGCTGCGCAGCAAGGTGCTGCAGGTGCGCGAGGAACTGCGCCGACCGTCATCGAATCCGCAGCCGCACCTCGCCGAGCTTTACACCATGGTGGTTGCGCCCCTCACCGGTGAGCTTGTCTCGCTTGAGCAGAGCGCAAAGGGCGAAGCCCGCGCCCCGGTGCTGCTGTGGTCGCTGGACGGCGTGATGCGTTACGTGCCCATGGCGGCCTTGTTTGATGGCTCGCACTACCTGGCCGAGCGCTTCAACAACGTCCTGTTCACCCCGGAAAGCTACGGACATATGGCCTCCAGCGATGACGGCAAACCCGCGCTACAGGTGCTGGCCATGGGCCTCTCCAAGAGTTATGGGGGCTTGCCCGCTTTGCCCGGAGTGCTGCCGGAGCTGCGTGCCGTAGCCGAAGACCCGGCGGTGCCGGAATCGCACGGGCCGATGCACGGCCGCCTCTACTTTGACGATCGCTTCACCTACGCCGCACTGAAGGATCAACTCGGCTCAGGCGCGGGCTTTCCCGTCGTCCACATCGCAAGCCACTTTGTTCTGGAGACCGGCGGCGACGCCGAACCCTATTTGATGCTGGGTGGAGAAAATGCCGGAGACACTGGCGGGTTTCCCCTGACGCTTTCTAGGATCGAGGAATCCACCATTAGCTTTCAGCAGACGCGGCTGCTGACGCTCTCCGCCTGCAGCACGGCCAAGGGCGACGTCGCCAAAGACGGCCTGGAGATGGACAGCCTCGGTATGATTGCGCAGCAGAAGGGAGCCGATTCCGTGCTGGCAACGCTGTGGGACGTCAACGATGCGAGCACCAGCCGGCTGATGAGCGACTTTTATACACGCTGGGTCAAGAGTCCGGCGCTTGGCAAGGCCGAGGCGCTGCGCCAGGCACAGCTCGCTTTTCTGCGCGGGCAACAGGCATCGCCAAAGGCTGCCCATCGTGGAGTGCAGGCCGTGGAGGATGATTCTGCCGCGGCGCCGAGCACCGGTTACGCGCACCCGTTTTACTGGGCGCCCTTCATTCTGATTGGCAATTATCAATAGCCGGGGGGTATGCGATAATCCACTCCATCCACAGCCACAACCTTACGGGAGCATGCATGCGGAGTCTGCGGGCCATCCTTATTGTCGCCATCCTGTCGCTGCCGGTCTGCGTCTTCGCCGCCGGGCTTCCCTCGGGCGAGCCTACTCCGCGCCTCGTGCAGGGAACGGTCGTGGGGCCGACGGATCAACCCATGGCAGGCGCGCGCGTGGACCTTCGCGACGCGGATGACAACATCCTGGCCGATACGCTCAGCGACACCGACGGACGCTTTGCCATCTTTGACCTGCGCCTCGCCGCGGGTAGCTACGTGATGCACGCCTCCGCCTCCGGCTACGCGGCCGACGAAGAGAGCTTCAAGGTTGGCGCCGAGTCGCGGCCCGAGCTGACCATTGCGCTAAAGCTGAAGGCTGCTTCCAAGGAGCGCGGAATCAGCTCCCGCTACACCGTGGTAAAGGTCTTTTACGCCACCGACCGCAAGCAGGCCGTCGGCGAACAGACGGTGCGCTATCTGGGAGTCAAGTCCGACAAAGGGACCTTGGCCTACGGCTCCTGCGAGGTCAGCATCCCGGAGTCGCACACCTTCGCACAGATCGAGCGCCCCTCCGTCTGGCGCTTCGAGTTCCACGCCGATCCCGACAAGCACCTCACGCTGCAGAGTGTGACGCCGGAGGCACGCGACCGTTTCTTTCACGATGTCTCCGCCTCGGTGGCTGCCTCTTCCGGCAAGGAGGCGTTCGTCTTCGTCCACGGCTACAATGTCAGCTTTGAAGATGCCACGATCCGCACCGCGCAACTGGCCTACGACTTCGGCTTCAAGGGCGCGCCCATCCTTTATAGCTGGCCATCACGGGCAAGCCTGTTTGGCTATCACGACGATGAAAAGAACGTGGCGGAAACGGTCGGCAACCTGAAACAGTTCTTGCAGGATGTGGCCCAGAGCAGCGGCGCGCGCGTGGTGCATCTGATTGCCCACAGCATGGGGAACCGAGCCCTTCTGCCCGCCGTGTCTCAACTCGCCGCCGACCCGCACTTCCAGCACATGGATCAGTTCCACACCATCATCTCCGCCGCGCCGGACGTGGATCGCGATGTTTTCATCAGCATGATGCAGCAGATCCTGAAGCCGGCCAAGTCGAGCGTGGCGCTCTACGTCAGCGAGCACGACCAGGCACTGGCCGCCTCGCATGCTCTCTATCACGCGCAGCACCGCGCCGGGGAGGGCGGAAGCCAGTCGGTGGTGATTCAAGGCATGGATACCATTGATGTCTCCGCGATCAGTACGGACGCCCTTGGCCACAGCTATTACGGAGACAGCCGCAGCGTGGTCACTGATCTGTTGGGGTTCTTCTCCGGCAAACATCCTCCCAGGCCGGGACTTACGCGGGGCTCCGTTGGCAGCCTCGGCTATTGGCTGCTTCGCCCCGCAAACTGAGCGATGCGCTAAGCCCCCTGCGTTGGAATCGACGAAAGAACTTGTCCGCAGGCTGGCTCGAGTTCGAGTGCTCTGGTCCGCATGGGTGCGGTAGCATATCTTCATGCGTAAATACTGGCTGCCCGGCGCAATCCTATTGATGACACTGGCGGTTTACCTGCCTACCTTGCGCTATGGCCTGGTGTATGACGACCTCGGCCAGCTTGTAAAGAACCCGAGGCTGACCGCATGGCACTACGTTCCGGGATACTTTACGACCCATGTGTGGGCACACCTGGCAGGGCAGCCCGCAAATTACTATCGCCCAGTGTTTCTGCTCTGGCTGCGGCTGATGTACGTTCTATGCGGCGCGCCTGGCCCCTTGTGGCACCTGCCGACGGTACTCACCCACCTGGGGGCGACCGTAGCCGTATTCGCCCTGCTGAAGCACATCACAGAAGACCTCCGTGCCTCGGCCGTAGCCACCGCGGTGTTTGCGGTTCATCCCATACACACGGAAGCCGTCGCCTGGGTATCGGCGGTCAGCGAACCGCTGTTCACCGCTTTGCTGATTGGCTGTGTTTACTTCTACAGCCGGCGCCGGGGAAGGGTCTCCCTGCTATCACTGGCGCTGGCCCTGGCCGCCATGCTCACCAAGGAAGTGGGAATCATCGCGCCGCTGCTGATTGCCGGTTATGCGTGCACGCGCAGTACCTGGAAGCAGGCGCTCTCCGATGCCGCCCCCTATCTGCTGCCCGTCGTGGTGGTGGAAGCCTTACGCTGGAACGCCATGGGCACCTTGGGCACCACCATGCCGGTAATGATGAGCCAATGGCAGATGGCACTGACGTGGCCTTCTGTGCTGGCCCTGGACGCGCGCCACATCCTTTGGCCGGTTCACCTCAGTGAAAGCTATCCGGTCGAAATTGGCACTTCGGTACTGCCGC
>Ga0182012_10005042_pt1 | contig 13742 bp, 10 predicted proteins | sample 612S2SmetaG_FD_120486 | JGI IMG/M metagenome (GOLD analysis project Ga0182012, IMG submission 120486) | Permafrost microbial communities from Stordalen Mire, Sweden - 612S2S metaG | ecosystem: Environmental > Terrestrial > Soil > Wetlands > Permafrost | place: Sweden: Stordalen | collected... | reverse complement strand
GACCACTTTATGCGCGGCATCCAGCAGACCTCCAATTCCCGGGTCGTCGCCCTCGTCTCCGGCCACCACGACAAGGCGCTCGGCATCGCCCGCGACTACAACGTTTCCCGCGCCAACATCTACAACTACGAAAACATGGACGCCTTCAAGTCCAACCCGGAGATCGACGCCGTCTACGTTGCCCTGCCCAACTCCATGCACGCCGAGTACACCATCCGCTCCGCCAAGGCCGGCAAGCACGTCCTCTGCGAAAAACCGATGTGCGTCAGCGTTCCCGAGGCCGAAGCCATGATCGCTGCCTGCAAAGAGGCCAACGTCAAGCTGATGATCGCCTACCGCTGCCATTTCGAGCCCACCAACCTTGCAGCGATCAAGCTCATCCGCGACGGCGCCATCGGCGATGTCCAACAGATTCAGTCCGCCTTCGGCTTCAGCTGCGGTGCCCAGGAGTGGCGTCTGCAAAAGCCGCTCGCCGGCGGTGGCCCGCTCATGGACGTAGGTATCTACTGCCTCAACGCCACCCGCTACCTCACCGGCGAAGAACCCGCCGGATTCTCCGCCTACACCCACTCCAACCCAGCCGACCCGCGCTTCAAGACAGTCGAAGAAAACCTCAACTGGATCACACGCTTCCCCTCCGGCATCCTCGCCAGTTGCGAAACTTCCTACAGCACCAATATGGACGGCTACTTCCGCGTCTACGGATCAAAAGGATGGCTGGAAGTCGACACCGCATTCGCGTACGAGGGCCTGAGCCTGAAAGCCGATTACCGGGACGCCGGCGGTCAGCACATCCAGCTCAACCAACCTAACCCGGAAAAAGACCCCAGCCACTTCGTTCGCGAAGCCAACCACTTCTCCGAATGCATCCTCAACAACAAGACCCCTAAAACCCCTGGCGAAGAAGGCCTCCGCGATATGCAATGCATCCGGGAAATCTACCGCTCAGCGGGAATCACGATGGCTTGACTCACTAGCGCAACGTTCGAAAGGCCACAGAAGCCGCTAACCCGCTAAGCGAAGCGCTGACTCGACACTCAGAAACTCACCTTCCGCGTTGGATACCAGGTGAACTGAATGCTCGTGTTCGTCACCGTCTGCTTATTCGTCAGGTAAATCGGCGCCAGATAATTCTCATAGGTGAAGTTTCCCTTCACCTCGAAGTCGTGCCCGATCCGCTTCACCACCTGCGCGCCATAGTCGTCCAGAGTCGTGCCGCCAAGAATGAAATCCTTCGCGTTCTTCTGGCGCCGCCAGTTGAACTGAATCCACTCATTCCCGCTCAGGTGGTACGTCACCCACGCCTGGCCGCCTTTGCCTTCACGACCCATCCAATCGCCGAAGATCTGCCCGGCGTTCGTGTACCCTTGCGGCTGCTCGCCCTCGTAGTAGGTGAACTGACCGGCCTGGCTGCGTGTCGTCGACTGGTCATCCATGATCGCTTCGACGCGCACATCCAGTTTCGGCACCGACGGCACATGCGAGAGATACAAGCCCGTCCGGAAATCCGCGCGCCGTGGCGCCGAGATCGGAGAAACATCGTCATGCGCCTCAGAATCCACAAAGAACGTCAGCCAATTCCGCACCTTCGGCAGCCGGTAATTCAAATCGAATGCGCCAAACCGCGCTCCGGGATCGTTCCTGGACGTCTTCTCCGCCAGGGAAACATTCTGAAAACTGAAGAAGCTCTTCAGAAAGGAGTGAATGGTAATCGGCACATGCCCTTGTCCGCCCCAGATCACCGTCCGCTCAAAGCCAATCTCCAGATCCGGGGTCGGCTTGAAGCTGATCTTCTCCGCGTGCACCCACGGATCGTTCCAATCTGTATGCCCCTTCAGCGAACCCACCAGAAACTCGTATCGGAACGGCCCTGTCACCCGCGAAAGTCCCGGAATGTGCAGCGGCTCCACGCGGTCGATGCGGAAGCTGTAGATGTTCTCGGCGTTATTGGTGTACGCATAAGCCCCGCCCTGCGCCGGACCCCACCACGCATCGTTCTTGCCAAAAGAAATCTCATGCCCCACCACATGGGCTGAGATATACCCTTCCATCAGCCGCATATCGTTCTTGGATGGGATCGGCCCCAGTGGAATCGTCGGCTGCACGGGATTTGTCGCTGTCGGAATGCCATCCACATACGACAGTGCATCGAAGAGCGTTTGCGAATACCCAGTCGCCGAGGGAGCATATTGGAACTCCGTCCGCGCGTACAGCGTGAAAATCCCCGCCGTCGCATATCCGCTCACGCCCGTATAGTCGTCAAATCCGTTTTCGTACGGCCGACCGTAATCGTTGGTAATCGTCTCGCCAATGTGGTAGCTGTCATGCAGCGGAGTACCGCTGATGCCGCGCCCAACCTCGTACGCCGACTCGATGCGAAACTGTCCGCGATGTTGAAAACACGGTCCCGAGGCATCGGCGTTCAATTCGTGCCACAGCGCATCGTAAAGCTGCTGGGCTTCATCGGTCGTTGGTCCCGCCGGCGCATCCTCCAACTTGGCTGAGGTCTCTTCCAGCATGTGAATCACGCTGCCCCGCGTCCATGGCCGCAGCCCCAGAAACGCCGTGTCCAGATATCCCAGCGAATACAGGCGCGTCAGCGCCGGCATCATCCAATTGTCCAGCGGGATATACGGCGTTCCCAACTCCGCCATCTGGCAGGGAGCTACCGGAGAAGCTGGAACCGGAGCGGAGGAACCTGGCCCTTCCGCAAGCGCCGCTCCACCCCCCGGAGCCAAAATCGCGACCGCCAGCAAGACACTGCTGGGGCAGAGGATGGAACGCGAACCGATTCCAAACATACCCATCTCCTAACTCTACTCAAGCGCCCAAGGCAGGGTCAATGGAACAAACGCCCTTCCCGAGGGAAGGGCGCTCGTCTGATCATCCTTGATCAAAATTGCTCTAACTTTAAGCAAAGCAACAACTTGCTATTAATAATTCAACAACTTGGTAGCGGCCTCTACGATCTTGTCCACCGAAGGCAGATAGAACTTCTCGAGCGGCGCCGAAAACGGAATCGCCGGCACATCCGGCGCCGTCAGCCGCACAATCGGCGCATCCAGGCAATCGAAGGCCTGCTCCGCCGCAATCGCCGCAATCTCCGCGCCAATGCCCAGCGTGCGATGATCCTCGTGCACAATCAGCATCCGCCCGGTCTTCGCAAGCGACTCCAGGAACGTATCCTTATCCAGCGGATTCAGCACGCGCAAGTCGACAACCTCAATCTCCGCGCCTGTCTCCGCATGAATCTTCTCCGCCGCCTGCAACGAGAGCTGCAACGTCCAGCCATACGTCACCAGCGTCAGATCCGTCCCCGGCCTGCGCACGGCAGCCTTGAACAAATCCGTAACAAAGTCGTCCCCATCCGGCAAATCTTCCTTGATCGAGCGGTACAGCTTCTTGTGCTCGAAATAAATCACCGGGTCGTCCTGCCGGATCGCCGCCTTCAGCATCCCCTTCGCGTCCGCGACAGTTCCAGGAGCCACCACCACCAGCCCCGGCTCATGCGCGAACCAGGTCGTGTTGGTTTGTGAGTGATACAGTCCGCCGCCCACGCCGCCGCCATAGCAAACCCGCAGCGTCAACGGGCACGTCTGCGTCCCACCCGAACGATAGCGCAGCTTCGCCGCCTGCTGCGTCAGCGCGTCCATCGCCGGCGTAATAAAGTCCGAAAACTGAATCTCCGGAACCGGCTTCAAACCAGCCAGAGCCGCGCCAATCGAGGCCGAAACAATCACGCCCTCAGCCAGCGGCGAATCGATCACCCGATCCGCGCCAAACTCCTCATAGAGCCCCTTGGTCGCCTTGAAAACACCACCCTCGACGCCCACATCCTCGCCGATAATAAATACGCGCTCATCGCGCCGCATCTCTTCCTGCAGCGCCTCGGTAATCGCGCTGATGTAAGTCACAAGTGCCATGATTTTAGTCTTCCTTTTGAACAAGCTACAGGCTAAGCCGCTTGACTCCCGGCGAGTTGATCCAGATGCAAAGGTCCAAGAAGCGCTGCGTTCAGCCGATCCAGGAGTTGCTTCGCTTCAGCGAGCGAAAAGCCCGTTAGCGTAAAGAATTCGTCTTGCCCCAATTCCAACATCACCACCTCGGTCATGTTGCGAAGAGCCCTGATTTCAACGGGGGTATAGTTCCGCTCTAACCTGCCAATCGGCAGACCTTGCGAATCCGCAATAACGATGACACCCTCCGCATCGTACTCGCAAGCGTCGACCCACAATGAAAACTCCTCAAATATCTTCCTGAGGGCGACCTCGCTCATCCCGGTCTGACTTTCATATTGAATGCCGTGGATACCGTTCAGCAGATTGTTAAACATCTGATGCACCAGTAGCGCCTCAGTTCCTGCCAGCACGAGTTTCATCGCGCCGTCCGCGGTATGGGCTCTGGAACCTTCCGACTGCTCCGAGTTAATGCAACTCTTTGTATTCATTGACACCTGCCGTTGGCCAGAATGCTGTTCCCAAATCGGGGTCCTTCGGATCAAACACAACAACAAAACCCTCTTCGCTGTTCCAGAATGCCGAGCGCCCCCGTTTCATTCCCTTCGACTTGGCCGGATTCAATAGAGTTTCCAGAACAAGGGATTCAAAACTGCTCCGCGTGAGAAGTTCTCCAGACTCCGATACATTAGCTGCATGTTTCTCATAAGCATGGCCGAATCCAATCGAACGGGCTATCTTCTTTGCATCTTCTTCAGTGAGTTTCATTCGTCTTCCTGAATGTATATACCGGTCAGGAGATCAAAACCACCGAAAACTCACTAATAATTCGGCAAATACGTTTTCGGATTCAGCACCCGATCCCGTATATCGAACGAGTACACATGATCCAGCGCTTCCACACCCTCCGGCAACGCCGACTTCTCCGCAATCTCAATCGCCGCGTCAAGCTCTTTGTTAAAGCCGTCCACAATCTCCTGCTTCCACGCCGCGGTAAACAATCCCTTGCCGGTCAGATACTTCTCCATCCCCAGAATCGGATCCTTCGCCTTCCACTTCTCCACTTCCTCAGGATCGCGATACTTGGCCGGATCGATCTCCGAGTGCCCATACCAGCGGTACGTCTTGCATTCAATCAGCGTCGGTCCTTGTCCACGCCGCGCCCGCGCAATCGCCTCCTGCGCCACGCGATACACAGCAACCACATCGTTCCCATCCACCGTAATTCCAGGGAATCCATACGCCTGCGCCTTCACGCTGATATCCGGCACCTTGGTCTGGAACTGCAGGTTCACCGACTCAGCCCAAAGATTGTTCTGGCACACAAACACGATCGGCAAATCATGCACCCCGGCAAAATTCAGCGCCTCATGCCAGAATCCCAACGAAGTCGAACCATCCCCGGAGAAAGCCACGGCAATGTTATCGTTCTTCTTCATCTTGTTAGCCAGCGCCACGCCCGTCGCAATATTCAGCTGCGCGGCAATCGTCGAAGCCGGCGTAATCACATTCTACGGCTGATAACCAAAATGCGCCGGCGAAGACCGTCCCTTGTCCGGCGAGTTCTCCCGCGCAAACAAGTGGCAGAACATCTTGTCCAGCGGTGCGCCCTTGATAAATCCCGTAATAAAGTCGCGGTGCGAAGGCCCAATCGTATCCTCTACCCGCAGGTCCAGCGCCACGCCCACTGCAGCCGCTTCCTGGCCCACAGCGGCATAGTAGTTGCCCGTAAACTTGCTCTGCTTGAACAGCACCCGCGCCCGCTCTTCCAGCGTCCGGCACTTCAGCATCGTCGCGTAAAGCTGACGCAGCTTCTCGTTCGAGATCAACCCCGTCCCATTCGCAGCCGCCGCCGGCGCTTCCGCCAGTTCCTTCACCTTGCTCGCCATAATCTGCCCAACCTCAATCCCTTTAATTGTAGAACCGTGAGCGGCTCTCAAAGTGAGTCTTACGACCGATATTGACCGGGCTCAACTTTCGCCCGGCCAGCAAAATCCGCAAATACTCCCACTTTCAATGTGCATGACGCCACCGGCAAACGGCAACCCGCATTCTGGTATGCGTTCCGTAATATGAAATCCCGCAACGCGTTGGTCTCCAGGATGGCTACGCAGGAATTGCGCCTATTTCGTCAATCCATGTAATTTTTACCTACTCCGACGGGACACTCAAATTACTAACTATATTTCTTTGCATCAACTTAATATTTTGGCCTTAAGAATGCCTAAACGGTGCCGATGTATCCATTATCGCGTTAGACGGGACTCATACCTTCCTACTTCTTCCCGGATAACCGCTCAGGAGAATCTCAACATGGCAACCGCTCCATGGACCACCTTGAAGTTCCCTCATTCTTACCGGCCAGCGTCCGCGCGCTGGCCACACTTCCTTCGTTCCTGGCTTCCCGTATTGGTCTGTGCATCCATCTTCGCCATTGAATCCACAGCCGCTTTCGGCGCAAATCGTACCTCGGCTCCGTTATACGCCGCCTGCCACGCGATATTCGGCGCGGCCATCGACCCGCGCTGGTCCGACATCCATCACATGATCCGCAAAGTCGGCCACTTCACCGGCTACGGCCTCTTTTCCCTGGTCGTCTTCCGCGGCGTCTTCCTGTCGATCCGGCAAATGAGAAATCTCCAACTCACCGCTCCGGCCCGTCAATGGATCAGCCACAGCATGGCCATCGCCGCCGTCTTCCTCGTCGCTAACATCGACGAAATCCACCAGACATTCCTCCCCAACCGCACCGGCTGCTTCTCCGACGTTCTGCTCGACACAGCAGGCGCAGTCGAGCTCCAGGGAGTGCTCTACCTGATCATGCATTGGACCACGCCGCGTCCAAAACATCCCACAAACTGCCTCCCCATCCGCATCCAGCCACGGACCCGGCGACGCGCAAGGCAGCGCCAACCGCTCGCCGCGTAGCCCTCTAGGTCGAGTAATCCGCGTTGATTCGCACATACTCAGCCGTCAGATCCGTCGTCCAAAAGACGCAACTCCCATCGCCCTGGTGCAGATCGATGGTGATCGAAAACTCCGGCTGCTTCAGATAGGCATGCGCGTCGGCCACATCCAGTTCCGCGGCGCGCCCGCCATCCCGGCAAATCCGCAAATCCCCAAACCAGATATCGATCCGCTCCGCATCGATAATCGCGCCCGAGTTCCCAATCGCCGCCATTAGACGTCCCCAATTCGGGTCCGACCCTGCCCAGGCCGTCTTCACCAGCGGAGAATGCGCAATCGCCTTAGCCACCACCACCGCCTCGGCATCCGAAACCGCGCCGCCAACCCGCAGCTCCACCACATGTTTCACGCCCTCGCCGTCAGCCACGATCTGCCGCGCCAGCGAAGTCGCCACCTGTGTCAATCCAGCCTCAAACTCCGCATTCCCTCCGTCAATTCGAACTCCTGAAGCTCCAGAGGCCAGTAGTAGCACCGTATCGTTCGTCGAAGTATCCCCATCCACCGAAATCCGGTTAAAGCTCAAATCGACCGCCGAGTTCAACATCTCCTGCAATACGAAGGGCTCAATCTCCGCATCCGTCAAAATGTAAACCAACATCGTCGCATGAGGAGCAGCAGGCACCAACCGCGGATGGATCATCCCCGACCCTTTGCCCACCGCCGCAATCCGCACTTCCTTCCCATCCACCGTCAGTCGCGCAAACGCCGTCTTCTCCACCAGATCGGTAGTCAAAATCGCCCGCGCAACCTGCTGAAAGTGATCGGACTCGGCGCCAAGGTTCGCCTGGATCGCCGGCAGCGCTGTCACCAATTTCTCTGCCGGGAGCGGAACCCCGATCACCCCTGTCGACGAAGGAAAAACCTCCTCCGGCTGGCAACCAAACTCCATCGCCGCGGCCCGGCAAGTTGCATAAGCGGCCTCTAATCCAGCCTGGCCAGCAGCGCAGTTGGCGTTGCCAGCATTGATCGCCACCACCCGCACCCGACTGCCTGTCGCCAGCAAATGCGCCTTATCCACGGCAATCGGAGCCGCTGTCACCCGGTTCGCCGTAAACACAGCCGCCGCGCTCGCCGCCTCATCCGCCAAAATCACCGCAAAATCCGTCCGGCCGCTCGCCTTCAGCCCAGCCTTCACAGCCGCAAACCGAAACCCCGCCGGAATCAAAAACCCTGAAACATCGCTCATTCTTGGAATCGCCTCATTTACAAACTCTAACAATCCAGCTAACCCACCAACTCGATACGCTCGGAGCGCGCCAACTTGCGAAGTGCGCGGCGCGCTAACCTGCCGCCTGTGGCAGCGTCCCGATTTACTCTAACAAATGTGATGCTTCCCCAACCCGAAACACTCCCATTCCTTAGGATGCAACACGTCAACGTCGCCCTCGGCGACCGCGTCGTCCTCCACGACATCAACCTCACCATCCAGACCGGCGAACATGTCGCCATCCTCGGCGCCAACGGATGCGGCAAATCCACCCTCATCCGCACCATGAACTGCGAACTCTACCCGCTCATCCCCGAAGCCGGCCTTCCCCGCCCCGAAATCGCCATCTTCGGCCGCAGCCGCTGGGACCTCACCCACCTCCGCCACCACTTCGGCATCGTCTCGGACACCCAGCCCGGCCTCTACACAACTTCCCGTGCGCCCGACACCGCGGGCAGCTCCGCCGGCCGCAATACCGGCCTCGACGCCGTGCTTGCCGGCTTCTTTTCCGCTTCCACCCTCTGGCCCAACCTCATCGTCACCGATGAAATGCGCCTCCTTGCCGCGGAAGCCCTTGAGCGAATACACGCCACCCACCTCGCAAAGCAACTCGTCGGCGAAATGTCCGCTGGCGAAAAACGCCGCATCCTCATCGCCCGCGCCCTCGTCCATCGGCCCCAACAGCTCCTGCTCGACGAGCCCTCCAACGCCCTCGACCTCGCCGCCCAGCGCGACCTCCGCGAAAGCCTCCGCAGCCTCGTCCGCGAAGGCACCGGCCTCATCCTCGTCACCCATCACCTCGGCGACATCCTCCCGGAAATCGAGCGCGTCATCCTCATGCAAAAAGGCCGCATCGTCGCCGACGGCCCACGCCAGGAACTCCTTACCGCCCCCGTTCTCTCCAACCTCCTCGGCACCGAAGTCCACATCGGCCAACAAGACGGCTGGCTTCACAGTTGGTAGAAGAAATCCCTTTCAATCCAACACCGGCAAATGCGAGAATCGAGCCAGAGGCAATCATGATATTCAGGCGTTTTTCTATCTTAGGAGCTCTCCTTTTCGCAAATCTCGCCGTGACCTTGAACGCGCAAATAAAAACCGACCCCAAAGCGCCGGCCAAAACCCTTTACGATTACTCCGTAGTAAGCCTCGACGGAAAAGTAGTTCCCCTTTCCACTTACAAGGGAAAGGTTCTGCTCATTGTCAACTTGGCCAGTAAATCCATCTACCGTGATCAGCTCAAGGCGCTCGAAGAACTGCAGAAAACCTATGCGGACAAAGGCCTCGTCGTCGTCGGCATTCCCTCCACCGACTTTGGCGCGGAAGAGTTGAAAGATAATTCAGCAATCCAGAAGTACTATCTCGATACCGAGCACGTAAACTTCGAGATTGTATCTTTGTCCACAGTCCGCGGCAAAGATACCCTCCCGCTGATCCAGTTCCTCACGGACGCGAAAGACGGCGCAGGCGGCGGTGAAATCCACTGGAATTTCACTAAGTTCCTCGTCGATCGCCAGGGACATCCCGTCCTTCGCCTCGAAGCCGACAGCGACCCCTCTGACCCCGAATTCCGCGTCAAAGTCGAGCAAGTCCTCAACGGCACCTTCAAGAAGAAGGAAGCAGGCCCCAAGAGCGGAACACCCGCCGGTGGCGACGATGACGACGACGGCGAATGAGTCTCGTCGGCGCTACTTCTGAGCCTGCATATAAGGCCGCCAACCGCCCAGATGCGTAATCTCCTCCGCACCCACAATCCCCGCCGGCTCACATAGAAATCCCTTCACCCGGCTGCCATCCTCCAGCAATACCGTGCCCAGCCCAAGTGGCGCAGGAATCCCGTTCAGAAACGTCCCCAACGTATCCTCAGGCATTGCCCAAACTTCCAATTCAATCCCAGGTCCGGCAAACTCCGGCGTATAAACCAAGCCCGGCTTGGCTGGCGTCGAATTCGGCAACACATACAGCCGGTAATGCGCGTCCGTCTTGATCGTCTTCACCAGCCGCGCCTTGCGCTCGGTCATCTGCCAGTTCAACGGCTGGCCCGTCAAATGCGCACCCACCACCGCCATAATTACGCACCCATGCGGAGCCGGCGCAGGAGTTATCGCCGGAGCATCTTTCAAGAGCCGCTCCGACCCGCCCAGAGTTACAGCCAATTCCCGATGCAATCGATCCCCAACCTCCAGCAACCCTGCATCCGTAAATGACCGTCCAATCAGCGAAACCCCAAAAGGAAGCCCATCCGCGCGCATCCCAACCGGCACAGCAACAGCCGCCATATCCAGCAGATTGACAAAATTTGTATAGTACCCAAGATTCGTATTCAATGCCACAGGCTCAGCCTGCACCTGCGCAATCGTATAAGTCGTCGCCGCGGTTGGTAACAGCAGAAAGTCCACCGTATCGAGCACTGCATCCGTCTCGCGACGAACCGCCTTAAACTTATACTCGGCACTGAAAGCATCCACCGCGCTGAATCGCTTCGCCCCGCGAATAATCCCAGCCACCGTCGGGTCCATGGCATCGGCATGCTCCGCAACAAACGGCTCAATCGCCGCCAACCGCTCCGCAACCCAAGGCCCGCTGTAAAGCAGGCTAGCGGCGGCATGAAACGGCGCATAATCGAAACGTACCGCCTCACCTCCAAGCTTGGTCATCGCCTCCACCGCGCGAAGATACACAGCTAAAGCCTGCTCATCCCCAAAGAACTCCAGACTGCTCTCCGTCGGCACGCCAAACCGAAACTTCGAAGCCGTCCACGGCGTAGCTCCCTCACCCGGCACAGCCTTCCGCGAATAAGCATCCCCCGCGTCGAACCCCTGCGCCACTTTCAACACCCGCGCGGCATCCGCGCAAGTCTCCGCAAAGATAGAAACACAATCGAGCGTCCGGCAAGCCGGCAGCAAACCATGCGTACTCACCAATCCCCGCGTAGGCTTAACTCCAACTAACTGGTTAAACGCCGCCGGCACCCGTCCCGACCCAGCCGTATCCGTCCCCAGCGAAAAGCTCACCAAACCCTTAGCAACAGCAACAGCCGAACCCGAACTCGATCCACCCGAGATATACGCCTCGTTGAAGACACTCGAACAAGTGCCATAAGGCGTGCGCGTGCCCACGAGGCCGGTCGCAAACTGATCCATATTCGTCTTGCCAATCAGAATCGCGCCCGCGTCGAGGAGTCGCTGGACCGCATGAGCCGTCTCCGCAGCCTCATGCGCAAAGGCCGGACACGCAGCCGTAGTCGGCATTCCAGCCACATCGAAGTTATCCTTCACCGCAAACGGAATCCCATAGAGCGGCAGCTTGCTTCTGTCGTCAATCGCCTCAAGTCGCTTGGCCTGCCTAAGATTGAGTGCCTCATCCACCAACGCAATCCACACTGGCCGCTCACCCTGCGCGCGAATCACCTCATAGATGCCCCGCACCACGTCCGTTGGTGTCGTCTTCTTTTCCCGATAAGCCAACTCAAGCGAAGCTATATCCACGCCAGACTATCTCCTAACTCTCTTCTTATTCGGTCCGCAAAACCACCAGCGTCTGCCCCGCATGCACCAGCTTCCCCGGCGCGCAGCGAATCTGCTCCACCACTCCCGCCGCAGAAGACGCAATCACAATCTCCGTCTTCATCGCATCCAGAACGACCAACCGCGCACCGGCAGCTACGCGCTCTCCAGGTTCCACTGCAATCTGAAACACGCTCGCCGTCATTGGAGAAGTCACAGCAACGCATTCATCGGCAACCACGCCGTCCCCATCTTCCAGATCCGGCATCTCCGGAGGCGCACTCACCTCCAATAATCCATTTGCAACCCAACGTTCGCGCTCTTCGCGAAACGCCTGCCTCTGCATCGATCGAAATGCATCCGCTTCCGGAGCAATCGAAGCCAGAAACCGCTGATATTCCGCTAGATTGAAGCTGCTGTCTTCCGCCTTCAGATCAAACCGCCCATGCAATATCCTGCTGCGAAGATCGAGTAACTCTTCCCCGGAAACAGGATAGAACCGTATCTGATCGAAGAAACGCAAAGACCACGGCGTACCCTCCGGGAAAGTCGCCGTGCTGCGATGCGTATTCCACACCTGCACCGTGCGCCCTACCAACTGGTAACCACCGGGACCCTCCATCCCATATACGCACATATACGCGCCGCCAATGCCCACGGCATTCTCCGGTGTCCAGGTTCGCGCGGGATTGTACTTGGTCGTCACCAGCCGATGCCGAGGATCGGTCGGAGTAGCCACCGGCGCCCCCAGATACACATCCCCGAGTCCAAGCACCAGATAACTTGCCGAATGAACAATGTCGTAGACTTCTTGCACGGAACTTAGCCCATTGATGCGCCGAATAAACTCGATGTTATCTGGGCACCAAGGCGCATCCGGACGCACCGACGTCATATACTTCGACTGCGCCAGTCTCGTCGCCGGATCGTCCCACGACAACGGCATATACACCGTCCGCGAAGGCACCGTCACATCCGGATTCTCCGGCAATTCTCGGTCGAAAGAATCCAGTGCATCCAACAGCGCCACGCGCGGCAATCGCCGATTATCATAGTGAATCTGCAACGACCGCACACCCGGCGTAATATCCAGTATCCCCGCCAATCCAGTGGCGCGCAGCTTCTGCTCCAGCAGATGCACCCGGAACCGCAGCGCCAGATCCAGCACCCGCTCGCCATACTCCACCAGCAAGTACTTATCGCCATCCGCGCGATACGCCGTCGCAGGTTTGCGCTCTCGCGAAGCCCGCAAAATCGCCTCTTCACGCAACGAATCCGCAGGTATCTTCGGCAGCGGAGCACTTAGCGTCTCAATGGCCAGCTCCAACTGCGCCTCCATCCGTCGCGCCTGTTCCTCGGTAACTCGGCGAAACCGTACTGTATCACCCGCAGATAGTTGTCCAAGCTTCCATAACTCGGCGGAAATCACCACAGCAGGGCAAACAAATCCACCCAGACTCGGTCCATCCGGACCCAACAGAATCGGCATATCTCCAGTAAAGTCGATCGACCCGATCGCATAGGCATTATCGTGAATATTCGAGGGATGGAGCCCAGCCTCACCACCGTCCTTGCGCGCCCATTCCGGCTTCGGACCCACTAGCCGAACCCCTGTCCGATCCGATTGATAATGCACCTTCCAATCGGTACTGAAGGTCATTGCAATATCAGCTTCCGTAAAGAACTCCGGCGAAGAATGCGGACCATACAACACCGCTATTTCCCAATGACGCGAGTACTGCGGAGTCGCCTCTTCGCCCACCGATGCCGTGACTGCTTCGCCATGCGCTTCACCGAAATGAATCACATCTCCGGCTCGCAAAGCCCGGCCCGCATGGCCGCCAAACTTGCCCAGCATAAAGGTGCCAGTACTGCCAAGAAACTTCGGAGAAATGATACCGCCCCGCACCGCAAGATAAGTCCGCGTTCCAGCACCCTTCACTGCGGAGAAGTGCAGTATCTGCCCTGCCCTAACTTCAATCGCCGTCCATAACTCGACCGCAGCGTCTGCAATCCGCGCATTCATATCCGCGCCACAGATCGCCACCACCGCATCCGCATCGAATCGCAGTTTCGCGCCAATCCCCGTCATCTCCAACGCAGGCG
>Ga0182012_10005041_pt1 | contig 13742 bp, 14 predicted proteins | sample 612S2SmetaG_FD_120486 | JGI IMG/M metagenome (GOLD analysis project Ga0182012, IMG submission 120486) | Permafrost microbial communities from Stordalen Mire, Sweden - 612S2S metaG | ecosystem: Environmental > Terrestrial > Soil > Wetlands > Permafrost | place: Sweden: Stordalen | collected... | reverse complement strand
TGGCAAAGCTGGGACTGCATGGGCCGCAGCAGGGCAAAGATCTGTGGACAGGGAAGGCGATTACGCTGACGGATCAGATGCCCATTGAGATTGGGAGCCACGACATTCTGCTGGTGCGGATTGGGGCGCCCAAGTAGGAACACTGAAGGAAGGATGGGAAGGATCCCGCCAAAAAGTGGTGCTTTCCCACTCTTGCGATAGAAAAAAGTCGTAAGAATGGGGCACGGAATTTGGAGGGACTCCCGGATTCGCTTTACCTTGCGCGAGCCAGGCAGACGGCAAACCAGCCGCGCGCGTCGGTCCAGGTTGATTCGGTAGCAAATCCCGCCGCGGCCAGCATTGCTTCGGCCTGGCCTGGGGCGTATTTATAACTGTTCTCTGTATGAATTCTTTCGCCGGTTCCGAACGCTAATTCGAGATTGAGCACGGGTAGCTTGACTTGCTGATTGGTCAGGCTTTCCAGGTGCATTTCGATGCGGGAGTCGGCGGCGTTCCACACGGCGCGGTGGGCAAAGGCTTCCAGGTCGAAGTCCGCGTCCAGTTCACGGTTGAGGCGGGCAAGCAAATTGAGATTGAAGCGGGCGGTTACGCCGGCTGCGTCGTCATAGGCGGCGAGCAGAGTTGCTTCATCCTTTTTGAGATCGACGCCGAGCAGCAGCGTGTCGCCGGGCACAAGACCGGCGCGAATGATTTCGAGAATCTGCGCCGCCTGGTGGGGTTCAAAGTTGCCGATGCTGGAGCCGATGTAAAGGACCATGCGGCGCTCACCTGGGCTTGACTGCTTCAGGTCGAGGCCGTGCATGTAGTTCATGATGTGCGGGGTCACATGGACGCCTGGAATCTCGCGCTCAATGCGTTCGCGGGCGGCATCAAGAGCGCTGGCGGAGACGTCGAGCGGCTCGTAATGCAAGGTCCCCTGGCGGTGAACGGCGGCTTTGAGCAGAAGACGCGTCTTGTCCGCGGAGCCCGCGCCCAACTCGGCAATGCGCAGGCGTGCCGGTTCTGTCCCGTGCGGGTGAGCGGCATGGATGATGATTTCGCCGGCATGTGTGGAGAGGATTTCCCGCTCAGTGCGCGTCAGGTAGTACTCCGGCAACTGCGTGATTTGGTCGAAGAGCCGCGAGCCGTCGTGGTCGTAAAAGAGCCAGGGGGGCAGGCGCTTGTTACGAGCTGAAAGGCCCTCGCGGACGGCTGTGCCAACGGAAGATTCAACTTGTTGAGAGATTTGGGGAAGAGCGATCGTAGTCATTCGGTCCCTTGGATGCACCTGCGATGGCGATAGTTACGCAAATCCAACAAAAATTAACCACATACTTTGTCGGGCTATTTCTCTGCATAGGAACGATTCAGAAAGCCAAACGGATGCCGGAGAATTGCCAGCGTGTTTCCGGGGGGAAGAAGTTGCGGTAGCTGGCGCGAATGTGGTCGGCGGGGGTGATGCAGGAGCCGCCGCGCAAGACCATCTGGCTGCTCATGAATTTGCCGTTGTATTCGCCCAGCGAGCCGGGCAAGGGCTGGAAGCCGGGATAGCCCAGGTAGGCGCTGGCGGTCCACTCCCAGCAATCGCCGAAGAACTGGCTCGGGCTCTCCGACGCATTCAGCGGATCCTGATTCTCAAGGGACTCCGGGGCTGGCGCGGGCAGCAGCCGGTCCGTGTCGAGCAGGTTGCCGGCGACGGGTTGTGCCGCCGCGGCCGCCTCCCACTCGAACTCGGTCAGCAGCCGATGGCCAGCCCAGCGCGCGTATGCGTCTGCCTCGAAGTAGCTGACATGACTGACCGGCAGGTTCTCCAGGCTGGCAAGAGGCAGCTCGCCGCGCAGGGTAAAGATGCTCCAACTGGGGTCTGCTTCAGTCCAGTAGAGGGGAGCGCGCCAGCGGTTGGCTTGCACCGCATCCCAGCCGGCGGAGAGCCAAAGCTCCGGCCGCCGGTAACCGCCATCGGCCATGAAGGCGGCAAACTCGGCGCTCGTTACCAGGCGCGTGGCTGCACGGTAGGGGTCCAGCCAGACGCGATGGCGCGACCGCTCATTGTCGAAGCAGAAGGCGGAGCCGCTGTAACCGGTTTCGCACAGGCCACCTGGGAAGCTGTGAAACCGAAGTCCCGGAATTGTCCCGATGCTCGATGCACTGCAGGGAGCGCCGATCTCCTTTTCGGGTTCGGTCCAGGTCTCAAAATCGACGGCATCCGACAGGCGCAGGGGCGGCTCTCCAACCGGTTTTGCAGCGGAGGGGCGGTAAGTGGGCCGCAGCGGATTAGTGAAGAAGGCATGCAGGATGTCAGTGAGCAAAAGTTCCTGATGTTGCTCCTCGTGGTGCGTACCAAGTTCGATCCGTTTGAGCACCTCGGACGCCGCGATTTCATCGAGCCGGAGGTCCTGTATGCGTTCCAGAAGCAGTTCGACTCCCTCATCCACATGGGCGCGATACCGCAGGACTTCATCCAGACCAGGGCGCGAAAACGAGGAGCGCAGGCGCTTTTCAGGGAAGGCGGCGAAGCTCTGGTAATAGCTGTTGAAAAGCCAGGAGAAGTCCGCATTAAAGAGGCGGTAGCCGGGAAGGAACTCGCGCAGAATGAAGGACTCAAAGAACCAAGCGGTGTGGGCCAGGTGCCACTTGGCGGGCGAGGCCTCAGGGCACGACTGCACCATCATGTCTTCCGGAGTGAGCTGCCTGCACAGGTCAAGTGTCCGGCGTCGCGTCGACTTGAAACGGGCGGCCAGACTGGTCAGCGTACTACATTCACTGGTTGTACTCACGTTATTCCCCCATTTTGGAATGAGTTTATCCCGAAACTGACCACTTTGATGCATTTTCCCCGACCACACAGGATATGTCCAATTTTGCCCAACGCGAATACAATTTTGGTGGTCTAATATGGGATGTTCCAAGGCGCGTGAGCGATTCTGATCGGTTGATCGCTCTCGTTCCTTCTCCCATATTCCTTCTCCCATATTTTTCTCAAGGAGGGACTATGTGTTGGCCCAATCAGCATAGCTCGCTGTCGACGACCACCGCTCTAGCAGCCGCTCTCTATCTGTCTCCGTCCGCCTTCAGCCAGGCGGCTGCAACTCCCGCATCGTTTACTCCGGCACCGACCTCCGCGGCAATTCCCGCCCAGGCGGCGAACCAGAGCCCGGCTGCCGAAGCGGCGCCCAGGCCGGTCCAGATCATTCCGATGCCGCCTTCAACACCGGAAGACGTTGGCGACGCGATGATGTCGCACCAGAGGTATCAGGCAGCCATTGAAGCCTACAAGCAGGGGCCGCGCAGCTCGGCGGAGCTCTGGAACAAGATGGGAATCGCGTACCAGCTTATGTTCAATCAGGATGAGGCCTCCCATTGCTACCAGACTTCGCTCCGGCTTGACCCGAAGAATTCCAGTGTAATCAACAACCTGGGAACGGTTTACGACTCGGAAAAAGAATACGGCAACGCGGAACGCCTGTACCGCAAGGCGATCAAGTTGGAGCCCCGGTCAGGGCTGATCTACAAAAACCTCGGGACCAACCTGCTTGCACAGCACAAGTACAAGAAAGGCTGGGAGATGTACCAGGAAGCGCTGAAGATTGACCCCAACATCTTCAAAAGCAGCGACAGTCCCAGGGTGCAGAACCCGGCATCCGTGGAGGACCGCGGGGCCATGAACTATTACATGGCCAAGGGGTGCCTGCGTGCGGGAATGAACGATTGCGCGATCGATTACCTGCGCATGGCGCTGAATGAAGGATTCACCAGCCCGAAGAAGATAGAAGCGGACAGCGAGTTCGCCGGGTTGCATGGTACCCCGGCGTTTCAGCAGCTTTTGGCGGAACAGAAGGAGCAATAGTTTCGCGGAGAACTGCAGTTCACGCTGCGTCTACTTGGGACGATAGTCCCCACCTCTCCCACGTCGCTGGCGTGAACAAAAACATAACTATAACTCTTTATATTTCAACGATGTATGCGTCTATCCCTTGACGCAGAATGCGCCGACTGGGCCTCCGAAACTCGTCCGGGAAGGGGCAGTTCCGCGTCAGCCCAAAATACCCAAAACCCATCCCAAAATCGGATTGTTCTCGGCAGTTGCTTGTCATTTTGGAACAGGCATGGAAATACGCCAGGAGGACTCTTGACGAAGACTTATCGAAAAGAGCATTAATATACGGTGAATTTATTCACAAAGCAGCCGACCGACATTTTGATTTCGGCTCTTTTCGGGGTAGAGAATATGCAATCCTCTCTTAAATTCCGCAAGGTTTTTGCGTTCGGCATGGTGGCACTGCTTGCGGCCGGTTTTTCCGTTGCCTCAGCGCAAAATTCTCTGTTGCCCGCCTCCACCAATACCGGCCAGCCAAACGCCCTCGCGGAGACACCCCAGCCAGCCTCCGTTGCGCGGAACGCGAAGGTCACTCCGGAGGACGTAGGCGATGCCCTGATGGTGCACCAGCGCTATCAGGCCGCCATCGCCGCATACCAGCAGGCCGCCCAGGACTCAGCCGCTGTCTGGAACAAAATGGGCATGGCGTACCAGATGATGTATAACTCTCAGGAAGCCGTTCGCTGCTACCAGGCTTCGCTGAAGCTGAACCCCGACAACCCTCATGTGCTCAATAACCTGGGAACCATCTACAACTCGCAGAAGCTTTATGGCGAGGCGGAGCGGATGTATCGCCGGGCGATACGTCTGGCGCCGGACTCGGCGCTGATTTACAGGAATCTCGGGAGCGCCCTGCTTGGCGATCACAACTACAAAAAGGGCTGGGAGGCTTACCAGACCGCGCTTTCGCTGGACCCCAAAATCTTCGTGGACCATATCAGCCCCAAGGTCGAAAATCCTGGCTCGGCGCAGGATCGCGGCGCTATGAACTACTACATGGCCCGGGGATGTGTTCATGCCGGCCTGAACGACTGCGCCATTGACCACCTGCGCCGGGCGCTGAACGAGGGATTTACCGACGAGAAGAAGATCGAGGCCGATGCCGAGTTCGCCGGCCTGCGCGACGTCCCGGCCTTTCAGCAGTTGCTGGCGGCACAGAAGCTGCAGTAGGCATATGAAACAGCTTCTAGTGTGAATGCCCGTGATGATGGGGGGCGTGTTCTTGAGCGGCCATCTCGGCTATTGGAACTACGCAGCCCTCCAGCGCTTCGCAGCCAATGTGCTCGAACTGGATGGTGGTGTGGGCGATCTGGAAATGCTCCTTGAGCACGTGGTTGAGTTTGACCAGAATGCATGAGCTTTCGGACGGCGGAATGTCGGCGATGCAAACATGGCATGCCAGGGCGCGCGACTGGGAACCGAGGCTCCAGACATGCAGGTCGTGGACGTTGATGACGCCCTCGACCGCCTCCATGCCGGATCGAATTGCAGGAAGCGAACAATCGCGCGGTGTGCCCTCAAGCAGGATGTTCAGCGTCTCGCGGACGATGCCGAGGCTCGACCAGAGAATGAGCGCGGCGATGAGCAGCGAAAGGACCGGGTCGATCCAGTTTTGGCCCGTCAAAAGAATGCCCGCGCCGCCGGCGATAACTGCGGCCGTGGAGAGCGTGTCGCCGGCCATGTGGAGAAAGGCGGAGCGCATGTTGACGTCCCGCGCTACGCCCCAGAGCAGAGCGGCAATGACGCCATTCATGAGCACGCCGGCCGCGGCCACAATCATCATCAGCTTGGGCTGGACGACTACCGGTGCGGACAGGCGATGAACGGCTTCAATGGCGATCCAGAGCGAGATGACGATGAGGCTGGCTGCGTTGATGAAGGCCGCCAGCACCCCGGCGCGCTGATACCCAAATGTCTTGGAATGAGTGGCGGGGCGGGTCTGGAAGTAGACGGCGGCAAAGCTGAGGAGCAGTGCAAGAAAGTCGGAAGCATTATGGCCGGCTTCAGAAAGCAGCGCCAGGGAATGCGCGCGAAGTCCGGCGATAAAAGTGATGACGACGTAGGCAAGCGTGGCCACGAGCGAGAAGCGAAGAACGGTCTTGGTTCTGTTGGCGCCGGGGGACGAGGGCGCAGCGTGGACATGCATGCAAGTAGTATACCGGGGGTGGGTATAGGGCGCAACGTGGACTGGCCGACGGGATTGTTCCTAAAGCAGTAACTGAGGGTTGGCCGGTCACTCGACAACAACCAATAAAGGTGCAACAATTTGTCGCAAATGACTAACGAACTTTGGTCGATTAGCACTGCAACGGTCCAAAGTTGCGAATGGGTAGATTTTCCATCGCAAGCTCCGAGCAGCCTATTCGTAGGCCACTATAGAGTTGCATTTTCTTATGTTGTCGCTGGTAACTCGTACATAAGTCAATTCTATTCTTCAGGCGAGTGGGAAAAGGGGATGGAGGTTCCAATTCTGTATAACCCCCAAAGGCCCGGTGAGAGCGCCGTTTGCGATGACGAAGCATCTCAGGCGGGAGCGGCGTTGGAATGGATTCTCGGATTTATTGACATTCCATAGTGGTAGCAAACGCCGCAGTCTGAATTCGGAGTCGCGGATGTATTGCCTATCCGGACACTACCTCATCCCGAAAGGACTTAACCGTGCGGAGATCGCCTTATCCCCTCCCTGGCCGCAGGTGGCTCAGGTCTAGGGGGTCGGGGTCGTCGTAGGGCGGGAATGTGGGCAGGCTGGCGCGCAGGCCGCTCCACTGCTCGGCTATCACGATGGAGTTCTGCGGATTGCCTGGCTGGTGGCGAACCGAGCAGGGAAAACCGGCTCGGATCTGGGACACGTCCACCACCCCCGGCATGTCTGTAATGTCTTGAGAGCACTCGTAGTTGACGCCACCGTTGCGGTAGCTGAAAAGCAGCATTGTTAGAGTGCGTCCGTCCTCTGCTTCAACTTCGCACACGTCGAGCAGCATGCCGTCCACAATGCGGCCCGACTGGACCAGAAACAGGCGGCGCGCGCGCTCCACTTCCTCAGGTGTTGGCCGCTTGCGGTAGATGAGCCAAAGGGCGAGCCCAGCGAACGCAGCCAATACGGCAAGGCCTAAGAAAATCTCCCAGGGATGGATGCTGCGGAGGGTCATGGGCGGGAGGGTCACTACCCCAGTGGTCTCACCTAGAGCATACCGCAGCGGGTATGCTGGCTTTCCGAATTGAGGAGACGGTGGGCCGGGTTTCCCGCTGCGATATACTCGTGACTGCATCTTGCATCATTTTCTGCCTTGCAGGGTGGCACTTTTGCGGAGGAATTGGGTTGATTGCAAAGAGCAGTCCTATAGCGGCACAAGATTCCCAAAAGCATGATCGGGCGCGAAATCGCATTCGCTCGACCACAGTAATCTGCGTGCGCCGCAACGGCGAGGTGGTAATGGCCGCCGACGGGCAGGTGACGCTGGGCGATCACGTGCTGAAGCACTCGGCCAAGAAGATACGGCGGCTCTACCAGGACAAGATTCTGGCCGGGTTTGCAGGATCGACCGCGGATGCGTTCAGCCTTTTCGCGCGATTCGAGACCAAACTGGAGCAATATGCCGGGAATCTGAACCGCTCAGCCGTGGAACTGGCCAAGGATTGGCGCACAGACAAGATGCTGCGCAACCTTGAGGCACTGCTGCTGGTGGCCGACAAGGGGCAAACGTTTCTGATTTCCGGCTCCGGCGACGTAATCGACCCGGACGAGGCGCTGGCGGCAATTGGGTCCGGTGGAAGCTACGCGACCGCCGCTGCACGAGCGCTGATTGAGAATACCGACTTGAGTGCGCGCGAGATTGCCGAGAAGGCGATGAAGATTGCCGGCGAGATCTGCATTTACACCAATGACCGCATTACGATTGAGGAGTTGAAGGGCTAGCTGATTCAAACGCTGCCCCTGGATTATTCATGGCCATCTATCTACCCGCTTCCGCTGAAGAACAGGATCTCTCGCTGGACGAACTGACGCCGCGCGAGATTGTTACCGAGCTTGACAAGCATGTGGTCGGCCAAAAGGCTGCCAAGCGTGCGGTTGCCATCGCACTCCGGAATCGCCAGCGGCGGCAGAAACTGCCCCCCGACCTTGCCGACGACATCATGCCCAAGAACATCATCATGATTGGGCCGACGGGCGTGGGCAAAACGGAGATTGCGCGGCGGCTGGCCAAGCTGACGGGTTCGCCGTTTCTGAAGGTGGAAGCCTCGAAGTTTACCGAGGTCGGTTACGTGGGCCGCGATGTGGAATCGATGATTCGCGACCTGGTTGAAGTCGCTATCGACATGGTGCGCGAAGAGCGGCTTGAAGAGGTGGAAGACAAGGCGGAGATGAATGCCGAGGAGCGGCTGCTGGATGTCCTGCTGCCGCCACCGCCGGCGCCGCCGCCGTCGCAGGAAGGGCAACTGACGCTGCCTGGGTCCGACAGCTACCAGCGGTCGCGGGAAAAGCTGCGGCAGCAATTCCGCGAAGGCAAGCTGGACGACCGGCAGGTGGAACTGGACGTGCGCGACCGCGGGACGCCGCAGTTTGGCATCATCAGCAACCAGAGCCTTGAGGACATGGAGATGAACCTCAAGGACATGCTGCCCAACATTTTTGGCGCAGGCTCGAAAAAGCGGAAGATGAAGGTGGGCGACGCGTTCGACTACCTGGTGCAGGAAGAAGAAAGCCGCCTGATCGACATGGACCAGGTGAACCGCGTGGCAGTGGAGCGCGTGGAATCGAATGGAATTATCTTTCTTGACGAGATAGACAAGATTGCCGGGCGCGAGGGCGGCCACGGGCCTGATGTTTCCCGCGAGGGCGTGCAGCGCGACATTCTGCCCATCGTGGAAGGAACTACGGTGAACACGCGCTACGGCATGGTGCGCACAGATCATATTTTGTTTATCGCAGCGGGTGCGTTCCATGTTTCCAAGCCCAGCGATTTGATTCCGGAGTTGCAGGGGCGTTTCCCGATTCGCGTGGAGTTGCATTCGCTCACTGTCGAGGATTTTCTGCGGATTCTCACGGAGCCCAAGGCGTCGCTTACGAAGCAATATTCGGCGCTGTTGGAGACTGAAGGCGTGCGGCTGGAGTTCGCCCCAGAGGCATTGCGCGAGATGGCCGAGTTTGCATTCAAGGTGAATGAGCAAACGGAGAACATTGGCGCGCGCAGGCTGCACACAATCATGGAGCGTGTGCTTGAGGACGTGAGTTTCCTGGCGCCTGATGTTGCGCGCCGCGCGCCGGATGAAGAGGCCGCCGCGCTGCTGAACGAGGCTATCAAGGCTGAGTCGTCAACGCCGCTGCCTTACGAGGAGCGCATGACGTCTTCAGGCCCTGAGAAAGTATTTCTGATCGACGCCGAGTATGTGAAGCAGATGGTCGCTTCCGTGGTGAAGGATCAGGATTTGAGCCGGTACATTCTGTAAACCTTTATGTATGAGTTGCTTCCATGATCCGTGGCCGTTCTAGCATAAATGTGCTAATATGCCTTTGTGCGCACTACGATTGACATCCCGGATGAGACATACAAGAGTGTGAAAAGGCTCGCGGTCGAGGAGAACACCACTGTCAAACAGATCATGCTGGATGCACTCCAGCTTGCGCTGCTCAGGCGGTATGCACGGCCGACTGCGACCCGCAGGCGTATTGAATTCCCTGTTGTTCACTCGAAGAATCCCGGAAGCTTGAAGCTTGGCGAGGAGGGTGTCTACGAGTACATTCCTTTTCCCTGATGTGAATGTCTGGCTGGCGCTGTCGCACAGCATTCACCCCCATCACCGTGCTGCCAAGGCATGGGAACGAACCCTCTCCAACGACGCGGTACTGGCCTTCTGCCGATTCACGCAACTTGGCTTATTGCGTCTGCTCACAAACGCCAGCGCGATGGGCATGGATGTATTGACTCAGGCTTCCGCCTGGGCGGTTTATGATTCGCTCTTCGCAGCTGGTCCAGTGGAGTTTTTCGATGAGCCCGAAGGGATCGAATCTCTCTTTCGACGCCAGACAACGCGCAACGAAGTATCGACCAAGCAATGGGCAGACGCGTACCTGGAGGCCTTTTCCATCACAGCAAACATCACGCTCGTGACGTTTGACCGCGCGTCGGCGGGGCGGGTTGCTGGCAGCGTGTTGCTGGGGTGAGGGTCCACGAATGGGGTCAGTTTATCAAGTGCTATCTCCGGTTATCCCCGACTCCCATCAATACGACCCGCCGAGAGGCACTTGACCCTGGTCATTCGGGCGTTTCGCATTTATGAGGTGAAACCGAGGGGCCCAATTCATATTGTCGCCATACAGCACGTCCGTTAATGGTAGAACGGCGAGCTCACCCCCTGGCGAGCATTTTTGCGCCAAGTCCTTGAGTTCATCGAACGAATCGTAGTCTCCCCATCGCGCCTCCGGAGAAGCGCCATGAGCCGACCTCCCAACAGCAAGAAACTCGCGCTTCGATCCTTTGTTAAGCCAGTTCCTGGCGTTCTGGAGGTCGTCTTCGGTAACTGGGATTCCGTGCGTCCGGATCAACAAGACATCCTGTTCGGCCAGATATGGAATAGACCACAAAACAAACCAGTCCCCCTGCCGACTCTTTTCAACGGCATGAATGTAAGAGTCCAAGTCAACAAACGCGCGGGGTTCAGGGCCGCAACCACCGCCGTAAAACGCCTGAAGACCACACACCACACCGGCTTTGAGCGCGTCACTCACTCTCTTGATGATTTCGGGCGACAGCAGATTGGGCAGGTCTGCACTCCAGGCGATTGGGTAGGGCATGGATTCAAGATTAGCTCGAACAACCGGCTTCTGCATTTGCTATTGAACGCTGCGGTAACGTCTGCTAAATTCATCTCGTACCTCGCGAGTCCGCGCGCTGGAACGAAAATGAGCGGGCTCTACCTGCACTCTCCGGCTTCTGAGGGAATGTGGATGGGGGCGCTTCAGAAGCACACTGGAAAAGTGTGCCTGCGCCTCCCGTTCCCGATTTGAGGACCGCACTGCCTTTTCCTCGACTCCACTTGCATCAGAACAAGAAGGAGAGAAGCCATGAGCGACGCAGGAAATCACCACAAGATCAATTACATCGAGTTTGCAACCACCGACATTGAGCGGGCTAAGCATTTCTATGGCGCGGTGTTCGGCTGGACTTTTGTGGACTATGGACCGGAGTATGTCAGCTTTCAGGGCGCCGGAATCGACGGGGGGTTCGTAAAGCGCGAGAAGCATGATGGGGAGGGGAATTTCGCGCCGCTGATTGTGCTCTACTCCTCTGACCTTGCGGCTACGGAGATTGCGATCAGGATGGAGGGCGGCGGAGTGGTTGTGCCAACCTTCGAGTATCCGGGCGGACGGCGGTTCCACTTCTCGGATGGGGTGGGGAATGTGCTTGGGGTTTGGTCGGAGTGAAAAAGCAGGAAATAGGGAATAGGGATCAGGGAACCCAGGTCTCAGAATCGAGACCTGGGGCACCCAGATTTTTAGTTCACTCTTGGCGGCAGCATCAAGGGCTTTTTGGGGCCGAGTTCTTCGCGGACCATTGTCAGGCCTAGAATGTAGCGCTCGAAGCGGTCGGAGAGGCGCGCGAAGAGCGGGGCTTCCTGCTCATACTCGAACAGGTTGAACTGGCTGACGATGTAGTAGCTTTCCTTGCCAGCCGAGATGAGCTCGCCGAGCGAGGGATGATGGTGGCGTTCGCGGCGATCGGAGGCCATGGCTTCGGGATACATGCCGGCCACGAAAAGTGCGTAGTCGCCGATATGCTTGCGCAGGGCGCGCTCGGCATCGAAAGAGGGCGCGGAGCCGTGTACGGGGTCGGAAGCGAGCATCATCTCAGTGAGCTCTTCGATGGGTCGGCCAGCTTGATCGCGGACTTTGTAGAGGTTCTCCGCTTCAGAGAATTCGCAGAGCAGATGGGCGACGTACGCTGTGGCATCAGGGTCGTTGAGACCGAGTTTGCCCTCGTAGCTGTTCCTCACAGCCTGTTGGAAGAAGGGTTCGAGTGGATGAGACTGTGCCTGCATACACACCTCCCGTGAACCGCCTGCGCGGCTCTCCGTAATATGGGCGTTGGCCGGTTGCTCTGTTGAGGGGAGCCGGGGACGCCAACCAAAGCCTGTTGTCCAGCTATGACACAGAGCTTATCGGATTAGTTGTGGTTTTTCGAGAGGTGGATGCCTTATTTGTTGGCAGAGTGGCACCTTGATTGCAAGGCGGTGTTCAATTTGAAACACAAAAGGGCAGCCATATTGGCTGCCCTCTTGATGGAACTCGTTGAAATCAGGCGGTTACAGGGGTGCGGGACTCTAATTCGGCAAGCCGCTTGGCCAGCAGAGATTCAAGCTTGACCAGGGCGGCGGAGAATCCCTCGATCCCTTCCTTGAGCTTGTCGGCGGCCATGCGGTCGGTGGCGTGCATGGCTTCAAAGACGTCTCTGTCCATGGGGATTTTTCCGATGTTCATGGATTGAGCGGCGACGGGATCGAGCTTGCGGGGCAGATCGGCTTGGGTGGATTCGAGCTCGGCAAGCAGTTGCGGGGAAATGGTGAGAAGATCGCTGCCGGCCAGTTCAGTGATCTCACCAATGTTGCGGAAGCTGGCGCCCATGACTACCGTCTTGTAGCCGAAGTGCTTGAAGTAGTTGTAGATCCGCGTGACTGACTGGACGCCTGGGTCTTCGGCGCCGTGGTAGTCCTTGCCCGTGTCCTTCTTGTACCAGTCGAGGATGCGGCCAACGAAGGGCGAGATGAGCGTGACGCCGGCCTCGGCGCAGGCGATGGCCTGGTGCAATCCAAAGAGCAAGGTGAGGTTGCAGTGAATGCCTTCCTGCTCCAGGACCTCGGCGGCCTTGATACCTTCCCAAGTGGAAGCGATCTTGACGAGGATGCGGTTGCGGCCGATGCCGGCGTGGTCGTATTGCGCAATGATGGCGCGGGCCTGGGCGATGGTGGCCTGGGTGTCGTAAGAGAGGCGCGCGTCCACTTCCGTGGAGACACGGCCGGGCACGATGGCGAGAATCTTCTTGCCGAAGGCGATGGCGAGGCGCTGGAAGGCAAGGTTGGCCACGGCCGGATCGGTTGCGCCTTCGCCCAGTTCGTTGCGGGCTTCAACGAGCACGCTGTCGACAATCGGCTGATATTGCGGCAATTGCGCGGCGGCGGTGATGAGGGAGGGGTTGGTGGTGGCATCCTGGGGGCGGAACTTCTCCATCGCCTCAATGTCGCCGGTGTCGGCAACGACCACAGTGTAATTGCGCAACTGTTCGAGTAGATTCTTGGGCATGATTTCCTCCTCGGGGAAGGGCGGCTCCGGTCCGGATAGAGACGGAGCGATGTGAATTCAGTCTACAGCTATTTCAGATGCGGCAGGTGAACAGTGGGTTCATTTCGCGGGGCAAATGAACCAGTGAACGATGCGGCGAAAATGGGTAATTTCCGACGAACTCCGATACGTAAGTTGTTTGTTTTCGCAGGTCCTTTTAGGTTTTATTGACATAACGTCATTGTTTTCATAGGCGTGGGACGAAAGTGGGGGAGGGGTGGGGTAAATCGTCGCGGTACGGACCGGGGACATCCCTGACAGATTGAAACGCCGGAGGGGAGTAGCGGAAATGTGGTGATTTGGCGGCCATGAATCGATTGTGCAACTTTCAAGCGAATTAATCTGCAAACCGGGAGAATGTTTAGGCAAATAAAGCCTCCGAGGAGTCGGCCAGCCAAGGGGAACGCCGAGGCGGCTTCCGATCACGGTCGCCATGCCGTAATTAACCGGCCAAAATTCTTAGACCCGGGCGTGAAGGCGTAGATACGAGGCTATATTTTCTTTCAGTTGGATTTTTCATCAGGAGGCGGGGTTCCGCTTCCGGTGATGATC
>Ga0182012_10005040_pt1 | contig 13743 bp, 10 predicted proteins | sample 612S2SmetaG_FD_120486 | JGI IMG/M metagenome (GOLD analysis project Ga0182012, IMG submission 120486) | Permafrost microbial communities from Stordalen Mire, Sweden - 612S2S metaG | ecosystem: Environmental > Terrestrial > Soil > Wetlands > Permafrost | place: Sweden: Stordalen | collected... | reverse complement strand
GACATGGCCGGCGCCGATCGTGCCGGCGCGTTGTGCGGCGGCGGTCGCGGTCAACAGCGGCGCCAGCACCTCGCCGGTCATCGCCCGGCGCGGCCCCAGATCGGCGGCCTCAGCCACCCGGCGTGCAGCGTCACCACGGGTGATCCGCAGCCGGTCGGCCAGCACATGGGACAGCTTGCCGCCCAACTCTTCGGGCGGGGCCTGCTCGGCGAGCTGATTGATCAACGCATGTTCCGGCACCGGTAGCCGGCGGCGCACCTTCTCCAAGCGCTCCAACAGCGTCAGCCGCTCCGGGGTGGTCAACGCATCAAACGACAGCTCGCAGGCACGCTCCAGGTCGGCATCGAGCGCGTCGAAGACTTCGACAATGTCCTCACGACCCGAAAGCATGTTCGAATACTATGTCGGGCCACCGACAGGCATTCGGCGCGATGAAACCAGTGAAACCAGTGAAACCACAGTGACACAAGTGATTTAGCGTCAGCCGTTCAGCCGACAGCTGCTGCCTTGTGCGACATCACTTCGGCTGCTGGCCTTGCATAGTGTGCGGATCATGTTGATGCATAGGGTTCGGGCGCGGCGTAGCGCCGACTATTTCCCGCGCAGCGAGCACCTCGCCGCCAAGATCGCGCAAGTCGCCACCGACCCGGTTGCCGTCGAGCCTGCGACCGCAGAGATGGTGCTGAACCGCATCATCGACAACGCCGCCGTCAGCGCTGCGTCGGTGCTGCGCCGACCGGTGACGGTGGCCCGTCAGCAGGCGCTGGCCCATCGGGTGCGCGAGGGGGCCAGGGTGTTCGGCGTCGACGGCACTTATTCGGCGGAATGGGCGGCCTGGGCGAACGGCGTTGCGGTGCGCGAGCTCGATTTCCACGACACGTTTCTGGCTGCGGAGTACTCCCACCCCGGTGACAACATCCCGCCGCTCATTGCGGTCGCACAGCAGCTCGGTGCGGAAGGCGCCGACCTGATCCGTGGTCTGGCAACCGCGTACGAGATCCAGATAGACCTGGTCAAGGGGATATGCCTGCACGAGCACAAGATCGATCACGTTGCTCACCTCGGTCCGTCGGTGGTCGCCGGTATCGGGACCATGCTGCGGCTGGACGCCGAGACGATCTACCAAGCGGTCGGACAGGCCCTGCACCTGACCACAGCCACCCGCCAATCGCGTAAAGGCCTGATCTCCAGCTGGAAGGCGTTCGCCCCCGCGTTCGCCGGAAAGATCGCCATCGAGTGTGTCGACCGGGCGATGCGGGGTGAGGGATCGCCGGCGCCGATCTGGGAGGGTGAAGACGGCGTGATCGCCTGGTTGCTCGGCGGACCAGAGCGCGAATACCTGGTGCCGTTGCCTGCGCCCGGGGAACCCAAGCGCGCCATCCTGGACAGCTACACCAAGGAGCACTCGGCGGAGTATCAGAGCCAGGCGCCGATCGACTTGGCCCGGCGGCTGCGCGAGCGCTTTGCTGATCTGGAAGGCGGCCTCGATCAGATCGCGACGATCGTGCTGCACACCAGTCAACACACCCACTTTGTGATCGGGACGGGGTCCGGGGACCCGCAGAAGTTCGACCCGGACGCGTCGCGGGAAACCCTGGACCACTCGCTGCCGTACATCTTCGCCGTCGCTCTGCAGGACGGCAGCTGGCACCACGAACGTTCCTACGCTCCCGAGCGGGCGCACCGGCCCGACACCGTCGAACTGTGGCAGAAGATCTCCACCGTCGAGGACCCCGAGTGGACCCGGCGCTATCACTCGAGCGATCCAGCGGAGAAGGCGTTTGGGGCGCGTGCGGAGGTGACGCTGAACAGTGGCGAGCTGATCTCCGAGGAATTGGCGGTGGCCGATGCCCACCCGCTGGGCGCCCGGCCTTTCGAGCGCCGGCAATACGTGCAGAAATTCACCGAACTCGCCCAGGATGTTGTGGAACCCGCTGAGCAGCAAAGGTTCCTGTCCACCGTGGAATCCCTTGCCGGACTCGAGGGTGGTGCCCTGGATGCGCTGAATGTGTTGGTCGATCCACGGGTGCTGGATAAGGCGCCGGTGGTTCCGTCGGGGATCTTCCGATGACGGGTGGCCCGGCCTGATACGGGAGCCGGCCCGGCCGAAGGATTTGATGCCGAGAACCTGGGCACGCGGGCCTGGAACAGGTTCTAGTGTGGGAAACCATGGGATTTCTGCAGCCCGAGCTGCCGCAGGTCGATATCGCAGAGTGGAGCAAGGGCACCCGTAGCGAAAAGATCCGCCCGATGGCCAAACACTGGGCCGAGGTGGGCTTTGGCACGCCAGTCGTGCTGCACCTGTTCTATGTCGTGAAGATCCTGCTGTACATCCTGGGCGCCTGGTTGTTCGCGTTGGCGACCAAGGGCATCAACGGGTTCACGAACGTCATGTCTTGGTACTCGGAGCCGATCGTGTTCCAGAAGGTCGTGCTCTACACCATGCTGTTCGAGGTGATCGGCCTCGGCTGCGGTTTCGGGCCGTTGAACAACCGGTTCTTCCCACCGATGGGCTCGATTCTGTACTGGTTGCGGCCCGACACCATCCGACTGCCCCCGTGGCCGGGTCGCGTTCCGCTGACCAAGGGCACTGTCCGCACCCTGTTGGACGTCGCGCTGTATGCGGCCCTGCTGGCGATCACGTTCGGGACGCTGTTCGCGGACGGTACCGGCCCGATGCCGGAGCTCGGCACCACGATCGGGGTGCTGCCCGAGTGGAGGGTGGTGCTGATCCTGGTACTGCTCGGGTTGCTGGGGCTGCGCGACAAGGTGATCTTTCTGGCCGCCCGCGGTGAGGTCTACGCGACGCTGACGGTGACGTTCCTGTTCGGCGGTGACATGATCATCGCCGCGAAGTTGGTGTTCCTGGTCATCTGGATGGGCGCGGCGACGTCGAAGCTCAACAGGCACTTCCCGTTCGTGATGTCGACGATGATGTCCAACAGCCCGGTGTTCCGGCCGCGGTTCATCAAGCGGTTGTTCTTCGAGAAGTTCCCTGACGACCTGCGGCCCGGACGTTTATCGCGGCTGTTCGCCCACGCGAGCACATTCGTCGAATTGTGTGTGCCCGTGGCGTTGTTCGTCTCGCATGGCGGCCGGGCGACCGTGGTAGCCGCGACGATCATGGTGATCTTCCACCTCGGGATCCTGACGGCCATCCCGATGGGGGTGCCGCTGGAGTGGAATGTGTTCATGATCTTCGGCGTGCTGTCGCTGTTCGTCGGCCATGCCCGGATGGGTCTGAGTGACCTGAAGAATCCTGTGCTGGTTGCGATGTTCATCGCTTTCATCGCCGGAATCGTGATCGCGGGCAACCTTTTTCCGCGCAAGATCTCGTTTCTGCCCGGCATGCGGTATTACGCAGGCAATTGGGACACCACGCTGTGGTGCGTCAAACCTTCGGCGGACAAAAAGATCAACCACAACATCGTCTCGATCGCCAGCATGCCGGCGGCCCAGCTGGAGCGGTATTACGGTGCGGAGCAGGCGAAGATCGCGATGTACCTGGGATACGCGTTCCGCGCCATGAACACTCACGGCCGCGCACTGTTCACCCTGGCGCATCGGGCCATGGCCGGCGAGAACGAAGACGACTACGTCATCACCGATGGCGAGCGGATCTGCAGCACCGCGATCGGGTGGAATTTCGGCGACGGCCACATGCACAACGAGCAGCTGATCGCCGCGATGCAGCAACGCTGCGGCTTCGAGCCGGGCGAGGTCCGCGTCGTGCTACTCGACGCGCAGCCAATCCACAAGCAGACTCAGACCTACCGGCTGGTGGACGCAGCGACTGGTGAGTTCGAGCATGGGGTGATCAAAGTTGCCGACATGGTGACCCGGCAGCCCTGGGCCGACGACGTCCCCGTCCAGGTGCTGTAACGCTGGTGAAAAGACGCAAAAGCCCCCAATTTCGGCCGAAATTGGGGGCTTTTGCGTCTGCTCGCCAAACTAGGCTCCCGCCCTGACCTCCTGCGCCGCGGCGACCATATTCTTCAGCGACGCGGTTACCTCTTCGGCGTTGCGGGTCTTCAGACCACAGTCGGGGTTGACCCAAAGCCGCTCAGCGGGAACGGCTTTCAGCGCGGCCCGCAGCGACTCGGCCATCTCTTCGGTGCTCGGTACCCGCGGCGAGTGAATGTCATAGACACCCGGACCCACGCTGTTGGAGAAGCCGACCGAGTTCAGGTCGTCCAGCACCTCCATGTGCGAGCGCGCCGCCTCGATGGACGTCACGTCGGCATCCAGGTCGGCGATGGCCCCGATGACCTCGCCGAACTCCGAATAGCACAGGTGCGTGTGGATCTGCGTCGAGTCGGCGACGCCTGAGGTAGCCAAGCGGAAAGACCCAACGGCCCAGCGCAAGTACTCGTCCTGATCGGCGCGACGCAGCGGCAACAGCTCGCGAAGCGCGGGCTCGTCGACCTGGATGACCGCGATGCCGGCGGCCTGCAGATCCACGGTCTCATCCCGGATGGCCAACGCCACCTGGTTGGCGGTTTCGGCAAGCGGCTGGTCGTCACGGACGAACGACCACGCCAGGATGGTGACCGGACCTGTCAACATGCCCTTCACCGGCTTGTCGGTCAAGGACTGCGCATACGTAGCCCAGTCGACCGTCATCGGATGCGGGCGGGACACGTCGCCGTACAGAACCGGCGGGCGTACGCAGCGGCTACCGTAGGACTGCACCCAGCCGTTCTGGGTGGCGAAGAAGCCCTCCAGCTGCTCGGCGAAGTATTGCACCATGTCGTTGCGCTCCGGCTCGCCGTGCACCAGCACGTCGATCCCGAGGTCCTCCTGCAGCTTGATGACGTCGGCGATCTCCTTCTTCATCTTGTTGTTGTATTCCGCCTCGTCGATCTCGCCGGCCCGCAGCGCCGCGCGCGCCTTGCGGATAGCCGTGGTCTGCGGGTAGGAGCCGATGGTGGTGGTCGGCAGCGGCGGCAGATGCAATCGCGCGTCCTGGCTGACACGGCGTGCGGCGGCGTCGCCGCGGTGTATGCCGGCGGCGACGATCGATTTGATACGGGCCCGGACCCCGTCGTTATGCAGGCGCGGGTCGCTGTTGCGGGAGGCTACGGCGGCGTTCGATGCCGCAATCTCGTCGGCGACGGTGTCCCGTCCGTCGTTCAGTGCGTGCGCGAGCGTCACCACCTCGGCGACCTTCTCCTGCCCGAACGCCAGCCAGCTGCGCAGCGCGTCGTCCAGGTCGGTCTCCGGCTCCAGCGAGTACGGCACGTGCAAGGTGGAACACGATGTCGAGACTGCAACGTTGGCCGCCGAACCCAATAGGGTGGCCAGCTGGCCCAGCGCGGACTCCAGGTCGGTGCGCCAGATGTTGCGTCCGTCGACCACTCCGGCCACCAGGATCTTGCCGCCCAGTTCCGGAACCGCGGCGATGGCGGTGTCCGCCCCGTAGACGAGGTCGACGCCGATCGCCTCGATGGGAGTGCGAGCCAGACCCGCCAGGGAAGCGCCCGGGTCACCGAAGTAGGTGGCGACGTAGATGGCAGGCCGGTTGCGCACCGCGCCCAGCGCGTTGTAGACGGCCTCGGCCAGTGCGGGTGCGTCAGGGGAGATGTCGGTTACCAGCGCGGGCTCGTCAAGCTGCACCCAGTGCGCGCCGTTATCGGCGAGCAGCGACAACAGCTCGGAGTAGATCGGCACCAGCTCCTGGAGCCGCTCGATCGGTGCGCCACCGCCATTGACAGCCTTGCTCAGCAGCAGAAAGGTGACCGGCCCGATGACAACCGGGCGTGCGGGAATACCTTGCTCGAGCGCTTCTTTCAGCTCGCACAGCACCTTGTCCGGGTGCAGCGCGAACTTTGTCGCGGGCTCGATCTCGGGAACGATGTAGTGGTAATTGGTGTCGAACCACTTGGTCATTTCCAGCGGCGCGACGTCTTTGTTGCCGCGCGCGGCGGCGAAGTAGCGGTCCAGATCGTCGGAGACGGCCATGGCCCGTGCCGGCAGCGCGCCGAGCAGGACCGCGGTGTCCAGCATCTGGTCGTAGTAGGAGAAGGTGTTCACCGGCACCGAGTCCAGGCCGGCGGCAGCCAGGCCCGACCAGGTGTCGCGGCGCAGCTTCGCGGCGACGGACTCCAGTTCCGATCGGCTGGTCCGTCCAGCCCAGTAGCCCTCGGTCGCGCGCTTGAGCTCACGTTTCGGGCCAATGCGCGGGGAGCCGACGATAGTTGCGGTGAATGCTTGGAGGGTCACGATCACGTCCTTGAATCGACGGGTTGGTCACCGCCCACGGACGCCGAGCCGATCCGTTTTGCGTTGCGCACCTGAACTTCTCGCAGGTACGAACCGCTAACCGGTACGGCCGAACGCCCATTCCACGAGGCGACGAGCCACCGGACGCGGCGCGCCCGGTGCAGCTGGCAGGTCTTCGGACTCGCAGGCGCGCACCTGTGGTGCTCCTAATGGCCGTCGCTTCCCAGGTGTTGCCGGACCCTTCGAGGGTTCGGCGCCCAGTGCTTTAGATATCTCCAAGACGGCTTTCGTTCCTGCATACCGCTGCGGGACAGTCCCAGATTCTCACTGGGTTCCCTCTTACGAGGCATTACTAACATGCTTCGCTCGATGCGTGCGCTAAGTTTTACGGCGCAAGCAAACCAGCTGCGAGAAGCAGCTTACTCTGCCAGCGCGTCGGCGATCAGGACGTCACCGTTGTTGAATTCGATGGTCCGGCCGATGGTCGAGTCGTCCGCCAGCACCGCGGCCACAACCACCGCGACGTCTGCCCGCGAGACTTCACTGCCCTCGCTGATTGCTATCCGCCCGGTCGCCGGCCCCAAGGTGAGCCGGCCAGGTCCCAGCACCGTCCAATCCAGGTCACTGGACCGCAGGTGGGCATCCGCGGCCGCCTTGGACTCCGCGTATGCAAAGAACGGATCATCTGGCGGTACTCCGTGATCCGGACCGGCGCCGAAGTAAGACACCATGACGAAGCGCTGCACTTTCGCTTGCCCGGCGGCGTCGATCACCCGGATCGCGGCGTCCCGGTCGACGGCGTAGGTCCGCGCCGGGTTGCCACCGCCCGCCCCGGCGGAGAAGACGACGGCGTCATGTCCGGCCAATAGGTCCGCCAGCGCCTTCGTCTCGAGCTGCTCGATGTCGGCCACGACCGGTTTGGCGCCGCTAGCCGCGACGTCGTCGGAGTGGTCGAGGTTGCGGAAGACCGAACTCACCTCGTCGCCGCGCTCGGTCAGGATGTGAGCCAGCTGCAGCGCGACTTTGCCGTGGCCGCCGATGACAATGATTCGCCCCATACACCCGACGGTAGTGCTGTAACGCGGGCGAGGAGACGCGAAAGCCCCCGATTTGACGTCAAATCGGGGGCTTTCGCGTCTGCTCGCCGGTCAGAGCGCGACGCGGCCCATGATCAGATCGATGATGGGCTTGCCCGGCGGGTATGCGCCGGTGAGCGAGGCCATCGTATGTCCGTAGTCCACCAGCAGCGTGATCCCGCTGATGCCGAAGGCAGCTGCGCTGTTGAGGAACGCCATGACATCGCCCATCTGTTCCGGGGTGTGGACTTTGGAGCCGGTTTCGTCCCGGTAGTCCTGGGCGAAGGTCAGCCACAGGTCGGCGTTGGCCTGGGCCAGCGGGGTATCGGTCGGACCCGGGCAAATCGCGTTGATCCGAATGCCCTTCTTCAGTAGGGGATAGGACTGTGTTGCCACGTAGGCATTGACGACTTTCTTGCTGAAGCCGTAGTGGATGATGCCTTCGGCCTCGTGCGCTGATACCCAGTCTTGGGCCGCCGCGTAGTCGGGCGTCGCCAGAAACTCCAACAGCAACGGCAGACTGTTCTCCCACCCCATGCCGGCCACCGAGGAGATGAAACAGATCGCCGAACCCGACGGCAGCTGGCCTTTGTCAAGCAGCCGCTCGATGAGGTGGCGGTGGCCTATGAAGTTGATTTTCATCAGGTCCGGCCCGTCGGCAACCCCGGCGGCGGAGAACACCGCATGCACCGGTCCACCCACCTGCTCAAGCACCGAATCGATCGAAGCGGGGTCGCGCAAGTCGACCTGCAGAGCCTGGGCTACCTCATAGTCGACCGGCGCGTAGTCGATCACCACGACTTCAGCGCCGAGCTCGCCCGCTGACTTGGCCGCCGCAGCGCCCATCCCGGTCGCGCCGCCAACAACGAGCACCCGTTTGCCGTCATACCGCAACCGGTCGATAGCAGTCATTTACGTTCCTCTCCACAGCCATGTGTCCCTGCTCACCTTATGGAGAACATAAATCGGTTCTATACCAAGCCGTCGAGCGGCTGTCCGCCGACCCGCAGCAGGTGGGTCGGGACCGGCATATCGGCGGCCTACAGCATGCTGGACTGCCGGAAATGCTTGTTGCCAACCGGCGGCTTTCCAGTAAGGCTCTCCATAAGGTGACCCGTTTAAAAGAGAGCGACAAATATGGCTGGCACTGTCAAGGTCCGCTTTGAGCCGAAGATGATGATCGACGGCAAGCTCGTCGACGGCGAGGCCGGGACCTTCACCAACATCAACCCGGCAACCGAAGAGCCGCTCGGAGAAGTCGCCGACGCGTCGAAGGAAGATATGCTGCGGGCCATCGACGCCGCCCGGCGGGCGTTCGACGAGACCGACTGGTCGACCAACCACGCGCTGCGCCAGCGCTGCCTGTTGCAGCTGCACGAGGCGATCGACGCCGAGCGGGAAGAGCTGCGCGAGGAGCTCATCCGTGAAGTCGGCGCTCCCCGGGCCATCACCTTCGGCCCCCAACTGGACGCCCCGCTGGCCGACGGGCTGCGCTACCCGGCCAAGCTGATCGACGAGTACCCCTGGGAAACAGACTTGGGTGACGTGGTGATCAGCCTCACCGGTACGCTGACCACCCGCAAAGTCTGGCGGGAACCGGTCGGGGTGGTCGGTGCGATCGTGCCGTGGAACTTCCCGTTCGAAGTCACCATCAACAAGCTTGGCCAGGCGCTGGCCACCGGCAACACGGTGGTGCTCAAACCGGCTCCCGACACGCCGTTCAATGCGACCCGCCTGGGCCGGCTGATCGCCGAGGAAACCGATATCCCCGCCGGTGTCGTCAACGTCGTCACCGCGTCGGATCACTTCGTGGGCGAGCAGCTCACGCTCTCGCCGAAAGTCGACCTGATCTCGTTCACCGGCTCGACGGCGGTCGGTAGGCGAATCATGGAAAAAGGCGCGGCGACGATGAAGCGGCTGTTCCTGGAGCTCGGCGGAAAGTCCGCCACTATCGTGTTGGAAGACGCCGATTTCGGGCTGGCATGCGCGATCGGCATCGCGCCGTGCATGCACGCCGGGCAAGGCTGTGCCAACCCGACCCGCATGCTGCTGCCGCGGTCTCGTTACGACGAGGGTGTGGCGATCCTCAAGAGCATCTATGAGAACGTCACGTGCGGTGACCCCCAGGACCCCGGAACCCTTTGCGGCCCGGTGATTTCGGACAAGCAGCGCAAGCGTGTGCTGGGCTACATCAACAAGGGTGTCGAAGAGGGTGCGACCGCTCTTGTCGGCGGCCCGGATGCGCCCACCGGCTTCGACAAGGGATTCTTCGTCAGGCCAACGCTTTTCACCGACGTGGATAACTCCATGACGATCGCCCAGGAGGAGATCTTCGGCCCGGTGCTGGCCGTCATCCCCTTCGACGACGAGGAGGACGCGATCCGGATCGCCAACGACAGCCCGTATGGGTTGGCCGGCAACGTGATGTCGGGTTCCCTGGAGCATTCGCTGGCAGTGGCACGCCGGCTGCGGGCCGGTTTCATCGGCGTCAACGGTGGCGCTCCATACGGCGCTGACACACCGTTCGGCGGATATAAGGACAGCGGGGTGGGCCGCCAGAACGGGGTGGCCGGGTTCGACCAGTACACCGAGATCAAGTCTGTGGGGTATCCCGCGGTCTGAACGACTGGTCAATCGCTCGAGCCCAGGTGTCCTGATGGGGCCCGCCGCAATCGTCCTGTTGGTGAGATCGGGAATCGCCCGGATCATGATGGGTACAGGAGAAAATCATGCCGCAATACGCCGCGCTGACCTACACCAGGGACGTCGACTGGACGGCCCCCGAGCAAGCTGACGATATGAAGGAGTACATGAAGTTCGGACAGGACTATGCTGCCGCGATTCGCGGCGGCGCAGCGCTGTATCCGACGGGCACCGCGACGACGGTTCGTGTCACCGGCGCCCGCGGCGGCGACGTCGTCACCAGCGATGGCCCGTACGCCGAGACCAAGGAGGCCTTGACTGGCTTCTATCTCATCGATGCCGCCGACCTGGACGAGGCCCTGCGTATCGCTGCCGATCTCCCGGCGGCCTGGGACGGAGCTGTCGAGGTGCGTCCCGTTATCGATTTCGGCGGTTGAGCGCCGCCCACGCAGGCAGCTGATGGCCCGGTGATGGATACCGACCGGGCGCTCGCCGAGACCGTTCGGATGGAGGGCACCCGCATCCTGGCGACCCTCGTCCGGACGGTCGGTTCCCTGCAGATCGCCGAGGACGCGGTCCAGGAAGCGGCACTACGCGCGCTTCGGGATTGGCCCCGCAACGGTGTGCCTGACCAGCCGCGTGCCTGGCTGACGGTGACCGCGCGCCGGGTCGCGATCGATCTGCTGCGCCGCGAGGGCGCTCGAGCACACAAGGAGCGTGCCAGCGTGGAGCTCGCGGTCCCCGACCTGCCGCCCGACAGTGTGGTGGCTGACGACCGGCTGCGGCTGATCTTCACGTGCTGCCACCCGGCACTCGGGCTGGAGGCTCAGGTCACCCTTGCGCTGCGCACATTGTGCGGCCTGGCGCCGGCGCAGATCGCGGCGGTGCTGCTGACCAGCGAGGCGGCCGTCGCGAAGCGCCTGACCCGGACGCGGAAGAAAATCGCACGCGCGGCAATCCCGTACCGCGTGCCGGCCGACGAAGACCTGCCGGCGCGCCTGGCGGCGGTGTGCGCGGTGCTGCATGCGTTCTACACGGTCGCTCACAGTGCGTCCGGCGGCGACCGGCTGACCGACGTCGACGGTGCCCGGGAGGCACTGCGGCTGGCGCGGGTTGTGCACGACCTGATGCCCGATGAACCGTCACCGATGGCGGTGCTGGCGCTGCTGCTGCTGTCCGAATCCCGCCGCGCCGCACGGCTGGACGATGCGGGAGATCCGGTACCGCTCTCCGAGCAGGACCGCTCGTTGTGGGACACCGGCGCGATTCAGGAGGCGTTTGCGCTGCTCGATGAATCGCTGCGCCGCACGGGCACGGTTGCCGATCCATACCAGCTGCAGGCCGCGATCGCGGCCGAACACGCCCGGGCCGCGTCGTACCAGAGCACTGACTGGGCTGAGATCGTCAGGCTCTACGACCTGCTGCTGTCCGTGCAGCCGAGCGCTCCCGCTACTCTCGCCCGGGCGGTCGCCGTCGCCGAATCCGAAGGGGCGGCCGCGGGATTGCAGGCGCTCGACCAACTCGCGCCCGATCAGCGCTGGCAGGCCGTCCGCGGTGAACTGCTGGCCCGCCAGGGCAGATTCGCCGAGGCGGTTGAGGCGACGCAGGCGTCATTCACCGATTCGGTCACCGCACCAGAACGACGACACCGCGAACGGCGCATCGCCGAATGGTCGGCGCATATTCCGGCCCAGGCCACCCCGCCCCCGGATCGGCAATCGCACTGTTCAACAATCGACTGAAGATCACTTTCGTTCGAAGTCCGCACACGTGTTAAGAAGACAAATGTCAAGGAGACATAACCATGGCTGAAGCCGTCATCGTCGAGGCAGTGCGCTCACCGGTCGGCAAGCGCAACGGCGGGCTGTCCGGGGTGCACCCCGCCGAGCTGTCCGCGCAGGTGCTCAACGGATTGGCCAACAAGGCCGGCATCGACCCCGAAATCGTCGACGACGTCATCTGGGGCTGCGTGATGCAGGCCGGTGAACAAGCCCTCGACATCGGCCGCACGGCGGTGCTGACGGCCGGCTGGCCCGAGACCGTCCCGGGCGTGACGGTCGACCGCCAATGCGGGTCAAGCCAGCAGTCCATACATTTCGCCGCGGCCGGTGTAGTGGCCGGACACTATGACGTCGTGGTCGCCGGCGGTGTGGAGTCGATGTCGCGGACCCCGATGGGGGCATCGCTGGCCAACGGCGGGCGCCCGTATCCGGAGGCGTTCCTCGCGCGCTACGACCGCACCATCCCCAACCAGGGCCTCGGTGCCGAGATGATCGCGGAGCGGTGGGGACTGGACCGCACCGCGCTCGACGAATTCTCCCTGGGATCGCACGAAAAAGCAGCGGCGGCACAGGATTCCGGTGCCTTTGACGACCAGATCGTGGGCATCAAGGACCCGGACGGAAACATCCTGCTCAAGGACGAAGGCATCCGCCGGGGAACCCCGATCGAAAAGATGGCGTCGCTGAAACCGGCGTTCAAGGAAGGCGGCGTGATCCATGCCGGCAACTCGTCGCAGATCTCCGACGGTTCGGCGGCGCTGCTGTTCATGTCGGCCGAGAAGGCGAAGTCGCTGGGCCTGAAGCCGATCGCCAAGGTGCACACCGCGACGCTGGCCGGAGCCAACCCGTTGATCATGCTGACCGCGCCCATCCCGGCAACCCAGAAGGTCTTGAAGCGTTCCGGGCTGAGCATTGACGAGATCGGGGCATACGAGGTCAACGAGGCGTTCGCGCCAGTCCCGCTGGCGTGGCTCAAAGACATCGGCGCCGACGAGAAGAAGCTCAACCCCAACGGCGGGGCCATCGCGCTGGGCCACCCGCTTGGTGGTTCGGGAGCACGGTTGATGACCACGTTGCTTTACCACATGCGGGACAAGGGAATTCGTTACGGCCTGCAGACGATGTGTGAGGGCGGCGGCCAGGCCAACGCGACCATCGTGGAGTTGTTGTGACGGACGAGCCGGCGGTGCTGGTTGACCGCTCCGGCAACGTCCTGGTCATTACGATCAACCGGCCGGACGCCCGCAATGCGGTCAACAGCGCCGTCAGCATCGGCGTTGGGGACGCGCTGGAAGAAGCGCAGCACGACCCCGACATCCGGGCCGTGGTGATCACCGGGGCCGGCGACAAGTCGTTTTGCGCCGGAGCGGATCTCAAAGCGATCTCGCGCCGGGAGAACATCTACCACCCCGATCATGGCGACTGGGGCTTCGCCGGTTACGTGCACCACTTCATCGACAAGCCCACCATTGCCGCGGTCAACGGCACCGCGCTGGGCGGGGGCACCGAGCTGGCCCTGGCCAGCGACCTGGTGGTGGCCGACGAGCGCGCCAAGTTCGGGTTGCCGGAGGTCAAACGCGGATTGATCGCCGCAGCCGGCGGGGTGTTCCGGATCGTGGACCAGCTGCCCCGCAAGGTGGCGATGGAACTGCTGTTGACCGGGGAGCCGCTCACCGCGTCCGACGCCTGGGAGTGGGGCCTGGTCAACCAGGTCGTCAAGGAGGGCCCGGTGCTGGACGCGGCCCTGGCGCTGGCCGCGCGGATCACCGTCAACGCGCCGCTGTCGGTGCAGGCAAGCAAGCGCATCGCCTACGGGGTTGACGACGGCGTCATCGCCGACGACGAAGCGGGCTGGGAGCGTACCGTCCGCGAGATGCGATCCCTGATGAGATCCGAGGACGCCACTGAGGGGCCGTTGGCTTTCGCCGAGAAGCGGGAGCCGGTCTGGAAGGCGCGCTAGCTCGGGGATTCTCGTAGCATGGGGTTGTTTGCTGGACGATGAACGTCTCCGGAGGTCGGCT
>Ga0182012_10005039_pt1 | contig 13744 bp, 13 predicted proteins | sample 612S2SmetaG_FD_120486 | JGI IMG/M metagenome (GOLD analysis project Ga0182012, IMG submission 120486) | Permafrost microbial communities from Stordalen Mire, Sweden - 612S2S metaG | ecosystem: Environmental > Terrestrial > Soil > Wetlands > Permafrost | place: Sweden: Stordalen | collected... | reverse complement strand
CGGCGCAGTTCCAGCAACTGTGGCGTCAAAGAGGTCTGCCGGATGCGGTTGGAGTCGGCTTCGCCCTGGGCGCGCAGCACCTGGCTCTTGGCGTCGCCTTCAGCGGCGGCAACCTTCTTGGCCGCTTCGGCCTGCGTGGTTGCCAGCTCGTTGCGGGCACGCTCCGCTTCCTGAATGGCCTGTGCCTTGGCCGTAATCGAGTTGGCGATGACGGCCGGCACGCGCGGCGCTCCGATGAAGCCGAACTGCTGCACGCTGACGCCCACGGGCGCCACCTTGCTTTCGATCATTACCTCGACCTTCTTGAGGAACTCCGCCTTGTGCTCGCCGTAGATGTCCTCGACCGTATAGGTTGAGGCTACCTCGTTCAGCGAGTTGCGCACGATGTCCCGCAGAATGCCGTGGGTGAAGCGGTCCAGCTCACTGATGCGGTACTTGACGTAGAAGTCGCGCACCTTGTCCTGATCAATCGCATAGGAGAGCGAAACGTCAGCGCTGATCTCCATGCCTTCCTTGCTGTTGAAGCCCATCTCCTCGTTGACCGGATGGCCCTCGTTGGGATTGCGCGTCCACTTCACCGTCTGCACGTAGGTGGGAAACTGGATGATCTGGCTGCGCAGCGGGCTGTAAAACACCCAGCCGGTGCGGATGGGAATATCCGAAGGGCCGCGCTGGCTGCCCGCCAAATAGATCTCAATGCCAACGTGACCCGCATCAATACGCGCCACGTTGACGACGTTGGAAAGAATCGTCCAGCCAATCAGGAGCGCCACCAGCAGCCCTACCAGCCGCAGAATTTTACCGCCGGGTAGCAGGCCAGCCAGGCCGACGGGCTCGTCGTCCTGCGCGTTGCCTCGCAGAATTGTCATCAGATTCTCCTCCACAGGGTATGCAGGACCATGGGCACGGCCAGCACCAGGCCAAGAATCATGGCGATGCCGCCCATCAGCGCACGGTCACTGGGCTGGTTCATAAGATGAAAGGCTTCCGTGAGCAGACCAAAGGCCAGCAGCAGGATTGCCACGGAGAAGACACTGCGAAAGAGAGTGCTCATTTGTTGATGGGTACGGCGTTCCGCGATTCGGAGCTCACAGTATGTATCGGCCACGCGGCGTTGTAAAGCCACCACCGCGGGCAACAGTTAACCGAAGTGTGAAACGCGGGCGCCACGCAAACAGGCGGAGCCATTTGGCCCCGCCCAACTATTGCAAGAGCAGTTCTTAGTGCGCCTGCTGCGCCGCCAGGAAAGCCTTCAGCCGTTCGTGCACCGCAGGCACAGCCTTGGGCAAGGTGAGTTGCGAACCCTCTTCCATCAGCGGCACCAGACGGTCAAACTCCGGACCACTCTGCTGCCCGGTGAGCGCGATGCGCACGGGATGAAAGAGCGCCGGCCCCTTGATGCCAGTCTCCTTCTGCACCTCTTTCAGGATGGCCTTGAAGCGTGCCGCTTCGAGCGGCGCGTCCTCGGACTCCAGCTTTGCGGCCACCGCCATCAGCACCGTGCGCGAGCTCTCCGCCGCCAGAATCTCCTGGTTCTCCGTGGCGTTGATCGCCGCCACAGGATCGAAGTGCAGCACGCTCGCGGCGCGCTCCGGCAGCTCGTCCAGCTTGTTCACCGAATGCACTAAGGCGGCCGTGATGTGGCCGAGCCAGGTGCTTACCTCCGCCGTCGCTCCACTCAATTCCAAAGCGCGCAGAAGAATAGGCTCGGCCAGGGCCGCCACGCGCTCAGGAGCCGACTCTTTGATGTAATGACGGTTCAGCCAATACAGCTTTTCAAAGTCGAAGACCGCGGGCGACGGCGTCACGCGCGCCAGGTCAAACTCCTGGATCAACTCCGTCGGGGTAAACACCTCGCGGTCGCCACCCGTGGGAGCCCAGCCGAGCAGCGCCATGTAGTTCATCAGCGCCTCGGGCAGCACGCCCATCTCCCGGAAGTTCGCCAGCGACGTGGCTCCGTGGCGTTTGCTGAGCCGCTCGCGGTCCGGTCCCAGGATGGTGGAAAGATGCGCGAACTCCGGCACCGGCCAATCCAGAGCCTCATAGAGCGCGACCTGCTTGGGCGTGTTGCTCAGGTGGTCGTCGCCGCGGATGACGTGCGTCACCTTCATCTCGGCGTCATCCACCACAACCACGTAGTTGTACACGGCGACGCCGCTGGAGCGAATGATGATGAGGTCGCTGACCACTTCGTTGGAGAACTCAACCCAGCCGCGAACAATGTCGTGGAAGCGAATCGGGCGCTCGGGAATCTTCAGGCGAATGGCGCAGGGTTCACCGGCCTTGCGGCGGCGCGCGGCCTCCTCCGGCGGAATGTTGCGGCAGGTTCCGGGATACACCTGGGACTGCTGCGCCGCCAGAGCCAGTTCGCGATTCCGCTCCAGATCTTGCTGACGGCAGAAGCACGGATAGGCCTTGCCCTCTTCGATCAACCGCTCGGCGTAGTCGAGATAAACCTGCCCTTTGTCGCTCTGGCGATACGGCGGATAGGGCCCACCCTTGTCCGGACCCTCGTCCCAGTCGAGGCCCAGCCATTGAATGTCCTCGATGAGCTGCGCCTCGTAGCGAGCTTCGCTGCGTTCCAGGTCCGTGTCCTCGATGCGGAGGATGAATATACCGCCCTGCTGTCGGGCGAAGAGCCAGTTGAAGAGTGCGGTGCGCGCGTTGCCGACGTGCACCTGTCCGGTGGGAGAGGGAGCAAATCGCACACGCACTTTGCCTACAGGTGATGATGAACTCATGAAGAAGATGTTAGCAGAGCGCGCGCGATGGGCGCTGTGCGCAGACTACGGATGAATGTGCGGGCTGTCCGCGTTCTTCGCCGGAGCCTTGTGCACCACCGGCCGGATAACCTTCACGTCGAACTCAAAGGGCACCGTGCGCGGCGGAAAGCACTGGCGGTCATCGCAGGCCTGGAACTTGACGGCACCATGCACGCGCTCGGTGCCGAAGGCCACCGTGCGTGCGGGGCGCACATCGGCCGTCACCACAAAGGCTCCGCTGTACACGTTCAGTTTCTGATTGTTCATGAAGGGCAGCACCAGGTCCTGCCCCTCGGGATACTTCAAGTTGGCGATCATGATGCCGTCCGGCGCGTTCAGGCGCAGAGTGGTGGGCATCAGCAATTCGTCGTAGGGGTGGTTGGAATTCACATGGAAGCCGCGATTCACCCTCAGCTCCAGCGTGAGCTGCGCGTGGCCACCCCTGGTCACCACCACGGTGGGCACCGGCGCAACGGTGATGTTCGGCGAGCTGCCCTGCGCCACGGCAAAGGCCGTCAGCAGGGACACGAGAGCGAGGGTGATGCGTGATATCAGCTTCATGATGATGGATTTAGTCTAGCGGAATTCCGCGCCTTGTGGAGTAATGACGCAGCGTTACGGAAGGATGATGTGGAAGTGTCGCTACGGAAGCCCCAGTGCCAGGCGAACGTTTTTTTCCACTTCGGAGGGACCGTTGGGTTGGCCGATGAAGTGGGCTACCACCACTCCGCTGCGGTCCAGGTAGAAGGTGGTGGGCAGAGAGTCTACGCCGCCGTACTGTTGGGCCACCCGCTCCTGCCCGATGAGGAGGGGATAGTTGACTCCGTTCTCGGCCCCGAAGCGCGCCACGTCCTTCAGGTCGCCGGCATCGTCCATGCTGATGCCCACGACCTGTAATCCCTGGGCTCCGTAGCGATTCTGCATCTCCACAAACCAGGGAACCTCCTGCTTGCAGGGCGGACACCAGGTGGCCCAGAAGTTGAGTACCACGGCCTTGCCGCGCAGGCTGCTGAGAGCCAATGGCTTACCGGCCAGGTCGGTGAGCGTAAACTCCGGCGCCGGCTTGCCCTTGGCCACCACTTCTCCCCGGATGGGCAGGCTGCGGCGATAGACGGCCATGGCCAACAACCCGGCCAGCACCATGACCATCACCCCAAAAACGACGACATTCCGCTTCAATCCAACCATCACTGCCTCTACTGGTCTTGATGCCCTACAGCGCGAAGCGATTCAGGAAGCCCAGGTATCCGCTGAGCATGCTGAAGCGGCCCAGGGCAATCATCATGCCGAAAGCGATGAGCAGCACGCCGCTGATGACCTCCACGGTGTGCAGGTGGCGGCGGAAGCGCGTGTAGAAACCCAGAAAGCGGTCCACCATCAGGGAGGTCAGCAGGAAGGGGAGAGCCAATCCGGCGGAATACACCGCCAGCAGCAGGATGCCCTTGAAGACCGTGTCCTGCGAGCTGGCCAGCAACAGAATGCCGGCGAGGATGGGGCCGATGCAGGGCGTCCAACCGAAGGCGAAGGCGAAGCCTACGACGAATGATCCGAGTGGGCTGGAGCCGCCTTTTACGCTATGCAAACGCTTGTCGCTGTACAGGGCCTTGATCTGGAACAAGCCCGTCAGATGCAAGCCGAAGATGATGATGATGATTCCGGCGAGGATGGCCAGCGGACGATGGAACTGATGAGTGATTTGCCCGACACTGGTGGCCACGGCGCCCAGGCTGATGAATACCACGCTGAAGCCCAGGATGAAGCACAGGGAGTTCAACATGACAGTGCGCAACAACTTACGGTCGGCCGCCTGCAGGGTTTCCACGCTGGCGCCGGAGATGAGCGAGACATAGCCGGGAACCAGGGGCAAAACGCAGGGCGACAGGAAAGACAAGATTCCGGCCAGGAAGGCGGCAATGGGCAAGGGAAGACTGTGCATACGAGTACGATTCTACCCTTTTGACGCACGGCGGCGCGCGCGGCGAAAAACGGCTGTGCGATGGGCGGCGGGGTGGCATCCCCTCCCCCCCTATATTTCCCGGTAAAAATTTGAGAAAGAACGAGATACAGGTTTCAAAGTTTCAAGGTTTCAGAGGTTTCAAGGTTGAAAGGCAAAACCTTTGAAGCCGTTACCGTGAAATGCCGCTGCTTGCCTCTACTTCAAGCATAGCAATTTGGAGGGGGCGGAGCCTCAGCGGAGGGCGATCTTTATCTTGTGTGGAATCAGATGATTGGAAGGATTGTGCGAAAAACTGGGGTTGACAGGGGTTTTGCGGCGCGGGATTTTCCGGGTAATAACGGGCGACTTTGCGCTGCCACAGGGCAGGTTGCAGGCAGTTATGAGCGTTGTGCGGGCAAATTGCGGGCGGTTTTAGGGCACGATTCTTGGCGTTTTTGGCTGCCGCGCGGTGGGTGGAGTAATTGCTCCGAAAATGAATGAGGTTTTTTCCGGGGCTCATTGGGGGGATACTTGGAGATTTTGCGCTCACTATCAGCGAAGTGCGGGTTCGTCCGCTAAACGAAGTAGTCGCTCAAACCTAAGCTGAACAGGGGGTGCGAGCTTGTTCTCCGCACTGGCCTTTCTAAACCGATCTGCAAGCGGTTTGTAAAACTCGGGGTGGTGTGTACTTCCGTTTGCGAAGGATGTACCAGTCCAACAGTAAAGAATGGGAACGTCGAACAGATTCACATCATCGTGGGCGACGAGGAAAAGATTATCTCCCAGAGTCACAAAGTCGAAGTAGTCTGCCCTGAGTACGCCAAGACGAAGGACACTGCTTCCATTGACACCCAGTACTTCGATCCCTGCCGCAGCAGCACCGAACTGCACCTGTACTAGAGCCACGGGGTTCCCTCGGTATCGGAAGTCTTTGTTGACGATAACGGTAGGAGAGTAGCCATACTCAATCCTGAATCGCTTGACGATCTTCTTAGCACCTCCAGTGAGCCGCACTACGATCACTTCGGTGTCCTTCGACGGCACATTGAAAGCAACGACGTACAGTTTCATCTTCGGGCTGCTCATTAGAAGAGACGCGGATACCTGAGACGCTTCTGCTGGAATTACCGCGCGGATCACTGTCGGTAAAACATCAAAACTGGTCTGCGTTTGAGCATCGGCGTTGGCCGTCAGCAGGGTAGCACCGAACGCGAGAGCTAGAGCCACGCACTTCCACCGCGATGCGCTTGAAGGATGAAGAATCAGCATGTTGGAGAGTACGTTACGCCCGTGCGGGGATAACTGTCTATAACAACCCTTTCCGCTCACTATCCCAATCTGAAACTATGCGCGTGTCTCAAGAGTTGGAAATGCGCCAACTCTGGGCCATCGATTTTTCGTTGGTGACCTTGAATGGAAGCTGCGTAACAGACTGGGTAGGGGTCCTTCGACTGCGCGGGCGCTGGCGCACCCGCTGCGCTCAGGATGACACTTCAAAAACAAATGCAAGAGCAAGAACAAAAGCAAAAACAACTACCCCACCCTAGCAACTACGGCTAGGATGGGGCACCCTCAGGGTTGTTCTTCAGGTCAGCTTTGACGGAGCTACCCAGATTATGTGGCGAGGGAGCTGCATCATTCCGCCCAGCTAATTGATGTCGCCCATCAGTTTTCGCATGGGGCGCAGGAGGGCGATGAGTGCGGCGCCGACGACGAGGCAAAACGCCGCCACCAGGCCGAAGAGGCTGGGCAGCGGGAGCGACTCGTAGAGTGAGCTGAGACGGCCGCCGATGTAATCTCCCACGGACATGGAGAGGAACCAGACGCCCATGATGAGGCCTCCGGTGCGGGCCGGAGCGAGCTTGGTCATGGTGCTGAGGCCCACCGGGCTGAGGCACATTTCTCCGATGGTGTGCAGCAGATAAGTGAGCGTAAGCCAGAGGGGGCTGACGGCCTGTCCGCGCGAGACCGGGATGAGAACGGCAAAGCCGAGGGCGACGAAGATCAAGCCCACGGAAAACTTTGCCGTGCTGGAAGGCTGGCGTGTGCCCAGCTTGACCCACAGGATGGCAAACAGCGGCGCCAGGGCCATGATGAAGATGGATTCGAAGGACTGAAAGTAACTGGCGCGGAAGGTTCCCCAGAGGGCAGCGACATCCCACGCGTGGAGGTTGGTGTTGCGGTCGGCAAAAAGATTCAGCGTGGAGCCGGCCTGCTCGTAGGCCGACCAGAACAAGGCCGAGGCGATGAATAGCACGAGGATGGCCCAGAAGTGACGGCGCTCCTCGGCGGAATAACCTTTTTCCGCAAAGAGCCAGACGAAGAAGGCGATGGCGATGATGGCCAGCAGTAAGCCGACTCCGTTGGCGATGGACTGCACGCTGAGCGCGAGAAGGCCGCTCCACCAGGCGATGAGAACGGCCGCGCCGAGGACCGAGGATGCAGCCGCTACAATGCGAAGAGCACGCACGTCGGCGGGGGTTCCGTGGATGGCGCGGCCGGCGTCGCCGAGGTGCTTGCCGCCCAGAATGTATTGCGCGAGGCCGAGAACCATGCCGATGCCGGCGGCGACGAATCCGTAGTGCCAGTTGATGTTTTCACCCAGGTAGCCGCAGACGAGCGGAGCGATGAGCGCGCCGATGTTGATGCCCATGTAGAAGATGGAAAAGCCGGCGTCGCGGCGGGTATCGCCTTTTTCGTAAAGCGAGCCGACCATGCTGCTGATGCTGGGCTTGAGCAATCCGGTGCCGAGGATGATGAAGCCGAGTCCCGAGTAGAAGGCCGGCACGGTGGGGATGACGAGGGTGAAGTGTCCGAGGGCGATGATGATGCCGCCCCACAAGACGGCGCGGCGCTGACCAATGAGACGATCCGCCAGCCAGCCTCCGGGCATTCCCATCAGGTAGACCAGGGCGGTATAGCAGCCGTAGATGGCTCCGGCCTTTGCGACCGGAAAGCCGAGTCCTCCGCGAGCGATGGGCGCGGTCATGAAAAGAATGAGCAGGGCGCGCATTCCGTAATAGCTGAAGCGCTCCCAAAGCTCGGCTCCGAAGAGCGTTGCCAACCCGCGCGGATGGCCGAAGAATGAACGATCTTGCGGGAGGTGCGGGAGGCTCTCGTCAGGAATAGGAATCGGCAACTCACTCATCGGTTGTCATTCACCTTAGATAGGTTTGTAGAGCGGGCAGTGCGGCGCAACGGCGACGAATAATTTTTGTATGTCGGAAAGCGGGAGGAGTGGTGTTTAGTGGATGTGGGAGGCGGAGGGGAAGTTGCAGAATAGTTCGGGGCGGTAGGGACCCGGTGTGCCTAATGACTCAAATTGAAGTTCACGCTTATAACCGACTCCACTTCAACCGGCTCTCCATTAAGGAAGTATGGCTTGTACTCCCATTTACTCACGGCGTTCACAGCAGACTCGGCAAGTAGAGGAGACGGTGAATCCAGCACTTCAAGGTCGTGAATCTCTCCGTCTGTTCCTATTACGGCCGCTAGCGTTACTACACCCTGTTCGTGCCGCCTCCTGGCTTTCGACGGGTAAACGGGTTTGGTCTTCTTCACCAATAAGCCAGTTGTCACGCCTTGACCTTCGTTCGGTCCCGGCGCTTTCTGCTTCAATGTCGCGTCGGCGGGCGGGTTGAAAATTGCCTCAGTGGGAGTAAGCGCTTCGATTGTGTCCACAGATAAAGTGAAATGTTTCCGCTTACCTACGGTCACGACGACTTGGCGTGGCAGATAGCGCCCTTGGATTTTCACCAATTGGCTGAACTCTTTCGTGAATTGGTTCTCGTATACCGCCCGTAGCCCGAGTGTCGCTGGTTCGAGGCAGTAGTAAGTTGCATTGGCAGACTCTTGCAGCTTACCGTCCGCAAGCGATTGCAGGGTGGTGCCCACGCATGCAAGTTCCGGTTTATCAGCCGGTGGCGTTTTCAGATCGAGTTTCATCCTGCCTGGCTTCAGAGTGTCGCGCGCTGGAAAAGCGAAAAAGATTCGCTGCATTTCTCTCTCGAAATGTCGCAGTGGGCTTCCGGAGTCCTTGCGGTACAAAGCGCCCTCCGCGGTTGACCATTCCGTGTGCTCGGCTCCGCTTCGGGTCCAGCTACTGCGATGGACCTTTGGAGAGGACCACCAGTATTCCCACACTCCCTGATCCGTGGGCTTACCTTGTTCGTCGTATAGCTGATAGCTGGCCTTCAGGTGCCATGGCTTCAGCTCCGGCGAGGAGAAGTCGTAGAAGGGCGCGGCAGCGGCGAGGATTTCACTCGGATCCTTCGGAAGGCCAGCTCCGGCGTTGGCAGCAGTTTGACTGAATCCTGATGAAAGAAGCGCCAGAAACAGAGCGGAAGCAATCAGCGTGCGCATGATGGGGAAAATCATAACAGGTCGAAAATGCCAGCGGCGGAATGACTGTGAAGCGGACTTCTTTAGCCCTGCTGCCAAAAAACTCCCGAGCCGCGGACGACTCGGGAGCGTAGGTTCATTCTCGCCGCAACCCTTACAGCGGAATGTTGCCGTGTTTCTTTGGCGGGTTCTTGTCGCGCTTGCCGTCCAGCATTTCCAGAGCCTGGATGATCTTCTTGCGGGTGTCTCGCGGACGGATGACGCCATCCACATAGCCACGCTCGGCGGCGATGTAGGGGTTGGCGAAGCGGTCGCGGAACTCCTCGATCTTTTCGGCGCGGGCTTTGGCGTAAGCCTCGTCGCCACCCTCTTTTTGCGCCTCGGCCAGTTCGCGGCGATAGACGATGTTGACCGCGCCATCCGGACCCATGACGGCGATTTCGGCGGTGGGCCAGGCGTAGTTCACATCTGAGCGGATGTGCTTGGAGCTCATGACGCAATAGGCTCCGCCGTAGGCCTTGCGGGTGATGATGGTGACCTTGGGGACCGTGGCTTCGGCAAACGCATACAGCAGCTTGGCGCCGTGCGTGATGATGCCGCCGAGCTCCTGCTGCACACCGGGAAGAAAGCCGGGAACATCCTCAAAGGTGACGAGCGGGATGTTGAAGCAATCACAGAAGCGGACGAAGCGCGCGGCCTTGATGGAAGAGTTGATGTCCAGCACGCCGGCGAGGAAGTTGGGCTGATTGGCGACGATGCCCACGGGACGGCCGTTGAAGCGGGCAAAGCCGATGACGATGTTCCGGGCGTAATGCTCCTGCACCTCGAAGAAGTACTCGTCGTCTACGACCTTGGTGATGACGTCCTTGATGTCATAGGGCAGGTTGCTTTCGGCCGGAACGACGGTGTCGAGCTTTTCGTCGGCGCGGTCAATGGGATCGTTGGTCGGCTTGCGCGGCGGCTCCTCCAGGTTGTTGGAGGGCATGAAGCTGAGCAGCTCGCGGATCATGCTGAGGCACTCGGCGTCGTCGTGGGCGAGGAAGTGCGCGACGCCGCTCTTGGTGTTGTGCGTGGTGGCGCCGCCAAGTTCGTCCTTGCTGACCTCTTCGTGGGTGACGGCCTTGATGACCTCCGGCCCGGTGATGAACATGTAGGCCGTCTTATCCACCATGAGGATGAAGTCGGTCATGGAGGGCGAGTAGACGGCGCCGCCGGCGCAGGGTCCCATGATGGCCGAGATCTGCGGCACCACGCCGGAGCTGAGCACGTTGCGCAGGAAGATGTCGGCGTATCCGGCCAGTGAACGGACGCCTTCCTGAATGCGCGCGCCGCCGCTGTCGTTGAGACCGATGACGGGGGCTCCGACGCGGGCGGCCTGATCCATGATTTTGACGATCTTGGCGGCGTTCGTCTCACTGAGCGAGCCGCCGAGGACGGTGAAGTCCTGGGCGAAGACGAAGACCAGGCGGCCTTCGATGCGTCCGTAGCCGGTGACGAAGCCGTCGCCGAGCACGACCTGCTCGGCCATGCCGAACTCGGTGCTGCGGTGCGTGACGAACTTGTCGGTCTCTTCGAAGGTATTTTCGTCGAGGAGGAACTCGATGCGCTCACGCGCGGTCATCTTGCCAAGTTTATGTTCGCGAGCGCGGCGTTCTTCTCCGCCACCCGCCTCGGCAAGGCGGTCCCGCTCCTGTAGTTTCAATAATTTCTGTTCGATGCTCATGAGGCGAAATTATAGCCACAAGGCGGGGGTACGGGCCATGAATTTAGTTCTCACTCGGCATCTTGTAGAGCGAATCATCGTCGGCCATGCCCTGGGCATACCACTTCCAGTGCTTTCCATCAAAAAAGACGAGCGAGTGCAGGGTGGTGTAGTCCACGGTTTCCAAGGCCTGCATGTGCTTTTTCTTTTTCTTCAAGGTCAGGTTGACGGCCGTGACGGTCTCAAAAGGAGTGTTGATGAGCACGAACTTCTGCTCTTCTCTGGGGGTTTTATCCTTGGCAGACCTTGCGCCGCCCACGTGACGCCAGTCGTTGACGATGAGAAGGCTGCGCCCACTGCCATCAAAGTGCAGGGTGAAGGTCGAGGTGATTTTGACGCTGCCGGAGCCGAAGTAGGCGTTGTAAGGGTCCTCTACGCGGTAGTGGAATTCACCCATGGACCTCATGGGCGACTTGCTGGTGGCCACCACGGCCAGGGCCTCAAGGCCGTCGCTGAAGAAGTCGCCGGTCATCTGGCTGACCGTGGGATCGAGCTTGAAGGTGGGGCCAAATTGCCGGGCGATCCAGGCATCATCCACCAGGGGCGCACTGGTGCGCAGCATCTCCGGCGTGGGCGATGGGGGCTTGGGCGCGGGCGGCGCGGAGAGCGGGTTGTAATACGGAGCCAGGGAGGGCGTTGAGGATGGGTTCCCCGGCGGAAGTGTGGTTTGGCCAGTAGAGCTCTGCGCCACGAGCTGGGACGTAAGGGCGGCAAGTAGGACGGCAAAAAGCGCAGGCCGGAGGATGGTCATCATGCGGTTACTTTACCCCTTTTCCGCCACGGCCAACCATGAGGTGCCAAGGCAGTCACCATCCGGTGCCGGGCAGCTATAATCAGGGCATCGTGCGCCTTCTTCTGCTCAGCGACATTCACGCCAACCTGGAAGCCCTGGAGGCCGTTCTGGACGCTGCTCCGGACTTTGACCGGGTGGTCAACCTGGGCGACGTGGTGGGCTATGGCGCCAGTCCCAACCAGGTGATTGGATTGCTGAAGGCCACCGAGCCGGTGAGCGTGCGCGGCAACCATGACCGCGTCTGCGCCATTCTGGGTCCCATTGAGGGCTTTAACCCGGTGGCAAAGGCCGCCGCGGAATGGACTCGCGACCAGCTTAGCCATGCCAACCTGGACTGGCTGGCCGAGCTGCCAATGGGTCCGGTGAGCCTGCCAAAGATGGCGGGAGTTGAGTTCGCGCACGGTTCGCCTGACAACGAGGACCGCTACGTTACCGGCGAGCGCGTGGCCGGAGAGGTGCTGAAGCTGACCGAAGCGGCGGTCATCTTTGTAGGACATACTCACATGCAGGGGGCGTTTACACGGCTGCCGCAGGGAGTGCAGCCGGCCGTTCCGGAGCCGATGCGCTCGGCCAGCAGAGTGCATCGCACCCGGCTGCGGCTGCGCCCGGACTCGCGCTACCTGATCAATCCCGGTTCGGTGGGGCAGCCGCGCGACCGCGACCGCCGCGCCGCATTCGCGCTCTACGACACAACCGCCCACGAGGTGCGCTTCTATCGCGTGCCTTATGACATCGCCGGCGCGCAACAGCGCATCCTGGCGGCCGGGCTGCCGCAGATGCTGGCGGCGCGTTTGGCCGAAGGGCGCTGAAAATTCCAGCCATGAAGCTTTTCCGTTAGCATGGAAGGCAGATGACTTCCTCGCAAAATCTCACGCGCGTCTGTGTGGTCGGCGCCGAATCCACCGGAACGACGACGCTGGCGCAGCAACTGGCGGCGCACTACCACACGGAATGGGTTCCGGAGTATGGCCGCGAGTACAGCGAGCGGCTGGCCGCCGAGGGGATGGACCTGTGGCACTATCGCTGGCGCAGCGAGGAGTTCACTCACATTGCGCGGGTGCAGCTAGAGCGCGAGGATGCGGCAGCCGAAGACTTAGCCGGCACTGATTCAGCCTCCAAAGACGCTGCCAGCCGTGTGCTCATCTGCGACACCGACGCGCTGGCCACCGCCATCTGGCATGAGCGTTACATGGGCGATCGCTCGCCGGAAGTGGAGGCCATGGCCGAGGCTCGCCACTACGACCTGTACATTCTGACCGGCTGCGAAATTCCCTTTGTGCAGGACGGCATCCGCGACGGCGAAAATATCCGCCAGTGGATGACCGGACGATTCGAGGAAGAGCTCGAGCGCGGGCACCGCCGGTGGATCAAAGTCAGCGGCACGTCCGAAGAGCGTTTGCAGACGGCCATTGCCGCCGTGGATGCCCTTCTCGAGCCCGCCCCCTAGCCGGGGATTTCCTCAGCCGCGTTTCCTGCCTCCCCACGACTTTGCGTTACACTCGCCACATGACAGTTGCCCGCAATGGCGGACTTTTTGACGACGGCCCCGCAGTAGAGGACAAGCTGCGCACGCTGGTGGCGCACGTGGATGGTGGCTCGCGCGGTAACCCCGGGCCGGCCGGCTACGGCGCCTACCTGACGGAAACCGATGGCACGAAGGTTGCCGAGCTCTGCGACTTTTTGGGCGTGCAGACGAACAACTTCGCTGAATACTCCGGGCTGGTGGCGGCCTTGGAATACGCCATCAAGCACGGCTACTCGGCGGTGAAGATCGTGAGCGACAGCGAGCTGCTGGTGAAGCAGATGAAGGGGCAGTACAAGGTTCGCAGCGAGGCTCTGCTGGCCATCTACAACGAGGCGCGGGCGCTGGTGCGCAGGCTGGACCGCTTTGAGGTTCGGCACGTGCTGCGCCACCTGAACAAGGACGCCGACCGCTTGGCCAACCTGGCGATGGATCGCGGGATGGGCAAGGTGAGCACCGACCGCGCGGACGCCTACGCGAAACCTCCCGTGGCGCCGGCTGAGGTTCGCGGCTTCGTCCGCAACGGCGTAGTGGAGTTTACCGGCGAGAGCCTTCCCGATGGCTGCTACGTGCGGGTGCGGCGAGAGAAGAGCTAGGCTGTTCTGCAGAGATGCATTAAAAGCAAAGT
>Ga0182012_10005038_pt1 | contig 13744 bp, 9 predicted proteins | sample 612S2SmetaG_FD_120486 | JGI IMG/M metagenome (GOLD analysis project Ga0182012, IMG submission 120486) | Permafrost microbial communities from Stordalen Mire, Sweden - 612S2S metaG | ecosystem: Environmental > Terrestrial > Soil > Wetlands > Permafrost | place: Sweden: Stordalen | collected... | reverse complement strand
TTGCGGAATACCTTCCTTTGTTTGAACTGATGGCAAAAGAAAAGGCCTACCGGCGAGGGATACTCGGGTGGACCTGACCAAACGATAGCAAAGGGAGGGCGGAAAACTAACTGTATCGTTCAGCGACTATTTAGTTAGGAATCGGTAAATGATTGATAGCAGTGCGCTTAACAATATGATTAAATTTTATATAGTATTGTGACTGAAAAAGCCAAATTCGGAAAAATGGGGATTTGATTTACCGAGCGAACAATTCGTTGATGCTTTTGGCATCGAACAAACGGAGGGAAACAGCCTCGAGTTCAGCCAAGGAGAGTTTGGCAAGGCGCTTCTCAAGGCGGGCGGGCAATGCTCCGAAGCGTTTATTGATCTGGAGGCGGAGGAGGTTGAGCTCGCCCTCTTGGCGGCCTTTTTCTAAACCTTTTTCTAAGCCTTTTTCTAAGCCTCTTTGCAAGCCTTCTTTCCGTCCCTGGCGGAAGGTGGGTCCGAGAACGTCGTGGGTCATGATGTCGTCTAAAATAGGCATTCTTTTCACCTCTTCGCGGACTGCATGGCCGAGCTTGCGCAGGCCAGCTAGAACAAAAAGTTCCTGGAAAGCCATCTTCCGCGCCCTACCTTTGAGTGTAGCCAATTTCTCCAAGATGCGCCTGATAGTTTTGGCGCGATCCATGTGCTTGGCCAGGATGGCCAGGATATGGTCGCCTTTGTGCGGACTAGAAAGAAAGGCTTCTTCGCTGATGTCGCGAATATCAATGATCTGATAGCGGCACCGAAAGTGCTGCCCGATCAATTGCCGGGGCATGCTCAACTTTGCATTGCCTACATAAAGCACATACTGCTCTGGAAAGCGCCCGTGGGCGCGATAAACGCGGAGCGCATACTCCGCCATGCGAAGCGGCAAGAGCGGGTCGTTTGTGCTTTGCAGTTCAAAGCCGATTAAGCGCTTGCCAACTGCGGTTTCGCCGAGTAGATCGACACGCGTTTGCGATACTTCCGGCAGCTCCACATTCAGCCACTGGCCGACCGCCGCGCCGGTGATTCGCTCGAGGAGCGAGTTCCGGGAATCCTGCAGCAAGGATTTCAGGACCGTGTCGTATTGGTGCATCCGTTACCGCATAACGTTTCTCGCCAAAGTAATCGCTAGGAAAGCTTGTCAAGCGAATCAATGTTTTATACCACGGCGATGGACATGTCGAGAGATAGCTCCTAGGATTTTGTGGACAGTCACTTGCGTTATTTTTGCAAAGCAGGTTGGAGGAAAAGCTCAGGGAAGAAAGCGCAGGGATTTGAGGTAGGCGCCACCGCCGTCTATCATGCGCATCCACCATTCAAGCCCGGGCGCTTCGCGGAGAATCTCCGACCTGAGGTTTTGGTAATGGCTGCCATCGCCACGGGCTTGGTAAAGCTCGGCCTGAAGCGCATGCGCCTCGGGGGCATAGAGCCCGGTCAAGACGTCGAGAATCGCCGGATCTGCCTTATCGAGCGGCGCAGGTCCGCAAAGTAATTTGCGCACAATCAGGTTAAACCTGGCTGGATTTTCCGGACCGATGGGTTTCTCGAAAAGCGTTTGCGGGCAAGTTGTAGTCCACAAGCCCCAAGTGGCAAATTTGGGCCGGTCGGCGGCAGCCGACGCGAGCAAGGCGCTCTCGGCCGGGGTTGGGCGGCGCAAGCGCAGAGTGACGGGCGGCGCGGGGTACCTGGCATCCGTATCAACATAGCTGAAACGGGCACGATAATCGCCTGGGACGGCGTTCAGGAAATAAGGCGAAACATCGGCAAGCATACGGCGCGATTCGCCCGGCGCAAGTTTTCCGCCGCGCTTGCCAGACTGCTGGTCCAGGCGCGGCTTAGGAAGGTAGCGCACGGGCGCATTGTCCGGGCCGACTATTTCAGCGCCGACACAGGCATGCAGATCCAGAAAATCGGCGAACGGGAGGGCGTTAAAGAAAACACCAGAGCGGCCGCGAACGGTGATGGCCACATGCATGGGGAAGCCGATCACGTATTCCGGAAGATGGTCGACGGGCAAGATTTCCAGATCGCCAGGGGGAGAAGCTTCGGTCTCTAAGTGCATCGGATAACCCCAACTCAAGATTCCGGCCGTCAGGAACAACATCAAGAATGGGTGAGCGGCGGAGTTCACCAATTCAGCCCCAGATTCTTTTCCAGATGGACGCGGCGAACCTCCATCATATGCCTGCCGCACATTTCGTTGTCCTGCTTCCCCATAGTACTAGGAATGAGATGGTTGTGGTCATCGACGAGCCAAGTGTTGTCATAGTTCATACAGCAGGATTTCTTACGAGGAGTGCGCCAATCCCAGTGGCCGCACTTATGCGGCATGCCAAAGGCATGGCAAAACTCATGCACAACGGTGCTGATGACTTCGTCTTTGAAATCGGAATCCGCCATGGGTTTGGTGGGATCGTGGGGGTCGGTAAAGGTCTGGGTGAACAGGATTGTGCGACCAGCAAAGTAATCTGCGTCCGGGTGATGGGCATTCTTGAGGGTGGGACTTACACCTGTGGTCACACGAGCGCCGGGGCCAAAAACAACTGCCTTCGCGCCAGTCTCAGGAATGTTGAAGCCGCCGGGAACGAACGAGGACGAGCCAGGATGCAACTCGGCACGGGGGAAATAAAGAATCGCGGTAGCCATGGCATGGTCGGTTGAACCGTCCGAGTCATGGCCGGTAAAGTCGGGAGTGACATCGTTTCCCCATAGCTTTAGTTTGGTTTGGCCGCTAGAAAGCACGGGCGCGTCATGAGCGCCGCGCCTTACCCCGAAGCCGGCTTCAAAAGAATTTCCATCAGCATCATGTCCCCAAAGAACGATTACGCTTTGCGCCCCGCTAGCGTCCCCGGAAACCCGCAGGGTGTCGTCGGAAAAGTGGTAAGTAGAGTCGTCGACCACGAGCGGAGTAACGGTACCGGGCGGCGGCAAAGGATTGGGGAGCCCGGCGGCTCCCAGGAAGAACCAGCCGGGTTGGGTACCGTGGGTGAACACGCCGGGATTGCTGACCCAGGCCGTTGCCGCGGCATCGAAGACATTATCATCATCTACACTCGCCAACGGGTTTTTCACTAAGGGACCGGTAACGGTTTTTTCCGAATGAAAATCGAGTTGCACGCAAGCCGGGAGAAAAAACTTGGGAATCAGCGGCGTGGCGGCGCTAACGCTGCGCGCGCCGTCCATTCTTACCACTTCCACGTCGATCCGGCTCCACATTGTCATGACACCGGACGAGGCGTTAAAAACGGGGCTGCCGGCGGGAGTTCCCGTAAGTTCAGCCTTGACGCGCAGATTGGTTCCCAGCACGTTCATGCAGTGGATACGAACCGACGTGACGCCATTTCTGGGGTCAGTGAGGGTAATTGGAGTATGAGCGCGGCTGCGTGAAGACGCCGATGGGGCCGGACCGCCGGTCGCGGCCGCCCAGCGCGCGGTGGGGGATGAGGCCGCAGCGCCAAATAGTTTGTTTTCGTTGGCATTGCCTGCTTTGAAGGCAGCGGCGTTGTCAGCGGGATGGGCACCCAGCGGTTTTCCTGCTCCATCGTAGTCGTTTGGATCGACATAACGACCCCACTCGCGGTGAAAATCGCGCGCCTCATTGGTGGGGTCGTCCACATCTTCAACGATCCAGTCGATTTTTGCGCCAGCGGGAATGGTGAGGCCGCCGAATGCGGTGATTTTAAGCTGAATCTCGATAAATTGCGTGTCTTTGGCCCAAGTCCCGTCGGGCCGCCGGTTGGTAAAGATGCGCCCGAGGTTATCGTCGCTAAGATATCCCGGCACCCGTTTGGAACTGGCGTTCACGGCGCCGGTGAGAGGGAGTGGCACCCCAGGACGATACTCGCCGCTTGGTTTATAAAGCCCAAGGATGTCGACCATCTCGACGAGGTAGCCTTGAAATATTGTTACGACGCCCGATGGTTTGGTGACCAAGGTAGCGCGCGCCAAGAATACCTTATCCACGGGATTTACCAAGGTGGTGGTCACCCTGACTTCTATCTTGCCGAAGGTGCGGACGCCGCTGGTCCAAGGGTCCTCAATAATCCCAACTCCCAGACCCAGAAGGGGCGGCGTCATGGACATTGATAGGGGGATGGGCGGTGGATCGTCACCATGATCTTCTTCCACCTCCACGCCGACAAACACTTCGTAACCGGGATAAACGTCGGTCTCGAATACCCAGGGCGCCGCTTCGCCGCTGACATCAAAATCGCCGCCGGCGTCGGGTATCGGGCGACTGCGGCCAGTCGCAATTTGCGGCCCGCCGGACTGAAAGTAGGCGCGAGCGTAGCGGGTTTGGCCGGGGCTGAGGGTTTTTGGGGCTACTCCTTTGACGGTCAGCACTTCGACCTTCACCCTGGCGGTGGGAATACTCATGAAGAACACTCGTGGGACGCAAAGGCTCCCTGGCGGCAGTGGAAATCGGCGGCTCTCACACCAAATGATTCGCTTTCAGCTTGGCACGCGTTTTCGGCCCTACAATCCCGTCCACCACCAATCCACATTCTTGCTGGAACTGGCGCACGGCAGCATCGTAGGCCGCGTCTTTCTCGTCGTTCACTGCGCCGCATAGATAGCCGAGATTGTTCAGCCTGGCTTTGACCCCAGAGGCGGTATCAAGCGGATCGAGATGACCGAGGAGAACCTGCAAGCTCAGGATGGCCGCCGGGTCTGCAGACTCGGGCCACAGCAGGAGTGTGCCAAACTCGGCGCTGGCCGGAATCCGCTGGCGTAGCCAGCCTTGGCCGTCCGAATTACCGGTCATCTCCAAGGAACTGAGAAGCAGCTTATAAGGCACGTTCGACAGCGGCCGCTGAGCGGCATCTTGCAATTTGAGATTAAGGTAAGTTGAAGGAACACTGGCCACGAAGCTGTGCTTCCGGTCTGTGGCGCGACCGTCTTCCTGGCGCAGTTCAAGATCCGGAATGAATAGTTCGTCGCCCGGGTAAATTATGTTGGGATCGGGCCGTTTGGCCCGAAAATCCGCGTTGTTTGGATGATCGTAGATGGTGTGCCAATCATGAAAGCCGAATTGTTCGGTAATGCTCGAGAGGCAATCCCCTGCCTTCACAATATAGTTCGAAGCCATGAACAGAATTCTCGCCGGGGACGCGCGCCGAGAGCTTACGCTTTGCCAGCGTCACTATCCAACGATTTTCCCAGCCTCTATCTTAGCCAAAGTGCAGCATGCCGGAGCTAAAACATAAAGCACATACTGCTCGGGAAAGGCCACGCGCGCAATCAACACGCAGCGCATAACTCCGCCAGCGAAGAATGGCAGAAACCTGGAAAACCGATGTCGAAACTGCCGCTGTGGGGCGTGGCGCGACACATGGTTCTGGCAGAGAGCGAGGACGAGGCAAAGCGCTCGGCACAGCGCGCATATCGCCCTTGGCGGAAGCATATCGAACTTCTCTGGAAGCAGTATGGCGTGCCGCTTGGACTGGGATTTCTCCCGCTGGAATTCGACGAGTTGCAAAAGGTGGGAGGAGCTTTTGCTGGCACGGCTGAAGGGGCGCTAGCTTACATCGAGAGCCAGGTGGAAATCTCAGGGGTGAATTATTTTGTTTGCGACCTTTCGTTTGGGGATCTCACTCTCGCGGAAGCGAGTCGCACGGTCCATCTTCTGGCCCGTGAGGTATTGCCAGCCTTCCGAGATCGGGCTGCCGCCGTCTCAACCGATTGAATATTTTTTGACGGGTAATCTGCTGAAGTTCATCCCCACCGTCGGGTTCGAAAACCGGAATGGGTTCTCGCCACAAAGCCATTGCTAACAGCCTCCGCCGAAAGTCAGCGTGATTGACCAGCAATGGCGTGCCACGTCTTTTTGCATTCTCGCGGCTATCTAAGTGGACTCGCGTGGTGGGGAGGGCTTGCGATGGTGCGCTACGCGTGGTGGGAGATGCAGGAACCGGATCTTCCTACGCAGCGCTTAGGGAATAGGCCTACCTTGGCGCTCGCCCTGAAGCTGGCCGGGGGAAAGCGCCTTGATCTCTAAATTTGCTTGCTCCAGAAGAACTTCTTCTGGTAGAGTAGGCGCATGGGACGAAGAAAAGCATCGAGCGAGGGCGGCGAGATGCTGTAAGGGACGCTGGACATGTTAATTTTACGTACAGTCTTGCTAGCTCCGGCGCATGGGCATACGATCGCGCATGCGATTGAACAGACATCAGATGAAGTTCTACTGGTGGAGCACGGCTCGCTGTATCCGGCGCTGCACAGGCTGGAGGATCGAGGCTTAATCGCGTCGTTCTGGGGGACGTCAGAAAATAACCGGAGGGCGAAGTATTACCGCATAACCCCGGCCGGGAAGAAGCATTTGACGAACGAACGGAACCGCTGGGATGAATTGGTATCGGCGGTGGCGCGGGTGTTAGGTCCGGCAGTGGAGTAGACGGACCATGAGCTGGCGGCGATTCTGGCAGCGGAGGCGGTGCGACGAAGATTTGGCGCAGGAGATTGAATCTTACCTGGCGCACGAGGCGGACTTGCGGAGTGCCGAGGGGCTGGCCGCGGAAGAAGCGGTATGGGCGGCGCGGCGCAAGTTAGGGAATAAGACGGCGGTGAAGGAAAGGGTGTGGGAAATGAACTCACTCGGATTTATCGAAAGCGTTTGGCAGGATGTACGGTATGCGGCGCGGATGCTGCGTTTGAATCCCGGTTTCTTCGCGGTGGCGACGATTTCACTCGCGCTCGGAATTGGCGCGAACACGGCGATTTTCCAGTTACTCGATGCGGTGCGCTTGCGGATGCTGCCAGTGAGAGATCCGCAGCAACTGGTGGAATTGAAAATTGCCGAAAACGAGCATTGCTGCAATGGGTCTTTTTCGGGGCGGCGGCCCAATTTTACGTTTGCGCAATGGGAACGGATTCGCGATCAGCAGCAAGCGTTTTCAAGCCTCTTCGCCTGGGGTGACACGCAGTTCAATCTGACGCCGAGCGGCGAGGCGCATTTGGCAGAGGGGCTATGGGTGACGGGCGAATATTTCAAGACTCTCGGCGTAACTCCATTACTGGGAAGGCTGATTGAGAGCGGCGACGATACGCCGGCGTGTAGCGCACCTGGAGTGGTAATCAGCTATCCATTCTGGCAGGGACATTTTGGCGGGGCCGCGGGAGTGCTGGAGAAGAGCGTTTTGCTGAATGGACAGCGGTTCCCGGTAATGGGAGTGACGCCGGCGAGCTTTTACGGAGTGGAAGTGGGCCGCAGTTTTGACGTGATGCTGCCGGTTTGCGCCGAACGCCTTATTGAAGGTGATAACTCGGCAACCAAGCGGCGGGAGGCTTGGTGGCTGGCGGTGATGGGCAGGTTGCGGCCGGGATGGACAATTGAGCGGGCGATGGCGCACATCAAAACAATTTCGCCAGCTGTGTTTGAGGACACCGCACCGCCGATGTATCGAGCGGAACTGGCGCAATACTATCGAAATTACAAATTGACGGCGCTGCCGGCGGGTTCGGGCATTTCGCAGCTGCGGAAGGAGTATGATACTCCGCTGATCTTATTGTTGGGAATCGCCGGGCTGGTGCTGCTGATCGCTTGCGCGAATTTGGCGAACTTAACTTTGGCGCGTGCCAGCGTTCGCGAGCGGGAAATCGCGGTGCGATTAGCAATTGGCGCGGGGCGCGGCCGGTTGATCCGGCAGTTGCTCTCCGAAAGTCTGCTGCTGACCGCTGTGGGAACGGCGTTGGGGATAGCGCTCGCGGAATTGCTCTGCCGTTACATGGTGAAGTTTCTGAACGTTTCGCTCCAGCTGACGCCGGATTGGCGACTGCTCGGTTTCACGGCGGCGCTGGCGATATTGACCTGCCTCCTCTTTGGCTTGACTCCGGCGCTGCGTGCGACGCGGACAGCGCCGGCGGATGCCATGAAAACAGGAGGGCGCGGGCTCACGGCTAGCAGGGAAGGCTTCAGTCTGAGGCGTGTGTTGGTGGTGGGGCAAGTGGCATTGTCATTGGTGCTTTTGGCGGCGGCGTTGCTTTTTGTGGGGAGTTTGCGCAACCTCAGCGCGCTTGACGCCGGGTTGCGGCGAGAGGGACTGATGATTATGGGAGTGGATATTTCGCGGCTGAATTTCACGAGCGAGCAGCGCGCCGCGACATACCGGACGCTGCTCGAGAATGTGCGTGCCACTCCGGGCGTGGAATCGGCAGCCAACACGCACATCGTGCCGTTGAGCGGCGATGGCTGGAACGACAATTTCGAAATTCCGGGAAGACCTTTGCCGGGGCACGCACTGGCGTGGTTTAGTAGCGTGAGCGCCGGTTATTTTCACGCATTAGGTACGCAGCTGATGGCGGGCAGAGACTTCGCCGAGCACGAGACGACAGCTTCCGCGGAGGTGGCCATCGTGAACGAAGAATTTTGCCGCAAGTTCTTGAATGGGGCAAACCCGCTGGGTCTGCCCATACACCTGATAAGCGGGCCGGGCGAGCCGGACCATCAATTTCAGATCGTAGGACTGGTGAAGAATACCAAATATCTGTCTTTGCGCGAAGAGACGAAGCCGATCGTTTTCGTGGCGGAGAGCCAGCGGAAGGATACGCCGCAAGGAATCAACGTGCTGGTGCGATCGCATTTAGCGGCGGGGGCGCTCACGCTGGGGTTGAAGGGTGCGGTGAAGAAGACGAATCCGGAAATGTCGATTTCATTCTTGCCGTTCAGGAAGCAAGTTGAGGATTCGCTGTTAAAGGACCGGTTGATGGCGACGCTCTCTTCGTTTTTTGGATTTTTGGCGGCGGCGCTGGCGGTGGTTGGGTTATATGGAGTGATTTCTTATATGGTGGCGCGGCGGCGTGGGGAAATCGGAATCCGCATGGCGTTGGGGGCAACGCGCAGAGGGGTGACGTGGTTAATTCTGAAAGAAGCGGGCTGGCTGCTGGCGGCGGGGTTGGCGGTGGGGACCATTATGGCTATCAGTTCCGGGAGAGCGGCCGAAGGTCTGCTGTTCGGGCTTAAGCCCAACGACCCGTGGACGATTACATCGGCGGTGCTGTTGCTGGCAGGGGTGGCGCTTATAGCAAGTCTGATACCGGCGTTGCGAGCCGCGCGCACCGAGCCAATGACCGCTTTGCGCGAGGAGTAGCAGCCATGGCGTGAATTTCCGGTTACTAATCCGTTAAGGCATGATTTGTAAGTGGTGAGACCGAAGTAACGGGGGTACTGGCAGTGTTAGATAAAGTACTGCCAGGCTTATTTTTTCGAACAGGTTACAGCATATTGTAAGTTACCTAGCCAGAGTAAGTTGAGTTTAGAGTAATGGGAGTTTTGAGAGTGTTCGCGGTACGGACGTTCTAATAGTTTGCCGCGGCGTACTCGCCCTAATTCTAGTGACAGGGAGCGGTGGTTCTTGCTACCGTTCTGGAGGACTCACTATGATCAAAAAACTTCATTCACGGGCCGTTCCGCCCGCTCTCTTCGTTGCACTTTTAGCGTTGCCGGGAATCCTGGCCGCGCAAGGCGCCGCGCCGACGGTGGTTTCGGTGTCCCCTAGTTCGGGCGTGGCGCTGAGCCAAACGTTCACGGCGGTGTATGGCGATACGAACGGGGCGGCGAACTTGAACGCCGTCTATATTCTTTTCAATACTTCGGTGAGCGCAGCCAAGGCCTGCTATGTGGAATATAGCCCGATTTACAACTTGCTTTATCTAAAGAACGACGCGGGCACAGGGTCGGCGGGGAGCGTGACGCCTGGATCCGCGACTCAGGTGCAAAATAGCCAATGTACGTTGAGCGGCACGGGATCAAGTTTTAGCCCCTCGGGCACGACGGGGACGCTGCTGCTGAATTTGACGTTCAGCGCTAACTTTTACGGGAATATCTATCTCTACGGTTCTGACAGGAATGGCCTGACGAGCGGCTGGGTAAAAGAAGGCACCTGGGGACAGCCGAGTCCTCCGTCGGTGACCGGGGTTTCGCCGAGCTATGGTGCGGGATACACGCAGACGTTCACGGCAACTTATAGCGATCCGAATGGGGCGGCGGCGGTAGACGCGGTTTATCTACTATTCAATACGTCTGTGTCGGCGGCGAATGCCTGCTTTGTGGAGTATTATCCGAGCAGTAACTTGTTGTCCTTGAAAGCGAACAATGGTACGGCTTCCGCGGGGAGCGTGACACCTGGGTCAGAATCGCAAGCGGCTAACAGCCAATGCACTCTATCGGGATTTGGCGCCTCGTATAGTGCGTCCGGGAACACCGCCAGCCTGACGGTGGCGTTGACGTTCAGCAGTACGGCGCCGGCGAATATCTATCTTTGGGCCTCGGACGCCAACGGGACGAATTCCGGCTGGGTAAAAGAGGGAGTTTGGGGCGAGACTTCGGCGGCTCCGACAGCGGTTTCGGTTTCACCGAGTACCGGTTCGGCCTTAAGCCAGGCATTCACCGCAATTTTCACCGACGCCAATGGCGCGCCATTCATAAACGCAGCCTCTTTGTTGTTTAATACATCGCCATCGGCGGTGGCTGGCTGCCAGGTGACCTACAATCCAAGCACGAACGCCTTGGCCTTAAATACGGATGATGGGACAGGAACGGTCGGCAGTGTGACACCGGGCAGTGAAGCGCAGGTAACGAATAGCCAATGTGAGCTATCGGGATTTGGCTCTTCCTACAGCGTTTCGGGCACGACGGCGATGCTGACCGTGGTCTTGACCTTCCACGGGAGTTCACCCGAAGCGATCTATCTGTACGCATCCGATGAGAACGGTGCGAGCACGGGTTGGGTGCAGAAGGGCGAATGGGGTGCGGAATCGTCCGCCGCGCCGAGCGTGACGTCGGTAACGCCAAACGCGGGGAGCGGCGCGACACAGACGTTTACGGCCGTTTATATGGATTCGAATGGCGGCTTCAATGTGAATGCGGCTTATCTGCTGTTCAATAAGTCCTTGTCGGCGGTGAACGGCTGCTATGTGGAATACAACCCAACAACGAATCTGTTGTCGTTGAAAACAGATGCGGGAACGGCCCTGGCCGGCAGCGTGACGCCGGGGGCGGCGGGTACGATATCGAACAGCACTTGTACAGTGGCCGGAACTGGATCGTCCTATGCGGCTGCCGGCACAACGGCCACGCTGACGGTAGCGATCACGTTCAGCGGAACGACGACGGAGAATATTTATCTGTGGGCGTCGGATAGAAACAAGACGAATTCAGGTTGGGCGAAAGAAGGGACTTGGACGCCGTAAGAGGCGCAGCAAAGCGGAAGAGAGGCTGTTAAGAGAGGCGCGGTTGCTTGCAATCGCGCCTCTTGCTATTTAGCGAGAGATGATTGCGTTCTCCGCCGAGCTCTATTCTTGCCGCAAGGCGATCATTGGGTCTACTCTGGTGGCTCGCCAGGCAGGCAGAATCGTGGCGGCAAGCGCTACCGCCACAAGAACGAAGAGGACGGAAGCGAAAGTAAGCGGATCTGTTGGCGTTATGCCGAACAGCAGGCTGCTCATGAGGCGTGTCAAGGAGAAAGCACCTATCAGCCCGAACCCAATGCCGATGGCGGCTACCCCCATACCGTAGCGTACGACCAGCCCAAGGACGTGAGTTGGAGTGGCGCCCAAAGCAATTCGCATGCCTATCTCCTGCCGATTTTGCGATACGAGGTAAGAGAGCACGCCATACACGCCGATCATGGCTAACAGCAGCGCGAACGCCGCGAAGGCAAACAGCATAGTGGCGGCGAACCTGCGGCGGGCAAGCGAATGATAAAGAAGATCCTGCAGGGTTTGCACTTCGGTGACAACGGCGCTTGGCTCAATGGCACGCACGACGTCCGTAACCGGGCGCGCGATGCCCGCGGGATCAGACGAGGTGCGCATAACCAGATACATTGCCTGGTAGGGCTGCTGGCTGAGAGGAAAATATACGGCAATTTTTCCTTCGTCGTCGAGAGCATATTGCTTGACTACTTTAACTACGCCGGAAATTGTCATGGGCGTCTTGGGATTAAACCAAAGATGTTTTCCGAGTGGGCTTTCGTGCGGCCAAAAGCGTTTGGCAAATTTCTCGTCGATGATGGCGACGGGCTGAGTTCCGATTCTGTCGGCGCCGGAAAAGAAGCAGCCAGCCACCAAGGGGATTTGCATGGTGCGGAAGTAGTCCGGGCTGGCGGTTCGGAAATCGACCTGCAATTCCGATCCGGGCGCGGGGGTGTAACCTTCCACGTTAATGCCTCCCCAGCCGATGCTTCCTGTCAGAGGCAAAGCGGAAACGGCGCCCGCGGCCGTTACGCCGGGCAAGTCGGCTACACGAGCGAGGAGTTCTTGAAAGAACTCGGCGTTGTTTTTGTCTTCGTTATATTTGGGGCCGCTTAGCTCGACGTTCATTGAAATTACGCGTTCAGTGGTAAAGCCCGGCGGCACGCTTTCAAGGCGCGCAAAGCTACGCATCAGCAAGCCGGCACCAGCCAGCAACACCACGCAAAGGGCAAGTTCGCCGGCCACGAGCAAGCCGCGCAGGCGATGGCGGGCCAAGCGCAAGCCGCCATCGGTTTCGCCGCCGCGACCGCCGGCTTTCAAGGCAGAATTCACGTCGACGTTGCGAGAGCGCCACGCGGGCGCGACGCCAAACAAAATACCAGTGGCGATGGAAAGACCGACAGTGAACGCCAAGACCGTGCCATTGATGGCGATGTCTTCGAGCCGCGGAACGTTGCCGGGGTTCATGGCGCGCAGCACAAAGAGGCTGAGTTGAGCAATGATGAGACCGACAGCGCCACCGATCAACGAAAGGAGAATGCTTTCGGTTAATAACTGGCGGACGATTTGCGCGGCATCGGCTCCCACGGCCAAGCGGATGGCCATTTCCTTTTGACGCGAGGTGGCGCGGGTTAACAAGAGGTTAGCGACATTGGCGCAGGCAATGAGAAGAACGAGAGCGACCGAACTTAAAAGCACCAAGAGAGCACGGCGCACATCGCCCACCATCTGCTCCTGGAGCCCGATCACCGTCATACCGAACGTGCGGTCGCGTTTATCTTTTAGGCGGATGCGGTTGGCGATGGCGTTGATATCAGCCTGCGCCTGTTGCAGAGAAACGCCTGCCTTTAGGCGGGCGACCAGGTTATAGTTTTCGTCGCCGCGCCGTTGGGCAGCATCCGCACCTAACGGAAGTGGCAGAAGGATATCGACCTTATCCAACGGGCCTTCCGAGGGCATGACTTCGGAATCCAAACGAAAGTCGGGAGTGAGCACGCCGGCGACGGTGGTCTGGCGGCCGTTCAGCGTGATACTCTTGCCAACGACGCGCGGATCAGAGGCGAAACGCCGCCGCCAAAGGCGATTGCTCAACAACGCCACTTGCGACTTTCCCGGCTTGTCTTCTTCGCTGAGCAATAAGCGGCCGAGTTGGGGCTTTGCGCCGAGCATGCGAAGCAAATTGGACGAAGTACGCAACGCATCGATCCGTTCCGGCTTTTCGAAACCAGTAAGCGTGAGACTGGTGCTTTGGGCGATGGCTACTTCGTCGAAGGAGCGATTTTCGGTTTGGATATCGATATATTGGCCCGGCGATGGCCAGTCGCGAAAAATGCCGATGCCGGGCGAGTGCAACCAGATCGCTACCAGTCTTTCTGGCTGCGGATAAGGAAGGGGACGTAACAGCAGCGCATCAACAACGCTGAAAATGGCGGTGTTCGCGCCAATTCCTATACCTAGAGAAAGCACGATTACCAGGGTCATGCCCACATTCTTCCAGAGCCTGCGCCAGCCATAGCGAAGATCTTTGCGCATGTTACGCCAC
>Ga0182012_10005037_pt1 | contig 13747 bp, 14 predicted proteins | sample 612S2SmetaG_FD_120486 | JGI IMG/M metagenome (GOLD analysis project Ga0182012, IMG submission 120486) | Permafrost microbial communities from Stordalen Mire, Sweden - 612S2S metaG | ecosystem: Environmental > Terrestrial > Soil > Wetlands > Permafrost | place: Sweden: Stordalen | collected... | reverse complement strand
GTCCGGTCGCGCTACATGCAGCAGCACACGCGGGGCAATGTGCAGGCGATTGCCGTGTCGCGCGCGCACAGCCGGCCTTGCCAGTCGCTGGATGGCAATGTTCATGCCCCGTTAGAATGCGGGCATGTTGCATTGGATTCACAAATCTGGGATTCACAAATCCGGGCTCACAAACCAAAGCCGCAAGCGCGAGAAATCTCGCTCTGCATATGCGTTGATAAAAGTGAATAGAGGATGGCTGATTACTTTTGCAACTGTGCCAGGCGCGCCGCAACCTCTTCGGGCTTCCACTGGTTGCCCGTGTAGAACTCGGCCAGGCGTCCGTCGGATGTGATGATGGCCGTGCGCAGGTTGTGGATGATTTGGCCATTCTGCGCCGCGTAGCTCATGCCGAAGAAGCCGGCAAAGTCGTGCAAATCGCTTGAGCTGGGCGCCACAAAGCTCCAATGCTTCAGCTCGGGATCGGCCGTGCCGGCGTAGCGCTTCGCGTAGCCGGCCAGCACCTTTGGCGTGTCAAAGTCAGGATCGAGCGTGATGGAGAGCATCTGTAATCTCGCATAGGCCGCCGGGTTACTCGCCTTCATCAGGCTGGCCACGCTGGCGAAGTTGCTGCTCATGCGGATGCAGAAATCCGGCAAGGGGCAGCGGGTATAGATAAACGTCACCAGCACGGGCTGTCCGCGCAGATCGCTCAAGTGGCGCTGGCGTCCCTGCTGATCCACAAACTTGAGGTCGGGCACCCTGTCACCGACCTTTGGTGTCTGCGCCGGAGCGGTATTCGACTGCTCGGCTTGTTCGCCGCTCTGGTTGACTGAGATGTTCTCCAGCCAATCGCTTTCGCCCACCACCAGCGTCGCGTGCACGGTGTCTCCCGGGTGCACGACGTTAAAGACCCAGGCATCGCGCACGGGAAAAGGCATGGTCATCCCCTTCATGTAGCCGGGGATGTCCTTGTGGTCGAGTGTGATCGTCTTCTCGGCTGGAGTGACGGCCACCACGCGGCCCTCAATCGGGTAGCGCTCCTCGGCCACGGCCGGCTTCTTCGCCTTGCATCCGGCTATGGAGAGCGTGAGCAGCAGGCAAAGGAGAAGACGAGTGCGCATGAGGAGGGCCTCCAGAAAAAATTGAGCGAAACAACAGAAGAAGTGTGCCGCTCAACAGTGTAAACGCCCTGCGGACTTCCGCCTACGGCCGGGTGGGGTTGCTTGCAGCTTTGTGCGGAGCAGTGCGCGAAACACAGGCCGGCGCGTTTGGCAGCCCGGGACGCCGCAGCGACCAATGGATGGCGGCAAAGTCGTAGCCATACTGATCCGGCCACAGGTAGAGTCCGCGCCCGGGGTAGAGCGTCAGCTCGAGGTTGCCGCGCGCATCGCGGTAGAGCGCACCACCGGCGCAGGCCGCCGCGGAGTAGTGAGCCGTCAGCGGCTCGGAGCCGAGCTCTTTGTACAGCACGGTGCGCGGGATGGCTCTCGGCAGCATCTCCTCCACCTCAACCAGCGTGCCGGTCATGTCCAGGCGCAGGGTCAGGTTGCCCATGTGGTCGCCGCGGCCCTTGTAGAGAAGTTCTTCGCCGCCCGCGCTCTTCTTCGCCTCCGCGGGAGTACCCAGTACGCGCAGCACGTCCGCGCGGTGAGCGTGGCCCATGGTCAGCCCGCGAAAGTTCGCTGCGATCCAGAGTGCATTGGGGCTGGGCGGATGGATCTGCGCGGGTGCCAGCGCGGGTGACGCCGCAATCAGAAGAATGACGAAAAGGATGCTGAAGAAGACGCCGCGTCGCATGAGGTCTGTTATCCCGGGAAGCGTACGCCGCTGTGGCGCGCGTCCTGGTTGCGCCAGGCCCAGGCCATGCGAGGAGTGTTGTGCGCCAGGCCGATGCGTCCGCGGCGGTCGAGCAGGATGATGCCTCCGTGCCCGTTCAGGCGGCGGTGCAGGTATTCAATGCTGGCCGGGGCCACCAGTTCGGGAGCCATCTCCTGGGTGACGCGGTCGGCGGCCCACTTGGCGAACACCAGTTTCATCATGGGCTCGCCCCAGCCGGTGGTGCTGGCCGCGGCCGTCTCATTGTCGGCGTAGCAGCCACAGCCAATCAGGCTGCTGTCCCCCACGCGTCCGGGAGCCTTGTTCAAAGTTCCTCCGGTGCTGGTGGCGGAGGCAATGTTGCCCCGGCTGTCGAGCGCGACGGCGCCCACCGTGTCATGAGAATTGAGCTCAGGTGACTGGCCGTCATAGTCCACTTCGGCGACGCCGTTACTGAACTCGGCCGGAACGCTCAGGTAGCGCTGCTGGGCGGCGTTCTTCCAGCGTTCCACCTCGCGCGGCAGCACCAGTTCGCTGTTGTCAATCAGCGGGATGCCATGCTCGGTGGCGAAGCGCTCGGCGCCTTCCGCCACAAAATAAATGTGCGGACTCTTCTCCAGCACGACGCGGGCGGCGCGCACAGGATTCCGCAACCGCTCGACGCAGCCCACGCCGCCAGCCTTGAGCGTGGCTCCGTCCATGATGAGGGCGTCGAGCTGCACGCGGCCATCGCGGTTGAGGAAGGCTCCGCGGCCGGAGTCAAAGTTCTCATCGTCCTCCAGCGCGGCCACGGCTTCTTCCACCGCCTGCAGCGAGCTGGCTCCGGCGGCCAGCGCTCGCCAGCCGGCCTCGGCGGCCGCCTCCACGCCCTGCTGATGAGCCGCACAGGCGTCATCGGGCATGGCCCAGGCTCCGCCATGGACAAGGATGATTGGTTCGGACATCTTCACCTCAAAACGGGGATACATGGAACGGTACAGAATAGCATCGCGGTGCTCGCGTGTTGTTTATCCCGCGGCGCTGAGTTTGGCGGCGGCTTCCTGCGCGGTGCTCTGGGTGTAGGTAAAACGGATGCGGTGGATCACCGTGATGGTACTGAGCACGGAGAGCACCCACAGCACGGGAGCCATGTGGTTGAACAGCGCTCCGATGATGACCAGCACGATGCGTTCGGGGCGCTCCATGAAGCCCACCTTGCAGGTGGGGATCAGCGATTCGGCGCGGGCGCGGGTGTAGCTGACCATGACCGAGGTGGTCATCACAAAGGCGACCATCACCACGTAGAAGAAGCGGTTGGCCCTGGCGTAATACACCAGCAGTCCAAAGAAGATAGCCACGTCGGAGTAGCGGTCAATCACCGAGTCGAAGAAGGCTCCGAAGACGGTGACCTGGTTGGTGGCCCGGGCGACGCGGCCGTCCACCATGTCGAAGATGCCGGCGCCGATGATGACCAGTCCGGCGTAGAGGAAGCGGCGCGGCTGGTTGTTGTCCGCACTGGCAAAGCCGAAAAAGAGCGCGGCCACCACGTTGATCAACAGTCCGATGAACGTAAGCATGTTGGGCGAGATGCGGGTGAGAGCCAGACCGTCCACGATCTTGTACAGCAGCTTGCCGCAATACTTGCCCACCGCGCTGGTCCAGGTCATGGCTTAACCCTTGGCCTCTTCGGCCTCGTCGTGCATGGTGGTCAGCTTCAGCACTTCGAACTCACGCGTGCCGCCCGGGGTGACCACGGCGGTCACGTCGCCGACCTTTTTGCCCATCAGGGCTCGGCCAATGGGCGATGTTGTGCTGACCAGGCCCTTGGTCACGTCACTTTCCTCGCTGGTGACCAGCTTGTAGCTGATCTCCTCCTCCTTGACGGAGTCGAAGACGACGATGGTGGAACCCAGCGCGGCCTTGTCACGGGGAATGTTCGACAGGTTCATCAGCGACAGCTCGGCCATGCGCTTCTTCATCATGCCCAGGCGCGCGCGCACAAATTCCTGGCGCTGCTTGGCCATGTGGTACTCGGCGTTTTCGCTCAAATCGCCCATGGCGACGGCCTTCTTCAGCTCGGCCGGCAGCTCGTGGTTCAACTCGTGCTCCAGGACGCTAATCTCTTCCAGGAGCTTTTTCTTTACATGTTCAGGCATTGCTAAAAACCTTTGCGCGCGGGGTCGCCGCGCGCGGTGGGGTGTCCTAATGCTCTCCATTATAGCGCGAGGCAGGCACCAGCGCATCGGCCGGGTATCAGCTTCATTGACCCAGCCGGAGCGCGCCCCGTATAATCAGGCGTTCCGCCCCTCAACTGCGGCCTTCCGGGTTTTCGCATGAGTATGACCATCTTCAACGTCGGCGAAAAGGTGGTTTACCCAAACCACGGGGTCGGAGTCATTGAACAAATATCCAGCCGCACCATCGGCGCCCAGGTAGAGCGTTTTTACCTCCTCCGCATCCGCGCCAGCAGCCTCAAAGTCATGGTCCCGTTCCACAACGCCGAGGCCGTCGGCCTGCGCCGTGTGGTCAAAAACAGCGAGGCGCAGAAGATCCTCGACTACCTGAGCGACGGCCAGTGCGACAGCAGCACCGACTGGAAGAACCGCTTCAAGGAAAACTCCGACAAGATGCGCACCGGCAGCCTGCTGGATGTTGCCATCGTGCTGAAGGGCCTGCTCACCCTGGCCGCGCAGAAGCCGCTCAGCTTCCGCGAGAAGAAGATGCTGGAGCGCGCCCGCTACCTGTTGATCAGCGAGATGGCCATGGTCCGCGCCAACGCCGAGGAAGATGTCGAGGAGGAGTTGCGCAAGGCGCTCATCAAGAGCAAGCTGCGCTGGCCGGAGGTCGCCAGCGTCGAGGAGTAGAGGAGCGGGGAGTAGAAGAACTCAATTACCAGAGATGATCCAGGCGTGGCCCACCGGCTGCGCTGTTTTGTTTTTGCCGGCAGAAAAACGCGCCCTGGGCCTTTCTGCAAAAAGAAAGCCCCACCCCGGCGGAGCGAAGGCCGGCATGGGGCAATCAAACGGTTCCAGACAAGCGTGGAACCAGCGTACTTGGTGTCAAAACTACGTTTCGAACTGTCTAGAACAATTTCGAACTGTCTAGAACAAGAAGAGCAGTCCGCTTCCATAGCGGATGTTGTTCTGGTGCGTCAGGCCATCACCCAGATTGTGATGGGTGTAAACGTAGTCAAACTCCGCCGCGCGGAAGTAAACCTTCTTCGCGATCTTCAGGTCCAGCGCCGCGCCCGGAGCCATGGCAAAGGCATTATCCGACACCGACACACCGCCCTCGCTCACCGTCAGGTGGCTGCCGCCGATGATGTAGTGCACGTTGAACAATCCAATCTTGCCCACCGGAACCACATAGGCCGGACCCGCGGCGTAGAAGAAGTCCTTCAGGTCGGCGCCATGGTAGTTGCTGTTGAAGGAGCCGGTGAAGTCGGCGGCGATGGCGAAGTGATGCGGCAGCAAGAAGATCGGCTGCGCCTCAAATCCGTTCATGTTCACCGCGTCTGCGCCACCACCGGGGCTCAGATGCAGATACGAGTAGCCGACTTCAATGCCGCCCTTCTGGGCAAACATGGCGACGGAAAAGAGAGTCAGAACGAGGACAACCCAAACAATTTTGCGCATAACTCAAAACCTCCAGAGAATTAAAAGTGGAGCATTCCGCCCCCCTGCCATAGAGCGGGAGCAAAGAGGCAGACAGAAATTTGACGTTAAAATCATGGATATCTTACCCCCGCTTGCTTTTCTTGTCGCAGGATTTTCGCGCAATTCCTGGGGTGGTCCACCCGGAAGTAACCCCATGCCATCCCCGCGGCCGGAAACCAGCCCGGCGGCGGTTGCAATCGGGCGTAAAGCAAAGAAAAGGCGCGGCCCGAGGGACGCACCTTATGCGGATTCAACAGGTTGATTTGGACTGGTCCCGGGTTTACTCGCCCAGCCAGTTGCCGTAGGCCTTCAGGCCTTCCACGTGGTCGAAGATGATCTTCAGGGCGGCCGTCAGCGGCACGGCCAGGATCAGCCCCATGGCGCCCCACAGCCATCCCCAGAAGAGCAGCGACAGAGTCACGGCCAGCGGATTCAACTGCAGGCGGCTGCCGATGATCTTCGGGTAAAGGACGTTGAGTGCGATCAGGTGGCTGACGCCAACCACCATGGCGATGGCCATGAAGGTGCCCAGGGTCAGTGTGCTCATGCTGACCACCACTGGCGGCAGAATGGCCAGCACGATGCCTAAATACGGCAACAGGCTGACCACGCCGCTGATCATTCCAATCACGTAGAAGTAGGGCACGCCGAGGATCCAGAAGGCGATGGTGCTGGTGACGCCCAGGATGATGCCGATGATGACGTTGCCCACGATAAAGCCGCGGATCATCTGCGCGATCAGGCCCAGGGTCACGTAGGCCGTCTGCCGGTTATCCATGTCGAACAGCATCACGGTACTGGCCCGAACGTGGTCCTTCCAACTGAGCATGAAGAAGACGAGGAAGGGCACGAAGGCGGCCATCATGATGGCCTCGGTGGCGCCCACGGCGCCGTTGGTAAGCCGCTCGGTCCAGCTCGATGTCTCGCGGACAGTGACTGTGTTCTTGTCGGTCTTGTCATCGGGCAGCACGTTGCGCGTCGTCTGGCGCACGCGTTCCGCGCTTTGCCGCACGTGGTTGACCACCGAGCGCATGCGGACCGTGTACTTGGGCAGTTCGGTGAGGAACTCACTGGCCTGGTTGTAGCTGACGTAGAAGATGCCGTAGAGCGCGCTGCACATTACCAGCACGGCCACCAGCGAGCCCACCGAGCGCGGCAGGCGAATCCTCTGGCACAACTCCACAATGGGTTCCAGCATAAAGGCCAGCAGCACGCTGGTCAGCACCAGCACCAGCACGGCCTTGGCAATGTACATCAGGGTCAGGATGCCGCCCACGCTGATGACGGCCAGCGAGGTGCTCTGAATGCGGGCGTGGCGGCGGCGCTCGGCGTTGCTCATGGCGCTGTGCACGGTGCCGGCCTCGGGCGTGGCTGGGGTCGTCTGTCCGGGGATGGCGCCAGCCGTGGCCGTCGCGGGCGTGGCTTCCGGCTCGGCGGGGGCGGATTGCAACGGCTCCATGGTTTCTCTCTCCCGGCGCTCACAGCCTGCGGCACAAACGGCGCAGGCGCTCTTCAGGCACTATACTTTGGATTGTGACGCACCATGAACAGGATAACCCGCCCGGGCGCATCATGGCCCTCGATGTCGGCAGCCGCACCATCGGATTGGCCGTCACGGACCCGCTTGGTTATACGGCGCAGGGGCTGGAAACGATCCGCCGGCGCAACAAACGAACCGATCTGGCCGCGCTCGATGAGGTCATCCGCCGCCTGGGCGTCTCCCAGTTGGTCGTCGGCCTGCCCCTGCGCATGAGCGGCGCCGAGGGGATTCAATCGGGCCGCATGCGCGAGTTTGTTGACATGCTGCGGCAGCACTTCGACCTGCCCATCCACCTGTGGGATGAGCGGCTTACCTCGGTGGAGGCCAACCGCGTGCTGCGTGAGACCGAAATGTCCATCAAGAAGCGCGCCGCCGTGGTGGATCAGCTGGCGGCCGTCCTCATCCTGCAAAACTGGATGGAAGCTCGCCAGCATCCGCCGTCGGACACACCGGAGCCGTAACGCATCCTTCGGGTCGAGGACAATCGGCCAAAGAATCACAAGATGGAGACAGCCGCGCGGAAGTGCAGACCGGAATCGCCGGACCATGCCCCCATGGTTGGCCGGAGTGGTTCGCCAGCCTCGGCCCACCCCGCGCCCGGGTGGTATCCTTGCGCTATCCAAACGCCCCCAATGAGCGAACTTCCGCAATGAGCAGTGTCGAAGATACGCAGGTCCAGCCGATCCCTCCAGCCGAGCGCACGCACGTGGTGACGCGTGTGATCTTTGGGCTGGCCGTGGTGGCGGCGGCCATGTTTGGAGCTCTCGCCGGACTGCTCTTTGTCTATTCCACCGACCTGCCGCAGGTCACCGATCTCGAGCGCTACCGCCCCAGCTCCATCACCGAGCTTTACGACGACAAGGGAGCGGTCATCGGGAGCTTCGCCCTGCAGCGCCGGGTCATCGCCCGCTATGAGGATTATCCGAAGGTTCTGCGCGACGCCGTCATCTCCATTGAGGACAAGGACTTTGAGCGCCACTGGGGCATTGACCTGTGGCGCGTCATGGGCGCTGCCTATCGCGATCTGAGCAGCGGATCGCGCGCCCAGGGGGCCAGCACCCTGACCATGCAGCTCTCCCGCAACCTGTTTCTCAACCCGGACCGCAAGTTCGGGCGCAAGGTGCAGGAGGTGATGATGGCCATCCAGATTGAGCGCCGCTTCACCAAGGAGCAGATTTTCACCCTCTACGCCAACCAGATCTTCCTTGGCCACGGCGTCTACGGCTTTGAGGCCGGCTCGGAGTATTACTTCAGCAAGAAGGCCAAGGACCTGACCATCGAAGAGGCGGCGCTATTAGCCGGGCTGCCCAAGGGGCCCAGCGCGTATTCGCCCATCAACAATCCGGACAAGGCTCTGCGCCGCCGCAACCTGGTCATCAACAACATGATGGAGGATGGACGCATTACGGCCGCCGAGGCCATGGAGGCCAAGAGCAAGCCGCTGAACCTGCGTCTGCTGAGCGATCCCAACAACGTGGCGCCCTACTTTGTAGAGGAGACCCGCCGCTACCTGGAGAAGAAGTTCGGCACCGACCAGGTGCACGAGGGCGGACTGAAGGTGTACACCACGCTGGATGGCGCGTTGCAGAGGGCGGCCAACCGCGCCGTGCTGGATGGCCTGGCGACCTACGAGCGCCGCCACGGATGGAAGGCTCACCTGCCTAACGTCTTTGCCGCCGGCGACGACTTTGCCACCTACGAGCACGCTGACTGGGCGCACACTCCGGAGGCGGGCAGCTACTTCCACGCCCTGGTCAGCATGGTCAGCCCCACCCAGGCGGAGCTCAAGATTGGCAAGTACACGGCCACCCTGCGCCCTGCGGAGATGGCATGGACCACGCATCGCAACCCCTCGGAGATATTGGCCGTCGGTGACGTGGCCTACGTGCGCGTGCTGCTGGTCGAGCCCAATCAGCATCTGCAAGTTGCGCTGGAGCAGGACAGCGGCGCGCAAGCCGCACTCGTCGCCATTGACAACAACACCGGGGAGATTCGCGCCATGGTCGGCGGCCGCGACTTCGACGAATCGAAGTTCAACCGCGCTACCCAGGCCCTGCGCCAGACCGGATCGTCCTTCAAGCCCTATGTCTATTCGGCCGCCGTGGAGCAGGGCGCCATGCCGGACGACACCATTCTGGACGCGCCCATCAGCTTCCCCGGAGCCGGCGGCACATGGTCGCCGCACAACTACGACGGCAAGTACGAAGGCGTCATCAGCCTGCGCCACGCTCTCGCCGACTCGCGCAACATTCCGGCCATCCGGCTGGCGCAGCGCGTCGGCATCAAGACGGTGATTGAGTACGTGCACAAGTTCGGCATCACCAATGAGATTCAGCCCTACCTGCCGGTGGCCTTGGGCTCGGCCGAGGTGACGCTGCTGGAACACACGGCCGCCTATACGACTTTCCCCAACGACGGCGTGCGCCTCAGTCCGCACATGCTGCGCAAGGTGACCGATTACGACGGCCATGTGCTGGAGCAGGATGTGGGCGACGTGCGCGACGTCATCAGCGCACACTCGGCGCGCATCATGGTGGAGCTGTTGCGCGGCGTGGTGCTGCACGGCACAGGCTATGCGGCTACAAAGCTCAACCATCCCGTGGCCGGAAAAACGGGAACCACCAACGACTTCACCGATGCCTGGTTCATGGGTTTTTCGCCCAGCATCACCTGCGGCGTCTGGGTGGGCTTTGACGAAAAGAAGACTCTCGGCGCCAAGGAGACCGGCGCGCAGGCCGCACTGCCCATCTGGATGGATTTCATGCGTGTGGCTCTGGCCGACCGCAAGGACGAGCAGTTCCCAGCCTTGCCCGACGATGTTGCCGCGGCCGCCAAGCACAAGGCGGAAAAGCCCGCCGCGCGCGGCGACGGCGAGTCGCACTAGACGGCGCGGCTCCGGGCGATCGCTCGATACATCCCTGGGAAGTTATCTCCATCTGTTACGAATGTGCGGAAAACGCTGACTCCCGCAGTGCCATTTGTCCCCGGAGGCCTGCGATTCGATATACTGAACGGAGCGTCTTCCTAATGTTGAGAATCCGTGGAGAGTGACTTCCTGCGCATGAAGCGTGCCAGCCTGAGCTTCGGACTTCTGCTGCTGTGCCTGCTGGGCACCAGTGGCTGCCTGCTGCGCTCGCACCGGGTGGAGCACCACCGCGCCACCGAGCCGCTGCTGAGTTCCACGCAGGGGGATTTGCTGGCCAAAATCAATCAGCTCTCCGCGGCCGTTACCACCATGAACGCGACGGTGGATATTGACACCACGGTAGGCGGCGAAAAGAAGGGGAAAGTCACCGAGTACCAGCAGATTCGTGGCTACATCCTGCTGGAAAAGCCCTCCATGCTGCGCATGATCGGCCTGCTGCCCATTGTGCGCAATCGCGCCTTTGACATGGTCAGCGACGGCGACCGCTTCAAGCTCTCCATCCCGCCCAAGAACCGCTTCATCACCGGCGCCAACCAGGTCACACACGTCAGCGACAACTCGCTGGAAAACCTCCGCCCGCAGGTCATCTACGAGGCGCTGGTGCTGCCGCCCGTGGACCCCGTTACGGAGATTGCCTTCCTCGAAGAGGGCACGCAGGCCGTGGTGGATGCCAAGACGCACGCCTCCGCCACCCAGCCCAACTACCACATCGCCGTGGTGCGCCGCGCGCAGGATGGCGCCTGGCATCTGCACCGCAAGATCTATTTCAGCCGCGCTGATCTCGACATCTACCGCCAGACCATCTACGACGAGACGGGGGCCATTGCCACCGATGTGCATTACGGAGAGGTGCAGGACTTCAACGGCACGCGCTACCCCTCCATCATCGAGATTGAGCGCCCCAAGGACGAGTACCGCATCGCCATCCACATGGTGAAGCTCACGCTCAACGATCCGCTCAAGCCCGAACAGTTCCAACTTGTGCCGCCCGAAGGTGCTGCGGTCACCGAGCTCAAGTAGTGCATCTGGGGTAACCCCTTTGCATGCAACGCGGGCTGCGGCAGCCTCTTCGATTCCGGTACACTGGTCTCAGTGATGTCCACTCTTTCTCCAACACCCGGCACACTTCCCGCAACTCCGGCCAATGCCTCTGAGTCGCGGCGCTACCACCGCTGGGTACGGCGGCTGGGCGTGGCCGACGTGGTGCTGGGAGTGCTGTTGCTGGCCCTGGTGCTGACCGCCGGATGGTCCCGCAATTACCGCGACTTTGCCTTCCACCTTGCCGGAGACCGTCCCGCCCTGGCGCTCTTCTACTACACCACCATTCTTCTGCTGCTGACCCGCGTGGTCAGCCTCGGCGTTGACTACGCTCTCTTCCTGGTCGAGCACCGCTATCACCTTAGCCGTCAAAGGCTTCGCGGCTGGATGTGGGACCAGGCGAAGGGTTTTCTGCTGGTGTTTGTGGTCAGCCAGGCGCTGGTGCAGGTGGTGTATCTGCTCATCCGCTGGATGCCGCACTGGTGGTGGGTGGCGGGATGGCTGCTCTTCATGCTGCTGACCGTCGTGGTGGCGCATGTTGCCCCCGTCGTGTTTTTCCCCATCTTCTTCCGCTTCCGCGCTCTGGATGACGTGGACCTGACCGAGCGGCTGACCCGCATGGGGGAAAAGGCCGGCGCAAAGATTCGCGGTGTTTACGAATGGACGCTCAGCGACCGCACCCGCAAGGCCAACGCCGCTCTCATCGGACTGGGCAAGACGCGCCGCATCGTCCTAAGTGACACGCTTTTAGCCACCTGCACGCCGGATGAGATCGAAGCCATTCTGGCGCACGAGGTCGGCCATCACTCCAGTCACCATCTGCTAAAGGCCATCTGTTTCCAGGGTGCGGTGGCATTCTTCGGCTTCTGGTCGGTCAAGCTGGCCATTCGCTGGGCGGAATTCGACTGGCAGCATCCACTGGCGCAGATTGACTTTGCCAACCTTCCGCTGATGATCCTGGTGGCAACTGCGGTCAGCGTGGCCATGGTGCCGGTGATGAACGCCTACTCGCGCTTCAACGAGCGCCGCGCCGACGTGTATGCCTGGAAGACCCAGGGCACGGTAGAACCCTTCTGCTCGGCTCTGGAGAAGCTGGCGGCGCAGAACCTGAGCGAGCAGGAGCCATCGCGCCTGGTGGTATGGCTCTTCCACTCGCATCCGCCCATTGGCAGCCGCCTGCGGGCCGCCCGCGCCTGGCAGGCCGCCCGCCAGCAGAACCCGCGGTAGAATCCTTTATCCCGTGAGCAACGCGACCCAACCCGAGGCCACGCCCCACTCCGAAGCCGAGGCCGCGCCTGCGCCTGCGCCAAAACTAACGCAGCGCTTTAGCTTCAAGCAGCGGCTCACGCTCTGGCTCATCGCCACCGTCGGACACCTGTTGATCTCCGTCATCGGCCGCACCCTGCGCTATGAAGAAAGCTGCGAACCGGGCGGAAAACCCGCGGGCGAGCTTCCTCCGGCCTTCTGCATTGGAGCCTTCTGGCACCGCGCGGTGATTCCAGCGACGTGGTACTTCCACGGACAGGGCATCGCCGTCATGACCAGCCTCAGCTACGACGGCGAATACATTGCGCGCATCATCGAGAGCTTTGGCTTTCTCGCCGTGCGCGGCTCCAGCTCACGCGGAGGCTCGGCGGCCCTGCTCGGCATGCAGCGCACCCTCGACGAAGGCCACATCGCGGCCTTCACCATTGATGGTCCGCGCGGCCCCATCTACGTGGCCAAGCCCGGACCCGTAGCGCTGGCCCGCCGCACCGGCGCGCCCATCCTCTGTTTTTACCTGGCCTGCCAGAATCCGTGGATTTTGCGCTCGTGGGATCGCATGATGATTCCGCGGCCGTTTTCCAAGGTGCATGTGCGCTGGGCCAAGCCCATCACGGTGCCGCCCGATGCCACCGACGAGCAGTCGAAGGAGTTTTTCGCCCAGATGCAGCAGGCGCTTGAGCGTACCCGCCACGACGCGGTGGCGGCCCTGGGCGAAGGCGCCAGCTAGTTGTTTTTGCGATGACATGGCGCAGGGCGGTATTTGTTCACCCGTAAACCGCGAATTGTTACTCGACGCCAAGCACGACGCAGCTTTGGTAGAAAAGAACTTTCGTAAACGAACAAAAGAACTTTCAGGAGACCCGATGACCCTGCGTATTTTCTTTCTGCTGGTTCTTGCCGCCGCGCTGGAGGTGGGTGGCGATGCCCTCATCCGCGCCGGATTGGGCCGCCGCGCCGGATGGCTTCTGCTGGCCGGGGGCGCCACGCTGGTGGTCTACGGATTGATGGTGAACCTGACGAGCCTGGACTTCAGCCGGCTGATGGGCATCTACATCGTCATCTTCTTCCTGGTGGCGCAGGCCACGGCCATCCTCTTTTTTCATGAGACGCCGGGCCGTCCCGTGTTGGCCGGCGGCGCGCTGGTGGTGCTGGGCGGCGTGGTGATGAGCGTGATGCGATAAGGCGGCAGTCAGGAAATGGCGACACAATCTTGCGCTATCAATTCAGTAAGTTTGTATTTCTCGCCAATGTTTTACCAAATCGAAGTGTAAGCCCCTACATACATTAATAATTGGCCCGCGTTGTCCGTCATAGCCATAGGGATTGGCCAGATAGGCCCCGGGCTGCACTGAATCGCATAATCTCGCTAGGTCTTCTGGGGAGGGACCAATGAAAATGATGACTTCTTGATTGAGGTTTGTTGGCCCAAAGTCGTGGTAGGAGAGTTGTGTGCAAGCCGCTTTTGGAAGCCCATATTTCTTTCCGAGCAAATCCACGGAACCAGCCTCTCCATACGAACCGCCAAGGATTCCAACCTTTTTCTTT
>Ga0182012_10005036_pt1 | contig 13748 bp, 12 predicted proteins | sample 612S2SmetaG_FD_120486 | JGI IMG/M metagenome (GOLD analysis project Ga0182012, IMG submission 120486) | Permafrost microbial communities from Stordalen Mire, Sweden - 612S2S metaG | ecosystem: Environmental > Terrestrial > Soil > Wetlands > Permafrost | place: Sweden: Stordalen | collected... | reverse complement strand
TTTGAGGTTGGATTGGTTCTGTCCCACCCATGAATCAAAAAGCGATTCATGGGTGGGGCAACTGGCTTGGTTCAATCCCTGGTCCCCACATGCGAGGGACCAGGGGCACCCGCTTTGGTGTTTGAGGTTGAATTTGTTCTGTCCCACCCATGAATCAAAAAGCGATTCATGGATGGGGCAACTGGCTTGGTTCAATCCCTGGTCTCCAAATGCGAGGGACCAGGGGCACCCGCTTTGGTGTTTGAGGTTGGATTGGTTCTGTCCCACCCATGAATCAAAAAGCGATTCATTTATGGGGCAACTGGCTTGGTTCAATCCCTGGTCCCCACATGCGAGGGACCAGGGGCACCCGCTTTGGTGTTTGAGGATGGACTCTACCTTTCCCACTCATGCGACAGAGATCCGCCGCGGCGGATCGCATGAATGGGGCACAGCGGTTCTTACATTGGTTGCATTTCTGGGCCTTGTTTGTGTCGGAGTCACTTTACGCTGAGGTCCCCGTCCAAGTCCACCACGAGGGAGTCGCCGTCGATGAGGATGGAGTGGATTTTGAGGCGGTCGAGGGAGACTTTGTAGCCGGAGGTGGCGGTGGAGTCGGCGAGGGCCTTGCGGAGGATGTCAGCGGCATTGACCTTCATGCTGGAGGGCACCTGACGGCTGAGAAAGGGGTTGAGGAGGAAGTTCAACTCGGAGCGGTCAGAAACTTTGTCGAGGTGGGCGTCTCGGAAGCCGATTGTTTCTGCTTCAGCGTCGGGGGCCATGGAGACCTGGGCGGTGACGGAGAGAGGCGGGAGTCCGATGCAGGTTCCTCCAACGGCCTTTCCCATGCGGGCGTGGGTTTTGACGCGGACGACGATTCGATCCTGTGCGAAGCTGAGCTGGGGGTCTTCGACCCAGGTGGAGCAGGCGGATTGCGGGGTTCCCTTGAGGTAATAGCGGCCGTCAGCCCCGGCGAAGAGCTGCTGCTTCAAGGTGCGCTGCAAAGCGTCGCGGGTGACCCGCATCTCGACGGCGCCGGCGGTGGCTGGGAGGGCAATGACGAGCGATCCGGAAAGCACCAGGAATGCGGCAATCTCGCGTTTGAGAGAAGTCATAGGAGTATCCTGTCACCGGTTGGCGGCCGGTTTCCAGCGGGAGGGGAGGAAATGTGGGCAGGAACCGGCGGACGAAAGTTTGGCAAAGGGGAGTAATTCTTGTGAAAAGAGTGGGTTGCGTAGTTGACCTAGTTTCTGGTGGGTCGCGAATTAATTGAGATGGAAAGGCATTTTCCTATTGATTTTTGAAGAAAAAATCCCTAATATAGGACATGTAGTTAACTCCTGTGGACCCGCTGGAACCCCCATCCCCCCGTCCAAGGATGTGTGGACAACTCAGACCTCACTTAAGGACAAATCATCAATGGCAAAGCGTCGTGGAAATCCTAATTGGGGCAAACCAGAGCCCATCGGCCCGGTTGTGCCCACTGTGACCTCCTTCGAACAGATTGTGAAGGAGTTCAAGCTGCCCGCGGACCAGTACATCCGGTCCACCCGTTTGCGGGAGTGGGCGCGGCGGAACAAGAATTCCAAGTATATCCCTGAGGCGCTTCTCGAGGCCTGGGGATTCGAGATCGAATCGACGTTGTAGGCCGTTTTTCTTGGTTCTCTCCCAAAAGCGCTGCCCTCGGGCAGCGCTTTTGCTGTTTGTGCTCGTTGTGGTGCGGATTTATGGTTGGAGAGGAGTCGGCGACCAGCCGGTGGGGACCGCCCAGGCTCCAAATCCGAGGTGACGGTAACTATCTCAGTCAAGCCAGGCTGGAACCGCAAGCCCCGGTTTGGCGTACCAGCTCGCATGCCTCCAAGGAGAATCCATGCAATTGTTCTATGACTATTTTTTTCCTGCAATCTGGGCTGCATTTCTCCTGTACTGGCAGGTGAAGGCGCGGAATACCAAGGAGACCCAGCGGCTGGAGCCAATCTCCTCCCGCATCTTGCGCTCCGTGGCTTTCCTCTGTGCGATCGCGCTTCTGATGGCGCCGCACATCCCGGCGCCCTGGCTTTACTGGCAGTTCCTGCCCCAAGGTTATTGGGCGTTCTATTCGGGAGCTGTTCTCACGTCCGCGGGCCTGCTTTTCGCCGTCTGGGCACGTGCGTACCTCGGCACCAACTGGAGCCGTTCCGTCACCATCAAGCAGGATCACGAACTTATCGTCGTTGGTCCCTATGCGCTTGTGCGTCACCCGATCTACACAGGAATAATCGCCGGTTTCCTCGGCTCTGCCATTGCACTCGGTCAGATTCGCGGGCTCATCGCACTTGCGCTGGTTTCGCTGGCTTTGTGGGCAAAGCTGCGCATGGAGGAGAAGTGGATTCGCGAGCAGTTCGGCGCTTCTTATGTGGCTTACTCGCAGCGTGTGGCCGCACTGGTGCCGTTCATACTTTGATGGAGTCTGGCGGGGTTCTGAAGTTCGTTCGATCATTCGATGAATCGAAGTGGTTCGAAAGACGGCCCGCAGGGGCTAAGTGTCTGCGTGAGAACTCATCGTTTGTGGGCGGGAGAACGGCTCACCGCTGGATTGCTCGTATTCGGTCGCCCCTAGGGGGCTTGAGATTTGTTTTCTGGCTTCTCCCAGGATTGCGTCGTCGCCCGGCGCGGCGGGCTCGGACTTCATCCTCCACCCCAAGGACTAAGTCCTGTCCTTGGGGAGCCCGGCCTGGGCTATTATCCTTCGCTCCCTACGGGAGGTTTTGCCGCTGCGCGGTCTGATCTCGGGGAGTTCCGAAACGTCGGACGCGGGATATTAGCGAGATCGGAGACTACCTGTAACGGGATTGGAAGCTACTTGGTTGCGGGAGTCGGGCCGGAGGACAGGACCGGGCCCGCGAGGTTGCGCAGGATGCGGAGGCCGTCACTGGAGGGGAGCGGCAGGAGGTTGATGACGGCGAGCATCATGTTGCACATGGCGAGTTGGAGACCGAGGCGCGGGAGAAAGATGAATGGGACGACGATGAGGAGATTCATGAGGGGACCGGAGGCCGCGATCAGGATTTCATCGCGGCGGCGGGTGGCGTAGGCCCTTCTGACGTAAGTGCCGCGCAATTCCAGTCCAAACTCGCGCACCGGAACTTTGAGAGCCGCAGCCGCAAGGATGTGACCTGCCTCGTGGAGCAGAAGGCTCAAAAGAAACAGAGCGGCTTCAGGAATGCCGAGCTGCCATCCGCCCATGCGGACGCCGAGGACGACGCAGACAAGGACGAGGAGCCAGCCAGTGCGATGCATGCAGAACGGGACTCTCAGTCGCGACATGGGGGCCACCCCTTTCCACTTGCACTGAGGAAAAGATGACACGAACCGCAGATTATTTGAGCGGTGTAAGTACCAAAGACTTTTATTGGTTTAACTTTTTGATCGGCGGTAACTTGGATTGGTATTTTCCAAGTAACTTACGGAAAAACTTGAGCGGGGACAGATGATGGCAGACCGGGCAGAGGGTTCATGCAACTGCCGGCGAGGCGCTTTTGGCGTTTGTTGCTGCGATAGGCGAGAATAAGGGTGTCGCCATGGCAAATGCGCAGCGCAGTTTCGAGGCACCCTTTACCGACGTTCCCGGGGCGGTGGCGGAGATACGCGCGGGGCGGATGGTGGTGGTGGTGGATGACGAGGATCGCGAGAATGAGGGCGATCTGACGCTGGCCGCCGAGCACGTGACGCCGGATGCGATCAACTTTATGGCGAAGTTTGGGCGGGGACTGATCTGCCTGACGCTTACCGAGGAGCGGGCGGATCATCTGCGGCTGTTTCCGATGACGCAGCAGAACTCGTCGCGGTTCGGGACGGCGTTTACGGAGACGATTGAGGCGCGCGAGGGCGTGACGACGGGGATTTCGGCTGCGGACAGGTCGCATACGATCAGGACGGCGATCGATCCGCGCACCACTCCGAGCGATCTGGCGCGACCGGGGCATGTGTTTCCGCTGCGGGCGCGGCGGGGCGGCGTGCTGGTGAGGGCGGGGCAGACGGAGGCTTCAGTCGATCTGGCGCGGCTGGCGGGGCTCGATCCGTCTGGCGTGATCTGCGAGATCATGCGCGACGACGGGGAGATGGCGCGGATTCCTGACCTGATTCCTTTCTGCAAAGAACATGGTCTGCTGATGCTGACGGTGGCGGAGCTGATCCGGTACCGGCTGCGCAACGAGCGCTACATTGTGCGTGCGGGCGAGAGCCGGATTGAGACGAAGTACGGCGAGTTCCGGATGATTGCGTACGAGAGCGAAGTGAATGGCGGCGAGAGCCACATCGCGCTGGTGCGGGGGGACCTGTGCAAGGAGTGCGCGGCGTTCAACGCGGGGCCGGCGGTGGGCGGCGTGGTAGTGAATGGCGATTTGCCCGTGCAGGTTCCGCTGCGCGCGCCCTGCGAACACGCTGTGCTGGTGAGGGTGCACACGCGGTGCACGGCCGGGGACGTGTTTGCGGCCGATTGTCATTGCCGAGAGACATTGGACGAGTCAATGCGGATGATTGCGGAGGAAGGGTGCGGCGTGGTGTTGTACCTGCACAATACTTCGCGGGGATTTGAGATTGACCGGAATCCGGTGGCGGCGTTTGGTCCGGGTGGGGCGGCAGTGCCGGCGAATGAGCAGGTTTCGCACGGGGGGCGTCTTGTATTACACCAGGAGCTGCGGGCGCGCGAGGGATCGCAGGCACGGAGCGGAAGGATTCTGCGGGCGATTGGATTGGGCGGACAGATTTTGTCGGACCTGGGGATTCATCGGATTCGGCTGCTGTCGAATACGCCGATGCACATTCCTGCGCTGGAAGGGTTTGGGCTGGAGATTGTGGAGCAGGTGGGGATTGCGATAAGGCAGGGATTAGGGAATAGCCACCCCAACGAGCAAAAGTCGCTCGCCGGGGACCCCGGCGGGGAACAGGGAATAGAAAAGCAGGGAATAGGGATTAGGTAATCCCTAATTCCTGATCCCTGATCTCCCACCACCAGCTAAACTCAAACATGTCCGGCATCCACCACGAACCGGCGAACCCCATGACCAACCGCACGCGCGCCGCAATCCTCTTCCTCGCCGCCGCCAGCGTAACCGGCCAGCAACCCCCTCCGCCCGCCACCCCGCCCCCGAGCTTTGAAGTCGCCGTCATCCGTCCCAGCGCAGCTGACGCCACCGGAACCAACTTCATGCTCTCCTCCAGCCGCTTCTCTGTCACCGACGCACCGTTAACCGACCTCATCCAGTTCGCCTACGACCTCAAGACCAACCAGCAGGTCCCCAAAACCCCCGCCTGGATCGCCTCAGAAAAATTCGATGTGGACGCCACCATCGCCGACGCCGACTTGGAACGCTCTCAACAAGCTCCCCTCCAAACATCTGATCAGAAGCTGGAGCAGTACCGTCTCCGTGTCCGCACTCTTCTCGCCGAGCGATTCAATCTCAAGGTCACCCGGCAAATGAAGGACCTCCCCGTCTATGCGCTCGTCCTAGCCAAGGGCGGACCCAAGCCGGCTCTCGTGCCCGCTCCGCCCGATACCCTCGCGCAGCGCACGCCCACTCTCGGCGGATTTTCGAGCGGCCAGGTCAAGGCAGGCGCGGTTTCCATGGCAGTTTTTGCCGATTTGTTGTCAGGCAGGCCCGACGTCGACGGCCGTCCCGTAGTGGACGCGACCGGCCTCAAAGGCAGCTTCGATTTCACGCTCGTCTTTGTGCGCTCGGGCGCACAGCCCACTCCCTACGACGCAACCAGCCCGCGCACCACCACAGCCCCAGACGCCGACGTCCCGCTGCTCACCGCGCTTGAGGAGCAGCTGGGCCTCAAACTCGAGCCCCGCCGTGCCCCGGTGGAAGTTCTCGTCATCGATCACGTGGAGCCGCCCACGCCAAACTAGTTTCTTGAGTGGGAAGTTCGTTCAAGAAATGTTCGTTCGTTTTGTGGCAGGGCACGACTAGGAAGGAAGAGACAAGCTCCCGCGTAGCTGAATCAAATCTGTCTCAGGCTAAACGGACCCAATCGGTGTCTCTCTTGCAGGGGGAGGGCCGTGGAACAGTCCTCCACTCCTCAATGCACGATATTGATTGGCAAGGCGGAAACTCTATTTCTTTGTCTTCGCCGGCTTGGCTATCAGGTAACCGCGGCGCGCCTGCACATCCACGCCTTCGCGATTCACCTTCACTTTCAGGCGATGATAGCTGCCGTCGGGCTTGATGTTGTCGAGAGAGAGTTCGAGGACGTAGATAACTTCAGGCGCCTCGGTGAGGGATTTGAATCCGGCGTCCATATCGTTGCTGTTGTGAAAAAAAGTGCCGCCCGTGCCGTCGGCGAGTTCGGCCATTACGTTCTCGTTCGCTTTCATGGCGCTGGCGTGAAACTCACTTCTCGATTGCACAGGAACCACATGCGTGTCGTCGCTTGCCACCAAGCTGGTGGTGTACAAGCCGCGGGCATCGAGCGCACTGATGGTGACATTGGACTCGGCAGCAAGGTCGATGAGCCGCGACTCCATGGTTCTGGATTCCTGCTCGATCGCCGGGAAGCCGGGAGAGACCAGGATCAGCGTGCGCTGGCCCGGCAGCTTCGCCATGCTGCGCACAATCTCTGAGGTGGTGGCCAATGTCGACTCAACATCCTGAAAGCCAAGCGAGAGTGCGCGGCGGGCTGCCGCTTCCGCGAGGTGTGCCGCCTCGGGAAGGTCGGTCTGCGGATTAATGCCGGGGTCGCAGTTGAGCACCTGGGCCAACGCATCCGCGTTTGCTTCGCTGTCGTGCTTATTCAACATCAGGTCGGCCTGGTAGTAGTCGATCAACGGGCAATCGGATTTGTCAGTAGGGCGCGGAGAAAGCTTCGCCATCGCTTGCTGTAGTTTGGCTGGGTCGCTGCTCAAGCCGCTGTTCACCTTGCCCGAAGTTGAGACAACGCCACCCAGAACCGAGCCAGTGAGCACGCCCGCTATTTCCTTCGCGCCAGCCTTTCGGGCATAGGCAAGGTCATCAAAGCTCATGTGCATGTCGTCGAAGAGAAAGACCACCAAACGCTCAGGTTGCGCTGCCGGTTGCGGCGCAGCATTGGCTGGCGCAGACGGCTTTTCTTCGCTCGCGGCCGCGCTCTCCGGGCCCGATTCCGGCGCTCCGCGGTGCTCAATATTGAATGCGGAGATCGCATGCGGCTTTTCGTTATCGAAGACCTGGAAGTCCTCTACCTTCAGGCCGTCCACCGTGTGGCCCTGCTTGTCGCGTACTACTACTGGAACCAATGCCTTGTTGACGTTGACTTGAAGGGTAGGGGGCAAGTCACGCGACTGGTCCGCTTGCTGAGCGGTGACGTGTGCGGCGACGAAGATCGGCGCCAGGCAAAGAGCAATAATTACGCATAACCGACGATTCAGATTCACCCGGAATCTCCTTGTTCTGTGACGGCGCTTCCTTCTCTGCCGTTCACTCTCCAGCCTTAGCTTCTATTTCTTGTTATTGTCAGGCCTGGCCGGGTGCCCCATCCAATCTGCGGCCCGGGGTCCCCACGGACAGGTCTTCGTCCGTGGGGTGGAGTCGCATCGCAGAATAGGTGGGAAAGGACCAACTTCCCGCCGCGCCCTTGGTGCCCCGCGGGCGTTACGGCTTTTGGCTTGCAATCCAGTCATCAACCCGCTTCTCAAGCACATCCATCGGCAACGCGCCCGAGTCCAGTACCGTGTCGTGAAACGCTTTGATGTCAAACTTGTCGCCCAGCGCCTTCTGCGCCCGCGCCCGCAGTTCCAGAATCTTCAACTGCCCCACCTTGTACGCCAGCGCCTGGCCCGGCCATCCAATATACCTGTCTACTTCGGATTGAATGGTCGTCTCGTCAATCGCCGAGTGTTCGTGGAAATAGTCCACCATCTGCTGTCGCGTCCAGTGCTGCGAATGCACGCCCGTATCCACCACCAGCCTTATCCCGCGCCACACATCCGCTTCCAGCCGCCCGTAATCCGAGTTGGGATCCTGATAGAACCCCGCATCCTTGCCCAGGTGTTCCGTGTACAACGCCCATCCCTCAACAAATGCCGTGTACTCGTTGAACTTTCTGAAGCTCGGCACGTCCGTTTGCTCGTGCGCAATCGACAACTGAAGATGATGCCCAGGAATCCCTTCGTGATACGCGATCGCTTCCACCGCGTACAGATTCCGGTCCGTCGCGTTGTAGGTATTGATCCACAACCGCCCCGGCCGGCTCCCATCGGGTGAGCCCTCGTCGTAGTACGCCGGAGGCGCCGTCTTCGCAAGAAAATCCGGCATCGGCACCACTTCAAACGGGGCCTTCGGCAAATGCCCGAACAAGGACGGCAGTTTGGCCTGCATCGGCGTCAGGTAACCCCGATAAGTCGCCAGCAGCGCATCGGCCGACGTTGCCTTCAATTTCGCGTCCGTCTTCAAACTCGCCCTGAAGCTCGCCAAATCCTTGAAGCCGAGCTTCTGGGCAATCGCCAGCATCTCGGCCTCATCCTTCTTCACCTCGTCCAGGCCGATCTGGTGAATCTGCTCCGCCGTCATGTCCGTTGTCGTCGAACGCCGCGCCAGAAACTGGTAATACTTTGCTCCATCCGGCAGCGCCCCAATGCCCGGCTCCTCGCGACACGCAGGAATGTAGCTCACCTTCAGGTAGCGCGCAAACTTCACATATGCCGGCAGCACTTCCTTTTGAATTGCTGCCAGCATCTCTGTTTTGATGCGCTCCTGCTCCGCTGCGGGAATCGTGGCCGGAAACTTCTTCAGCGGCAGCGCGAGTGGCGAGTCTTCCGGCTTTGCCGTCGCCAGCGCCTGCACCTCGTCGAGCGTTTTTTCCATTAGGAACTTCGGCGGCGTGCGTCCATCCTCCACGCCAATCGCCATCTCGCTCGTCACCTGCTCAAACGCATCCGGAATCGCATGGAGCCGCGCAATCCAGTCGTCGTAATCCTTCACCGTCGTAAAGCTGAGCTGCGTCACAAGCTGCGGATAGGTGTCGTAGATGCCGTCCATCTGGGTGATGGGCATCTCCCACTCCTTGAAGCCGGCAGCTTCCACGTCCTCGGTCAGATGCCTCAGCAGCAACTCGCGGCTGGTCTTCTCGTCGCCGCTCAGCCCGGCCGGATCAATGGCCGCCAGCTTCATGAGGAAGTTCTGCTCGCGCTCCAGTCCCTCATTGATCGCCTTCACGCTGTAGTCGCTGATCTTGTCGTTCCACCGCTTGTCGCCGATGGTTGAGGCAAACTCCGGGCTGTGCTCGAGCACGTCTTCCCAGTAGTCGTGGAACAGGGCATTCAAGGCCTTGCGCCGCTCCTCAACCGTAACCGGAGCCGCCGGCGCAGCGTTGGCCGTCAGCTTCTGCGCCCGCGCCAAAGGCGCGGCAGCGAGAACCACGAATGCGAAAGCAGCGAACAGACGAAGCGAAGTGCGAGCTGGAGCGGCGAAAGATGAGCGCATAAGGGGTCAAGTCCTCTCATCAAGAGTTTATTGCAAGGCGCTCGGGCCCTCCGGGTTTCTTCTGAGAAGGCCTGCCCCGTTCCTTGATCAGACAAGCTGTGCACCGTTCATCGCAGTCGTATCGCGATGAGCGGGCGGGTGCGCATGCCCCGGGCCCCTCGTCCGCCGCGGCAGAGGGACCAGGAAATGAAAGCAGCGCTTCCCAGACCGGCCTGAGCCCGTCAAACAACCATGTTTCGGCAGCTCAGGGGCTCGGACGGTCTGTCAGCCTCTCGCCTGGACGGGCTGGGCTAACCAAAAATTCATTTCGGGATAGGCAACCACCAACTATCATGATGGAATCTACTCGCGGAGCAAGCTATTGCAACGCGCGAGACCATCAGTTGAGAGGCGTGTATGGGACATAAGACCCTGTTCGCATTTTTGCTGGTGGGCACTTTGTACACCGCCGGTTGCGGCGGCAGCGCCAGCAGCAGCGGAACCACAACCCCGCCTACAACCCCGCCCTCGGCGATTTCGATCACCACCACAACCTGCCCCGGCGGAATGCAGAATACCGCGTATGCGGGCTGCACCATTACCGCGACCGGCGGAACGCCGCCTTACACCTTCTCGACCGACTCAAGCGGCAACTATCCTACGCTGCCCGAAGGCATGTCGATGAGTGCATCCACCGGCGCGATTACGGCGCCGATGATCGGCGGCCAGGGCAGCTATATCCCCAGGATCATCGTGACCGATTCAGCCGGTGCAAAAGCCACGGCGAACATCACCTTCCCGATCAACGGCAGCAATGCGTTCATGTCAAGCATCTTCCCGTCGACATCAATCTTCCACCACCGGGTGGACGCGGCCACAACCAGCCTGCCCGTGGATACTTCGCCCGCAGCCCCGATCTATAGCGGCGATCAAAACCAAACCATCAAACCTTTCTTCGGGAACATGTCGAACGCTCCATTCCCCAACGGCATCCCGGGCATCGAAGTTCCTTCGAACCAGCCGGATGTATCAGTGACGACCAATCAGTATCAGTCCTACTTCACTTCCGCCCCCATTCCGCCCTACGCTCCCATCGAAGGGGACTGCCTATTCCGGTGTTCAGGGCTCTGACCTGCATGTCCTGGTCTACGGGGCGGCGGGCGGCGGAAACAACCCCGCGCTCTACGAGATGTGGGATTCGGTTTTAAAAGGCACCGCGTGGACCGTTGGCTCGAATGCGCTATGGTCGAACGCCAACTCGAACGCGCTGACGCCGCAGGGGAATGGCACAAGCGATGCCGCGGGACTGCCCGTATCACCACTGTTGGTCAATGCCGACGAGGTGATTGGAACGGGCACGCCGACCGCGCCAAACGGAGTCGTGCAGCATCCCATCCGATTCACCCTAAACCAAATGCTGAATTACTGGGTGTGGCCGGCCACGGATACGGCAGGCGCGGGGACATGCGAAGGCAGCGGGGACACCATTCCGACGCAAAGCCTGATTTCGCAGTCTGCGCCACCGTCAAGCTGCACCAGGAGCGGGCCGGCGGGCGAAATCTACCGGCTGAAGGCGTCGGTGGCGACGCCGTCATGCGCGGCCACAAGCCCGCAAGCAGCGATCATCATCACGGGTTTTCGCAATTACGGCATCATCCTGGCCGACAACGGAAGCTCCGGAGGGCTGATCGGCACGCCCGATGCGCGCTGGAACGACGACGATTTGACGTGCCTGAAGAGCCTGACGCTGGCAGACTTCGAACCGGTGAACGTGTCGAGCCTGATGGTGAGCGACGACAGCGGACAAACCCAGTAGCCGGCGAAATTCGGGCAAGTCACAGTTTTCGCGTCAATGACTAGAAGCTTGCTCGAGTCCCAATCAACCGCGTTTTTGAGACCGGGTGCAGGGTGCCCCATCCTCGCCACGTGTTTGTTCCTGTACCCAGGGCAAGTTCGAAGCAAACCTGCGTGAGACAGAAAACCGTCCCAATCAGAACTTCAGCGGCCCGTGATAGTCATCCCATGCCACCGACTTGGCCGTCCTTTGGCTGATCACCACATCTTCTCCCTTCGGCGTTCCATGTTCCACCACCCGCACCTTCAAATCCGGCAAGAACATAGTGAACTTCGACAGCATGACCCACTTTGACTCCGCCTCGTAAACCGGAGAAATTTCCAGCGTCGTCATCTTGCCCGGCAGCACCGTAAAGGTCATAATGTCGTTGTTGAAGAAGGCATTTTGTGAGAGCACCTTGTCAATGTCACCTGAGCGCGAACGAACCTCGTACCCGATGCAGGTAATCGTGTAGCGCCCCGCCTTCAACTCCAGCGACTTCTGCTCCCCGAATCGCGTCAGATACGGCGTTTCCGCTTTCACAAATTTCTGGTTCACCATGGGGATCACCAAAGCGTTATCGACCAGACCCCAATGAATGCCGGCATGCACCAACTCTTTTTGAACGTTCTTCGGCATCTTCGCATTCGACGTGTAGGCCTTCAGATCAACCACCAGCGTTCCGTTTTGCTGCCCCAGTGCCGGCGTCGCCAAGCCCACAGCGGCTAGTCCCAGGCCCGCCCCAAGCAACATTCTTCTCAATCGCTTCATATCAATTAGCCCCAGTCCGCCGTGAGAACAGCGGCCTCGCGTATGAGATTGCGGTTCAGATTTAAAGGCATTATCCATCCCTGCCACCCATCATGCAAAGAAAGTTCGCGGGGATGACCTCAGGTCCAACGCGCCGGGTGCCCCTGGTCCCTGGCCTTTGGGGACCAGGGAGTGAATTCATCCAACTGAGATCAAAAGAGGGGTGCTTCTTCCGTCCCGCCTATCCGCAGTGGAACATTGCGCGTGGATGGGGCACGAGACATAAAATCGGGACAAAGGGACTGAGGCGCATGGCTATTCCCCCAACATGATGCGCTGGATCCGTGATGCGCGACCCGTTTCCGCGTTGCAGCTCACCAGCGCCGCGCACATCTTCGGGTTTTCCTTGGCCGCCTCAAACTTGCCCGGCATGCCCGTCAAAAACCGGTGCAGCACCAGTTCCTTTTCCACTCCGATAATGCTGTCATACGGCCCGCTCATGCCCACATCGGTCAGGTAGGCCGTGCCGCCCGGCAGCACCCGCTCATCGGCAGTGGGGATGTGCGTGTGAGTCCCGAGCACGGCGGTGACTCGACCGTCCAGGTGCCAGCCCATCGCAACTTTCTCGCTGGTAGCCTCGGCGTGAAAGTCCACCACAATCACCCTGGCCTTGATCGTGGCCAGCAGGTCGTTGGCGGCGTGGAAAGGATCGTTGGTGCCGTTCATGAACACGCGCCCCATCAGCTGCACCACGGCAAACTCCACGCCGCCGCGCGTCACTCCTTCAAACACGCCGTAGCCGGGCAGCCCGGGCAGCAGATTCGCGGGCCGAATCACACGCCGCGGCCGATCCTGGCTGTCGGCGCCCACCGAACTCAAGTACTCAATCAGCTCGCGCTTGTCCCACACGTGGTTGCCGGTCGTCAGCACATCCGCGCCCAGGTCAAACAGATCCTCGGCAATCTGCGGCGTCACGCCAAAGCCCCCCGCCGCGTTTTCCGCGTTGATGATCACCAGGTCCACGTCATGCGCAGCGATCACATGGCCAATGTGCTCGCGCACAATCTTGCGCCCCGCGCTGCCGAAGATGTCACCAACAAAAAGAATGTTCAAAAACAGCCTCTAGCTTCCAGCTCCCAGCTTTTAGCTAGAAGCGGTGTTTGCGGGGTTAGCGGCGTTAGCCCTTCGATTCCTGCTCCAGCCGGGTGCCGGGTGCCCCCGGTCTCGATTTTGAGACCGGGGATTGAGCCAACATCAATTCGAATTTTCCTCCGACCCCTCGTCCCCTTGTTCCCTCGGTCCCTTGTTCCCTGCATTTCTCATCAGTGGAAACAGGATCACATCCCGTATCGACTTCGACCCCGTCAGAAGCATCACCAGCCGGTCCACGCCGAGCCCTTCGCCACCTGTTGGAGGCAGACCGTAGGCCAGTGCCCGTACGTAGTCCTCGTCCATCTGGTGGGCCTCGTCGTCGCCGCGGTCGCGCTCGCCCAGCTGCTCGGCAAAGCGCTTGTGCTGCTCCACCGGATCGTTCAACTCGCTGAAGGCGTTGCCCAGCTCGAACCCGCCGGCGAAGAACTCAAACCGCTCCACGTGCTCCGGATCGTCCGGCTTCTGCTTTGATAGCGGCGAAACCACCGTCGGATAGTCGTAGATAATCGTTGGCTGAACGAGAAACGGCTCAGCCACAGCCTCAAACAAGTTGTAAACCGACTTGCCAATCGGCGCGCCCTTCACTGAATCGTAATAGACCGCCGTCACGGCGC
>Ga0182012_10005033_pt1 | contig 13750 bp, 11 predicted proteins | sample 612S2SmetaG_FD_120486 | JGI IMG/M metagenome (GOLD analysis project Ga0182012, IMG submission 120486) | Permafrost microbial communities from Stordalen Mire, Sweden - 612S2S metaG | ecosystem: Environmental > Terrestrial > Soil > Wetlands > Permafrost | place: Sweden: Stordalen | collected... | reverse complement strand
GCGCGCGAGGCTTGGGGTGATTTCGCGTTTCAGAATTTTGGCGGTGAGGAACCGGCCATTCAAACGAAACATGTGTATAGCGCTGCCGAGCGCCCGTCCCGTGAAGTGTTCTTGAATGATAACGAGCCTTGTACGATCGCCATCGGCAATGGCCCGCATGCTGTTTGCGATTCTGCGGACTTCGCCTTTCTTTCGCGCTTTCGATGGAGTGTGGAACACGTCGGCACGCTGGATTATGCCGTCACACACATCGTTAACAGGCCTGTCTACATGCAGCATCTGGTTTTGATGAAAATGCATGACGCTCAAATTACTCACCTTGATGGGAAGGGTTTGAACAACTGCCGCAACAACCTAAAGGGGCCCTTGATTGGCGTAGAACGGGGCAAAGATCATAAGAGCGCCGCCTCACGGTACAAAGGAGTTCACAAACCGCGCGACTACAATCGCTGGCAGGCGGTTATCTGCATCAAAGGCAAGCCGGTCAAGATTGGCGCTTATGATACGGAAGAGGCGGCGGCACGGGCGTACGATGCGGCTGCACGGGAACGATTGGGTCCGCGTGCGTTTCAGAATTTTCCGCAAGACGCGGGGGATGAACGTTCACAAAACTAAGCAATCAGTTCGGCGATTTTTTGCATGGTGAGTTTGGCGGCGTCGGGTGCGGCGAGGAGAGCGGCGCAACTGATGGTGGGGCCGAAACGGACGATGAGTCTTCCCTGCCCTTCTGAGATGCCGGCGGGCTGGACGGGCCAGCCGTGTTTGGCGAGATGAGAGAGCAGGCGATCGACGCCGGGGATGGGGTCGGTCAATTTGCCGGCGGTGCCTGCGACGCCTTCGGGAAAAATTCCAAGTGGACGGTTGAGGAGCGGGGCTTCGCGCAAAATGCGACGGAGGCTGCGGGCGGTGTAGGCGGGGTTTGCGCCGGCGAATGAGACGGGATAGCAGGCGAGGGCGTCGGCGACGCGCGGGAGGAGGATATCACCGGGGGAGCGGAAGCGGAGGGGACCGAGTTTGAGGGGCGGCCAGTTGGCGGTAACCATCCAGCGGACGGGGGGGTCGGCGGGGCCGTAGTGGGTGCGGATGGCTTGGGTGAGGACGGAGGCGGGGTGCATGATCCAGACCCCGGGGCGTTGGTAGTGGTTGGCGGCGAGGATGAAGCGCGGGGAGGGTGGGAGGTTTTCGAGGCCGGTGATGAGGGCGGGGGGATGGTGGAGGGCGCAGATGGAGGCGCTGAAGGAGTCGACGGAGGTAGGGGTGCGGTGGAGCATGTTGGGCCAGAGGTTGAAGATGAGGCGCCAGGGGACGGGGTAGGAGATGGGATTAGACATAGGCTTCGGGGCTCCGAAGGTGGCGGGAGGATGGTCGATTTTTGGCTGGAGTCGTGTGGAAGTGCGGAGAGTCGTTCAGGGGGCAGTTTGAAATGGCGTCTGACCCCATTTCGGTAAAGGGGTCAGACGCGGTTTTTTGGGCGAGGAACGGGCTACGTGTTTTCAGTGAGTTGGGCGAAAGAAAAGGCGAAGAGATTAATGGCGTCTGACCCCTTTTTGATAAAGGGGTCAGACGCCATTTTTTCCATTTTTTTGCTTTTGATGAATCGTGGCTAGACATGGCGGTTTTTCCAGAGGGTGGGGCGGCGGGTGAGGGTGACGAGCATGCCGTTGAGGGCGATGAGTTGGAAGAGATAGATGGCGAAGGGGGCGAGGAGGACGCGCCAGTTGCGGTACCACGGGAGGAGTGAGAGGAATGAAGAGAAGAAGAGAATCATGACGGGCGTGGGAGCGAGTGAGAGGCGCGGAGAGTCAGTTAGGCCGAGGAGTAGGACGGGGAGCCACGAAGTGAGCAAGATGGAAGCGAGGATGACTTGCAGGCCGCTCCAGGGGTTGATGACGAGGAAGCGGAATGAGTTTTTTTGAAAGCCGCGCCAGATGGCGGAGAAGCCCTCGTACATGCGGACGTGGCCGAGAGTTTCGGCGCGGATGACGCGGACGGGAATGCCGCTTTTTTTGGCGTGTCGGGCGAGGGCGACGTCTTCGATGACGCTATCGGCTACGGCAGAGTGACCTCCGATCGAGTTATACACGACGCGTTCGAAGAGCATGCATTGGCCGTTGGCCAGGGCTTCCCGTGACTTGAGATTATTGACGGCGCGGGCGCTGACGCCGGTGAAGTAGAGGGCGAAAGCGTAGGGAAGCAGCGCTTTTTCGGAGAGCGTTTCGCAAACCTGTTCTAGGAACACAGTCACGAATTGGAGGTGCGCGGATTCGGCGTAGGCGACGAGGTTGGAGGCGAAGGATGGGTCGAACCAGGTGTCAGCGTCGACGAAGAGAATCCATTTGGTGGTGGCGTGACGAGCCCCTTCGGCGCAGGCGTTGGGTTTACCTTTTTGCTTGGGAGGTAGTGGAGGGGCGGGGATAACTCGGGCGCCGGCTTGGAAGGCGAGTTCGGAGGTGTTATCGGAGGAAGCGTCGTCAACCACGATAACTGGGAGGTTGGGGAAACTTTTCACGACTCGCGCGATTTGGTGCGCTTCATTGCGGGCGGGGATGATGACGGTGAGATCGGGCTCGGGTGCGTTAGGGATGACTGGAAGTGTTGGGAGAAAAATATAGTTGAGACGTGATTTCCATAGAACGAGCATGATGGCGGCGGCGAGGCCGATGACGAGGAATTCGATCATGTGCGTGCTACCACGATAGTGGGTCCGGTCATGCCGGTGGGGAATGGACCGGCTTCGGAGAGATCTTGCCAGGTGCCGGTGCTGTCTTGGGCGTTGGCTTCGAGGACGGTACCTTCGGAGGCGGGGAGTTGGGCGACCCAGCGGGTCCAGGTGTAGAGAGAGAGTGCGGACTCAAGACGGGCGGGTTGCCATGGGCCTTGGTTCGCGCGGACGCGGACGGCTTTGATGGGGCGCGTACCAGCAAACGAGACGCCGCCGAATTCGACGTTGGCGCCATCGCGATGGATGCGATCGATGTGAGAGCAGATGTGGATGACGGGTTCCTTGGTATAGCCGAGGCGCTGCCAGGTGCCGTAGTAGGGCTTGCTCACAAAGCGGATTTCGTGAATCCATTTGACGTTGCGGCAGCCGTAGTAATTGGGCGCGAGGAGACGGATGGGGAAGCCGTGGGTGCGGCTGAGAGTTTTGCCGTTCATGCCGAGGGTGAGGAGAGATTCATCGCTATAGGCGTAGTCGAGGCGGAGGCTGTCGTCATGGCCTTCGACGCCGATGAAGGCAGCTTCGATGATGTTGGGCGGAAGCGTGTGTCGATCAATAAGTTGAGAGAGATGAACGCCGGCCCAGACGGCGGTGCCCATGAGATCGGACTTGAGGGTGTTGCTGATGCAACGGAGAGTGACGTAGCGGATTTGTTTGGGGAGGCTGAGGAGTTCCGCGTAAGTCAGTTGGCGAAGGGGTTTGCCGTCGAGGGTGATGAGGAGACGCCAGGTTTGGGGGTCGATGGTGGGGTCGACGGTATTTTTGCTCATGCCATAGAACTCGGGCACGGGGGTGACGGCTTTGCGGACGAGGCCTGGGGCGAAGTTGGCGCGGTCGAGTGGGGGTTGGAAGGGGAAGAGGTCGACGGGTTGGCGGGCGCGGCGGGCAAGGGATTGGTCGCGGAGATAGCTTTCGGTTGAGACGGCGGCGACACCGGCGGTCATGAGGAAGGCGCGGCGCGGGAGGGAGACGGGTTTGGACGGTAGGCGGAAAGTGAAGAGAGTGAAGGCGAGGGCGGGTAGCCAGAAGAAGAGATTGGCGGGGATTGAGGGGAAGTCGAAAATGATGGCGAGCGAGAAGGCGCAGAGGATGCCAAAGGCGAGAGCGAGGATACGGTTGGGGACGAGCCGGGTGATGAAGAGACAGCCGCCGAGGAGGGCGAGCGCACCAGTGACGGCGGACGGTTTGGCCCAAGGGCCGAGGGTTTGGAGGATATCGACGGCGTAGCGGGAAGGGGTTCGGGCCATGATCCATTCGGCGATTTGGTCGGTAAGGAGCGGGGTGGCGAAGAGGTAATGAGCGAGGTAGTGGACGGCGAGACCCAGGAGGACGGCGAGGGACGAGATTTGAGTGATGAAAGAGAGCTGCGGTGCAAAGTGACGAAGGGCGGGACCGCTTAGATTGCGAGCCGTCAACCAATATTTGCGAGTGGCGGGAACGACGGTGCGGTGGGTGAAGACGTTGAAGTTAGAGGCTTCGATGCGGACGAGGATTTCGCGGTAGACGTCGGAAGCGATTTTGACGGCGAAGCGGCCGCGTTGGTGAAGTAGTGCGATGCCGGCGTTGCCTTTTTCGTAGTAGGAACGGGCGCGGTTGGCTTGGAACTTCATCAGTGCCTCGAACTCGGGCGTGCGGCGATGGGCGCGCAGATCTTCTTCGCTGTAGTTGAAGCGGACCATGTCTTCGCGCGGAATGTAGATGCGATTGCGGCCGAGGTCTTCGCCGACGTCGCGCAGAATGTTGGTGAGTTGGAGAGCGATGCCGAGATCGATCGCGTAGGGAGTGGCCTTGTCGCGGTCTTCTGGATTTTCGAAGCCGATGACCCAGCACATCATGAGACCCACCACAGATGCGACGCGGTAACAGAAGACGCGCAATTCCTCAAAGGTTTCGTAGCGGGTTTGATTCAGATCCATGCGCATGCCTTCGATTAATTCGAAGGGATACTGCATGGGGATTTGATAACGGCGGGCGGTATCGAGGAAAACGGCGAGCACGGGATGGTCGATAGCGCCTGAGTGTTGCGCGAGAGTCAGTTGTTCGGCCCAGGCTTCGAGTTGACGACGACCTTCTTCGATGCTGGGGCATTCGTCGACAAGATCGTCGGTATAGCGGCAGAACCAATAAACAGCGTGCGCGGCTTGCGCTAGGTCGGGCGGGAAAAAACGAGTGGCGAAGTAGAAGCTTTTGGAGCCTTCCGCCGTTGCCTCGGCCGCCTGTTTATATAGCTCCTCTAAGTCATTATTTAACCGAGGCGCTGGCAAACCAGGTTCTCCGCAATTTTGGCTGAGGACAGAACACCGGGAACACCAGCACCGGGGTGCGTGCCTGCACCGGCGAAGAACAGGTTGCGAATATCTTCGGATTCGTTGTGAGGACGGAACCAGGCGGATTGGCGGAAGATGGGTTCGAACGAAAAGCCGGTGCCGAGATAGGTGTTCAAGGTGGTCTCGAAATCGAGCGGTGTCAGGAGCCGCTCCGTTACTAGGTTATCGAGAAGACCGGGTAAATAGTGTTTGTCCAAGAACTGCATGATGGCGTTACGGAAAAGAGGTGCGCGTTGGCGCCAGTCGATGCCGCTTAATTGGTTGGGCACGGGTGCGAGGACGTAGAAGCAATCGTTGCCGGGAGGCGCCATGGTGGGATCGGTGGCGGTGGGGCGATGCAGGTAAAGGCTGAAGTCACCAGAGAGAAGTTTTTTGTCGAAGATGTCGGTGAGGAGTTCTTTATATCGCTCACCCAGGATGATGGTGTGATGCTTGATGTTCGGGTATTGCTTGCGCGTACCGAAGTAGATGACGAAGAGGGACATGCTGTAGCGCATGCGCTTGAGGCGGGAGGCGGTGTATTTGGGACGGTCTTGCGGCTCAACCATTTTGAGATAGGTGTTCGCCACATCGGCATTGCTGACGACGGCGTCGGCCGGGATGGTTTCGCCAGCGGCGGTCACGACCCCTTTCGCCGTGCGATTTTCGACCAGCAGTTCAGCTATTGGCGTCGAGAGATGAGTATTGCCGCCGAGTTCGGTGAAGAGTTTGCCCATGGCGGCGATAATGGCGCCGGTACCGCCAATAGCGTAGTGAACACCCCACTCGCGTTCGAGGTAATGGATGAGCGCGTAAATAGAAGTGGTTTGAAACGGATTGCCACCGACGAGCAGCGGATGAAAACTAAAGACGCGGCGCAGCAGAGGATCTTTGATGTAGCCGGCTGCGAATTGGTAGACCGTTTTGTACGACTGCAGGCGGATCAGATCTGGCACCACGCGCAGCATGTCTGAGAATTTCAAAAACGGCTTGTCGGAGAGCTCTAGAAAACCTGTTTGAAAAACGGCTTTCGCGTGCTGGACTAAGCGGCGATAACCATCGAGATCGTTCGGCGCGAATTGGCTGATCAGCTTTTCCGTTTGCGCTTCATCGCGACCGTATTCGAACCAGCGTCCGTCATGGAATTCGATTCGATAGAAGGGGTCGACGGGAACCAATTTGAAGTAATCATCAGGGTTCTTCCCTGCTCCCGTGAACAGTTCGGAGAGCAAGAAGGGCGCGGTGATGACGGTAGGGCCGCCGTCGAATTTGAAGCCGTCTTGTTCGTAAAGGTAGGCGCGGCCGCCGAGTTTGTCTCGCGCTTCGAACAAATCGACTTGATAGCCGCGGGTTTGCAGGCGGATCGCTGTGGCAAGGCCCCCGAAGCCGCTGCCGATCACGCTGACGCGTTTTCTAACGGACACGGGCGGCCGAAACGCGAGCATGCAGGTAATCGATCAAATCTTCGAGCGGGCGGGAAGCAGCGCCAAAGGGCCGGACAGCAGCGCGCAAAGTGCAGAGCTTTTCTTCGAAGGGTTCGGGGCTAGCGAGCTCACCATCGAGCAGATCGTCACTCATTTGAAACGCCAGACCGAATTCGCGGCCAAAGCAATTCAGCAGAGCTTTTTCGTTGGCTTCTAAGTTCGCTAGCAGCGATCCAGCCTTCACCGCCAGACTGAACAGCGGGACAGTTTTGAGTTCCGAAATTTCGCACGAGGATTGGGGCGACGAGGTACGTGGCAATTGCAAGTCGAGGGCCTGTCCAGCGATCAGGCCGGAGCAATCCATACTGCGCAGGAGCGCGAGTTGAAACTCGATGAGGCGGGAGCGGTACTCGTCATGGCCCGGGGTTTCCAGAATGCTACGGGCGGCGAGAGCCACTAGACCAAAAGCTGCCAGAACAGCGGTCGCTTCGCCAAATTTGACGTGGACCGACGCTTTATCGCGGCGATAAGGGGAATCGTCCATGCAGGGCAGGTCATCCACCACGAGCGAGGCGCAATGCAGCAGTTCTACGGAGGCGGCGAGACGCAAGGCCAGATCAACCGGGGCTTGCACCATGTGGGCCACGCGCAACGCCAGAATGGGACGGATTCGCTGCGCGGAACCAAGCACCGCGTAGCGCATTGCATCGTGAACAATGCTAGTGCCGCTAGATCCCTCCAAAGAAAGCACTTGACTGAGGAAAGAGTCGACGGTGAGGCGCTCCGAGTGCAGATCAGCCGTGGAATCGAGAGTCATTAGTATTCTGTGAGATTCAGGTTGAGGTGGGCTGGAGACAAAAGTTTTTATCCTCAGCTAAAATTCGCCCGAGATTAACAATCATAAACATGTAGGACTAGCCGTAAACCACAATACCAGTTCGAACGTTCTAGTATCGAACCGGTACCACTGCTGTATTGCTAGGGGCAGCGGATCGAGTTTCGTATCCAAAGAGGATGTGAAGGGAGTTCTATGCAAATATCCGCGTCTATGCGCTTCGCCGCGGCTGTGACGATGTCGACATTGCTTTGTGTCGCACAAGTGACACCAAAGGCGACTGGGGGCGGTCCAGGACCGCAGGGGGCGCCGCTACTATCGGCGACGGCAGCAGCCCGAATACTGGAACAGGCTACTTGGGGGCCTACGCCAGCATCGGTTGCCGCTTTGCAGGCACAAGGGTTTCAGGCGTGGTTTCAGAGTCAGTTGACTGCGCAGATCACGACTTATGCGAATTTACCGATGCTCGGTCCTGATGGAAAGGCGTTCAGCAACATGTCGAGCGTTCAAGTGCCATTCTTCGAGAATGCACTGTATAATCCCGATCAACTGCGGCAACGAGTGGCGTTCGCGCTGAGTGAGATCTGGGTGGTTTCGAGAGATGGCACGATTGGGTACGCGGCAGCTTTTCCGCCGCTGATGAACATCTTCCAACAGGATGCGTTCGGGAGCTACCTGCAACTGATGAAGGATGTGACGCTGAACCCGGCAATGGGCCAATACCTGGACATGGTGAACAACCATAGGGCCAATCCGCCGGGGGTCCCGAACGAGAATTACGGGCGCGAATTGATGCAGCTCTTTACCATTGGCTTGGATAACTTGAATATCGACGGGACGATCGCCAATTCGACTCCGACCTATCCGCAAAGCACTGTGGACGCGATGTCGAGGGCACTTACCGGCTGGACGTATGCACCCACCGCGCAGGGCGCACAGGGGCCGAACTATTTCTTGCCCATGGTAGTGCAGTCAAACGGCACACAGCATGATACAGGCTCGAAGATTTTGACGTTCACGAATCCGACCGGCCCTCCCACTACGGTGACGCTGGCCGCTAATAATACCGCAGAACAAGATTTGGATGGCGCCTTGGGGGCGTTGATGGCAAACCCGAACATGGCACCGTTCATCTCAAAGCAGCTGATTCAACACTTGGTTACCAGTAACCCAAGCCCTACCTATGTGAGCGACGTTGCCAAAGTGTTCAATTCAACCAACGGCAATTTGCAAGCGGTTGTGCAAGCGATTTTGACAGACAATGAAGCGCGCGCCGGAGATACGTCAATAAGCAACGATCTGCCGGGGTTTGGCCATCTTCGCGAGCCGGTTTTGCTGTTCATGAATTTGCTCACCGGACTGAATGGCACCATTTACGATTCGTCGACTCTCTACAACTACACAGCGGGTCTAGGGCAGAACTTGTTTTACTCGCCCAGCGTATTCAGCTATTTCTCGCCCAGCTACCATGTGGGACCGCTGCTGGCACCGGAGTTTCAGCTGCATAACACGCAAACGACGGTGACGCGCGCCAACTATATCTATTCACTGATCTACAACGGCAAACTTGACGCCAACACGCTGTTCGACATTTCGGCTTTTGTGACAGCCGCTGGAACGTCTACCGCTGCGCTTGAGACAGCGATTAACAACCAGTTTTTCCACGGGCAGATGACATCGGCGTTACAGACGGCCATCACGAATGGAATTTCTGGGATGACAACTCCGACAACGAAGGCGCAGGCAGCGCTTTATATCGCTCTTACTTCGGGCGAGTTTCAGGTTATTCACTAAAGGCAAAAGGATCAAAGGAGAAAATATGCATTCACGTCGCAGATTTATAAAGATAGGCGCGGCCTCCGTCGGTTCGCTCGCCTTACGTAATTTCGGATTGTTGCCGGCGATGGCACAAAGCGCGCCGGGCGGTTATCAGGCACTGGTTTGCGTGTTCATGTACGGCGGGAACGATTCAAACAACATGATTATTCCTGAGAGCCAATACACCGCGTATCAATCGATTCGCGGGACGAATAATCTGGCGCTGCCGACAACGGCTCTGACCGCACCGATTGCGGATAAGAGTGGTAACGGCTACTATTTCCACGGCAAGATGCCGTTGCTGGCCGGTCTGTTTGGATCGGGAAATCTGGCGGTGGCAGCCAATGTTGGTCCACTTCTCAAACCAGTGCTGAAGTCACAGATAGGCACTCCCGGGTACTTGCCTAATAATTTGTTTTCGCATTCCGATCAGCAGTATGAATGGCAAACATCGGATTCAACCGAACTGATCAACCCAGCTTATGGCTGGGGAGGCCGTGCTGCTTCGTTGGTGCAATCGCTGAACTCAACCAACTTTCCGACGTTGATGTCGTTGTCAGGCAACGATTTATTTGGTCAGGGCTCCACTGATCAAATTGAACTGAACCCGGGCGGCAACCTGAACCTAACCGGATTTGATTACACGCTGAAGCAAGCGCGCAGTGCAGCAATGAACAACTTGCTAACTACGGAAACTGGTCTGAGCCTGGTGGACGACGCTAACGGCGTGATGTCGCAATCGATAAGCAACGCAAAAGCATTGACGACTGCGCTGACCGGCATCACACTGAACACTAACTTCACGGCAGCCAGTGGCAGTCTTGGCCAGCAACTGAAGCAAGTGGCCTTGATCATGAAGGGAAATCAGACGGGCGCGGGACTCGGCATGAAGAGGCAAATCTTCTTCTGTTCGCTGGGCGGATTCGATACCCATACGGGGGAATTGGAAGCGCACAACAACCTGTATCCGCAACTGGACGCGGCTATCAGCACGTTTTGGGCGGCGCTCGCTGAATTGGGATTACAGCAGAATGTTGTGCTGTTCACCGAATCTGACTTCAGCAGGACTATGCAACCGACGACAACGGATGGCAGCGACCATGCCTGGGGTAGCCATCACATGGTTGTGGGCGCGCAGGGTTCGTTGATTGGACAGACAGTTTATAACTCGTTCCCGACCTTCCAACTCAACGGCCCGAACGATTTCGACGGTCGAGGACGTTGGTTGCCGACTGCCGCTGTTGACGAGTATGGGGCTGCCTTATGCCAGTGGTTCGGCCTGACGCCACCCCAAATTGCTACGGTATTCCCCAATCTGACAACCTTTACCAATGCTCAAAAGAATCCGCTGAACTTTTTCGGATTGATCACTTAGACCGAGTTTTTTCCGGAGGGGGCTGCCGGCGATCCCAAACCAGGTAAGCAGGCTTGGTTTGAAGAACCGGCAGCTTTTTTTGGTGGCTACCTTAAAGACCGGACATCCAGCCACGCCGCAGCAGATCGGGCGGCACGCTCGAAAGATAGGGTTTGATGTCTAAAATTGGTGTGCCATCGAGTATGTCCACTCCGCGCACGTGCAGCTGCGTGCCCGCGCGGCTTTGGAGTTCAACAACGGTAAGTCCGATTGGATTGGGGCGCCTAGGTGATCGTGTTGCGAATACGCCGTGGACGCGGTTGTCGGTGGGCGGGATGCCCTGGAGTTCAAAGCCTTGTGCGCGATCAAACACCCAAATAATGAACAGGTGAGAAAAGCCTTCAATGTCTAAGAGTCCGGGCTCGAATTCGGGATTGATTTCAAGAATGCCAGACGCGGTATGTTGAGCGCCGGGCCCCTTAGGAATCTGCTTAGTATCGGAGTAGGGAGTTTTGGCGTGGCCGATGGGCTGCATGGTTAGCATGACGATACCCCTTCATTGTTAACCGTACACGGAATGCTGGACTAAGGATGAGCTGAGCCTGTTGAAAACGACGCGTTAAGCCGATGAGTTCGCTGGGTGGCCACTCTCACAGGTTGTGGGAGAGCCCAGGAACTTTCATGAAAATCCGCCGGCTCCTGATTTTTGCTTTGTGCACGTTCGCCGTAGGTCTGACGCTGCGCTACGGAATCCGTAAATTTAGCGTATTTGGGTCGATTGGTGGACACACTGCGCCGTTAAAGGAACCAATCCCCGCATATACGAGAGCGCTGCGTCCAAATTATCCATATTCCATCATTCCGGGAGGGGCATATTCAGCAGATGAGTTGCGCTATGCCGATCAAGAAGACCCGGTGGTGAAGGAACACTATGCAGACTTCGATATGAAGAAGGCGCATATGGTGCAACTGACTGACGATCGGTATCAATATGTTTCATATCGCCTGAAGAAAAAGGTGTTCTGGACAAAGAAGAAGTTGCGGATACCTAAGGGAGAAGTGCTGCTCACGGATGGCGGAAGCTGGGCGCGTGCGCGTTGTGGCAACCGTTTATCGGATAAGCCACAAAAAATGGTGAGCAACGAAGAACCGCCGACTAAGGATCTTGCGCTGCCGCCGATGCAACTAGGAACGTCGTTCGAGCTAGCAGAGAACCCGCCGTTGAGCCAATACTCGGCGATGCCGCCGGGAATTGCCGACAAGTTTCCACCGGTTTTGCCGCCGAACGATGCGCCACCGCCGCCTGAATTGCCGCCACTTGTCCCAGTGATTCCGATCACACCCGTGCTGCCAGGATTGCCGCCGATATTTCCGCCGCCAGTAAGGCCGCCTAGCAACCCCCCAACCGGCAACCCGCCAGTCATGCCACCGTCGGGGCCGCCGATCGTAGTGCCTCCGCCGGGTAACCCGCCACCGATTTCGACTGTGCCAGAACCGAAAGCCGTCTATCTGTTTTTGGTTACGTTCGTGTTATCGCTTTATGGCTTGACACGGATGATACCGGCGAACGAGAAGGTGGAGTCGCCAAGTGACGATGAAGGGCACAAATCGTAGCGCCAGCGAGTGATCTGCCCACTCGCCTTCCAGCGACCACCAGAACTGACGATAAAAGAGTACTTTACATTACAAAGCCAAAGTGTCACAATCGAGATATGAAATTTGCCGCTGTTCTCTATTGGTGGCAGCATCGTCGCCGCTTACGGGAGGTGGGATACTCGTTAGCGAGCTTTTGCGCCACCGTGAATACCTACTTGAGAAGTGTGACGAAAGACGCTGCTCAATCTGCGGCGAGAGAGAAGACCTCTCGCCCCGAAAGTCACAACGTTTTTTCGCGCAGTGAATTGCGAGCGCGCTGGTAAGAACGGACCGTTAGACTTGCGGCTCGATGGCCGTCCGATTGCGGCGCATTGCGAAAAAGCCGAACACCAGAAGACTGATACCGACGAGGGCAAAGGTGCGCGGCTCAGGAGCATTGGCCAACTCGATGATCATGTTGTTGTAATCCTGATTGCCATTGTTGGTGTCATCGATGCCGATAAAAAACTGGCCCGGCGTGCCATTAAAAATGGCAAAATGCTGGTTTGTGTCGGCAACCTGCGCCGTGCCCCCCACGCTCTTATTGCCGGTGGAGTTCATGAACCAGAAATAGTCGGCCGTGCTGCTTTGGATGTTTTCCAAATAAAGGCCATAGCTACCATTCGGGGTAAACGTAGCAGCTTGACCAACGGCGTCCGATTTTGAAGTCCAAAGCGGGGTAAGCGCGCCAATAGTGCCATCGGGGTTGATCTGATACCAACCGAAGACGTTGTAGCCAGGGTTTGCGGCTGTGCCGAGTTGATTGGTAAGTTGTCCCACCAGAGATACAGTAACCGCTTGCCCACTGTTCTGAAAGGCCATATTCTGAACTGCCGCGCCAGTGGCTGTGCCGTAGTAGTTAATTGCTCCAGGCGGAGTTGCAATCGCGCAGCCGCCACTTCCCACTAAGCACCAACCGATATTCGCCGTGGGACCATCGCCGGAAAAGTTATTCCAATAAGGGCCAGGATGGGCGGGGCTCGTGTAAGTAGGAGCAGAGGCGGGACCTAAAACGGCCGCAGTCCACTGTTGGAATGCTCCACCTGGACCGACCAATGTATCCGCTCTCAGGTTTTGTGAAAGCAAGGTCAATCCGATGATTGAAGCCAGTTTGACAAAGGTGCATTTCATACGATCAACAATTCTCCCTGGGCGCCAAGCTCCAACTGCCGACTACCCAATGATACTAGGAATCTAAGCCAAACTACAACGAAGTACTAAGGCAATTAGAGGCGATTATCTCCTTTCAGTACTATCACTTGCAAAAAGTACCCGCTTAGTACCGTAGTACTAGATGCCACTTTGGAAATGAAGTGACTCCATGCGGAAACGCTGAGGCCCGTCCGAATGCAATAACATGATCTAAGCCATTCCAGGACGGCAAGAAAGATGGGTACACAAAAAAGAATGCTTTCAGAATTGCGTATGCGCGGCCATGTCCGATGGACGAAGTTGCTGGCAGTTTTCCTGTGTGGCGGGGCTTCGCTATTGCTGGCGGATGTGAAGTTGCCGGCGATTCTGAGCAGCCACATGGTCTTGCAGCGTGGGCAGCCCATTCACCTGTGGGGCTGGGCGGCACCGCAAGAGAACGTCGCGGCCGATTTCAACGGGGTACAACAAAGCGCATCAGCCGATCGATTCGGACGCTGGGATCTGTTC
>Ga0182012_10005031_pt1 | contig 13751 bp, 11 predicted proteins | sample 612S2SmetaG_FD_120486 | JGI IMG/M metagenome (GOLD analysis project Ga0182012, IMG submission 120486) | Permafrost microbial communities from Stordalen Mire, Sweden - 612S2S metaG | ecosystem: Environmental > Terrestrial > Soil > Wetlands > Permafrost | place: Sweden: Stordalen | collected... | reverse complement strand
CCGGCCCCGTCCCCGTCATCGTGGAGTACGGATTCAGCCGCGAGTTCATGGCGCAAATGGCCAAGCGCTTCCCGCAATTCGCGCCCAAACCGGGAGACGGCCCAACCTGGCAGCAGCAGGTGCTCGCCAAAGGCTGGGGCTATGCCGAACTCATCCCCACCAGCTACCAGGCCGACAACGGCGCAGGCCTCACCGAGGGCATCATCGGCCTCATGAACCACGGCCAGCCCCGCAAGCCCGAGGACTGGGGCGCCATTCGTGCCTGGGCCTGGGGCGCAAGCCGCGCCATCGACTACTTTGAAACCGACAAATCCGTCGACGCCAAGCAGATCGGCTTGGAAGGCCACTCGCGCTATGGCAAAGCCACGATTGCGACCATGGCCTACGAGCCGCGCCTCGCCATCGCCTTTGTCAGCTCTTCCGGCGAAGGAGGAGCCAAGCTTTACCGCCACATCTTCGGCGAACCGATCACCAACGTAGCGGACGCCCAGGAATACCACTGGATGGCCGGCAATTTCCTCAAATACGCCGGCCCGCTCACCCCCGGCGATCTGCCCATCGACAACCACGAGCTGATCGCTCTCTGCGCTCCCCGTCCCGTCTTCATCAGCGGCGGAGCCACAGACGGCGATGGCTGGGTTGACGCCAAAGGCATGTTTCTGGCGGCAGCGGCAGCCGGCCCCGTCTACAAGCTCCTCGGCAAAAAAGACATGGGCACCACCGTATTCCCGCCCATCGAAACCCCTCTCATCGACGGAGACATAGCCTTCCGCCAGCACTCCGGCGGCCACACCCCCGCCCCCAATTGGCCCACCTTCATCACCTTCGCCAGCCGCTATCTCCAGCCAGCGCATACAATCAACTAGCGGTTCTTTTGTTGAACAAAATTCGCTGGTTGTGGCAAAGTTCAAGTATGGACAAGGGCGCAGTCATCCAGACGTTGCGAATGCATGAGCCGGAGCTTCGGGCCGCGGGCATCGTTCACCTGCGCCTGTTCGGTTCTGTTGCCCGGGGAGAGGCGGCCGAAATGTCCGACGTGGACCTGCTAGCCGAGTTTGACCGCTCCAGACGCTTCACCCTCTTCGGCATGGCTAGACTCGAAAACCAGCTCAGCGACATGCTGGGCGTCAAAGTCGATTTGACCCCAGCCCATTCGATGAAGCAACGCGTAAAGGCGCGTGTGATGCGCGAGGCTGTCCATGCCTTTTGAAGATGCGAAGTCGCATCTCGAAGACATCCGCGAAAGTATTCGTCTCATTGAAGACTTCGTCGGAGGAATGAACTTCGAAACGTTCCGCCGCGACCTCAAAACACAGGCAGCCGTCGAGCGCAAGATCCTCATCGTCAGCGAAGCCGCCGTTCGGCTGAAGGGTGATGCAGAAGCCCTGTGCCCAGGCGTGCCATGGCGCGACATTCGAGGAAGCGGCAATTGGCTGCGGCATCAGTAAGACAGCGTAGATTTGGAGACAATCTGGAACACAATCCACGACGATCTTCCACCTTTGAAGTCCTCTGTATTGAACGCACTCAAGAGTGGCGATCAATCCTGATAATGTCCTTTCTCTAAAGTCCATAGCAAAACAGAGGCTGTCATTCTGAGCAGCACGACTTGCGTCGGCAAGTTACGGCAAGGGTGATGAACGCTGCGCCACAAGAGCCCCGTGCCCCGTTCTTACGACTTTTTTCTGTCGCAAGGGCGGGAAACCTCAAGCCTCGGCGATGGAAGCAAAAGCCCCACCCTACGGATGGCGATTGTACAGGCCGATCGCAACTGAACTTTCATGGTTGCCGTAACGACTCCATCAATGACCATTGCCGAAACAGATTCGGCGGTGTGCGGAGGAAACCCTTGGAGGCCGGCGAGGGTTTAGAGTTGATCTGAAATCATGAGCAACTTCAAGCTGAAAGCTACCCACGCGCCGGTCAAGGACTACTACGCAACGCTGGAGAAATTCGGGCGGGGCAAATTCGACAACGAGGGGAATATCAGGCGGGCTTTCGAAGGCTTGCTGGAGAAGTGCGCGCGGGCTTTCGAATGGTTTGTGGTGGGCGAATACCAGATTGCGCGGTCGGGCAAGAGTCCGCTGCGTGTGGATGCGGCTGTGCTGGACGCCTTCAACCTGCCGCGCGGGTATTGGGAGGCCAAGGACGAGAAAGACGACCTGAAGGCGGAGATGAACAAGAAACTCGTCCTCGGTTACCCGCGGACGAACATTCTCTTTCAGAAACCGACCCACGCGATCCTTTTTCAGGATGGGCGAATCGCTTTTGACGACGAAATTGTGACACCCGAAAAGCTGGTTGACGTGCTGCGCCTCTTCTTTGAATGGCGGCAACCGCACCAGGAAGATTGGGACCGGGCGGTCAGGGAATTCTCGGAGCGGATTCCGGAGATCGCGAAGGGCGCGATGACGCTGATCGCGGCGGAGCGAAAGAGCAACAAGACATTTGTGGAGCGGTTCACGGCGTTCGCGGAGCTTTGCCGGGAGTCAATCAATCCTGACCTGAAGGATGAGGCTGTGGAGGAGATGCTGGTGCAGCATCTGCTGACCGAGCGCATCTTCCGGCGTATCTTCGACAATCCGGAGTTTACGCGGCGGAATGTGATTGCGGCGGAGATTGAAAAAGTCATCGACTCGCTGACCAAGCGGCACTTCAGCCGGGATAGTTTTCTCAAGGACCTGGACCCGTTCTACAAGGCGATTGAAGAGACGGCAGCGTCGGCAAACGACTACTCGGAGAAGCAGGCGTTTCTTAACAGCGTTTATGAGCGGTTCTTTCAGGGATTCAGCAAGAAGCAGGCGGATACGCATGGGATTGTGTATACGCCACAGCCGATTGTGGACTTCATGGTGCGGAGCGTGGAGGAGGTGCTGAAGGCGGAGTTCGGGCGCAGCCTGAGCGACAAGGGCGTGCATATTCTGGACCCGTTTGTGGGGACGGGGAACTTTATTACGCGGGTGATGAAGGAGATCAAGACCAGCAGTCTGCCGCATAAATATAAAGAAGAGTTGCATTGCAATGAGATCATGCTGTTGCCTTATTACATTGCGAGCATGAATATCGAGCACGCGTATCTGGAGCGGGTGGGGGAGTACGAGCCTTTCGAGGGAATTTGTTTGGTGGATACGTTTGAGCTGGCGGAGGCTGAGCAGACAGGGTTTTCTTTTATGGCCGAAGAGAACACAAAGCGGGTAAGGCGCCAAAGAGCCGCTCCAATTAAGGTGATTATTGGGAATCCCCCCTACAACGCGAACCAGCACTATGAGAACGAGAACAATAGAAATCGGAGGTACAAAGTTCTTTCGTCCCGTGTTGCCACGACTTATGGGAAGGACTCACAGGCCACAAACAAGAACACATTGAGTGACCCATTTATTGGCGCATTACGTTGGGCCACTGACCGACTCGGGGAAGAGGGCGTTATCGCGCTTGTGACCAACAACTCATTCGTGGATTCCATTGCTGCGGATGGTGTACGGAAGAATCTTCGAAAGGATTTTGATCGCGTCTTCGTCGTCGATCTCGGAGGGGACGTCAGAAGAAATCCAAAGCTTTCGGGTACGGTTCATAACGTCTTCGGAATCCAAGTTGGCGTCAGCGTCAGTTTCTTCGTCCGCTTCCGAACTTCCCAGAGGCCCGGGCGGGTTTACCTAGGGCGAGTTGATGAGTATTGGAAAAGAAGAGAGAAGTTTGCTTGGTTGGAACGGACAGGTGTTTACTCCAAGGCGGGACTAAATGAAGTTGCAGTTAATCCGCAGAATCGTTGGGTAATACATGAGGCAGATCAGGAATATTCGACGTTGCTTCCATTTGTTGGCGAGGGACAATCTCAGGGCGTTTTCTCTGCCTATTCCAACGGCGTGCAGTCGAATCGGGACCCATGGGTTTTCAACTTTAATCGCAACGCTCTTCTGCAAAACATGGAGAGGTTTATAGCAACCTACAATTCCGAGCGCGTCCGCTGGAATGGTTTGGAATCAAGCAAAGCATTTGACACGTCTGTTTTGAAAGATGATGACAAGATCAAATGGTGTAGCAAGTTGAGGCAGGTTTTTGAGAGCAATAGGGCGTTGATCTTTGATCCGCAAGTAGTTGCGAGGTCGCAGTATCGACCCTTCACTTCTCAGCTTCTTTACAATGATCCCTATTTGCTACACCGCTCCGGCAAAGTGGCTTCGTTTTTCGACATCAAGAACGAAGCGTTAGTAGTGACGTGCCATTCGCAGGTGCCTTTCCTTGTCCAAGCCGTCAACAGGATGACGTGTCTTGATGTCGGAGGACGTCCGTCGCAGGTGTTTCCTTTTTTTGTAAAAGACGAAGAGGGTCCCGCCGGTCGCGAGAACATTACCGATTGGGCGCTTGGTGAGTTTCGGAAGCATTATGGGCGCAGCGCGAGAAAGCATCCCTCGGGGGCTAAAGCCCGGGCGGTTTTTGGGGACTCGGGCGGCCCGGCTAAAGCCGTGCCCTTGTTACAAGGCCATCCCGGATCGCGCTCTTCCTCAACCTCTGAATTTGTGCCCTCTCCAAACTCGATTGAGCCGGAGGATGGGGAGGAGATCTCGAAGTGGGATATCTTCCACTACACCTATGGGCTTTTGCATCATCCGGAGTACCGGACGCGGTATGCGGCGAATTTGAAGCGGGAGTTGCCGCGGATTCCGATGGCTCCGGAGTTCAGGGAGTTTGCGCGGATTGGGGCGGCGCTGATGGCGCTGCATATCGAGTATGAGCAGCAGGCGGAGTATCCGCTGGAGCGGCGGGAGACGGGCACGCTGAATTGGCGCGTGGAGAAGATGACTCTCTCGAAAGACAAGACTCAGTTGAAGTACAACGAGTTTTTGACGCTGAGCGGGATTCCGCCGGAGGTGTATGAGTACCGACTGGGGAACCGGAGCGCGCTGGAGTGGGTGGTGGACCAGTATCGGGTCTCGACGGATGCCCGGTCGGGAATCGTGAACGATCCCAACCGCGAAGACGATCCGGAATACATTGTCCGGCTGGTGGGACAGGTAGTTACGGTCTCCGTCGAGACGGTACGGCTGGTGGGGGAACTGGCGAAGCTCGGGATAGACCAGGCCTAACGCAGCATGGCAATCGAATGAAGAAGCCTGCTGACAAAGAAATCTCAGAAATCTTCCCGGAATTTGCAGTCCATTTCATGAAAAGGGGGATAATCGACTCAATGGCCTCCACAGCACCACAAATACCGCGGAGCATCCGGAAGAATACCGCATCGCACGCAGGCGGAAATCCACCCCACCCCTCCCCCACTTTCCTCCCACACCCCTGAAAACAATAAGGTTATGCCGAAAAAAGCCCAAACGACCCACCAAAACAAACAACTTACGAGCCAGCTTGCAACGACCGCATTGACGCGCATCTCCCCGCGCCGTACGCTCATAACATGGAATTCAAAGTAGTTGAGCTGGAACGGGAACCAATCGACTTTGACCTGGAACTGGCTCCAGGCGCAGTCGACCTGGGGGAAGAAGCCGAGCAGGTTGGGAATCTGGCCACCGCCGGCCATGTGGAAGTGCTCCACGAGCACCGCGGCCCCAAAGACATCGTCGCCGACATCCGCCTCAAAGGCAGTTTTTCCGGCAAGTTTCAGGTCCCCTGCGCCCGATGCATCGAACCGGTCGAAATCCCCCTCGCGGCCGAGTTCGACCTCATCTTCCGCCCGGCTGAGGCTGATTCCGAAGCCCCGGAACGCTCCATTACTGCGCCGGAAACGGAAATCGGTTATTATCTAAAAGACGGTCTGTTGCTTGAAGATGTGCTGCGTGAGCAGGTGCTTTTGTCCCTGCCGGTCAGGACCCTGTGCAAGCCCGACTGCAAGGGACTTTGCCCGCGCTGCGGTGAGAACCGCAACAGCACGGCGTGTACCTGCGATGTGGGTCCGAGCGACCCCCGCTGGGAAGCGCTAGCTGGGCTCCGCGGCCGGATCGAGTCCAAGAAATAACCCCAAGAGATTGAGGGTGTTCCGCCGCATACGGCGTTACTTTGCAGCGGCCCGGAACACGAAAGGAACTTTGTCATGCCTAATCCGAAAAGGCGCCACTCAACGCGCCGTACCGCCAATCGCCGCGCCCACGACTTCCTCACCGCTGTCGGCGTCTCCGAGTGCCCCAACTGCCACGAGAAGAAGCTCCCCCATCGCGCCTGCCCCAAATGCGGCGCTTACAAGGGTCGTGCCGTCCTCGAAGTCAAGGAAGCAGCCAAGTAGTCAGGCAGCGCCAGCCAGTGGTAGCCTGAGCCTCTATGCTCACAGACATCGTTCTTGACGCCGTAGGTTCCGACAAAGCTCCAGAGCCGGAGATTCGCGGGGCCATCCTCGCCTGCCGCGAACTGCCCGTGCGGGTCCACCTGGTTGGGCCGGAGGCGGAACTTCGCGATCTTCTCGACGAGATTCTCGAAAACGAAGACCTGCCCATCGTCGTCCACCATGCCTCTGAACGCATCGGAATGGAAGAGAAGGCAGCCCAGGCTGTGCGCTCCAAAAAAGACAGTTCCATGCGCGTTGGCCTCAAACTGGTGCACGAGGGCAAGGCCGCTGGCTTTGTTACCGCCGGCAACACTGGCGCGGCCATGGCTACAGCCAAGATGGTGCTGGGCGCGCTTCCCGGCGTCGACCGTCCCGCGCTGGCGACCCCCATGCCCAGTTCTACTGGAAACCCCTGCGTCCTCCTCGACGTAGGCGCCAACGTCGACTGCAAACCCCACAACCTCGCGCAGTTTGCAGTGATGGGCGAAATCTACGCCCGCAGCGTCCTCAAGATCAGCCAGCCCCGCGTAGGTCTGCTCTCCATTGGCGAAGAAGAAAGCAAGGGCAACGACCTAACCCGCGAAGCCTTTCCGCTGCTTAAAGCGCTCCCTATCCGTTTCATCGGCAACGTGGAAGGCCGCGACATCTTCTCGGGCCTGGCGGACGTAATTGTCTGCGACGGCTTTGTCGGCAACGTAGCGCTCAAGACCAGCGAGGGCGTAGGCCGCTTTGTCCGCGATGTCCTCCGCGAGTCGCTAACCCGCACGGTTACCGCCCAGGTTGGCGCACTGCTATCCCGCCGCGCCTTCAACGAATTCCGCCGCCGGCTGGACTACCGCGAATACGGCGGCGCTCCGCTGCTCGGCGTCCGTGGCGTGTGCATCATCGGCCATGGCTCGTCCAATGACCGCGCCATCTTCAACGGCATCCGCGTAGCCTACGAATCCGCGGTAGCCGGCACCAACGCCAGCATCGAGCAGGAGTTCGCCAAGGTCCCCAAGCGTCCCGCAACAAACGGCGGTACTAGCGCCGAAGCCGCCCCCGAAGCCAGCATCCAGTAAGGCCCAGATGCCAGCCAACCCAGCCCGTCCTCAAGCCTTCGATCCATCGATCCTCGAACAGCTAGCCTGTCCCGCCTGCCTCGGCAATCTACGCCTCGAAGCCAACCGGCTTCGCTGCGACGCGTGCTCTCGCTCCTACCCTATCGTCGATGGCATCCCGGTGCTTATCCCCGACAGGGCCAGCCGTTTCGTTTCGAGCGCAACCTCTTCCACCTGAATCCCAACCCGGCGCACAGAATAAGCCTTCGCCGTCTCCCGCGAACTCACAACGCCCGCCAGTTCGTCGCCAATAAAGTGCAGCGCAGCTCCATCGTCCGCTGCATACCCGGCGCCAAGCTTGCCCTCTTGCACAAACCGGTGGTACGCGGGCCGCCGTTCCGGTTCCCCGTCGTAATGCGGACAGTGGCTGCCCTTCAAAAAGCCCACGCACTTTATCGGAGCCAGGTCTCCCGGCACAACTGAGTCGCTGACCCCCTCCTCGAACCAGCAAAGCGAGCCAGCACTCAGCCCCGTCATCACCACCCCCGACTGCCAGGCCTCGCGAAGAATCGCATCCAGGCCCCATTCACGCCACAACACAACAAGGTTGCGCGTATTCCCGCCGCCCACGTAGATGACATCCTTCTCCAGAACAAAATCGCGCAGATCCGTCGTTGGCGGCATAAAAAGCGACAAGGTCGAAGGAGAGCAATTCAGCGTTTCGAACGAGGCATAAAACTTGTCGATGTAACTCTGCGCATCGCCGCTAGCAGTGCCGACAAAACACACCTTCGGCGTAGCCACTCCCGTTATAGATAGAACATACTGGTCAAGCAGCAGGTTCTCCGGTTCCATTGAAAACCCGCCGCCACCCATCGCAATAATTTGAGGAAGCCTTGCCATTTGGTTTCCTTTTGCCGGCCTTTTTACGCGGCAACAATGGGCAGCGCCGGGAATGCGGCAGCGTAATGGCGAGCGTCGGTGGTCAGCAGGGTGTAGCCACGAACCAACGCATGTGCCCCAATCAGAAAATCTGTCAGAATACGGCGCGGAAGAACCGAAGTACCTGCCAGCCTTCGTTCCACATATCCCTGAAATGCAGTTCCTGCAGCGCGCCATACAGTCTCATCGAATCGCCAGTCAACTTGTATGCCACCAATCGTGAAGAATTCATCGAGGATCGCCTGGGTTCTAGATGGAAGGCCTAACAGTTCTGCATAGACTGCACCGGAAACTATGAGCGGCCCGCTCCTTCTGGATTCTTCTATTGCGGCCAACGCGCGTCTGTTGAGAGCGTCGTCCTGATTTAGAAGATAGACGAGGACATTCGTATCAAGCGAGGTTGTCGTCAAAGTCATCGTAGCCTCGAATTTCTCGCATGTAGGCCATCACGTCCTCTCGCCCAGGTGCTATGCCGTCAATGCCGATCCCGCGCCACTTCTCAAAGACGTTCTCCTGAGGTTCGCCGATCAGGTGGATATCCTGGCCATGTTGCACAAAGCGGAGGTGATCGCCGGGTTTGATGCCGAGCGACTTGCGGACTTCTACCGGGATTGTGACCTGACCCTTGCTGGTAACCTTGGCGCGGATCATTCGAACTGGAGATGCCTTGGTCGCGGTCGCCATCGCTGGACTCCTTACCTCTTCAATTGTACTCCTTACTTGCTTGGCCGCCGAATACCGGAGACCTCTCCGCAAAAATCACAATCACCTGAACGCCGGTGGCCGATCCCCCACCTTCGTCCCGTGCACCATATTCGGCACCGGTCCGACAGTAAAATCCAGCCGATTCATCCCCACATGCAACTTAGCAATCGGCAGCCACGACTTCGCATACTCCACCCCATCCAGCGTCACCTTCTGCACATAGATTCCGCTGCCTTGCTTGCCGATAACCAACGTTCGTCCACCCGCCATGCGCCAAGTAACCTTATCAAACATCGGCGTTCCCAAAACCAGTCCGCCCACCCCGGGCACAGCCGGATAAAACCCCAGCGCATCCCACACATACACGCCCGAAGTCGCACCCAGGTCGTCGTTCCCTGGAATCCCATCCGGCGTAGTCTTGAAGACCTCTTTGCCGATCCGCGTCACCACCTCCTGCGTCTTCCACGGCTGCCCCGCGAACACATACGCATATGGCACCACGAAGTCCGGTTCATTTTCGATGTTGTAGCAAGGCAGGTTCCAGCAGCGAAGTTTCAGAAAGAACTTGTCCAGCCGGGGAATCACCTTCTCGTCCCCGCCGATCCCCGCGAAGAGTGCCGGATAATCGAACGGAATCATGAAGGTGTACTGGTAAGTGTTGCCTTCCTCGTATCCCAGTTGATCGTCGGAGATCTTGCCGTTCCAAATGCGCTTCGGCAGCGAGCGTTCCGCGTCGAAGCCCGCCAGCCAGCTTCCATCGCTGTTGCGCGGCCGAATCCACCCCGTCTCCGGGTCCAGCAAACTCTTCCAGCTTCTTGATTGCTCGAGGAACGCCTGGTACTCTGCGGTGTGTCCAAGGCTCTTCGCGAACTGCGCAATTGCAAAATCGTCATTTGCATATTCCAGAGACCGCGAGGCCGAATTCGTGTCCTTCTCATTCGGCACATAACCCAGCTTCAAGTACTCCTCAAGGAACGGCCGCTCCGCATTATGATGTGGCCCCGGCCCTGGTTGCGTCCCAGCCTTCACCATGTACTTGAGCGCCGTCTCGACGTCGAAATTGTGCGCCCCGAATGCATACGACGAAGCCAGCAGAATCACCGGCGAATCGCCGCCCATCACGTAGGTCACGTCGTTGGCCGCCTCCCAGCGCGGATACCACCCACTCTGCACCGCGTCGTTCACCAGCGACTGCATCATGTCCGATTCGCGCGCCGAATCCAGCAGTGCCTGAAACTGCGCCGTGTTGCGATAGATGTCCCAATCGGAGAAGTTCGCGTACTGCGCCCCTTGCTTCGTCCCCGCCAGCGAACGCACCACGCCGTCGAATCCCATATAACTGTGGTCTTCATCGCTAAACACCGTCGGCGACAGCAGCGAGTGATAAACGCCCGTATAAAAGATCGTCCGCTGATCGGGCGTCCCGCCTTCCACTGCGATGCGGTCAAGCAATTGGCTCCAGATCTGTTGCGCAGTTGCATGAACTTGCTCGAAATCCCATCCCGGAATTTCCTGACGAAGATTCGTCTCTGCCCCCGCTGCGCTCACAAATGAAATCCCAACCTTCAGCACCACTTCATGCTCGCCGCCAAAGTCCAGCCATGCGCCGGTATGCTTGCCCTGCGCTCCAATACTGCCTTCGACAATCGCATCGTCCTGCCACACCTGCGATGCCTTGTAGGGCTTGTTGAACTGCCCCGTCACATACAGCTTGTAATGCGAATCCGACGAGCAGAACCCCCCCGCCGTCGTTGAGCCGGCAAACGCGTCGCCGCCCTTCAGTTCAATTTGATTGGTATAGACACTCTGGTCAGGCCGCATGGGTTTCTCGCCGGCCAGTGTATTGGCGCTCGACCCCGCATTCAACAGCAGCCGCGCCCGCGTTCCCTCGGGGAAAATAAATCGCGCAATCCCCGACCGCTCGGCAACCGTAATCTCAACGCGCACGCCATTGACAAGAGTCGCAGCATAGTAGCCAGGATGCGCCTCTTCCTTGGTATGGTCGAAGTCCGTGGCGTACGGGGCAAAGCTCGCGCCGGGACTCAATGTCAGTTCGCGCGTAACAGGCAGCACCGCGAAGTCCCCGTAAAGCGGGCACCCCGCGCCGCTGATATGCGTAAGCCCAAATCCGGTGATCTGTTTGTCCTTGTAGTAATACCAGGCGTCCGTGTTTGTATCCGGACTCCACTGCATCATGCCGAACGGAAGTGTCGCTCCAGGAAATGTGTTTCCGCCCCCGTCCGTCCCGATGATCGGATTCACAGCGTCATATGGAGTGGCGACCGACTGTGCCAGCGATGCAGCAGTGGCGAGCAGAAAAACCGGCAACAAAGCATTGCGAAGCGAAGCAGAAAACGCCATGATGTGTGTCCTCATGTGAAGAAGCTGAGCCAATTCCCTCAACTCCCACGACACACCATCCTAATCCCTTCGCCGTTCTCGCGACGCCTGGTCCTCCAACTCGTTCCGCAATCAGGCAGCACTCCCGCTACGATCCAGATGCAATGCGCACAATCGCATGAATATGCAAATCCGGAAGCAAACCGTGCCATTCGCCCGCCTCGTAGCGCCTTGGAAGCACTGTGTCTTCCGGTTCGAGCACCACATCCGGGCCGAGGAGGATCTTGGCGGGCGGTCCCGGCTGCCGAAATCTAAATCGGATCGGCCCCTTCGGTGGGACAACGCCAGTATGCCGAAACTCGCTCGTTACCGGCGCTCCTTCCGTGTTGATGAAATGGATCAGCGTGTATCCGTCTTTCTTCCTGAGCACGATCTCGACGGCAGGATAATCGCCCTCAAGCGTAACCAACGGTGCGTGCAGCGAACTCACCATCCCGCGCACAATCGACTTGAAAATTGGCGTACTCGCCTTGTCGTACGATGAAGTCAACCCTGTAGCGCAAACAATGGCCGTTCCCTTGCCATATTGCACGCGCACCCCCAGCGGAAGCGCATCTTTGCGTGCGTCGCGCATGCGGTACGCTTCAGCCACAACATCCTTGGGCGCCGCATCCATCTCTACCCAGCTTCCATGCAACTCCGCGAGCCCGCTCTCATCCTCCACGAAGTAAGAATGCTCCTGTGCCGCGCCCTTCAACTTAAGCCCGAACACGCCGGAAAGCAGCCGCGCATTCTCCGCGCCGCACACCAGCAGTTTCCCTCCGTTATTCACATACTCTGCCAATGTGTTCACGACATCGTCGCCAACATCCTTCCAATCGGGGAGCACCATCAGCGGATACTGCGCCACACATTCCGCCACCTGCCAATCGGGAATGAGATCGACGGAATATCCGCACGCCAGCAGCATGCTCATCGCCCCCGCCGCCGGTGCTTCGCTTGAGCCCCATCCGCCAAAGACGCGGCCCGCCGTGCGGTAAAGTGTGCGCCCTGAAAACAGCACGCCCACCTCGGGAACGCTTTCCGATCCATGGGACCAGCGCTGCCGCTGACGACAGAATTTCGCGACCTCCGCAGCCGTCTCAATCTCGTGCGCATCGATCCACCCCGCGCGCGAAGGCACATAATAAATCTGGTAGGCTCCGCCCTGCGCCAGCACAACGGCGGCCTCCTGCTCCAGTTCTGCCGCCGGCTTGTCAGATACGCCGCCGAAATTTTCGCCTCGTTCAAACCCCCACGACATCAGGTCCCAGGGCTTGCCGCAGCGCGAAAGATAGCGTGCCTGAATCCGCGCCTGGCGCAGCGCCGCAATGTCCGCAACATCGCCGGAAAGATAATCGAGCGCCAGCGTGGGCCGCTCCGGCGCAAAGGTCGAATACATCCAGTTGCTGGTGATCTGGTAACCGGGGTTGGCGCTGTGCAGAGCACCTACATACGCCGCTACATACTTACGAAACTGCTCCCGCTGCAATTCAAGAAAGTCGTTCCAGCCCTTGTCCCAAGGCCCCTTCGGCAATACGGCGATGCCCGTCTTCTCCTCAAACTTCTGTCGCGAGCCCTCGCAGTAGTCCGGCTGCACCGCCCAACTATCTCCGTCCACCCACGACCCGTCGAGATCGTAGTTGCGCGCCACTTCCAGCAACTCAGGAATCATCAGCTCGCGCTCATAAGGCCCAAACAGGCTGGTCTCCTGCGCATCGCGTTTTCCGTCCGCACCCACGCGCGCCCATTCCGGATGTTTCTCGACAGCCAGTCCATCCAGCACACCGGAGAAGTGGTTATAGAGCGCCACGCCATGCGCAGCGGTGACGCGTCTCCACACAGCCAGCGAATCCGCCACGATCCCCGGCGCAGCCATGCCGGTCTTCGACGGGAATCCCAGATAGCCCGGATGCCCTTTCGAATCGTATTGAATGAAATCGGGACGAACAGCAACCAGAAGATTGTTGACCATTGCATCGGTCAGATCCCGGCCCAGGTCTTTGTCCTGCGCGTTCGGATGCAAATCAAAATGCAACCCGAAGAAGCAGTCCTTGCGCGCCGGCCGTGCAGGTGCGGATTGAGCGCCGGCAGCGCAGCGCGAAAGAAGCAGTGCGGATGTGCCCGCAAGAAATTCTCTGCGATTCACTTTCAATGTTTCGACTCCTGAGACACCACACTACTCCATTCCGAGCCTCATGACCTGCGCAACAAGTTACACTTGCGATGAGCAGTTGCAGAGGTTGGGACATCCAAAGAAGCCAGCTAACGCGCTATCTCCGCGAAGCGGGGGCTAACTTGCTGAATGTTTGAAAATCTCAGCGCCCTCTGAGTTCTATGCTTATCAGGGCCTCACTTGAAAAGGTCCACCAACTCCGACATATAGAGAGTGTCCGCGGTAAACGTGAAAGTCCCCT
>Ga0182012_10005029_pt1 | contig 13753 bp, 9 predicted proteins | sample 612S2SmetaG_FD_120486 | JGI IMG/M metagenome (GOLD analysis project Ga0182012, IMG submission 120486) | Permafrost microbial communities from Stordalen Mire, Sweden - 612S2S metaG | ecosystem: Environmental > Terrestrial > Soil > Wetlands > Permafrost | place: Sweden: Stordalen | collected... | reverse complement strand
CGTCATCGCGGCGTCCCTCGCGATCGGATTTCTCCTGGCGCGGCTGGGCCAGCCCCCTGCGCTGCCATACGCCTATTTGCGGGGATGGATCATCGTCGCGGCGGCGCTCTCGACCGCTCTGACGCCGGACCTTTATACCACCAAGGACGTCTTGCTGCTGCCCTCGTGGCTCAACGTGCAACGCCAGCGCGAGAGCGAAACCCAGAAGGCTGTGCACTTCATTGCCGCCCAGCCAGGACCGGTGCTCTGCTGGACCCCGGCGCTGTGCTATTGGGCGGGGAAGTCGTTCGAACTGGATTGGTTCAATTTCGGCCAGGCGGTGCAGATGCGACAAAAGCCGCTGAGCGAACTCACGGATCGGATCAGGGCCGGATCCTATTCCGCGATCGAGGTTTTCGCCAGCGGGGAGGACCAGACGGTTCCCGCCGAAAGGCGTGTCACGGTCTGGCCTGCCATTCAGGCGGCGCTGGCGCAGACCTATCGTGAGGTACCGGTGAACGACGGCCCGTCGTCGTTCTGGGTGCGCAAGGCTCCGGGCACCGGCGATTGAAGCCGGCACCGCCACCGGCGATATCGCCGGTGGCGGCTGGAGCGGATCCGGTGGCGGCTGAAGCGGATAAAGGTACGTTGACGATCGGCATCGCGCCACGCCGCATCCCGCTACGGTGGGGCGTCCCGCTCGTGACGGCGCTTCGTGACGCTGCGTCCGCGCAGCCCATTGCGACACTTGCCGGTTGCGCGGATCTGGGCCATCTGCGAACTCATGACCCCATTCGCACGGCTGCTCGGCCTGTTCCTGTCGGCCTGCGGCGCGGTGTCCTACCGGATGCCGTTCCTCCCCGTGGCCCGCAGCGCAGCGTTTAGATGGCTTGCCGCGCTGAACACGAAACACCCCACGCCAGCGAAAGAGTCCCCCTGATGCGCGGACTGAGCCCGTTCCTGAAGGACGCCTGGCAGCTCACCAAGCCGTATTTCTCCCGGTCCGAGGAGCGCTGGTCCGCCCGCGGGCTGCTGCTGGCGGTCATCGCGCTGAGCCTGGTCCAGGTCGGCCTGTCGGTGGTGCTGAACTACTGGCGGCGCGAGTTCTACAATGCCCTCCAGGACAAGGACTGGAGCGCATTCTTCAACCTTTTGTTCGTCTACCGGCACACCGAATCGGGTCTGATGCCGGGCTTCTGCGAAATCGCCGTGGTCTTCATCGGCGTGGCGGTCTACTCGGTCTACCTCAACCAGTGGCTGCAGATCCGCTGGCGGAGCTGGATGACCACGCGGTTTCTGGATGAGTGGTTGGCCGACCGCGCCTACTACCGCATTAGCCTGACCACCGATCGGCCCGCGGTCGGCAGCGACAACCCCGACCAGCGCATCGCCGAGGATCTGCGCGACTTCACCGACAACACGCTGTCGCTCGGACTCGGCCTGCTGTCCAACATCGTGTCGCTGGCCAGCTTCGTCGGCATTCTCTGGAGCCTGTCCGGCGCGGTGCAGGTCTTCGGGATTACCATCCCGGGCTACATGGTGTGGGTCGCGCTGGTCTACGCGGTGGTCGGCACCTGGTTCACCCACCTGGTCGGCCGGCCGCTGGTCGGGCTGAGCTTCCGCCAGCAGCGGGTGGAGGCTGACTTTCGCTACGCACTGGTGCGCTTTCGCGAAAACATGGAGGGCGTCGCCCTGTACGGCGGGGAGGCGGAGGAGAAGGGCACCCTGCTGACACGCTTCGGCCAGGTGGTCGGCAACTGGCGCGCCATCATGACCCGGACCAAGCTGCTCAACACGCTGACCACTGGCTACGAACAGGTGGCGGTGATCTTCCCCATCGTCGTGGCGGCCCCGCGGTACTTCTCGGGCGCGATCCAGCTTGGCGGGCTGATGCAGACGGTCGGCGCGTTTGCCCAGGTGCAAAGCGCGCTGTCCTGGTTCGTCAGTTCATACGCTTCGCTGGCAAGCTGGCGGGCCACCGTCGAGCGTCTGACGACGTTCCACAAGCAGATCGTGGATGCCCGCGCCGCCGTCGGGCGCGAGGGCATGGCCGTCACCGAGTCGCCCGACGGCACGGTGCGGGCGGAGGATCTGACGCTGGCGCTGCCGAACGGGGCGAAGCTGCTGGACAACGCGGCGCTGTCGCTGACGCCGGGCAACTCGGTGGTGGTGACCGGCCGGTCGGGGACGGGCAAGTCAACATTGTTCCGGGCGCTGGCGGGGATCTGGCCGTTCGGCCACGGGCGGGTGGAACTGCCCGGCCGCACCATGTTCCTGCCGCAGCGCCCGTATATCCCGCTGGGCTCGCTGCGCCACGTGGTGGCCTATCCGCTGCCGCCCGAGACGTTCGATCGGGCGGCGATCGCGCAGGCGCTGACCGACGCCGGCCTGCCGCAGTTCGTGCCGCTGCTGGACAAGGACGAGAACTGGCCGCAACGGCTGTCAGGCGGCGAGCAGCAGCGCGTGGCGCTGGCGCGCGCGCTGCTGGCCAAGCCCGATTGGCTGTTCCTGGACGAGGCGACCTCGAATCTTGATCCCGAGGCGGAGACCGAGATCTACCTGACGTTGAAGCGGCTGCTGCCTGGGACGACGCTGGTGTCCATCGCCCACCGCCCGTCGGTGGCGCAATTCCACAGCCGGCGGATGGTGTTCCGCCGGGAGGAGGGCAAGCCCGGCCAGCTCGTTCCGGACATGGCGCCGGCGGCGGAGTAGGGGGCAGGTTGGGTCCAATCTTCGGGCACCAGCCCCCGCAAGGCGTATTGGCCGCCTGGGGCGCAGCAGCCGATTTGGTTCAACACACTGTACGGTGTTGCTCGTCCCGTCGTTCGTCGGAGCCATAATCTGATGACCGCAGAGGCGGCGTGTCCCTTGCATTATGCGCGGTTGTATCGTATCTACCAATCGTAGCTACGGAATGTAGCTATCACTCGGTCCGGTCTCTCTGACCACGAACCGGTCGGGCGTAAGGCCGCGTGGCAGGAGCAAAATTAACACTGCGGTAGCGTGGTCTGTCTAACCCATGCCCGAAAGGGGCCATGGGCACGGAATTCGAGTGGGATGAGGAAAAACGCCTTGCAAATATCGAGAAGCACAGTCTTGACTTTCTTGATGCGGACATAGTCTTCGGAAATCCCCATCTGGTCGGTTTGGCGAGAATCATAGCTGGTGAGCAGCGCTGGTTGGCGATCGGCACGATAGCGGATGTTTTCGTGACCACGATATTCACGCGGCGCGGTGACATCATTCGCATCATCTCAATGCGGAGTGCACGACATGGCGAACGCAAAAGGCATCAGGACGTTTTCGGAATCTGACCTCCAGGCACGACGGGCTAGCGGCGAAAGCCGGACCGATCTGGCCCGCGTCCGGGCCAAGACGGCTGCCGATGTGGAACGCGACGTCGCCAGTGATGCCGACTTCAAGGACGAGCGGGAGGATTGGTACACGACCGCCATGGCGGTGATGCCGACCCCCAAGAAGCTTCTATCCCTTCGGCTCGACAATGACGTCGTCGATTGGTTCAAGCAACAAGGCCCCGGCTACCAGACCAGGATCAATGCCGTGCTGCGCGCCTTTGTTCAGCAGGAAAAGGGCCGCGCCTGATTGGGCTCATTTATCCGTGGCCTGCGTTCCAGCCTGCTGGGCCTGCTTGAGAATTTGCGGATTCACCGCCGCTCGCGAACAAGATAGTCCGAACGTCGCGCAGCCTTCCGTGCGCTCCAGCAAGCGGACCGCGGCTGCAAACGCCTGCTCCGTGCCCAGATCTGTCATACAAGCCCCATCGGCGACGACCGCCGCCGCATACCGTCCCGCCGGCGCGTATTCTGCCACCGGCGTCGGACCAAACAGCCCGAGGGTCGGCGAGCCCGAAGCGGCGGCCAGGTGCATCAGGCCGGAATCATTGCCGACATACAGCGCGCAGCGGGCCAGGCAGGCGGCTGCCTCGGGGATCGTCAGGCGGCCGCACAGGTCGATCGCCCCGGGCAGCGCGGCCAGCAGCGGGGCCGCCATCGCCTGCTCCTGCTTGCCTGGACCGGCGAACACCGCCGGCACAGCGCCGGGCAGGGGTCCTGCAGCCAAAGCGTGGAACAGCGCCGCGAACCGATCCGCCGGCCAGGTCTTGGGGGGCCAGTTTGCCGTTGGGCCAAGCCCGACGACCGGACGATCCCCCGGGAGCCACGCGGCAGCCCTGGCGCGATCGGCCGATCCGGTCCACGCGACCGGCAGGGGCACCACGTCCAGACCGAGGATGCCGGCAAGCTGCGCGGTCTTGTGCCCCGGCCGCTTGACCATCACCGCCCGCCGGCGCGCCGGCACCAGCCAGGACAGTGCCGAAGCGCGGATGTCCACCACCAGATCCCAGACCGTCGGAACGACCGCCGCCCAAAGTGCAAGCCAGTGCAGGCTGTAGCGACGCTTGCGGACCACGATGGTGCGCGCGCGATTGGGCATGCGCGCGAACACGCCCTCGGCCACCGGGCCGCAGGCGACGGTGATCCGTGCCTCGGGATAGCTGCCGATCAGGTAGTCCAGCAACCCGGTGGACAACACCGCGTCGCCCAGGCTGTTGGAGGTCACAAACAGAATGCGCATGGCGCGCAACGCATGCCTCAATCGAGCACGCCCGGCCAGCCCCAGCGGAGTCCCCAGACCACGGCGCCTGCAACGCCGCCGGCGATCAGGTCGTCCCCCATGATTCCCCACGCCCCGCCCTGCCGGTCAGCCCAGCCGATGGGGCCAGGCTTGATCACGTCCAGCAGCCGAAACAGCAGGAACGCCGCGAGGACACCGGCCAGCGAAGGCCGCGCCAGCGCCAGCAGCGCCAGAAACTGGCCGGCGAACTCATCGATCACCACCCAGCCAGGGTCGCCCTCCACCCGAGCGGTGCGGATTGCCCAGATCCCGCCCAGGGTCGCCGCCACCGCCGCCAGCGCCAACGCCCATGGCGACAGGAACAGCAAGCCGGCACCCAGCAGCGCAGCCACCGCGGACCCCGCCGTGCCAGGGGCCAATGGCGAATAACCGCTGCCAAAGCCGCTTGCCACCAGGGAGGCAGGCCCCGAACGGCCCCGTGCCCCGTCTAACGCCATCGGCCGTGTCCAATCCCCGCTCGGGGCACCGGCCTGGTCATGCCAGAAAGTCCCGCAGGGCAGCCAGGACGACAGGCTCGGCGAGGGTTGGCGCGTGGCCAATGCCGGGGACCGTGACCGCTGTCATGTCCGGCCGCATCGCCCGCATCCGCTCTACCGTCTCAGCCAGCAAAATGTTGCTCTCCTCGCCCCGCAGCACCAGCAGCGGCAGATGCGCAAGTCCGCCAAACAGGGTCCACAAATCCGGCACCTTCCCGTTCAGCAGCGCCGCAATGCGCGTGTCCCAAAGCGGCCGCCAACGCCCATCAGCCGCCGGCCCGTAGGTCAACCGCGCCATCATCCGCCAATCGTCCTCGGTCTGCAGAGACAGCGGCGGCAACATTGCGCGCAGGTATCGCACGCAGGAATCCTCACCGGGCAAGGCCGGATCGACCGCCACGAAGCGACGCACGAAGGCCGCGCCGGCATCGCCGATCTCCGGCCCGATGTCGTTCAGCACCACCCCGCGCAACAGCGAAGGCCGCGCCGCCGCCAGCCCCAGCGCGAGCAACCCGCCGAAGCTCGTCCCCACCGCGATCGCCCCGTGCACGTGGAGCGCCGCGCAGACATCGAGCACGTCGCGCAGGCAAGCCTCGGGCGCATAGCGTGTCACATCGCGAGTCCGCCCGGACCCTCCGCGCCCTGCATAGTCCGGCGCGATCACCCGCCGTCCGGCGCTGAACACACGGGCCAGCCACTGAAAATCGCCCCCGGTTCGCACCAGGCCGGGCAGACACAGCAACGGCGCCCGCACCGGCTCGTCGCGGCGCCACTCGCGCACGACCAACGGCAGGCCGTCCCAGGCCGTGATGCGATGCATGACCGGATGCAGCGCTATTGGCTCCAATGCGCGAGCAATGTCGGCGTCGCCTCGCCACGCCTCGCCCGGTAGATGGTGACGTTCTCGAGCACGCGCTGCACGTAGTTGCGAGTCTCGCCGATCGGGATCAACTCCATCCAGTCGATCATCTCGATCGCCGGCCTCACGCCTTCGATCGCGCGGGGATCGCCGTTCTCCGCCAGCCATTGGTCCACACGGTGCGGTCCGGCGTTGTACCCGGCGACTGCCAGCGGCAGCGAGCCCTGGAACCGATCGAGCAGCCCGGCAAGATACGTCGTGCCAAGCAGCATGTTCTGGGCTGCATCCAGCGTCAGCGCCGGGACCGACACCGGGGTGCCGAGCTGCTTCCCAACCGCTTGCGCGGTGGCCGGCATGAGCTGCATCAGCCCGCGCGCTCCGGACGGGCTGACCGCGCCGATGTCGAAGTTGCTCTCCTGCCGCATGATGCCGAGCGCAACGGCCGGGTCGAGCGGCGCCGGCGGATCGAACGGCATCGGCCAGCCTGCCTCCGGCAGCACCATCCCGTCCCGCCCCATGCGGCGGCCGACCGACACCGCGGTGTCGGGCAGCCCGAACCCGAGCGCGAGCCGCGCCACCATGCTGCGCTCCGCCGGGTCCTGAGCCTGTTCGTCCATTGATAGCAAAAAGCTGCGGGCGCGGTGCGGATCGCCCCACGCGACGAGCCATGCCGCGGCGCGAACCGCCTCGTGGCCGATGAAGCCGAGCGCCTCGTCGGGACTGAAACCAGGGTCGCGCAGCGCGGCGATCCGACGGGCGAGGGCGGTCGCGTCGTCGCCGAGCGCCAGCGCGGCAAGCTGGCCGTAGAACGTGGTCGGCCAGGCGGCGGCCCGGGCATACGCGGCGTGAGGGTCGCGTCCGGCGGCGAGCGCGGCCCTGCCAAGCCAGTAGCCGGCGCGCGATTCACTGATCAAAGATTTGGACAGGCTCGCCAGCTTGTTGAAATGGTCGGTTGCCCGGGCCGGATCGCCCAGACGGCGCAACGCGATGAAGCCCGCCAGGAACTCGGCGTCGGACGCGGTTTCCGGCGTGGTCTGGCCGTGCGCTGCGGCAAGCGCATAGGCGCCGGCCGGGTCGCCATCGCGCAGGCGGCGACGCGCGAGCACGCTGCGTTCGGTCCAGAAGTCGCCCAGATGTGCGGCGGGCGCGGCGCGTTGCGCGGCCTCGCCCTTGTCGTGCCAAAGCGCCACCGCCTCGCCGTCGCGGTTTGCGCGGCGCAGCCAGCGCGCTGCGTCCAGCATCAGCCCCGGGTCGTCGCGTTGGGAGGCGGGCAGGGCTTGCATCTTGGCGAATGCCGACGGGTCGTCGCGTTTCAGCCCAAGCCGTGCCTCCGCGGCCGGGCGGCGCGCGGAGTCGAGACGCGCGACCTGGCGTGCGGCCGCGGCCGGGTCGCTCCAGGCCAGCGTGTGGAACCGTGCCCACTGGTCGTCCGGCGTCGGTACGCCGCCCCATCGGCGCAGGAAGGCAACTTCGGCGCCGGCATCGGTGAGGCCCGTGATCCAGGCGCGGCGCGCGGCCTCGGACGCTTCGGCGATTCGCCCATCCGTGGCCAGCGCTTCGGCGCAGCGCAACAACATGCCCGGGAGCGTCGTTTGGAGGATCGCCGGGGACGCCCCGGGGGGTGGCCCGGGGGATGCCCCTGGGGACGCCCCTGGGGACGCCCCTGGGGACGCCCCGGGGGGTGGCCCGGGGGATGCCCCTGGGGACGCCCCTGGGGACGCCCCTGGGGATGCCTCCGAGAACGTCGCTGGCCGGTCGCATTGCTTGAGGACGCTCAACTGGTCCTGGTCTGCGGCAACGGCCTCCTGCCGGCGGTGCTCGAGCAGCGCCTGGTTCGGCCAGTCGGGGTTCCGGGCCATGAATTCAGCGATCTCGCCGGCCCGGGCGGCCCCGGGCGCCACCAGGCGATAGTACAGCACCAGCTTCTCCGCCACCGGGTCGGCGTAGCCCGCGGCGGCGGCCTCCGCGTCGGCCCACCGGTCGGCGCGGATCGCGGCCATCAGGTCTCCCTGCGCGGCCGACGGAAGCGGCCGGCCGGCAAGCAGGACGGCAAGGACGTTAAGGGCGGCGAACCGAATCGCAAAGCGCATGACCCTTCTTAGCAAGCCGCGGCCTTGCAGCGCATCACCTGCGCGCCTAGCTTGCGCGCCCTCATTGCTGGACTCGGCCTCGATAGCGGACAGTCCGGCGAACGAACCGGGGGACAGTCGGGCCACCGGGACCATCCACGGGAGACGGACATGTTCAAGGGATCGCTTGTCGCGCTGATCACGCCGATGCAAACGGACGGATCGGTCGACGAGAAAGCCTATGCCGCGTTCGTCGACTGGCAGATCCGGGAAGGCACGCACGGCGTTGTCCCGGTCGGCACCACCGGCGAGAGCCCCACGCTGACCCATGCCGAGCACAGGCGCGTCGTCGAGATCGCCGTCGAGGTGGCGAAGGGGCGTGTCCCGGTGATCGCCGGCGCCGGCTCCAACAGCACCGCGGAAGCCATTGATCTGACCCGCCACGCGAAGCAGGCAGGCGCGGACGCCGCGCTGGTGGTCACGCCGTACTACAACAAGCCGACCCAGGAAGGCCTGTATCTGCACTACAAGGCGATCGCCGAGGCGGTGGACCTGCCGATCATCATCTACAACATTCCGCCGCGCAGCGTCGTCGATATGAAGGTCGAGACGATGGCGCGGCTGGCCAAGCTGCCGAACATCATCGGCGTCAAGGACGCCACGGCGGACCTGGCGCGGCCGTTGCACACGCGGCACGCCTGCGGTGCCGCGTTCTGCCAGCTCTCCGGCGAGGACGCGACCGCGCTCGCGTTCAACGCCGCCGGCGGGGTGGGCTGCATCAGCGTCACCGGCAACGTGGCGCCGCGTCTGGTCAGCGACATGCAGACCGCCTGGGCGGAAGGCCGCGTGCGCGAGGCGATGGCAATTCAAACCCGGCTGCTGCCGCTGCATGACGCGTTGTTCGCCGAGACCAGCCCCGCGCCGGTGAAGTATGCCGCGAGCCTGCTCGGCAAGACCGCGGATCGCTGCCGTCTGCCGCTGGCGCCGATCATGGAGTGCACGCGCCACAAGGTCCGCGCCGCGATGACGGAGGTCGGGCTGCTCAACTAGCCGCATGGTCGGCGAGACGACCGCGCGCACTGGCCCCTGAAGATGGCGGAAACCAAGACCAAGTCCAAGAAGGGCATGATCTCGCACGGTGTCGCGGCGCAGAACCGCAAGGCGCGGTTCGACTACACCATCAAGCACACCATCGAAGCCGGGATGGTGCTGAAGGGGCCGGAGGTGAAGTCGCTGCGCCACGGCAGGGCCACGCTGTCCGAGGCCTGGGCCGGCGAGCGCGACGGCGAGATGTGGCTGTTCAACTGCTACATCCCGGAATACCAGGGCGGCGTGCTGTCGCGGTTCGAGCCCCGCGCGCCGCGCAAGCTGCTGCTGAAGAAGAAGCAGATCGGCGAGCTGACCGGAGCGATCACGCGCCAGGGCTCGACCATCGTGCCACTGCAAATCCACTTCAACGACCGCGGCGTCGCCAAGGTGCTGCTGGGCGTCGGCGAGGGCCGCAAGAAAGCCGACAAGCGCCACGCCATCGCCGCCCGCGACTGGCAGCGCGACAAGGCCCGGTTGATGCGCGGCAAAGGCTAGTGCGGCACCGCAGCGACACGGTGTAGGCTGCGGCCAGCCAATCGTTTGGGGGAGTTCCCGATGCGCGTGATGCCAGCGGACCGGTCCGATGCCGTGCGGAGTTCGGTCGGTCGGGCTCCCGGAGCTTTTGTAGGGTGGATAAGCGGAGCGCCATCCACCATTGCCGCCCGCCGCACCGCAGCGGCGGATGGGGCGCGATCCAAAATGGTGCCTCCCGGGTGGCACCGCACCGCAGCGGCGGATGGGGGCCGATCCACCATCGCGCCCCCCGGGTGGCACAGGGCCGCACGATGGCGGATGGCGCTTCGCTTATCCGCCCTACAACTCTTGATGCCGGTCATGCTTGCCGCTGTCGCATGCGCCCAAGCTCCGGCGCCGGCCGCCCCCCGTGTCGGCACCGTTGCGGCAGAACTGCGGCCGGTGACGCCGGCCAAGGAGTTCGTCGGCCGCATCGAGGCGATCGAGCGCGTCGAAATCCGCGCCCGCGTCACCGGCTATCTGGATGCCGTGCTGTTCAAGGAAGGCGACCGGGTCAAGGAAGGCGCGGACCTGTACCGCATCGAGCAGGCGCCGTTCCAATCCGCGGTGCAGCAGGCGCAGGGGGCGCGGTTGCGCGCGCAGGCTACCCTGACCAACGCGGCGTTGCAGCTCAAGCGCGCGGAGGAACTGGTGAAGACCAGCGCCACCTCGGTCGCCGAGCGCGACAAGCGCCTGGCGGACCAGCAGACCGCCCAGGGCGACGTGCTGACCGCCGACGCCAATCTCAAGACGGCGCAGATCAACCTGGCCTACACCGACATCACCGCGCCGATCGCCGGGGTGATCGGCCGCACCGCCGTCACCAGGGGCAACGTGGTCAGCCCCAGCAGCGGCGTGCTGACCACCATCGTCAGCCAGGACCCGATGTACGTCGTGTTCCCGGTCAGCCAGCGCGAGTTCCTGCTGATCGAAGGCGAGCAGCGCGGCGCGGAGAAGCATCCCGTTACCGTCAGCCTGCGTTTCTCGGACGGCAGCACCTATGGCCAGACCGGGCGCATCGACTTCATCGATATCAGCGTGGACCGCGGCACCGACACGGTGACGGTGCGCGCCACCGTGCCGAACCCGGACGGTGCACTGATCGACGGCCAACTCGTACGCGTCGCCGTGCAGGGCGACACGCCGGAAGAGAAAGTGTTGATCCCCCAGGCGGCGCTGCTGACCGACCAGCAGGGCCCCTACGTCTTCGTCGTCCAGGACGGCAAGGCGGCGATTCGCCGGCTGAAGCTCGGCACCGAGGTCGGGCCGAAGGTGGTGGTGGAAAGCGGGCTGGACGCCGGCGCGCAAGTCGTGATGGAGGGCGTGGAAGCGCTGCGGTCGGGGAGTCCGGTCACCGCCGTGCCCGCGGCGCCAACCCCCGCGCGGAGCTAGACCCATGATCTCCGCCGTCTTCGTGGAGCGGCCGCGCCTCGCGGCCGTGATCGCCATCGTCACCACGATCGCCGGCCTGATCTCGCTGCTGACGATCCCGATCGCGCAATACCCGGATATCGTGCCGCCGCAGGTCTCCGTCACCACCAGCTATCCCGGCGCCTCCGCCGCGGTGGTGGAACAGACCATCGCGCAGCCGCTGGAAAGCCAGGTCGTCGGCGTCGACAAGGCGATCTACATGAAGAGCGTCAGCGGCAACGACGGCAGCTATACGCTGCTGGTGTCGTTCGAGCTGGGCACGGACCCCGACATCAACACGGTCAACGTCAACAACCGCGTTCAGGTCGCGCTATCCAAGCTGCCGGAGGATGTGCGCAAGCAGGGCGTGACGGTGAAGAAGAAATCGTCCGCGCTGCTCGGCGTGATCGCGCTGTATTCGCCGAACAAGACGCACGATCCGCTGTTCATCTCCAACTACGCCACGATCAACCTGCTCGACACCATCCGCAGCACGCCCGGCGTCGGCGACGCGGTGCTGTTCGGCGCGCAGGACTATGCGATCCGCGCCTGGGTGCGCACCGACCGGCTGACCGGGCTTAATCTCACCACCGGCGACATCATCAAGGCGATCCAGGGCCAGAACGTGCAGGCGGCGGTGGGCCGCATCGGCGCCCGACCGATCTCCGACGACCAACAGCTTCAGCTCAACATCCAGACCAAGGGGCGGCTGTCCTCGATCGCGGAGTTCGAGCAGATCGTCATCCGCACCAACCCCGATGGCTCCGTGCTCCGCCTTGGCGACGTTGCACGGCTGGAACTCGGCGCCGCCAGCATGGACCGGGAGACAAGGCTGAACGGCGCCCCTGGCGAGCTGATCGCGATCTACCAGTCGCCGGGCGCCAACGCGCTGACCTCGCTGGCCGCGGTCAAGCAAGCGATGACCGACGCGGCGAAGAGTTTCCCCGATGACCTGGCCTGGAAGGTCACCTACGACCCGACCTACTTCGTCAGTGCGACCATCCATGAGGTGCAGAAGACGCTGATCGAGGCGTTCGTGCTGGTGGTCCTGGTGGTGTTCCTCTTCCTCGGCAATCTGCGCGCCACGTTGATTCCGACCATCGCCGTGCCGGTCAGCCTGATCGGCGCGTTCATCGTGCTGAACGCGATCGGCTACTCCGCCAACACGGTGTCCCTGCTGGCGGTGGTGCTGGCGATCGGCATCGTGGTGGATGATGCGATCGTGGTGGTGGAAGCGGTCGAGGCGGTGATGGAGCAGCGGCCGGAGCTCAGTCCCGCCGACGCCACCAAGCTTGCCATGCAGGGCATCACCGCCCCGATCATCGCCATCACGCTGGTGCTGCTGTCGGTGTTCGTGCCGGTGGCGTTCATCCCCGGCATCTCCGGCGAGCTGTTCCGGCAGTTCGCGGTGACCGTCGCGGTGGCGATGTTCCTGTCGGCGATCAACGCGCTGACGCTGTCGCCGGCGCTGTGCGCGCTGCTACTGAAGCCGCATCACGGGCCGCGGCGCGGACCGATGGGCGTGGTGTTGCGTGGCATCGACCGGGTGCGCGATGCGTATGGCTCGGTGGTTGCGCGGCTGGTAAGGATCGCGTTCATCGGCCTGGTGATGGTGGCGGTCTCCGTCGCCGGCATCGTCCTGCTGGGCAAGGTCACGCCGACCGGCTTCCTGCCGGATGACGACCAGGGCGCATTCTTCGTCGTGGTGCAGCTTCCCGACGGCGCCTCGATCGGGCGCACCACGGCGGTGGTGGAGCAGGTCGAGAACATCGTGAAGCAGGAAGATGCGGTGGCCGACTACACCGCCACGATCGGGCTTAATTTCATCGACAACTACTCGCAGCCCAATGCCGCGTTCCTGATCGTGGCGCTGAAGCCGTTCGATGAGCGGCCCGGCGCGGCGAACTCGTCCGCCGCGGTGATCGCCCGGCTTGGCCAGCGCTTCCGCGAGGTGCGCGGCGGGCGGGCGGTGCCGATTGCGCCGCCGCCGATCATCGGGCTCGGCACCGGCGGCGGGTTCAGCTACGTGTTGCAGGATTTCGCCGGCGGCAATCCAAAGGCGCTGGCGCAGGTGCTGCGCGGGCTGCTGGTGGCGGCGAACCAGGACCCTCGGCTGGCCCGCGTGTTCAGCACGTTCTCCGCCAACAACCCGTCGCTGTTCCTGGATATCGACCGCGACAAGGCGCAGGTGCTGGGGGTCGAGATCAGCAGCATCTTCCAGGCGCTGCAGGCCTCGCTCGGCGGCTACTACGTGAACGACATGAACCTGTTCGGCCGCACCTGGCAGGTGCAGGTGCAGGCGGAGGCCGAGGACCGCGCCTCGGTCAGCGACATCGACCGCATCAACGTGCGCAGCACCGACGGCAAGATGGTGCCGATGCGGAGCCTGGCCGAGGTGTCCGTGGTGGTCGGGCCGCAGGCGCTGATCCGCTACAACAACCGCCTGGCGGTGACGGTGCAGGGCAGCCCGGCGGCGGGCGTGTCGTCCGGCCAGGCGCTGACGGCGATGGACCAGGTGGCGGAAAACACCCTGCCGCGCGGCTATCGCGGCGCCTGGACCGACGTGTCGTTCCAGGAGAAACGAGCCGAAGGCAAGACGCTGACCATCCTGGCCTTCGCCATGCTGTTCGCGTTCCTGTTCCTGGTGGCGCTGTACGAGAGCTGGACCATCCCGGTGCCGGTGCTGCTGTCGGTCTCGGTGGGCG
>Ga0182012_10005028_pt1 | contig 13754 bp, 11 predicted proteins | sample 612S2SmetaG_FD_120486 | JGI IMG/M metagenome (GOLD analysis project Ga0182012, IMG submission 120486) | Permafrost microbial communities from Stordalen Mire, Sweden - 612S2S metaG | ecosystem: Environmental > Terrestrial > Soil > Wetlands > Permafrost | place: Sweden: Stordalen | collected... | reverse complement strand
GTCTACATCATCGACGAAGTGCACATGCTTTCCAACGCTGCCGCCAACTCGTTGCTCAAGACGCTCGAGGAGCCACCCAGCCACGTGGTCTTCGTACTCGCCACCACCGAGTCGCAGAAGGTGCCTGCCACCATCCGGAGTAGGACACAACACCTCGAGTTCCGGCTCATCGCAGCGGACACCCTGCAGGAACTCCTCGAAACTGTGCGTAAAAAGGCCGGGCTCGAGGTCGACGATTCGTCCCTCGATGCTGCGGTCCGGCGGGCCCACGGCTCAGCTCGCGATGCCCTGTCCGCTCTCGACCAGGTCGTAGCTTCCGGAGCGTCGGAATCTGCACGCCCCGAGCTGGGCAGCGTCGTCTCCGCCATGGCGGAAAGTGATGCCTCGGGCGTCCTGGTCAGGCTAAGTGCCCTGTTGGCAGATGGGTGGGGACCTCAGCAATTGGCTACCGAATTGATCGATGATCTACGGCAGGCCTTTTTGGCTGCCCTGGCCCCCGACCTGTGTGCCGTAGCCGGTCCGCAACGTTCGGTCTTCACGGCTCTCGTCGAGTCGATGGGGCTTGCCCGAGTGGTGCGCAGCATGGAGATCCTGGGCCAGGCGCTGGTTGACATGCGGGACGCGCCTGATCCGCAGGTTGTGCTCGAGATCGCCAGTGTGCGGGCCGCCCGTCCGGATCTCGATCAGGGCCCGGCAGCACTGACCGAGAGAGTGGAAGCTCTGGAGAGAGCCATGTCGGCGGGCCTGCGGACGCCAAGCCCTCCGACCCACGTCATGACGCAGCCAGCAGACGCAGAGGCCGTTCCCGTGGCACGCCGGCCCTCGGTTGGCGCAGTCCGGCGAAATCGGGTTGAGCCGGGGCCACCGGACAACGTGCCCGCTGAAAGTTCCAGACCGGAGCACGGTGGTGATCCGAGTGTTCACGATCCCTCTGTTCCAGCGACTCCGACTCCGACTGCGACAGCGACCGCGACTGCGACCGCGACCGTCGGTCCTATCGATCGGGACAGCCTCTCGCAGGCCTGGGGAGATGGGGTACTCCACGGCTTGTCGGCGCGGGCCAAGGCCCTCTACAGCGTCGGGAGATTCGTCGCCTGGGACGGGAGTGGAGCGCAGTTCGCCTTACCGAATGCGGCGCACCGGGACCGCTGCCTCGAGCGGGTCAGCGAGGTGGAGGCCGCGCTGACCGCCCATTTCAAGGCACCCGTACGGCTCGTTCTGGTGGTCGAAGGGGACGCGCAGACCCCCTCTACTTCCGGCGGATCACTGCCGCCCCTTCTCGCTGGTCGGCCTGACGGAGCGGCCGACGATCTCGAAGATGAGAATGCACAAGAGTTGGAAGAGTTGGAAGGGTTGGAGGTGCTCGCCCCGGAGGACCACCAGGCGTCTGCCGTGGACCGCCTACTCGAAGCGTTTCCAGGAGCCAGCGAGGTTGACGAGTAGATGTTCACCGGACCGCTTCGAACTCTTATCGATGAGCTGGGCCGGCTGCCGGGCATCGGACCCAAGTCGGCCCAGCGCATCGCATTCCACATCCTCAAGGTGCCGACAGAAGATGCCCAACGGCTGTCCGACGCCATTGTCGCCGTGAAGGAGCGCACCACGCTGTGCGATCAGTGCTTCAACGTGGCCGAGGGGGGAGCCCTGTGTGCCGTCTGCAGCGATCCTCGGCGCGATGACGCAGTCCTGTGCCTGGTAGAGGATCCGCGTGACATCGTGGCCGTGGAGCGGACGGGGCAGTTCCATGGCCGCTACCACGTATTGGGCGGAGCCCTCAATCCCCTCGAAGGTATCGGGCCAGATCAGCTCAAGGTTCGCGAGTTGTTGGCTCGCATTGATGCGGGGTTGATCCGAGAGGTCATCGTCTGCACGAACCCCAATCTCGAGGGCGAAGCGACCGCCATGTATGCCGCACGCCTGCTGACACCCCTCGGAGTGGTGGTGTCGCGTTTGGCGAGTGGCTTGCCCGTCGGGGGGGACCTCGAGTACGCCGACGAGCTCACGCTCGGTCGGGCGTTGGAGGGTCGACGGACGCTCGAGGTGTGAGCGTGACCGAAGGCCGTGTCGTGCGGTCTTGACGTGAATAAAAATTACGGCCACGGTTAGGGCATGTCGACAACAGAGCCCCCGGTCGGCTGGGGGCCCCCGCCTGGTGTACCGCCCGATCGGACACCCCCGCCTTCCGACGGCGTGCCGGCGCCGGGGGAGCTCGGCCTCAAAGAAAAGCGAGCGTGGAAAACCTGGCAGGTCCTGGTGGCAATGGCCTTCGCTTTGGTGCTCGGACTGTTGATCAACAATCACTCGGGTTCCGCGTCCGGATCGTCGGCGAACACGGGTAGCTACACACCGCCCCCGCCTGCTGGCTCCGCTGGGTCGACCACGACCACGGCTGCGGCCGGAGCCACGACCACTTCAGGTGCCGGCGGGGTGACCACAACGACGAGCCCTGCCTCAGCCACGACGACCACAGATGCGGGTGCGTCATCGACGTCCTCAACAGCGGCGCCGGCGCAAGCAAGTGTGCTGCTCGGACCCACGCAGCGAGAAGGAGACTGGACCAGCACCCCCTTTACGATTACGGCAGCCGGCTGGAACATTGGCTGGGCCTACCAGTGCGCCGCTGCGCCCGCTTCGTTTCAGGTTTTCGTCGCCCCGGTGGGCACGACCTCGACGTCGACATTGAGCCCAGTGGTGAGTGAGACCGCCATGTCTGGACAAGCAGTCACTTCACAGTCGAGTCTCGGCCAACAGATCCTCTTCGTGAATGCGCCCGCCAACTGCGCGTGGGCGATCAAGGTGACAGGCTCATAGCCAAGGACTCCTTGACTATTCCAGGTAACGCTGACTATTCGAGGTAACGCTGCCGCAAGTCTGTGAGCTTCTCGTCCAACTCGGCGAAGTAATCGTAATCCCGTCTCGCAGCCGTCACCCGCCGCGGTCTCTCCTCGGTGGTCGTGCTCGTCCCTGGGAGGCCGGCTCCTGCAGGGGGGATCCACGCAGCCTCCGCCGGCGCTGCGGTCGCAGGTACCGGAGGTGTCCACGCTGCGTGCGGCGGCAGAGGAACCTGTGCCGCCGGCGCGGCTTGCATCATCTCGGAGGGGGGCAGCGTCCACGCTGCCCGAGGGGAGGGAGGCGTCCACGGGACCTGAGGAGGTGAAGGTGACCATGGGGCCTCCGACGCAGGTGGGCCCTGGGTTCTCGGCGAGGCCAAATGAGGGTGCGGTTGGGTGGCGACCGGCGTATCCGCCGCCAACGCCATAGGTGGAGCGGGCACGGCTGGGTGCGCCATTGCTTGCGCCATCCCGTTTGCGGCGCGGGAGCGCAGTCGTTGCAGCTCACGCAGACAGAGCTCTTCGCTGGCCGTCATTGTCGTGAGGACGGCGGTGAGCTGTTCGAGCAGATCGCTGAGGCTCAGGTCCGTCATGGTCCACAGCGTACCGCCATGCCCCCTCCTGATCTCTCGCGGGCACCGGAGTACACAGGGGTTGAGCACGCCGCCACCGCATCTGAGCCGGTTTCCTCATCGTCCCGGCCGAAACACGGAGGAAACAAAATTTGGGCGATTTCCAAACCAGGGCCACTCAGGTGACGTTTGTGTGATCACTGTGCATCCGGGTCTTGACCAGGAGATGTTTTCTACGTGTCACCAGGGGTTTCAGCTTGAGGTAACCCCCGAATCGTGCAAAGACTCTTATGTCGGCTTTAGCAACCGCACAGCAACGACCCTGCAACCAGCCAAGTGAGAAGGAGCCACTCCATGTCCATTCGACAAGCCGCAAGGCGAGTCGTAACCGCAACCGCCGCTCTGTCGGCGGTTACCGCGTTCACCGTATTGTCGTTGGGCACCCCCGCGGGTGCGACCACACCAACGTCCGGGTCCGTGGTGCCCGGCGCTGCGGTACCTGTGGGTACCTACACTGGTGGGCCGTTCTCGAGCGGCCAGGGGATCAACGTCGTCATTCCGGCGAACAGCGTCTTTTCGAACACGACCAACCTGGCCATCGAGGAATGCGCAGCGCCGAACGGTGTGATCCCGACGCTTCCCGCCGCCTGCGATGGGAACACCATCAACGGTCCGACCATCAAGTCCAATGCGGATGGATCGGTCAACTTCCAAAGCGAGACAGGGTCCCTCTACACCGTCTACGCCCTGCCGGACTCGACCAGTCTGGGTGAGGGCTCGAGCGGCCCGACCTGCGGCAACACTGCGGCGACCGAGTGCATCCTGTACATCGGCTACAACCAGAACGACTTCACCAAGCCCCACGTCTGGTCGCAGCCGTTCCTCATCTCGGCCAATGCAGATGACGGAGGCGAGAACCCCGGTGACGGTACCCCTGAAGTGCCGCTGGCCATCCTCCTCCCGGCCTCGGCCCTGGGCCTGTTCGGCGGGACCGCACTGATTCGCCGCCGCCGGCACCGTCTGGCCGATTCCGAGCCTTCAGCCTGAGCAGGCCTTCCGGCCGCATGAGGCGGGTGTCCGTCGAAACACGGACGCCCGCCGATCAGGCCGGGACCAGTCCTCTTCAGAGCAATCCCCAAAAGTTGAAACCACTAAAGGAGCAAGAGTCCATGCATAAGTCCAAGTTGCGACGACCTGTGGCGCGCGCCGCATCCGTCGCTGGTGCTGCCCTGGCGGCCGCACTCGTCCTCGGAGCGGGAGCGGGAATCGCTTCGGCGTCCCCTCCAGCCGACCCGAACGGAGGAGCGACACCCGTTGCGCCTCATTTCTACAACGGAAACGTGGAAGGCATCCGGGGCACCGGATCGGACACGACCTTCTTCATGATGCAGAAGATCAGCGACCTCTACACCGGAGCGGGCCTCTATGGCTGTACCCTCAACAGCGCGGCTGGTCAGACCTTGTACAACTCCAGTGACCCGGCGGCATCGACGTCCAACGAGGAGTACTACTGCCAGAAGAACGCCAACGCCGACACGACCGACGTGAACGACAACTGGGACCGTACCGAGGTCACCGAGGGTGTCGACGATGTCGGTTCCGGAGCGGGTCAAGGCCAGCTGTGCGGAGGCACCGACTCCCCGATTTCGGTCGACTTTGCCCGTTCGTCCAAGCCTGCCGGAACATCCTGCGCTACCCTGGCTCAGGCCGGCTACGCCAAGGACGGCGTGCCGATCATCGACTACCCGCTGGACCCTGCGACTTACGGGACGTCGACGACGGCGCCGTACTCCTCCATTAACGGCGGGGTTGTCGGCGATGTCGCCGCCGGCTGGCTTCCGGGCAACCCGACCGATGGCTCCGCCAACACGGGTACTGCGCTCACCGATATCGACAACACGGACAACGGTGGTGGTGCCAACAGCACAGCCTACCGGCTCTGGTGCGTCCAGACCCCGTCCTCGAGCCCGGTGACCAGCTCGAGTGAGATCTCCGACTGGGGACAGCTCACCAACCTGGGACCGAGCCTGTTGGTGTACAACGCCAGCGTGACCAGCGGTTCGCCCAACATCAGCGTCAACCCTGATGTCGTGGGGAGCTTCCCCTCGTCCGTCGTCGGTGACGCCATCACCGGGACGGACATCGCGGCAGGCACCACGGTGAGCTCGGTCACGGGTAGCACTGCAGTCCTGTCGCAGAACGCCACCGGGACCGGCACGGAAAACCTGACCATCACCACGGCGAGCAAGCTGGCCGTCGGGCAGGGCCTGCCCGTGGGCATCCCGATCCGGCTGATGGGTGTCAACACCGCTTCAGGGACCGAATCCACGTTCGCCCTCTACGCCAACAGCGGTGGTGGGACGACGAGTGGGGGCTGTGCTTCCAACATGAACCTCAATGCGGCATCGGACCCGAACCCGGTCACCAAGGTCGGCGATAACAGCACGGCGCACGTTGCCCTGGAGAACGACTCGGACCAGCTGGATGAGTTCGCCGCAGCGGACTTCCCCTCGCCCGACTACGTCGACCAGGCCATTGAGGTTGCGACGACGCTCTACATCGAGTCCAACGGTGTCTTCAACACCAACCCCTACTCGGCGGCCGCCACTATCAACGGTACGAGCTATTCGGGCAACAAGGTGGCCGAGGACGGCTACTCGCCTACCACGCCGAACCTGCTCCAGAACCACTACCCGACGGCGAGGACGCTGTTCAACATCTACCGGACCGACACCGTCCGGGCCTCGACGGGTGGGTTCTTGAACTGGATCTGTGACTCGAACACCAACTTCACCAAGGGGTTGGACAACTCGAGCGGGTTGAACTTCGACTCTGAGCTCACCACGACGATTGCGTCGGTCTATGGGTTCCCGAGGTTGACCGACACCAGCACGGCTCCGGCCATATCGACTCCGGCGGACGGGCAGGCTGCACCGAACAACTCGTGTGCCGCCTCCCTCCCGGTGACGGCGACCAGCGGTAGCACCACCATCACGCTGACGGCGGGCGGGAACTTCGCCCCGGATATCGTGAACGCCGGTGGTCTCGCCGCGGGCAACCCGAGCCTCACCGGGTCGCCGGCCAACGTGGGTGTCGTGAGCGCTGACTTCCCAGCTGGGACCTACGTGGTCTCGGGGGCCGGGACCAGCACGCTGACACTCAGCCAGGCGGCAACGGCAACGGGTAGCGCAAGCGCAGTCTTCACCGGTGTTCCTGCGGTGACCTCTGTGGGAAGCAGTCAGAACTAAGCCACAGGGATGTGGATTGACCGGCGGCAGAGTTCCGCCGCCGGAGGTAGTGCCCGGCCCGGGGGCCGGCGAGTGATCGCCGCCCCCGGGCTTTGGGGCGTACTAGGGCATGTTTCAAACTGAGATGAAAACGAAAACTGGGAGCGGGGAGCGCAAGGTGATCAGGTCATGACGTCACCGCTGCTCGCCGCGCGATCGAGAGAGAGCCGGAACTGGATGTGGGTACAACTGCTCGGCACCACGGTTCTGCTGGCAGCAGTCCTGACGGTGGTCGTTGCGGGCATCGCCAGTGCATCAGCGCCGACCGAGGGGCAATCGGTACCCGATTCGGCCGTACCCGTGGGAACGTTTGCGGCCAATACGCCGTTTCAAAGCGGCCAGGGCATCAACGTGGTGCTTCCAGCGAACAGCCTCTTCTCACCGAACACCAACCTCGCCGTTGAGGAGTGCGCTGCACCAAACGGCGTGATCCCGACCCTTCCGGCAGCATGCGACGGGACCACCATCAACGGGCCTACTCTCAAGCCGAACGCGGACGGCTCGGTCAACTTCCAGGCCGAGGTGGGTTCGCTCTACACCGTGTACGCCCTGCCGGACTCCATCAGTTTGGGGGAAAGCCCCACGGGGAGTCCTGTGTGCGGCAACACAGCGGCCACCGAGTGCATCCTGTATATCGGCGACAACCAGAACGACTTCACCAAACCGCACCTGTGGTCGCAGCCCTTCTTCATCGACACCAATGCGACGGACAGCGGGACTCCGGCCGGAGATGGGTCAGCTCCGCCGACGGCCACGACGCCGTCGGCCACCCTCTCGACCGCGGCAGCCTCTCCGACGATGAACGTGGCCAACGGGGCGGACGTCTCGGAAGTCACCGTGACCCTGTTGGGCACCGGCAGCGTGCCGGTGCCGAACAAGACCGTCCAGCTCAACGGGACGGGCCACTCGAAAATCACCCCGGAGACCACGGGGTCAAACGTGACGAACGCCCTCGGTGTGGCGACGTTCAGTGTCAGTGACGCAACCGCCGAAACCGTCACCTATACGGCCACCGACACCACGGACAGCGTCACCGTTGCCCAGCAACCGACGGTCGACTTCGCGGCACCGGTCGTCACCGATGGCAACTCCTCCGTCAGCGCGAAGCCAGTGACCGTGGCCTCGGGATCATCGACGACCATCACGGTCACCATTCAAGACCAGGGTTCGCCACCCGGCGGGGTCGCAGGGCAGACGGTCTCCCTGGCCGGTTCAGGGAGCACGGTCGTGATCACCCCTGCGACCACCGGGTCCAACGTGACGAACTCGGCGGGGGTGGCCACCTTCACCGCCACCGACACGGCGAACGAATCCGTCACCTTCACCGCCACCGACGATACGGACAGTGACCTGGTCCTCACCAGCACCGCCCAGGTCACGTTCGGAACCCTGACGGTGTCCCCAGCGGAATCCACCGTCACGGCGTCCTCGCCGGAACCAGTCGGCGCGGGGACGACCGTGACGGTCACCCTCCTGACCGCCGGAGGTAGCCCCGTATCAAGCAAGTCGGTCTCGCTGGCCACGCAGGGGACGCAGCCCGCCAGCGTCACGATCTCCGGATCGCCGGCGACGACGGATGCGAACGGCCAGGCCACGTTCACCGTGACCGACTCGGCCGCAGAGTCGGATACATTTGTCGCGACCGACGTGACGGATTCGATCACGTTCACGCAGACAGCGACCATCACCTTCCAAACACCCGTGCCTTCGGCTGCCAAATCGACAGTGACCGCCGACAACTCGACCTCTGTGGCCGACGGCCAGACCCTGACTCTGGTCAAGATCACGATCAACGACCAGTTCGGGAAGGCGGAGGCCAACAAAACGGTCACGCTGGCTGTCACCGGCAGTGCGGAAGCCCATCCGATTTCCCAAGGCGGCTCCACTCCCGGCGAGACGGATAGCACGGGTACCGCATACTTCGAGGTCGACGACACGGCGGCTGAGGTGGTCACGCTCACCGCCACCGATACCACGGACAACTTCAAGGTCACTCAAACAGCCATGATCACCTTCACCGCCGGAGTCGGAGACCCCGATGCAGGAAGTTCGACTGTCGTCCCGTCGAATGCCAACCCCCCGGCGGATGGAAGCACCTCGACGACGATCACCGTGACCCTCACGGACGAGTTCGGCAACGCCGTCGTGGGGCAGACGATCTCGCTCACCGCGCTCCCAGCTGGGAACAAGGCCGTCATCACCAGCGTCAGCCCGGTTACCAACAGTGGCGGGGAAGCGACGTTCACCGCCACTGACGGTACGGCGGAAGTCGTCACCTTCCAGGCCGTAGATGTCACGGATTCCAACACCGCGCTGGCAAGGGAAGGAGTTGTCACCTTTGGCAGCCCACCCGTCCCGCCCCCGCTCGCCGCGTTCTCCTCTGTGGTGGCCACACCGACCACCGTGCCGGCCGACGGGGCGACGACGTCGACGATCTCCGTCCTGCTCTACAACAGCAACGGCGATGCCGTTCCGGGCAAGGCGGTCACCCTCACCGCTTCGGGTGGCAATTCGACCGTGACCGCAGTCAATGCTACGACGACCAACACCGGAAATGCCCTGTTTACCGTGTCCGACGCCACGGCGGAGTCCGTGACCTTCACTGCGGATGACACGACGGACGGCGTGAACCTCTCCGGTGATCAGGCAACCGTCCAGTTCACGGCGGTCAGTGGATCGACCACGACAACCACGACAACCACGACAGGATCGGGGTCCACCACGACTACGACGACAGGATCGGGGTCCACCACGTCAACCACGACAACCACGACAACTCCGGGATCGACCACAACCACGACAGACAGCGGTTCCGCGGCCGGTACCGATGCCAGTTCGACGGATGACAGCTCCGGAGGCTCGGACAGCTCCGGTGGTGCCGACAGCTCCGGTGGCTCGCTAGCCGTGACCGGAGCCCCTCCACTCCTACCGTGGCTGGTCGGAGCCGGTGTCGTACTTGTGGGGGCAGGGTCTCTCGGTCGTCGACGCCACTCAGCGAGGTTCCAATGACGCACGTCCGCTCGCCGTTGCTGTCGATCGCAGCCAGAGTATTGGCGTCGCTCGCTATGGTCACACTTGGGATTCTTGCCGTGTCCGATGGCACCCCGGCCGGGGCGGCTAGCGCGCCCTCTCTGCAGATGACGTCGGGTCCCTACCACAACGGGCAGACCATCTCGGTGTCGGTGGGCCCGAATCGTTTCTTCACGCCGTACTCGCATGTGAACATCTTGGAGTGTGCCGATCCCAAGGGGAAGGCGAAGAACCTGCCCACGAGCGTGTACTCGTGTGACGGAAACACGATTCAAGGCAATACGATCCTGGTCAAGAAGAACGGCAGTTTCTCCGAACGAGGGTACGCCTTGTATGCCCTACCCAACGTCACCCAGCTTGGTGAGCCGCTCGACTCCAAGCCGGTCTGCAATCAGAAGCACAGTTGTGTCCTTTATGTGGGTCAAAACCAGGAGAAGTTCACCGCTCCGAAAGTGTTCTCCCATCCTTTCGTGATCAAACCAGCGGGTAAGGGCTCCTGATGGCGGCACATTCCGTGCGGTGCGCTGGCTCCGTCAGAGCAGCCGGCCCCGTGTTTGCTGTGGCGATCGCCGCCATGGTCGCGTCAGGACAGCCGGCCGCCGCGAGTGGAGCCGCCCCCAGTCTCAACCTGTCTCCGAGCACCGACCTCCACGACGGGGAGTCCGTCTCGGTCTCGGTGGGAGCGAACGGGTTCTTCACCCCGAGTGCGCACGTGAACATCCTCGAATGCGCCGATCCGGGTGGCACTGAGGCGAACCTTCCCAAGAGCATCAGTACGTGCGATGGAAACACCATTCAGGGAAACACGATCCTGATCGAGGCGAACGGAAGCTTCTCCGAGCCCGACTACACCGTCTACGTGCTGCCGAGCTCCACCCTGGGGGAGCAGCCGAACGATCAACCTGTCTGCGACCAGTCCAACCCTTGTGTGTTGTACGTGGGCCAGAATCAGAATGATTTCACAGCCCCGAAACTGTTTTCCGCCCCGTTCACAATTGTCAGTTCCAGCGGGACTGGGCCCACGACCACTGCGGGTGTCACAACGCCAACAAGCGTCTCGACCTCGACGAACGCGTCGACGACCACAGTGACGACGGCAAGCCCGAGCACCACCTCGACATCCGCGTCGGCGGCCGCTGAACCCTCGGTCAGCCTGCCTGCGAGCCCTGCGAGCGATCCCGGTGCCCTCGCAGCTACCGGCCCGCCCACCGGGGTTCTGTGGCTCGCCGCCATGGGTGCTGCCCTCTTCGTGACCGGCACGTTGGGCCGGCGGCTCTCGCTGAAGGTGCGGCGATGACTCTGCTGGCTCCCCGGACGGACTCCTCCCGTCTCGAGACTTACGAGGACGTCCCTCGGCCTATCACCGTGCAGCCCGGCAGGGCGGACCGCATCTTCAACGCCATTCTGGGCGGAAGCAGCGCAACTGTCCTGCTCCTTCTCGCTGCCGTCATAGTGTTCTTGTTCTATTACGGGTTCCCGGCACTGCGTGAAGCGGGCTTCGGACTCTTCACCGACAAGACGTGGGATCCGGACGCGGGCCAGTTCGACATTCTGCCGCTCCTCGTCGGCTCGATCGCCATTGCCCTGTTGGCCGTCGCCATCGCGACGCCGATTTCGCTGTCCACCGCATTGATGATCAACGAGTACGGACCGCCGCGGCTCCGGCCGTGGCTCACCGGGGTCATCGATCTCCTGGCGACGGTACCCAGCATCGTGTACGGCTTCTGGGGCCTTCTGGTGGTCTCCAACCTCCAAGCCGCCCCGGCCAAGTGGCTGGTCCATCATGCTGCGTTCATCCCGATTTTTCGGACCTTCAATCCGACGCAGCAGTTCGGGGAATCCATATTCGCCTGCGGCCTGATCTGTGCCGTCACCATCATCCCCATCATCACGTCCGTGTCCCGTGAGGTGATGGCCCAGGCGCCGCGCGATGTGTGCGAGGCCGCCCTCGGTTTGGGGGGAACACGATGGGGAATGGTCACTGAGGTCATATTGCCCTTCTCGCGCAACGGCATACTCGGGGGAATCCTCCTCGGACTGGGGCGTGGCCTCGGGGAAACCATGATCGTGGTGCTGGTGCTCTCGCCCGGCAACCACCTCACCGGAGCATTGTTGGGGCCCGACGGCCTGGGATCGGTGGCCGACCAGATCACGGAGAATTTCGTCACGTCCGACCACATCGCAAGCAGCGCCTTGATCCTGTTGGGCTTCCTGCTCTTCATGACGACGATGGTCGTCAATATCGTGGCCCGCCTGATCGTCCAGCGACCGAACGCAGCAATCTGATGGCACAGACGTTCCAAGTTCCCGCCAGCCCGACACGCCAGGGCTCATTGGTACCGGATCGACCGAACCGGAGGGTGTCCGTCCCGCGCAGCACGCTCTTCGAAATGGGCGGCTCGGCCGCCGCCTCGATTTGCCTCGTGTGGTTGTCGTTCACCGTGGCCGGCATCACCGGGCCCTTTGGCTTCGGAGTCTGCGCGCTCGTCGGGTTCTTCCTCATTTACGGCGTGCTCTGCCGGATCCTGTACGGGGCATTCTTCATGAGGGATCGGCTGGCCACCCTCGCCATCTGGTCGGGCGCATTTATAGCCTTCGTCCCCTTAATCACGGTCATCATCTACGTGATCTTCCAAGGTGGGTCGGTGCTGATCGCCGGGTTTCCGGGGTTCTTGGTGAAGGACTTCTCGGGGTACACCGCCAATGCACCGGTCACCGCGGTCGGGGCCGGGGCGGCCATTGTGGGCACCGTCGAGCAGGTGGGTTTGGCCACGGTGTTCACTGTTCCGCTGGGCATATTGACCGCCACCTATCTGGTGAACAGCCGGAACGCCTATGCGAAGGCGGTGTCGTACATAGTCGATGCCATGACCGGGTCACCCGCCATCATCGCGGCGATCGTGATCTACGTCTTGTGGGTCAGGCCGCAGAAAACTGACGGCCAGACCGGGTTCGCCGCCGCCCTGGCCCTCTCTATCATGATGCTCCCGATCGTCACCCGGACCGCCCAGGAGGTGATCGCAATTGTGCCCGCGTCACTGAAGGAGGCCGCTCTCGCCCTGGGTTCGCCCCAGTGGCGTTCGATCCTCCGGGTCACCCTGCCCACCGCCCGGGTCGGGCTCGTCACCGCAGTCATCTTGGGGGTGGCACGCGTGGCAGGGGAGACCGCGCCGGTTCTCTTCACCGCCGGCGGCCACCCGGGCTACAACTGGAACCCGTTCAGCGGGCCGCAGGACGATCTCCCCCTGAGGGTCTACGAGATGATCTTCCAGCCCGGGGTGAACGCACGGCGAGACGCCTGGGGCGTAGCTTTCGTTCTCGTCATCGTCGTCCTGGCCCTGTTCCTGTTCGCGCGTTTTGTGGGTTCGCGCAAGCCCGGCGCCCGGCGGCTGCCCGCCCCCTGGCGGAGGTTCCGGCAAACGGCTCAAGGTGATGCGTCATGAACCTCAGCCGGCGCGGATCCACGCCGCACATCTCAACAATGTCGCTACGGAGAACAACGAAGGAGCGCCGCACATGCGGATAGTCAGCCACAGTCTCATGCAGTTGTGCCGGGTTCCCAAAACGGTCCTCGCCGTCGCCCTCTGCGCTGCCCTCATTCTGGCGGCAGGACTCGTCCAGACGGTCTCTCCGGCCTCAGGGGTGGTCGCCGTCAATGACGCCCCACTGGCCGGAACGGGATCATCCTTTGCCGCTCCCGCCATTGCATCGTGGGACCACGTGGTCGACACCTCGCCTTACAACCTGAATGTTTCCTACACCCCCTCCAACTCGGGCACCGGTCGCTACGAGTTCACGAACCAGACGGTCAACTGGGCCGTGAGCGACATCGGCTACGTGGGGAATACGGACACCACCCCGCCCAGCTTCCCGTTCAACTTCATCCCCATCACGGCCGGCGGGATCGCCTTCATGTATCACGTGCCTGGGCTCACCAAGCGGCTCCAGCTCACCAGCTACACGGCCTGTGCCCTGTTGACTGGTGGCATCACCAACTGGGACAGCCCTTCGCTGACGGCCGCCAACCCGGGCGT
>Ga0182012_10005027_pt1 | contig 13755 bp, 7 predicted proteins | sample 612S2SmetaG_FD_120486 | JGI IMG/M metagenome (GOLD analysis project Ga0182012, IMG submission 120486) | Permafrost microbial communities from Stordalen Mire, Sweden - 612S2S metaG | ecosystem: Environmental > Terrestrial > Soil > Wetlands > Permafrost | place: Sweden: Stordalen | collected... | reverse complement strand
AACGCCAAGGCAAAGCCAAGAGACACTCCCACTGCGAGCAGCATTGCTGTTCGTGTCAGCACTACGCGTGCGACCTGCCCAGGCGCAGCGCCCAAAGCCATGCGGATGCCGATCTCGCGCGTTCTTCTCGAAACGGCGTATGCCATGATTCCGTAGACGCCCGTGGCCGCCAGCACCACTGCTAACGTGCCAAACGAGGCCAAAACCACCGCCACCAATTTCGCAGGGAACAACGCCAATCCCAGTGTGCTTGCCAGGCTACCATCGTCAAACACGGTTAGCGTCGGATCTTCTTCCGCCACCGCGCGGCGCAGCATGCGAAGGGTTTCCGTCTCCGCCAGCGGCGAGCGCGCTACCAGCGTCTGCCCCGCGCTCCAATCCTGCTCCAACGCCTCAAAAATGGTGGGCGATGGCGCCTCACCCAATGAGCGATATTTGCCGTCTTCCACCATTCCTACAATCTGAATCCACTTCCCGGTCTTTCCATGCCGGAACCGCTTGCCTATCGGATCTTCGTGAGGAAGTAACTGCTTCGCCCATGCCTCATTCACCAACGCGACCGGCGTAGCATCCTTCGAATCGCGCTGATCAAAGTCACGTCCAGCGACCAGGCGGGTGTGCATCGCTGCTAAGTAATTCGGAGTGATGTAATACATGTTGGCCAAGGGCACTTCACCGGCGCGTGGCTCCGGCTTACCCTCGACGAAAACGGAGCTGTTGGAAATATTCAGCGTGAGGGGCAGACCATCAATCATTCCGGCAGCCTCAATGCCCGCCATGGAACGAACCTTGTCCAGCAAGCGGCGTTGAAACTGGCGTCCCCGCTGCTCGTCATAGCCTTGCGAGGCGAGATCAATAGATAACACCGCGGCATGTTCCGGTTGGAATCCAAGGTTGACACTCAGCGCATGTTGCAGACTGCGCACCACTAGAATGCTACCGATAAGTAGCACCACCGAGAGAGCCACTTGCGCGGTGACTAGAATGTCGCGTAGGTTGAGGCGGCGTAACTTATCCGACGGCGCGTCGTTCTTCATTGCGCCAGTCAAACTCGCGCGCGAGGATTGCAACGCAGGCACCAAGCCGAACAGGAGCACGGTGAGTAAAGACAGGGCGGCGGCAAAGAGGAGCACGCGGTTATCCATTACCACTCGCGGAAAGATTGGAAAATCCACCGGCGGACGCCAAACGTTGACCAAATCTGTAAGAACAAAAGCGAGCAGTATTCCCGTCGCACCGCCCATGAGCGAGAGCAGCAGGCTCTCGGTAAGAAGCTGGCGCAATAGTTGTCCGCGGCTTGCCCCCAATGCCAAGCGAATCGCGGTCTCTTTTCGTCGGTCGGAAGCGCGTGCCAGTAACAGGCTGGCCAAGTTTACGCATGCAATTAGCAGCACCATGGCTGCCACTACCATGAGCACTGCGGAGAAGCCGGTAATTGCGCCGCGCAGAAAATTGCCGGCCATGCCCGGCGGCGAAAGTGCGATCGAGATGCCTTCATTATCCTTTGGATACTCGCGGCCCAACTCGCTCGCGATGGTATTCAGGGAGGCCTGCGCGGCGGCCAAGGACACTCCTGGTTTCAGCCGGCCCACCACAAAGCCATTAGAATCGTCGCGCTGGTCTAACCATTTTGTTTGTTCAAGCTGCTCAGACATGGCCAGCGGAAAAAAGATTTCCGGCGTGTAGACGAGTTCCGTGCCAATGAACGCTCGAGGCGTCACCCCGACGATCGTGTAATCAAGGCCACCGATCTTTACGTTCTTGCCGGCAATTTCAGGGTCTCCCCCAAAACGACTTTGCCAGCAACCGTAACTGAGCACAGCCAGCGGATGCCCACTGCGCTTTACGTCGTCATCGGGATGCAATACGCGGCCGCGCGCGGCTTGCACGCCTAAAAGATCAAAATAATTGCCGCTCACCTCGTAACCCCAGACGCGAAAATTCTTGCCGGCGCCTCGGCTCATGTTCACAGCAGCAATGTGGTACATCGCCATGCCGTTCAGCACTCTGTTGCGATCGCGATAGTCGCGGTAGTTCGGATAGGAAAGAGTAGGGAACTGCGCTTTCTTGCTGCGAATGTTGAACGAAACCAATTCGCTCTGGCGTTCGACGCCAAACGGCCGGAACACTACTGCGTTCACTAACGAGAAAATCGTCGTGTTGGCGCCGATACCCAAAGCCAGCGTGAGAATCGCCGCCGTTGTAAACCCCGGGCTCGAACGCAGACGGCGAAAGGCGAAGGTCAAATCTTGACGCAGCATGGGCCAACTACTGCACGTTGGGGGCCTCGTCCTATCTCTTGTATTTCCTGGCAGATCGGCTGTGCGGAGTGACCGATATTGGGACAGCTAGGCCCATCTTCGGTCAGTTTGCCAAGCAAGACTTCTTCCTGTAGAGTCTTGTTATACATGCGCGCACTGGTGCTTTTGTTCGGATTTGTGGCTTGTTCCAATGCGCAACAAAAGCAAGTGGCCACAGATCCCCAAACCCTCTTCCTCCAGGCTCGGCAAAAGATCGTTTATACCCTCCAGCAGTTGCCGAAGTACCTCTGCACGGAGACCATCGAACGCACCACCTTCCGACCGGATCTAACTAGGCCGATGAGCAATTCGTGCGCTGCTGCAACGAAAGCAAAATTGCGCAAGGCCACCTCCGACCGGCTGCGGCTGGATGTTGCTGTTTCGAACAGCGGCGAAATGTATTCCTGGGCAGGAGAAAGCCGTTTTGACGACCGGAGTTTAGCGGAGCTCGCCGGCCATGGCGCCACGTTGACCGGTACCTTCTCCGCATTCCTGGTGGCCATATTCGAGACCGATGCCGCCACCTTCCATTACCACGGAAAAGTCGAGGACGATGGTCGCGAGCTCATCGAGTTTTCTTACCGCGTGCCCGTCGAACGCAGCACTTAAAGGTCGGCTCCGAGGCGAATCACGCGATTGTCGGATATGAAGGCACTTTTCAGATAGACCCGAATTCGTCTGACCTGGCGCGGCTGATTATTCGTACAGACCAGTTCCCCAAGGCGATCAATGGGCTTTGCGAGTTTGAGACCACGCTCACCTACGCCCCCGTCAAAATCAAGGATTCGGAGTTCCAGCTGCCCAAGGATTCACAGTTGAAGGTGAAAGTATACGATGGGAGCGAATCAGCGAATCGTACAGTGTTTTCTGGCTGTCATGAGTTCGTGGGCGAATCGACGCTGCGCTTTGATGCGCTTCCCGAGGACAGCAAAGCAAGGCCACGGAATATAGCGGACATGGCTCTACACTTGAGCGCCGGAATCCGTTTAACGCTTGTGCTGACACAGCCCATCGATACCGGAACGGCCGCGGCCGGCGATACCTTCAAGGGTTTGCTCACGAGTGAGATCAATGACACTGAGACAGGTATCGTAATTCCGAAAGGCGCCGCTGTCACCGGCCGCGTTTTACAACTGGAGAGGCGGTATCTCCCCAATCTCCAAAACTTGACCGTCGGCCTGACGCTGGAGACAATCGAGTGGCAAGGAGTGGCGGCGCCATTCGCCGCGACTTTGCAATCTCTCGCAAAGAGCCGTGGAAAACACGCGGAGCTTTCTTTGCCCACTCACGTCTTCGGAGATTCAGGTGAAACGGCAACACCCGGCTCCCCGTTGATTGAATTTAACAATGTGAACTCACGCTATGTGGTCAAAAGCGGCGTGGAGTTTACGGCCGTTACCATAGGGCCGCGTCATTAGCTACCGCCGGTAAACCGCGCAAGACGTATCTGTCTCCCACACCCGCACATACGCCAACTTCGCAGGTTCAATATCCCGCTGGATCTCATCGAAAATAAACTTTGCAATATTCTCCGCCGACGGATTGATGGCGTCAAAAGGCTTCAGCTCGTTAATGCATTGATGATCCAAATACCCGCTCGTCTTCCGCAAACGCTGCTTCAAATCGGCAAAATCGAACAGCATGCCGTGTTGATCCAGTTCGCCGGTCATGCCCACTTGCACCCGGTAATTGTGGCCGTGCAAATTTTCGCACTTTCCCTTATAGTTGCGCAGAAAGTGCGCGCTCGCGAACGTGTGCTCTACAAAAATCTCAAACATCGAAGAGTTCTGAATATCCTTTAAATTGCCTTGTGAGCGGGCTGGCAAGCAGGATGTCTCAAAAACTCGCCACGCGGCCGCTGTGTACTTCTATTATCCAGCAACCGCAAATGCCGACAAAGGCTAATGAGACCAGCGACCGGCGTTCAGATTAGGAAAGCGAACAGAGAAAGACGCTCCCGCCAATGAGTTGATATGCAACTCGCCATCTAGCTGGCCCACCAATGCATCCACCAGCGTCATGCCGAGAGTTGTGCAAGCTTGGGCATCAAAACCAGCGGGTAACCCCACACCTTGATCGGAGACTTTGAAGCTCACCCAACCGGCCTCCGACGAAACGTGAACCAGCACTTCGCCTGTCCCTTCTGGATAAGCGTATTTAAGCGCGTTTGTCATGAGCTCGTTCAAAATTAATCCACAAGGAACGGCCTTGTCGAGCCCTACCGGGGTAGAAGTGGCCTCCACTCGATAGCGAATTGATTGTTCTTGCGTACAAGTAGAAAACACGTGCGCCGCCAAGTCCTCAACATATTTGGCCAAATCAATGGAACTCATATCGTTCTCATGGTAGAGGTGTTCGTGAATCATCGCCATTGATCTGATTCGGCGCCCGCTATCGGCGAACTGGGCAATCACTTCTTTGTCTCCCACTCTCTCGGCTTGCATCGATAGCAGAGACGAAATGATTTGCAGATTGTTTTTTACCCGGTGATGAATTTCCTGCAGGAGCGCCTGCTTCTCGTCCAAGGAACGCTTGATGGCAATCTCGACGGTTTTACGCTCTGTAATATCCTGCACGGTGCCAACAAGACGAACGGCTTTGCGGTCAGGCCCATGGCCTTCAAAGAACGCTTGCCCCTGTGCACAAACGTGAAGGAGACGGCCCTGGTCTGCGGTAATAATTCGATACTCCAGCGAAAAACGTCCATCGCCGCCGGGATCGCGGAATGGCCGATCATTCTCCAAAACCAGTTCTCGATCATCCGGGTGGATGCAGGAGATGGCTTGTTTTTCGTCAATCTTCCCGTCAGCCGGAAATCCGAAAATAGCTCGAGCGCGCGAGTCCCAATGCATTTCTTGCGAAACCAGATTGTTTTCCCAAATGCCAATAGCAGCGGATTGCAGTGCGAGCCGGAGACGGTCTTCGCTAGCTGCCAACCTTCCGTGCATGGACCGCTCGGCGGCGACAGCCCTGGAGACTTCATAGGCGCCCCAAATCCGTTCCGCGGCGGAGCGTGCTAAATCGATTTCTCGATCCGACCAGGAACGCGGCTCCTGCGTTGCTAAAGCAAGGGCAGCCACCCACTGACCTTCGCGCCGCAACGAGACTGCGAGGAGAGCCTCAATATTTAGCGGCTGATAGGTGGTTGCGTAAAAGATTGCAGTAATCGGATCCGTGGCCGTGTTGCCAACAGCGATAGTATTTCCCGCCGCCATCACGCCTAGAATTCGCTCTTCAGCCCACGAGGTGAGAGCGCGGGTCCCGCCCGGCAGAACGACGGCGTCGTGCCTTGTACTTTCATGCAGACAAGTGGCTTCTCCCTTAGGAACATTGATACTGCTCAGGCTGCAGCGAGCGGCATCGAAATGATCCACCAATGAATCCGTGGCAAGTTCGGCAATGGCTTCGGGACTGCGCGCCATCTGCAGTTTCGCACTCAGGTCCGCCAGAAATTGCTGGTCGGCCGCAAACTGTTTGCGTTCCGCGATATCGGCTAGAAATCCATGCCAAATAATGGAACCCTTGTCGCTAAGGGCGGCCAGCATCTGTTTGCCGACGCCTTCATACGCTTCTACAGAGGCCGACTTCGAAAAGTAATAATCCGCCTTTGCCGCCGCGCCTCGCATGACATCTTCCGGCGATGAACTGAGTATCGCCACTCTGGTCTTGCTTAATTCAGGAGTGTCCCGGATGAACTGAAGGACTTCCGGACCGTCCAGTAGCCTCAGATTCAAGTCAAGAATGACAAGATCTGGCAGTGTCTCATTCTTGAAAGGACCCTCTCTGCGCAGCACGGAAAGGGCTTCGCGGCCGTCGTTCACAACAATTGGTTCGCCGCCGAACCCTGCTCTTCTCAGCCCCCAGCTTATGAGCTTGACGTCAATGGGGTTGTCCTCGACAATCAGAATCTGCGGCAGCTGCTGCGGAATCACAACCGCCGGAGGCTCAACTTCGGCGTAATTCACCCTGCGCTCACCCGGTCGCTTTGTGTGTTGGGCGTTGAAGCGTCTTGCGGAACCGTGAAGAAAAATGTGGAACCGGTCCCAACCGCCGATTCAACCCAGATCTTTCCACCTTGGCCTTCGATGATTTTCTTAACAATTGCGAGGCCGATACCTTCTCCTCCGGCATGTTCTTCACCTTCGGGAAGACGCCGAAAAATTGTGAAGATTTGGCTGTGCTTTTCCGGGCTGATGCCAATGCCGTTATCACGAACGTATAACGTCAGTTCACACACGTTGTCTAAAACTCCAACCTCGACTTCTTTCGCTTCGCTGTAGTTGTATTTCAGTCCATTCGTAACCAGATTCACTAAGATCTGCTGCATCTGGACCGGATTGCACAAGATTTGCGGTAGGCGGGAGTTGCGAATGGTTGCATGCAAAGCAATGGGCTGTGGCTTCAGTGTTTCGCGCACTTGGTCCAGGATTTCATTTAGATCTGTCCATCTCTGCTCAGGCGTAACCCGACCTTCCCGGGAACAACGCAACAACGTCTGCAACAGTTCGTCCATCCGCGAGGCCAATCGATGAATCGTTTGAAGGCGGCTTTCTTCCGTCTCGCCTTTGTCGCCCAGAATGTCGGCTGCTCGCGAGTGAGAATAAAGGCTTATTCCCCTTAGTGGAGTTTGTAAATCATGAGATGCTGTGTGCGCAAACGTTTCCAGTTCGGCGTTCTTTTCTTGCAATTTCTGCATTGACCGGGCAAGTTCCGCAGTTTCAAGGGCCGCGCGCACGGAACGCCCCAGTGTGGCCGCTGCGTCTACTTCATAGGTGCGCCAAGCTTCCGACAGACCGCTCAATGACGATCGGCGAAGGTCGAAGGAAGTGCGAGGAGCCAGACGCAGTTTGCCGTCTTTTTCGTCCACCTCCACCGGTTTAGTCGGATCACCTGCCCACGTAACTTCATAGACCACTTCGGGACGAAACCAGAACAGATACGAACCTTCCCCTAGCCGGACGGCGAGCAATCCACTAGCCACGTCGTTAAACGCTTTTGCCGGTGGAAAGACCGAAGAGAGCGAATGCGTTGAGTAAGTCGGATTGCTGAGAGATAAGGCACGTTTCTCCAACCAGCCAACTAAGGTACGAACGCTATTTTCATCGGGGCACTTACCCTGCAGATGAATGCGGCCGTCCAGGATCGCGGCGGCGCCACCGGCTGGCAGGCACGTCAACAGTCCTTGCGTAAGCGATTCTACCGAGAACTGCGGCTTGGAGATTTTCTCAATCAAAGTCTGAGCGTTCTTCTGAACCTGTGCGCTCTGCTCCGCGTCCGCCAGTTTGTCCTTCTCTCCTAACAGCACCGACACGCCATGTGCAATCGTTTCGCAGGCAACACGCGTTTCGTAAGTAAGCGGCCGCGCTAGTTCGCTATGGCAGTTAATCGCTCCCCACAATTCGCCATTATTGACCAAGGCCACAATGAGTTTCGAACGCACTCCAAGATTCTTGTAGAAGCGGTTACACATTGCAGAGGTACTGCGCAACATGGAATAGCTCAGGTCAAGCGGAGCCGCGTCTGGATTTGCTGCTTCGATCGGTACGGGTATATATTGTGTGTCAGGTTGACTTCTGACCCAAACCAAAGACAATATTCTTCTGGCTGGCGCCGGTATGTCCCCAGGTGGGTAATGAACGCCCAAAAGGCTTGGTAAGTCTTCGCGACGTGCTTCTGCTAAGACCTGGCCAGTTCCATCTCCCAGAAACTTGTACCCTACAACTCGGTCATACTCAGTTAATTGGTGAATGTACCGAACTCCGATATCCAGAACCGCTGGAATGGTTCGAGCCGAATGCAGTTCGGCCAGACACGACCGGACCTTGCCGTAGAGGAGCGTTGCCGCCGAAGGGTCGGGTGTTGCGAGCTCCAATTCGAAAATGAGCCGGTTCCCCATCCTGTGAGCAAACACTTCAAAGTTTCTGGAGTGGAGCGGGATAGCGCCAAGGTGGACAGGCACACAGGCAATCTCATTTTCCTTAAGCCACCCGAGCAGCGCGTCTGCTTGGCTTAAGGGCAACGCTCTAGAGAGCGGTTTGTTCAGAAGATCCGCGGCCGGTTGGCCCAGGAAATCAACAGTATTGCTGCTAGCGTGACTCACTATCAATTGCGGTTCTTCCAGAACGAGCAGAAGACCGTGAGGCTGAATAGCGCCACTGAACTGAACCTGTTCACGGTCGCACGATGTCAAATCGGTGGTCGAGTTTGAAGAAACGGGTTCGGTGATGTTAGCCAAGAATACGCTCCGAGGGAAAAGCTTGCGGCGAAGGGCTTAAGTGGAATGCTGCGTGTGGTCCGCGCGTCTCACTGTCAGGCAAACGTGAAGCTGGAACATCAAAGGTCCGCGTTCCATCGCGTTGCGTGCGACAACGGCACTGTGGCCAATTGTCTTACTTTTGTGTTCGCTCGTCAATAGGGAAAACGCGGACAATTACCAGTATTCGTTTAGTCCTCCGGCTTTTTCCTGATATAATTTTGAAGGCGCTGTAAGCGATGCCAAAAGGCCTCCGATAAATTTCCGCTCGCTAATTTGTCTGAGGATAGCCTAACATTTTGGGAGTAATTGCTTGCAGGCTCAACAACTTAGTAAGCTCACCCTAGTAAGAGTGAGTGCCGCATTCAAGCTTGCTTTCCTCTTTCTAACCGTTTCCTTGTCGGTGGACGCCCTACAGCCGCGCGTACTTTTCATCAACTCCTATCACCCAGGTTACGAATGGAGCGACGATGAGACTCGTGGCGTGCTTCAAGCCCTGAAAGACAGTAAGAGCGATCCCTTTATCTTTATCGAATATGCCGACACGCAACGGCATAACGGCGACTCTTTCCAAAGGGCTTTTTTCTCACTCTTGCTGGAAAAGTATAACAATCTAAAACCCGACGTGATTGTGACAAGCGATGACGATGCCACCCTTTACGCTCTCAGACTGCGCGACGAATTGAAATGGCAAACTCCGATTCTGTTTTGCGGCGTTAATGATTGGAATGGCGATAGCTGGGTTCGCCGTGTTCCGCAGATTAACGGAGGCATTGCCGGAGTTTTAGAAATCATACCAATCGTCGAAACGGCTATCATCGCAAACAAACTAAGCGCAGGAACCAAAGAGATGGTTGTGGTGAATTACGGCATTCCCGAGATTCGTTATGACTTGAGAATCGAAAAACAATTGCCTGGGATAAAGGTTCGATTGTTGCCAACCGCGAAATTTAGTAGGGACGGTTTGCGACACGAACTCGAAAAGCTCAAAGCGGGGACAATCGTGATCGCCGCGCCGTTCTCGAAAGACCTGACCGATAACTTCGTCACGGCCGAAAGGAGCATCCGATTTGTGGTGGAACACTCCTCCGTGCCCGTTTATGGAATCAGTAAGAACTCTCTCGGCCTTGGAATCATAGGCGGTAAGTTGAACGACGGCTACTATCACGGCCTGAAAGCCGGTAACATGGCTGCAATGGTTTTGCGGGGTGAGGTGCCTGCGCAGTTGGGAATCTCTGCCGATTCCGGCCAGCCCTTTCAGTTTGACTTTAACCAACTGCAGCGATGGGCTATCAAAGAGGACTTGCTGCCGCCGGGCAGTCTCATTGTGAACAAACCACTTTCAGTGTATGAGATTCACAAAGAAACCATAGGGACAGTGGTGGCCTTCGTCTCAGCGCAGTCTATTGCCATCGTTCTTCTTCTCATCCTGCGAGCGCGCCGCCGCCGCGCCGAACTAGCCCTCGGCAAAAGTGAGCAGCGGTTTAGGGCGACCTTTGAGCAATCCGCCATTGGGATGGCTCAAATCTCGTTGCAAGGCAAATGCTTAATGGTTAACGAGCGTTTATGCGATAACCTGGGCTACGCCAGACAAGAACTCGCCGATAAAAATCTGTTGGAGTTTTCTTGTCGCGAAGATTCTGATTTGTCGGAGGCAACCGTTGCTCCGAACTTTGAGAGTGGAGAAATCCCAACCGCGAGTGAGCAACGGTTTCGGCACAAGTCAGGACACATCATCTGGATGTACCAGTGCGTTTCATTGGTACGGAGTTCACAAGGCAACCCGGAGTATTATCTATTCGCTTTGGAGGACATTTCGGAACGCAAAATGGCCGAACAACAGTTGCTGCGCTCAAACGGAGTTTTGCGTCAGTTCGCTTATGCCGCTGCTCACGAACTCCAAGAACCGTTGCGCAATGTGGCTCTCTGCTCTGAGATGTTGTCCATTGAACTCGGACGACAAGAACGAACGTCTGTGGATTGGTTGATTCGCGAAAGTGCATCGGGAGCTCAACGAATGCAGCGGATGGTCAAAGACTTGCTTGCTTTCTCTAAAGCGACCGAGGCCATTTCGGAAGATGACGCAATTGCTGATTCCCAGGAAGCGCTAGCCGCCGCACTCAGCAATCTTGAGAATGAAATTTTGCGGGCGCATGCCCAAATCAATTGCGGTCCGCTACCGCAGGTGGCGGCGCACGAAGCGCAAGTGATGCACGTTTTTCAAAACCTTATTTCCAATGCCGTGAAATATCACGAGAATGATCGAGCGCCAGCCATCTCCATTACCGCGAAGCGAACGGGTGCCTATTGGCTCTTTGAAGTGTCCGACAACGGAATAGGATTTGATCCCGAACATGCAAAGCGAATCTTCGGGCTTTTCAAACGCTTGCATGGCAGCGAGTATCCCGGTAGTGGAATCGGTTTGGCCATCAGCGCGCGAATCGTCGAGTATTACGGTGGCAGCATTTGGGCGGATGGCGAACCGGGCAAAGGAGCGACTTTCTATTTCACACTGCCGCGGGTGAAAAATGCCAACGATACGCTCACTGCCGCTAAATCATCGGACGTTTCAAGAGGTCCGGCTCAAGCATCGAAAAAGTTCTGAATATCCTCTAATTTCTTGGTAAGCCGGTAAGGGGGCAGGCTGTCGAAAAACACCCTGCCATACGGCAGCTTAGTAATTCTGTTATCCAGCAACACGAGCGCGCCGCGGTCGTTCGCGCCGCGAATCAACCTTCCAAACCCCTGTTTCAGAGCTAGCGCTGCTTGGGGCACTTGATATTCGTAAAACGCGTTGCCGCCCGCTTGGCGAATCGCTTCTGTACGCGCCGCAATCACCGGATCACTGGGCACCGCAAACGGCAGCCGGTCGATAATCACACAACTCAGTTGTTCCCCTTGCACGTCAATGCCCTGCCAGAAACTCGATGTCCCAAATAGCACGGCTCCCGGTGTCTGGCGAAACTTTTCGAGCAAGGCCGTGCGCGGCGCCTCACCCTGCATCATCATCGGATGGTCCAGCCGTATCTTCAGCATTTCGTACACTTGGCGCATTTGCTGATAACTCGTGAACAGCACAAATGCCCGGCCGCGCGACGCCTCCAGCACTTCGTGAATCACATCGGCCGCGCGCCACGAAAACTCTGGTTGGCGTGGATCGGGTAAGTGGGGTGGCACATAGAGTAGCACTTGGTTCGCGTAATCGTAAGGGCTCTCAATGCTGAGCGTCCGCGCATTCGGCACGCCTAAACGTTTCTGCAGGTAATCGAACTCGCCGGCGACTGCTAGCGTTGCTGACGTCAAAACCACGGTCTCCAAACGGTCGAACAAGCGCGACGCCAGCATTTTCGATACATCAATCGGCGTGGCCTGTAGATAAACACCGCGCCCGCGCGCCTCCACCCAATAGACGTTCGCCGGATCCGGGGTTTCTAACCAATAGCGCAGCCCTTGCTGCAATAGCTGCGCACGGCGCACCAGCGGCAGCGTATCTTCCACGGCATTTTGAACCAACTCTAGCCGGGCCGAAACCGTCTTTAGCGCCAGTTGCAATTCGCTATATACCGCGTCATTCGCGTGCAAGAACTGTTTGTGATTACGAAACCCTTGCCGGACTTCGTGTGGAAACAATGCGAAGAATTCGTCGCAGCGGTCGCCCAGCTGAATCAAACTGCGGTCCAACTCCGGCGTCGCAAACTGCTTACGCCGCGAAACAGCAGCCACGTCTTTGACCAATTCATGTACTTGCAGGTTGCTAACACTCAGCCCAAAGTACTGGCCGGCCACATCTTCAATCTCATGCGCTTCATCAAAGATCACCGCTTCGTAATCGGGCAGAATTGAACCGAATGCCCGGTCGCGGGCCGCCAAATCCGCAAAGAACAAGTGATGATTCACCACTACAATGTCACTTGCCAGCGCTTGTCTGTGCATCTCGGTAATAAAGCACCGTTCAAATTGCGCGCACTTTTGTCCGGAACAATTATCGCTGCGCGCGTCCATTTTCCACCACGCGCTGCTGCCTTCAGGAATCTCACCCAGTTCGCTGCGATCGCCGGTCTTCGTAACCTTTTCCCAATCGCGAATGATCTGGAATTCTTTGCGTTCTTCCATGCCCGTTAGAATGGGCTCGCGCTCTGCGTCGTAGAGTTTCTGGCGGCATAAATAATTCTGCCGCCCTTTCATGTAGCAGGCGCGAATGGGTTCCGGAAACATGCTCTGCAGAAACGGCAGATCTTTGAAGAACAACTGCTCTTGCAGCGCTTTGGTGCCGGTAGAAATGATAACGCGCTTGCCCGATAAAATCGAGGGCACGAGATACGCCAGCGTCTTCCCCGTGCCCGTTCCCGCTTCCACAATCAAGTGCCGGCGGTCGGCCAGCGCTTCCGCCACCGCGACTGCCATATCGATTTGTCCGGGACGGTGTTCGTAGTTAGGATGCGCTTTCGAAAGCGCGCCATTGCGCGCGAAAAAACTCTTCGGCGTGAGCCTCGCGCTGGCGCCACGCGGTCGATCGGTTTGGCTGGCAATGCTCACTTACGGAGTTGGAGGGCAGAAACCTTAAGTGTACCGAAAGGCGTCCGTCTCGCCGGTTTTCCGAACTGCGACAATGTTATCCGAAGGGATAAACCATGAAAAGTCGTCTTCTTCTCGGTCTTTGTCTAGCTGTCAATCTCGTGAATGCGCAAAACCTGACCGCTGCCATGCAGCGCTACTTCAGTGGTATCAGCAAAAATCTCCAGGCGAGTGCCGAAGCTATGCCCGCCGATAAATACAGCTACAAGCTGACGCCCGATCAGATGACTTTCGGCCAGTGGCTCACCCATTCCATTGAACGTAACTACGCCGACTGCGCCACGCTCAAAGGCGATCCCGCCCCGGATTCGGCGAAACAGGCAGCGAGTCTCAAGGACAAGGCCGAGATTAGCAAGGCGCTGAAGGATTCCTTCGATTATTGTTCTGCCGCATTGCAATCGCTGGATGATCAGAAGATCATCTCCACACCACGGTTGAGCTATGCGTTTATGCACATTGCCGTTCACAATAATGAGATTTACGGGAACATTGTGGGCTATATGCGGTCTAGCGGGATTGTTCCGCCATCGACGGCAGCGCGCCTGAGTCAACAGACTAAGAGCAAATAGGGCGGCGTTTTTTGGGACAATAAAGGATGCGCAAGACGATCCTAGCTCTTGTATTGTT
>Ga0182012_10005026_pt1 | contig 13756 bp, 6 predicted proteins | sample 612S2SmetaG_FD_120486 | JGI IMG/M metagenome (GOLD analysis project Ga0182012, IMG submission 120486) | Permafrost microbial communities from Stordalen Mire, Sweden - 612S2S metaG | ecosystem: Environmental > Terrestrial > Soil > Wetlands > Permafrost | place: Sweden: Stordalen | collected... | reverse complement strand
TTGGCGCCCAGCAGATCGCGGCTGAGGCGGGAGCAGTCCAGCGCCATCGCCACGTTATTCCGCTTGAGCATGGAGATGTGCGCCGGCTCAAGTTTGCCACTGTCCTTGAGCCGGCCGGCATGCACGGCCAGCAACTGCCCTTTGGTGATCTCGGTGATCATCCAGGCCAGCTTTTCCTGCACCAGTTGGTGGGAGGCGATCGGCCGGCCGTCGAACTGCTTGCGCAGGATGGTGTACTGGCGCGCTGTCTCGTAGCAATCCATGGCGGCGCCGAGGACACCCCATCCGATCCCGTAGCGCGCTTGCGAGAGACAGGACAGCGGGCCTTTCAAACCTTTCGCGCCGGGAAGCCGGTCACTCTCACTCACGCGGCAATCGGCCAACGACAAGCTCGACGTCACCGAGGCGCGCATCGACCATTTGCCGTGAATATCGGACGTAGTGTAGCCAGGAGTGCCGCGCTCCACCAGGTAGCCGTAGACTACGCCATCGTCGGCACGGGCCCAAACGACGGCGATATCGGCAGCCGACCCGTTGGTGATCCAGGTCTTTTCGCCGTTCAACACCCAGTCCGCGCCGTCGCGCCGCGCGGTGGTCCGCATGCCGGCGGGGTTCGAGCCGAAATCGGGCTCGGTCAGCCCGAAACATCCGATGGCCTTACCGCTTTGCAGCAGCGGCAGCCATTTTTGTTTCTGCTCCTCGGACCCATAAGAAAGGATGGGGTACATGACCAGCGCGCCCTGCACGGAGACGAAGCTGCGCAGTCCCGAATCGACGCGTTCGAGCTCCTGCATGACCAGCCCGTACTCCACGTTGCTCATGCCGGCGCATCCGTAGCCTTCCAGGTTGGCGCCCAGAAAGCCGAGTTCGGCCATCTCCGGAATCAATTCGGCAGGGAATCGCGCGTCGCGGAAGCAATCGCGGATGATCGGCGCCACGCGCTCTTCGGCAAAGCGGCGCGCCGTCTGCCGCACCATCAGTTCTTCTTCGCTAAGAAGCGAATCGACGCAAAAGTAGTCTACGCCTCGAAATGGCATGGGGATTTTCTTTTCTCCTATTTGAACACGTTGCAAAGGGGATAAAAAAAGGCCCGAGGCATGTGCCCCGGGCCCCCGCAGATCATCCTACCTAACGCCTCATGGATACAGCCCGCGGAGCCTGCAGGCTTCCGCGACGCGGCCCACTCCCAGCATGTTCGCCGCGAGCCGCATATTGACCTTCTTCTCCATATGGATTTTCAGCACGTCGTTGAACGAACGCACCATGATCTTTTCCAGCTTGGCGTTGACGTCGTTCTCGTCCCAGAACAGGTGATTCTCGTCCTGCACCCATTCGAAATAGGACACCGTCACGCCGCCGGCGTTGCACAGGATATCGGGAATCAGGAAGACCCCTTTCTGGTCGAGGATGCGGTCGGCTTCCGGCGTCACCGGGCCATTGGCCGCTTCGGCAATCACCTTCGCGTGGACTGCGTGGGCATTCTCCTCGGTGATGGCGTTCTCCAGCGCCGCCGGAATCAGCACCTCGCAGTTGAGCGCCAGGAGTTCATCCGGCCGGATGCGGTCGGCGCCCGGGAATCCGGCCACCGAGCCAGTCTCGGCCTTGAACTTCACCACGGCCGGAATATCCAGCCCTGCCGAGTTGAAGATGCAGCCCTTGGTATCGCTGCAGGCGATCACTTTGGCGCCGGCTTCATGGAACAGCGTGGCTGCGATGGAGCCGGCGTTGCCGAAGCCCTGCACCACCACTCGTGCCCCCGCGAGCGGGATGTGGAGGTGTTCCAGGCTGCCGCGGGTGGTATAGAAGCAGCCGCGCGCGGTAGCTTCATTCCGTCCCAGCGATCCGCCCAGGCCGATCGGCTTTCCCGTCACCACACCGGTGACCGGATAGCCCATATTCATGCTGTAGGTGTCCATGATCCACGCCATGATCTGCGGTGTGGTGTAGACGTCGGGCGCGGGGATGTCCTTCTCCGGCCCGATGATCGGCAGGATGGAACTGGCATAGCGGCGGGTCATCCGCTCCAGTTCGCCCATCGACATTTCTTTGGGGTTGCAGGTGATGCCGCCCTTGCCGCCGCCGTAGGGGATATTCACCACGGCGCACTTCCACGTCATCCACGTGGCCAGCGCCTTCACCTCATCGAGGGTGACATTCGGATGGTAGCGGATGCCGCCTTTTGCCGGCCCGCGCTGCGTGCTGTGCTGCACGCGGTGGCCTTCGAAACGAAGAACCCGGCCAGTGTCCATGCGGACCGGAATGCTCACCGTGAGGATGCGCTCGGGGTATTTGATCCTGACCCGGATATTTTCGTCGAGATCCAGCGCGTTCGCCGCCAGATCGAAATTCTCCAATGCTACGTCGTATGCGTTTTTTTCTACCGTTGCGGTTGCTAACATGGCCAACCTCTCTGGGAAGATTTCGGACTTGGAAATCCTTTCCAGAGGAATGGTAGCCCCAATCGCGCACCACGTCAACGGGGTGCTTAGGTTTCGGGTACCGCTATTCGAAGCGCAAGGCCACCATCGGGTCGACGCGCGAGGCTCGCCGTGCCGGTACGAATGCCGCAGCCGCACCGACCGCGATCAGGATCATCGCGGTTACCACGTAAGTCACTCGGTCCAGCGCGGAAACACCGAATAGCAGATTGACGATCAGGCGTGCCAACAGCGCCGCCACCACGAAACCGAGGGCCAGACCCACCCCAACCATGGTCATCGCCTCCACCATGACGCCGCGCAGGATGTCGCCGGAGGCCGCACCGAGCGCCACCCGGACGCCGATCTCTCGTGTTCGCTGCGCCACCGTAAAGGCCATCACGCCATACAGCCCGATGGCGGCGATCAGCGCGGCGAGCATCGAGAGGCCGCCGAGTAGCGCCGCCGAGAGTCGTTCTTGTCCCAGCCCGGCGTCGCGATAGGCGCGCAGCGTTTGCGCCGGCGCGACGAGCACGTCGCGATCAAGCTCGTGGATCTGATGGCGCACCGCGGCGGACAAAGCGCTCGACGGGTTGGCGCTGCGTACTTCCAGGGACAGCCACGAAGCGTCGCGCTGCGTGAGCGGCACATAGAAGCATGGCTCGATCGCCTCGCGATATCCGCGGAATGGGCCATCGCGTACCACGCCCACCACTTCCACCATACGCGGCGGACGCTCCACCACTTGGAACTGCTTGCCGATAGGATCTTCGCCCGGCCAGTGGCGCTTCGCGAACTGCTCGTTGACAACCGCCACACCGGCGGAGCTCTCGGTGTCGCGGCCGGTCACGCCACGGCCTCGCAGCAGGGGAATCCCCACCGTCTGGAAATACTCCGGAGATACCACGTTGAGGCTGCTCGAAACACGCGGCGAACCGGGATACGGGACGATCTCCGTGGCGCCGAGGCGTCCGCCAAATGGGACCACCATCACGTAGGCCGCACTGGTCACACCCGGGATGCCATGGACGCGGTCAAGCAGCGCCTGGTGGAACGCCCGCCCGCCATCGGACTTGTATTTGGCCCTCGGCAGCGTCACGTCGAAGAGTAGAATTTTGTCGGGATCGCGAGTGGGGTCGGTAGCCTGCGCGTTGTGGAGCGTGCGCACGAACAGGCCGGCGCCCGCGAGCAGCACCACCGACAACGCTACCTGTGCCACCACCAACGACCTGCGCCCACCGAAGACCCGGCGGCCCTGACCTCGTGTTTCGGATTTGAGCAACGGTGTCACATCGAGGCGCGATGCCTGCCGCGCCGGCAGCAGGCCGAACAGAATCCCAGTCCCCACGGAGAGCGCTAAGGCGAAAAGCAGGATGCGGCGGTCGACGCCGTCCGCGACCAGCACCGCCATGTGAAACGGACGGTCGAAGGCCGCGAGGAATCGCTGCACCAGGAGTGCAACCACGATACCTGCCGCACCTCCCGCCAGCGAGAGCAGTAAGCCTTCACACATGAGTTGTTGGGCCAGACGGCCGCGGCCCGCGCCCAGTGCGATGCGCACACCGATTTCCCGCTGCCGCTTCACTCCGCGTGCCAATAGCAGGCTGGCGACATTGGCGCAAGCGATTAGCAATACCAGCCCCACCACCGCCATCAACATGGTCAGAAATCGCGTGACGCTCTTTCGCGATTCCAGCCCGAAGCGTGAGTCGTTCGCAGGTATCGGCAGACCCGAAGTTTTGCCATTGTTCAATTTCCCGGCTCGCCAGATGGGCTTCAGTTGCTCGGTAAGTTGCGCAATTTGAGCGGAGGCCTGGGCCTGGCTTACACCCTGCTTCAGCCGCCCGGTAGCAGCGAGCCACTCATCGCCCATCTCGTGCTGCATGTCCACCTCGGTTCCCCAGGGAATCACCAGGGGATACGACATCGTCGGAGTCCACAATTCCGGCTTCGACGCGCGGTCGATCTGCAACCCGGTGAAGCCCGACGGCACGATCCCTACTACCGTGAAGCTGTGGCCGTTGATGGTAATCGACCGGCCCAGCACCGTTCGATCGCCACCGAAACGGCGCTTCCAGAAATTCTGCGAAATCATGACGACGGCATCGCGGCCCGGCACCAGGTCTTCTTCGCGCCGGAAGTTCCGTCCCAGAATCGGCGGGACCTGCAGGACGTCGAAATAGTTGAAGCTCACGATCTCGCCGGGGACGGCCTCGTCGTCGTTTCCGAATCGCACGTTGACGGTGATGTCGTCATACGCGGCGAGACCCGACAGCACTTCATTATGGTCGCGATAATATTCGTAGTCGGGGTACGAGAGCGAGTCGTACGGAGTGGGATATCTGGCGCTACGAAAGTAGAGGGTCGCGAGGTCGCCGGAGCGCGGGAAGGGCAGGGGACGCAACAGCAACTGGTCGACCAGGCTGAAGATGGCCGTGTTGACTCCGATGCCGAGGGCCAGCGTCAGGATGACGACGGCGGTGAAGCCGGGCGCTTTGCGCAGCGAGCGCACCGTGTAGCGGACGTCTTGCAGCACGCGCTCGGCTGTGCGCCAGCCCCAGGCGTCCCGGCAGTCTTCCTGCAGCAGCGCGGTATTTCCGAACCTCCGCCGGGCCGCATTAGCGCCCGCTTCGCTACCCTTCATTTCCAGATGAAACCGCATCTCCTCTTCGAGATCGCGGTCGAATTGCCGCCGTCGAAACAAGAACAGCAGCCTGCGAAAGAATTCCGCGAGGCGTTGCATATAAGCTATCTACTGCGTCCCAACTACCGGTCGGTCATCATGCCTTGTCCTTGTGGGGCAGGATGGCATCCTGCGGCCGGATGGTATCCGGCCTGTGCTGGTTTTCATCATCTGCGCACGCGGAGAATCGTCCTCAGGCTGGCTGAATGACTCTCCCGATTGCCGCTATCACGCGTTCAAACTCGCCGATCTCGGCGGTCAACTGCTTCTTACCGGCGGCGGTCAGGTGGTAATACCGCGCGCGCCGGTTGTTTTCCGATTGGCCCCACTCGGCCGTTACCCATCCTTTAATCAGCATGCGCTGCAGCGCCGGGTAGAGCGAGCCTTCTTCCACTTGCAGCACGTCTTCCGACTGCAACTGAATGTGCTGCGCGATGCCATACCCGTGCATCGGGCCCAGGCGCGCCAGGCTCTTGAGGATCAGCATGTACAGCGTGCCCGGCGGTATTTCGGTTCGTCCCATAGTCCACCTATAGGTGAGTTTGCGCCGACGACGGTGGGATTGTCAAGGACTTGGAGCGCGCGAGCGTCGCCGCAGTCAGCAGATCGAGTTGCTCGGCGCGGAAATGCTGGCGGATGACGATTAGGTGCTTCCCACTCAAGCAGGCGGTCTGTGGTTGCGGTGTAGGCCGTTGCCAGTGATGGGGCCAGTCGCGGTGGTGACCGGCTGCGCGAAGACACAGGCCGCCGCGAATAGAATTACTGGGATGCCCTTGCTGACCGTGATCCCCTCGTAATCATATTGTATTGCAGCCTCGCGGGCTGGTTTGTGAGATCGGTTAGAATCTTATGACATAACTTGGAAAGGTTACCGCTTTGATTCATACGCGCGCTCTTCAGTATGTCCTTTGGATTGCCGGCGCCCTGCCTTTATGCGCCGCCGATCCATGGCCCTTGCCCCTGTTTTCTAGCGACCCGAAAGCCGTTCTGGAAGCTGCCGGGAAGCGTGGAGCTTCCGCCGAGTCAGGCGTCGTGATTCTGGACTTTCAAAACACGATGCGATTCGTATCCAGCGGACGCATTCAGTGGACGCAGCGCACGGTCTATCTTCTCCTCAACGAAACCGGCGTTTCGAAGCTCCCTAAAATCTCGCAGATGTGGCCCGCATGGAGATCGGAAAAACCAACCATTCGAGTTCGCGTGATCACCAAAGACGGCAACGTTCACCTGCTCGATCCCAATACCATTACCGAATCTGGCATTCCGACCCAAGTGGCGGACCTTTACTCCGACGTTAAGATTCTGAGCGCACCCCTGCCCGCAATTGCTCCGGGAGCCGTGGTAGAGGCGGAAATCGAGTGCAATGACCGCGAGACCGTCAATCCCGGCGGGCAACTGCAGCAGCTCTCGTTGTTCGGCGACGTTCCCGTTCAGTTTTTCAAGCTCACTCTTGAGCTCCCCGCCGGATCTCCGTTCCATCTCGGAGATCGCCACATGCCCAAGCTGGAGCGGAAGGAAACCACGGCCGATCAGATACACCGCGTGGAGTTGACGGCCACCGACATCCCCATCTTCAAGCTAATGGCGATGGCGCCTCCGGATGCCACGGGGAGTCCAGCGTTGATTTTCTCGGACGTCGCCGGCTGGCAGCAGGTGGCGAAATGGTATTCCGCCGTGCTGGAGCATCAGATCGCCGTGGCCCAGCCTGCAAGTACGGACGCCGCCGCGCGCATGAGCGAGATCGAGGCTATCCTCGCCGATATCCAGAAGCAAGTCCGCTACACCGGAGTGGAACTGGGCTACGCCGCCTTCGAACCGCGCGCTCCCGCGGAGACCATGACCCGCGGGTACGGCGACTGCAAAGACAAGGCCGCTCTGCTGGTGAGCCGTCTCCGCAAGGCCGGCATCGCCGCTACGCTCGCTCTACTCACGCCGTATCCGTCGCCCGACGTGGCGCCGGATGTGCCCGGAATGGAAGCGTTCGCTCATGCGATCGCCTATGTGCCCGGCAAGCGCCCGCTATGGATCGACCCCACCGCGGAGTATGCGCCTGCGCGCCGTCTGCCGCTGGCCGACCAAGGCCGCCTGGCACTGATCGTAGACCCGCAAACCACCGAACTCACGCGCACACCGGAGAGCAAGCCGTCCGACAATCGGAGCTTGAACGAGTTCACCCTGACTCTGACCGAGGACGGCAAATCGCGGCTCGAAACGGCGCACGAGGAAGCCGGCGGTTTTGAAGACTATTCACGCCCCATGGCATTGACCGCCTCGCAAGCTCCGGAGAATCGGCGCGATGCCATGATGACAGCCATGGAGAAAGGCATCCCAGGCAAGGTGAAAAACATAGACTGGGGTGCGCCGAAGGACCTCGATAAGCCCGCCCGTATTGTCGTGCGGTCGGAAGATGTTCCCGATACCGGACAGAGCGGTCAGGCCGTGTACACGGTCATCAAGGGCATCGGTGAGCAGGCACAATTGACCAGTCTACTGGGAGTGCTCCGCTCGGAGAAGGACGAGCCCGAGGCCAAAGATCGCAAGGAAGACTACTGGTTTCCCGGGCCGTTCGTTTCCGAAGATCGCTACCGGGTAGTGCCGCCTCCGGGATTTCGTTTGAAACAGCTTCCCAAAGTGAGCGATCTGCCGTACGGTCCGGTAACCGTCCAGCGAAAAGTCTCGCTCGAGGCCGACGGATCGGTGTTGTTCGCATATCGCGTCGAAGGCGGCCGCAGGTTTACGCCGAAAGAGGCCCAGAGCCTGCGGGACGCCGCCGAAAAGACGCGCATCGATCCCTTTCGCGTGGAGTTCCTGTCGGAAGGCGCGCTGCTGATGTCGGATGGTAAATGGAAGGACGGGTTTGAGAGGCTGCGGCGCGAAGCTGAAGCGCCGTCCGCAACTGCACCGGCCCTCCTGCGGTACGCCGCCGGATTGCTGGAAGCGGGCTTCCGCGATCAGGCCGTCGCGGCATGCCGGAAAGCCATCGAGCTGGATCCCAAGTCGGCGGCGGCATACGCGCGCCTGAGTTTCCTCTATCGCCATGACCCGGCGGGCCGCCTGGACATCGGTAGCCGGGACCTCGCGGAGTCCGAAAAGGCGATTCGCAAGGCTATCGAGCTGGACCCCTCAGACAAACACCTTGTGCTCGACTTGGCCACCATCCTAGAGTGGAAAAACCCGGAGGAACGCTACGCCGACAAGGCCGCCTTGCAGGGGTCCATCAAGCTGTTGGAAGAGATCTCCAAGGATCTTCCGGATCTCCAGGCGACGAACCAACTCCCCATCGACTTGTTCTACCTCCGCCGATTCTCGGACATGCATGCCTTTTACGAACGTCCCGAGGGTGGACGGAGCCGGGGAGATGTGCGAATCGCCGGCGTGGCGGCGGCGGACAGCGCCGCGGACGCGCTACGCGAGGCTGAGCGACTTTTCCCAAGCGAGACTTCGCGCCAGTCGGTTGTGACGGGCGCCGGCCAATTCTTAATCGCTATCGGCGAGTACTCCAAAGCGGCGGACCTGCTGCATGACGGAACCAACGGCAGTTCGATTCCGCAGGCGGATCTCGATTTGCTGCGGAAGACCCGGCATGGTAGTGACATCCAGTTCTCCACCAACGGTGCGGTGGCTGCGGTGCAGCACTATGTGTTGGCGCTCTTCGATCCAACCAGCGGCTTACACTTCTCCGACTGGCTCGTCCCGGAGTGGAGAAGTCTGACCTTCCTGGCGCAACGGAATTCACTTTTGGCGACGCTCACCCCGTTCCGCCGTGTCGGCAATGTGCAACTCGGAACGCGCGCCACTGCCGACCTCGTGGTGAGTAGCGTGGAGTTCGTGCCAGAGGGGAGTGACGCCGTCGGATACCGCGTGCGGTTCGCCGACCCCTCGCGAAACGGCGCGCGCAAGACCGTCGCCTGGGTGGTGAAGCGTGGAGACACCTATCAGCTTCTGGGCCTGGCGGGCGACCAATCGACTGCCGCGGGCGAAGCTCTCGCACTCGCTCAGAAGGGCGATCTGGCGGGCGCGCGGCGCTGGCTCAATTGGGAGCGCGAAGAGATTGCGGTACCATCGAGCGCCGATCCGCTGGCAGCAGAGGCGTTCTTCAAACTCTGGCCCCTCCGTGCCGGCATCCCGGAGCGCGATCAGACAATCGCGGCGGCCGCAAGCTTGGTCGCGCGCGGCCATTATTACCGGCAAGGCGCCGACGCTTTGTCGGCAATCCACGCCGCCGCGCAGGATCCCGCGTTCCAAAGCGACATCGACGTCGCTTGGGCAGACGGCCTGAGCCGCAATACCGAGTACGCCGAGGCCGCTCCCATCTGGCGCAGGGTGCAGCAGCAGTACCCGGACTCCGAGATCGCCTTCAACGCCCTGGGACTCGCGTTGGTGCGCAGCGGCCATCTGGATGAGGCGCTGATGCTGACGGCATCGGTCAATCCGGATGACGATCTGTACGCGGCGGCCCAACAAGCGCGGGCCCGGGTTTTCCAGGTACAACACAAGTATCTGGAGGCCGTGAAAACCTACCAGGCGGCTTGCAAATCGGCCAAGGCCACTGCGTTCGACTGGAATAACGAGGCATGGCTCACATTGTTCTTGCCCGCTGACGTGAAGCCGGATGGCGATGCGGCGAATAAAGCCAACCAATTGACCCAGGGACGAAACAGCGCCTACGTGCATACACTCGCGGCCATCCAGGCGGAGACCGGTCAATTGAAAGAAGCGCGGCAATCGTTGGTGCGATACCTGGGCTTCTTCGATGTCTCCACTCCCATCAACGGATCCGCTCAATACCTGATGGGCAGAATCGCGGAGGGGCTCGGAATGCGGGAGACCGCCGAGAAGTTCTATTCGGCGCTCACCCCGCCGAAGATCAACATGGGCGACGACGCATACGACCTGGCGCAGATCCGCCTGAAGATTATGCCGTCCGCTACTGCGCGCTGATCACCGTCGTATAGCTCGTCGCGTCGAGCTTCAATTCCGCCTTGCCGTCGACCACCGGCACTCGCGCTTCCTCCTCCATACCGCGCGTGCTGTCGGTGATCCACACCCGCAGTTCTTTCACGTTGGCCGGAAGACCCGCGAGAGTCGCCGAACGGGCGGCGCCGTTGTTCACCATGTGGACTGTGTAGATTCCCTCGGCGATGTTGCCGAACGCTGCGCAGGTGAGGTTCGGACCGTCGCACTGCACCGGCAGCGCGAACGAGTGCTCGGGTGTCGACGCCAGTTGCTTGAAATTCCAGAAGCGGCGTGTTGGGCGGACGGGTCCGTTGTCGCCGAATGCGCCGCCGCCAGCGAGCAGCGAATAGTCGGACGTCAACTGCCATTGCAGAATCGATCGCGGCTGGGCGACCGCCAGAATGCGCAGATACAGATTGATCTCGTAGAGCGCGAATTGTTGCTCCGCGAAGATCTGCGGATAGCGCCAGGCTGCCGCGTCGGTGCTGCCCTCGGCGACGATCAGCGGCACATTGAGTTGGCGCGCGGCGGCGGACCACTGCGCCAGAATTTCATCGGTGCAGCCGCGCCAGGAGTGGAAATCGACTGCACCGATGTATTTGGCCGCCTCGGGATTGTGCAGCGCGGGCTGAATGAAATCGATCGGGTTGGCGTCAGACGTGTCACCCAGCGCGAGCTTTGTTGCCAGTCCGCGCGAGGCGAAGTAAGGGCCGAAGGTCTTGATCATTTCGGCGTGCTCTTGGGCGGTCTGGTGAACGTCGATCCCCAGGTCCGACTCGTTGAACGTAAACATCGCCGCTTCCACCCCGAACTTCTCTTTGAGAAACACCAGGTAGTCCGCAATGGACTTCTTGATTTGGTCCATCTTCTGGGGGTTGAGCGGATTACCGCGCGAGCCTTGCGGGGTCGGCGGTAGCACCGCCCATTGCGGCGGGAACCATGCGCTCACGATCACCGGCATGCCCTTTGCGGCCAGTCGACGCGCCATCTCCATCGGGGGCTGGACGCGCGGATTCACGTTGCCGGCTCGGGCCGCGGCCAGCGGGTCGGAATTCTCCTCGGGCTGCCAAGTTCGCCACGGCATCTCGACTCGCCCCCAGGCGACGCGGAGATTCTTCAGATTGTAGTCGATGATTCTTGGGTCGGCATTGGGATTCTGCAGACGGAAATTGCCGCCCATTCCGTCGAAGAGCTGGCCGGGTTGGGAGGCATCGAGCGTCACGGTGACGGGATTGTGGTCGATCTCGCCGGCAACTTTCACGATGAAGCTGTTGCGTGGCGCCACGGCGATCATCACTCGATGATCGGGGCCGATTTTCACCTGTGCCGGTTCGCCGAAGGCAATGTCGACGACCGATGCGCCCGCACTCAAGCGGAGGCTGGCGACTTTCTCCGCAGCCTCCTTCGCCCCGGTGAACTTCGGCAGGTCGAGACACCAATAGGACCCGGCGATGGTCGCCTCCTTGGGCGAATCGAATTGGACGTCCACCTTCGCGGTGCCGGGGCCGGTCTCCTCCACCGTTTCTTTGCCGTTGACCGCCCAGCCTTTGCCGCGCATCTCGACGGTGACAGTTTCGACCTTACCGTTACGCGAGTAGCTGTTTGTCTGCTTCTCGCGGCCGGTGGTGAAGATACTCCCATCGGGCTGGGCTACACACATGCTGGTATTGAGCTCAAAAAGGTGTCCGTCGACGCGGATGCCGTTGAGATTGCCCCAAGCCATGGTTTCTGGTTGGCCGTAAGCGGGGCCGGCGCAACTTGCGATCATTCCCACGCAAGTTGCCGCGAAGACGAGATGTCGCATTAGGCAAGTTGAGAAGTGCACTGCGGACAACGCTTGGCCGGAATCGGTATGGGCATGCAGCAGAATGGACAATCCTTAGTGGTTGGCGCGGCGGGAGCTGCCGGCGCGGGAGCTTTCTGCAGCTTGCCGGCAATCCGCACCACGATGAAAACTACGGCCGCGACGATCAGGAAGTTGACAACCGTATTGAGGAACGTTCCATAGGCGACTACCGGGGCAGCGGCCTTTTTGGCTTCAGCCAGAGTCGGGTAAGACTGCCCATTCAGACTAAAGAACAGTTCCTTAAAATCGATATGCCCGAGGATCATGCCGATGGGTGGCATGATGACGTCGTTGACCATCGAGGTGACGATGGCGCCGAACGCCCCGCCAATGATCACGGCAACGGCCAAGTCTAGCACGTTGCCTTTCATGATGAACGCTTTGAAGTCCTTCAGCATGTGTGTGTTGCTCCGATGGGATATTGTACCTCTGAATTTGCGGAGATTCCGGGTGTAGCACCGGCACTATCTCGCCAAAGTGATACATCGTTTCTGTTGGGTAGTATTCCTTGGATCGGCCGCCTTCGCCCAGGCGCCTGCCGACCCGGCTTACGTGCCACTCGAAAAGGCCTACGAGGCGCTGCGTGCTCGATCCTATGACGACGCGATCGCGCTTTTCCGGAAGGCCATCGAGCTCGCACCGCAACGCGCCGCCATCCACAAAGATCTGGGCTACACGTACACAAAGGTGGGCGAACGCGAGCTCGCGCGCGACGAATTCCGCGCAGCGATGGAGATCGACCCAACCGATAGCCAGGTGGCCATGGAGTTCGCCTTCCTGGCATACGAGACCAAACAACAGGCCGAAGCGCGACGCGTATTCGACCGCATTCGCAAGCTCGACGGACCGTCCGCCGCTACCGCCGAACAGGCGTTCCAGAATATTGACGCTCCGCTGGCCGCCGGCATTGAGCGCTGGCAGAAGGCCATCGCCATGGGGGGCGACAACTTCAGCGGCCACTTCGAGTTGGCGACACTGGCGGAACAGCGCGATGAGTTGGCGCTGGCTGCCGAACATTTTGAGAAGGCATGGCGCATTCTACCCGATCGGCGGTCGGTGCTGGTGGATCTCGGGCGCGTGTGGAAGGCCATGGATCGCACCGGGGACGCTACCGCGGCTCTGCTGGCAGCCTCTCGCGGGGGCGAACCGCGGGCAGCCGAAATGGCTCGCGAGTTGCTGCCCGATCGATACCCGTACGTCCCCGAGTTCCAGGCCGCCCTCAAGCTCGACGCGGGCAACACGGAATTGCGGCGCGAACTGGCGTACCTTCTATTGCGCATGAATCGGCAAGCCGGGGCCGAAGAGGAATTCGGCATCCTGGTGAAGGAAGCACCGGATGATCTTCTGGCCGCCACTCAGCTCGGCTTTTTGCTCTACGGCCGCGGCGAGCAGGATGCCGCCCAACCGCTCTTCGACCGCGTGCTCGCCGGCAACGATGAAGAACTCGCCAATAGGGTGCGCGCCGTCCTGCGATTGCCGCAAAAGCTCCACGCCCGTGCCGAGTCCCAGGCGCCTGGCGCGCCCGATGCCAAAGTGATGGCGGAACGCAGCATGCAGGCCGGCTACATGAAGGACGCGCTGAAGTATCTGCAAATCGCCCACGAGGCCGACCCCGGTGACTTCGGCGTGATGCTCAAACTGGCCTGGACGCTCAATATTCTGCATGACGACCGCGAGGCCAAGCGCTGGTTCGACCTGGTGCGGCTCAGCCCCGACCCCCAGTTGTCGGCCGAAGCTGCCAAGGCATCGCGGACGTTACAAGCGGCCAATCGGCTGTTCCGCACTACCGTTTGGTTTTATCCGATCTTCTCCACACGCTGGCACGACTTCTTCGCGTACGGACAGGTGAAGACG
>Ga0182012_10005023_pt1 | contig 13759 bp, 4 predicted proteins | sample 612S2SmetaG_FD_120486 | JGI IMG/M metagenome (GOLD analysis project Ga0182012, IMG submission 120486) | Permafrost microbial communities from Stordalen Mire, Sweden - 612S2S metaG | ecosystem: Environmental > Terrestrial > Soil > Wetlands > Permafrost | place: Sweden: Stordalen | collected... | reverse complement strand
GTGCCGGCCGGCCCGCCATCCGCCTGTTGAAACGTGAAGGAATTGAACTTATAACCCGCCGGATTGGAGCCGGTGGTGAACGACTGGGCCTTGCTCGTCCGATCCGGGTAGGAAGCGTAGGTGCTGGCGTCATTGGCGCCGGAGGTGGTGAAAGGCGAGCCAATCGTGTCGGTGCCCTCAACCACAACCCCAGGCAGGTAAGATTGATCATAATAACCGACGCTGGGAGGCGTCAGCGTGGAGGTCATGTTAACTTGCGCGTGGGTGACGGTCCCCAGCAACGTGAGGCCGAGCGTCACACCGGCGGCAGCCATGCGCTGCCAGAAGCCGGTTCGCCGCCCTGGCGATTTTAACGATGTCGGAAGGATTCCGATTTTATTTAGGTTCATATGGAGTTTACTTGGTCGGTTAGTTGGCAAAAGAGACGTTTTTGAAAGCATCATCCAACACATCCGTGTTGGCGTGAACAGGTTGGAGGAACAAGGCGGACCCTGGCGTGAAACTGGCGGCGGAAATACACTGCCACCACGGGGTCTTAAACCCGCGCCGCACCGCCACTGGCGATACCGATGCTAATTGGGAATTGTTCGGATTCATGATTGCTGCTGTTTAATTTTTAAAAATGCCTGCGCCAGATAATCATGCCGCTGTTGCAACCTGGCGGCACCCAGATCAGACTTTTTTATTTATGGATCGCGACAAGACTAACAATTTATTTAATGAAATTATATATGACATAGTGGATATTTTTCATTTATTAAACATAATTCTTCCCCAACTAATAGTGAAACGCGCCGTTACCTCATAAGCCAAACCTGCTTAATGGCTTGCAACTTTAACCAAACCCGGCCTGCGGGGGGACCGCCGAGGGCGGCAAGGCACGTGCTACTAGATATTCAATTAGTAATTCTTCGCCTCGCAGTTGGTTTCTCCGCCGTTTGCCATGGGCAATACGCCCTTAATACCCCTTCGTGAGCAGCAAACCCAAAGCAACCAGTTCCACCACCGACGGAATCAGCCCGTGCCCTCCTTTTATCTTCAAGATTCGCGATCATTCAAATTTCCACCAGTCCATATTCATCACCGGCGCCCCATTCCCGAAGAATTTAAAATACACATCGTGGACCCCTTTGGCCCCCTTGATCTGGCAGGATTGCGTTTCCCACTGGTCCAGGCCGCCGGTGGCTTTGACCTTCAGCGTGCCAATGGCCCGGCCCACATCACTGTCGAGCCGCATCGTCAGGGTCGTCCCCGGCGTCACCGCCGCCACGCGGGCGAGGAAATTGGTCGCCCCGGCGCCGAAATCCACACCTTTGAGCTTGATGTACGCCCCGTTTTCCGTGGCGTTAACGTAAACGCCCGGCTGGCCCCCGCTGCGCGGCTTGGTTTTCACGCCCATTTCGAAATCAATCGTGGCGGCCTCCACCTGCGCATAGGGATTAAACGTTCCCACCTGGGCCACGCCTTCATCGTTCCACCAGGGCAGCTTCTGGATGGTCCCGTCGGGATTGTAGGTCATTTCCGCCGTGCAGACCGAACGCCGCTCCCGGTGTACGTCCGTCACCTCCCAATTGAGTTTGTAATTGAAACCGAAGACATAGGATTTGCCCTTGAAATCAATGATGCCCGGATGATTGCCCGAGGACAGCGCGTTCCCGTCCATGATGTTGCCCTTGAACACCCAGGGGCCGGTCGGCTGGTCGCTCATGGCGTAGCCGATGCCCTCCGGACAACAGGATGAGGCATAGGCCAGATAATAGTGCCCTTGGCGTTTGTAAATCCAAGGACCTTCCTGATAGTTCCGGGGCCGGCCTTCCGCTCGCACCACCACCCCTGAATACGAGGTCATGTCCTTGTTCAGTTTGACATACCAGGGATTCGGGTTGCCAAAGTACAGGTAGCCCTGGCCGTCGTCATCCACAAACACCGTGGGATCAATATAGCCATTGCCCTTGTCCACCAACGGGTGCCCCAGCACATCTTTATACGGTCCCAGCGGATTGTCCGCCACGGCCACCGCAATCACATTCTTGGGCCAGCCTTGCACGCTGATGGGGACGTACAAGTAAAACTTGCCGTCGCGCTCGATCATCTGGGGCGCCCACGCGTCATTATTCTGGGTCGCCCACGGAAAGGTCGCCAGCGAGGCGATGGCACCGTGGTCCGTCCAGTTCACCATGTCCGTGGTGGTGTAGCACTTCCAATCCAGCATGTGGAAACCGTTGGCATCGTCCTCGTCGTGGCTGGTGATCAGGTAAACGGTGTCCTTGTACACCACCGGGGCGGGATCGGCGGTGTAACCGGTTTGCACCACCGGATTCTCCGCCCGGCCGGTCACGGCCCAAGTGGCGGTGGCGGCCAGGGCGAGACGGGCAAGACATTGGCGGAGGATGGAACAGTTCATGGCTTTCATAGCGCTCATTCTACGAGTTTTACGTGATTATTTCGGCCCGGTAACTTTCACCGCCCGGCCATCATAATGGACTGTGGCATCCGGGTTCGCAACCAAGCCCACGCCGGCGCCATGATTGGCGGAAACCCAGACGATGTTAAAGGTCCGTTCCTTGATCATCCCGGGGAATTCGCCCGTGCGTTTGCCAATTTCCAACGTTTGCTTGGCATCATTCCAAGTGATGGGAATGGTCGCATAGCTGCCCTTTTCATAGTTGTAAGTGTCGTGCTCGTCTTCGTAGAGCGTAAACTTCCCGTCCGCCCCGCGATAAATGCGCAGTTCAATCGGGTCCGCGGGTTTCTCGTTCGAATATTGAATGAACGGACCCATCGGAATAATCGAGCCGGGCCGCACAAACAACGGCAGGGTTTCGACGCCCGCCGCCGCGTCAACGCGCTGGCCGGCCGGGGAAGTCTCCGCCGTCCAGAAGTTGAACCAGGGCGCGGCGCCCGCCGGCACATAAACGGAGCGGGACGTAGTGCCTGGCTCGGTGATGGGCGTGACCATGATGGCCGGACCAAACAGGTACTGGTCGCCAATATTCAACACTTGCGGGTCCTTCGGAAAGTCCATGACCAGCGGACGCATGAACGTGCTGCCGCTGGAGGTAACCTGCCAGGCGACCGAGTACAAGTAGGGGAGCAGGCGATAGCGCAGATCCAGATAATTACGCAAAATGCCCTGCGTTTTTTCGTCGAACCGGAAGAATTCCCGACCGGTGTTCAGCCCGGAGGAGCTGTGGACGCGAAACATGGGGCAGAAGGAGCTGAATTGGAACCAGCGGCTGAACAATTCCTCAAATTGCGGGTTTTGGGGATTGCCGTTGCCGGTCGCCCGGTTGCCGAAAAAGCCGCCGGTATCGGTGTTCCAGTAGGGAATGCCGGACATGGAGAAATTCAGCCCGGCCGGCACTTGATTCTTGAAGACCTGCCAGGTTCCCTGGATGTCCCCGGACCAAGTGATGGCACTGTTGCGCTGCTGGCCGGCATAGGCCGAGCGGGTGAGAATCACCACGCGTTTTTGATCCGTGGTGGCCCGTTGACCCTGGAAGATGCCCGTCGAGTGCATGAGCGGATAGGCGTTGTAAACCGTATAGCCCGGTCCCAGCGGCGTTTCGTAGGAGCGGAAGCCCATGCCGCCAATTTCCGGTTCCGGCGCATCCAGCCACCAGCCGTCCACGCCCTTGGCGAAGAGTTGATCGCGCATCTGCCGCCAGTAGGTCTGGCGCCCCACCGGGCTGAACGGGTCATACCATTGGCCATGTCCCGGAGGAAAGGCATAGGACGTCACTTGAGGGAACATGCCGCCATTGGCGTTGAGTTCCTTGCTATTGTCGCTGCCCAGATCGAATTTCGCCCACACGGAAATGAGCGCATGATAGTGCATGTCATGCAATTGCTTGAACATGCCGGCGGGATCCGGATACCGGGTCGAATCAAACAGATGGGAACCCCAAGTGTTGGTGCCCGGCGGCCAGTATTGCCAGTCTTGAATGATCCCGTCCACCGGGACTTTGAGGTCGCGCAACTTGGTGGCAATGCCCAGCAACTCATCTTGCGACGCATAACGTTCCTTGCATTGCCAGAAACCCAGCATCCATTCGGGCATCAAAGGGGCCTCGCCGGCCAGATGACGATAAGCCTTCATTGCGGTGGCGATGGTCCCGTCGCCAAAGCAAACATAATAATCAATGGCTTTGCCCGCCTCGGACGACCAGCGCAACGTTTTCTGGAGATTGTTCGTGCCCCCCGTTGAGCTGGGGGAAATTGTGGTCACGGCGGGATTGTCCCAGAGCAGCACATACCCCTTGCTCGAGGTCATCACCGGAACCCCGACATCCGTGTTCGCCTGGGCGAGCCGGACGGGACCGGAAGTGAGATAATTCCACGCTCCCCGCTGATGCTGTCCCAAGCCGTAAATGCCTTCGTCCGATGCCAGATCAAACACCTGCGCGCAGGCCGTCACTGCGGCCCCCGCCACGGTGGCCGGCGTCATCCGGCGGCCTTCGGCGGCTTCCTTGAGCACGACATTCCCGGCGTGATCCAGAAAAGTCACCGCGCCCGTCTGCTTGTCCACACTCACCTTGAGGTCGGCCGACGCCAAAGTGTAGGCCTGGTCGTTCTGCTGCCGTTTCACCCGCACCGAGTCCGGATTGCCCAGCACGGTGAGACTCTTGACCTCCGGCAGCTCGGCGGCCGGGGCGTAGGTGACGCGTACAATGTCATCCGACCAGAACTGGACCCGCAGCGTGCCGCCATCCACCGTGAATTGGTCGGCGCCCACCAGGTCTTTTTCGCCGGTGACCGCCGCCCCGGCCGGGGCCAGGGAAAGGGCCAGTGCCCCAATGATCCATGCGTAATTCAGATTTTTTTTCATAATCGTGGTATCAGTTTTGTAATCTTTTATTTCACCGGCAGTTCGTAAATGTTGATGCTAAAGCGTGGCAGGCTGAGCGAATCCGGCACCGCCGCCAGGGGTGAGCTGCTGATCTCCGGGTTTTGGCCGTCAGCTTGCGTGGAGGCCAGCCGCCAGAGTGTGCCCTGGCCGGAAAGGTCCGCGCCTGAGAGATTCAGTTTCAAAGACTGCTCGGAGTCGGTTGGGTTCAGCACTGCCACCGTGAGGGTGCGATGATCCTCTGTCCAAGCCGCCACCACATCCAGCGGGAACGTGTCGCTGCCGGCGTTGACCGCGGGCTGTTCGCCCCCGGCCGGCTCGGTGGGCTTGGGCTGCGGGGAGTTGCCGGTGACCGCCACCGGAATCGAGCCAAAATGATTGCGGTAAATTTTGAAGACCAGACCATTGGCATTCAAGGTGACATTGGTGTCGCTGCGCGACAGCAGCGAGGTCGCAAACGTGTAGGCCGCCATTTGGAAAATGTCCGAGTGCCGGAACATTTCATGGAACACCCAGGCATGCGCCGGATAAAACGGATGGCTGACGGCGGCCGTCCGATCGCTGTAAGCCCATTCGTCAATATTCAACGGCTTGGGATGCGTGACGAGGGCCGGAAAGATCTTCTCATAATCCCTGTATTCTTCGTACTTGAGGCGGATGTGATTCGCCGGCCGCCGCATCCAGTCGGTGATGGGCTCGTTCGGGTCGTTGGGCACCTGCTTGCCCTCGGCCAGGCTGAAATGGGTGGCGCCATAATTATAATAATGGTCGCTCATCAGGTCGAAGTTGTTGAAGCAGTTCGAGAACAACATGCCGCTCCAGTCGCCCGGCGACAGGTAGGGCGGAACCAGATTCGTGCCCAGGTTCAACGCCTCCTTGGAACCGGTCATCGTGTCCGGCATGGCGCCGCTGGAAATTAATTTAATCGTCGGGTCCACCCGCCGCATGGCGTCGGCGAACTGGTTGTGCTTGTAGGCATACTGGTTGGGCTTCATCGCGCCGTATTGATAGCTAATCCCCCACATCTCATTGCCAATGCCCCAGAACTTCACATGGTAAGGCTCGGGATGACCGTTCGCCGCGCGCTGCCGGCCCATCGGCGTGGTCGTATCGCTGTTGCAGTATTCCACGTATTCGGCGGCCGACCATTCATCCCCGGTGCCGGCATTGACCGTGATGTACGGCTCCACCCCGAGGAGTTTGCATAAAGTCATGAACTCGTCCGTGCCCACGTCGTTGGGTTGCACCGCGCGCCAGACCGGGTCGTACACGGGCCGGCGTTTGTCTATGTCCCCAATCGCATAGCGCCATTCGTGGGCGGACACAAAATTTCCGCCCGGGAAGCGATACACGCCGGAATGCAGGCTTTGCAGCACGGCGATGGCGTCGGGCTTGAACCCTTGCACGTTGTCGGCGGGCATGACCGAAACAGTGCCAATGTGGAAGGAACCGGTGCCCGTGCCGGTGATTTCAAATTGTGCCGGCCCGGCATGTTCAGCCTTGAACGAGAAATTATACTTTTGGTAGTCCGGGCCTAAAGGTCCGAGAGTTACCACCTGGCGCACGGCATCGGCATTGGTGCCCCAAACCAGGTTGATGGCCACGCTCGCGCCGGCATCTCCCGTCAGATAAATCCGGCCCACGTAGCTCGCGTCCTGGATAAAATTGACGCCCGTCTGCCGGATGCCGCGCGGCTCGGTGCCGGCCAGGGTGACCCATGGAGTATGGTCTCCCACAAAGGGATTATTCGTGTCCATCACCACGGAATCCACCGGACCAATCGGATTCCACCGGCCGGGACCGACATTGCGGCGGCGATTTGGACCATTGCCCCCCGGCCCGCGCTGCGCCGCGTTTGGATCCTCCGCCGGTTTGAGCATCACCGGGTAGTAAAACTTGCGGTCCTCCAGCAACTCACTCCAGAGCCCGCTGTAAACCAAATTGCCCGCTTGTTCGATAAACTGGCCGTACAGGTAGGGCGAAATCGGCGGCCCCGTTTTGGTGGCATCAATCGTGGCCACCACTGGCTGGCCCGGTGTGGCCGACTGCGCGAGAGCCGCCAACGGGCTCAGCCACACCCCGGCTGCCATCACGATGCTCACCATGGACTTCGACATAATCCGCTCTTCCATAATTATTTGCCTCACAACCAAAGGCAAGCCCATCCCGCCTTCACTAGCCGCGCCTCTCGTGGGCAGGTGTTCCAATGTTGGTGCTTCGGGCATTAGAAAATCATATGTGTCAGCCGGATATCGTGCAACTACCGATTTTAAAAAGCCCATATGACGTTTGACATAATGCCGCTCAAACGAAAATGCCGAAGCGAGGGCAACCGGTTATTTTTCCACTCGGAGCAATTCCTCCACCGGCACATCCAAGGCTTTGGCGGTTTTGAGAATGACCTCCCGACCGGCTAATTTTCCGGTCCGCTCCCAATACGCCCAAGTGGATTGTGGAACGCCAATCATTTCGCACAGCTCATCTTGGGACAGGCCTTTCTCTTTGCGCAGATGCTGTAGCCAGGCTCCATAAGGAGCACGGCGCGTTTTTGGTTTTCTACCCATCGTAAAATATCATAAAAGGACGCCACAAAATTCTTGCGTATTACCAATGTATTGGTATTAATTGAATCCGCGCCCCGTTTGGAATGGCCGAATTCGGGAATTTTGCCATGGTCAAATCGCAACTGTTTTGTTCCTTGCTTTCGGATAAGGAGCGATTATAAAGGGGGCCGGGGCAATCATCCATGATCATTATTATGAAGGTGTTCATCCAAGGAACTGGTTCATTCACCAATCGGCTCGCCATTTCGTTCCGCAGCCTGTTGGCGGCTCTGGTTGTCCTTTGCGCGGGCAATGCGCGGGCGCAATTCAGCCCGCCGGGTGGAGTCTATTCCGGCCCCACGAACGTCCCGCTCCAATCTTGGTCGTTTGATGACCCCACCAACTGGACGGATGATCTCGGGTACGCGCCGGTTTCGTTCACCAATCTCAATTGGTCCTACCTCGGAGACGGGGCCTCGCTGGTCGTGGCCACCAATGCCCCGGCCTGGTTGCAATACAACGTTTATGAGAATAACGGCACCACCAACCTGACGGTAAATTCAGGCTCGGTCACTTTCTGGTTCGCCGCCGCCTGGTCGAGCACGAATGCCGGGGGAACGGGACCGGGCGAATGGGCGCAACTATTTGACGTGGGCGAATGGACCACCAATTCGTCTTATGGTTATTGGGGGCTTTCGCTGGACCCGGCCGGCCAAAACCTGTGGTTTGTGTCCCGGGACGGGGCCGGAAACACCTATACCCTTTCCGCCCCGTCCTCCTGGACCACAAATTATTTCCATTTCGTCGCCTTGACCTATTGCCGCACCAACGTGGCGATTTATCTCGATGGCGTGCTGGCGACCAATGACCCCGGCGGTTTGAGCCTCTGGCCCGGCTCCGAAGTGCTGTCCAATGGCGTGTTTTTCGGCAGTGACACCAATGGCCAGATGCAGGCGCAGGGCCTGTTCAACACCGTTCAAACTTATAATTATCCGCTGTCCCCAAACGACGTTCAAACTATTTTTGATTGGAACTTCACCTGGTATGAAATGGACCCGTTGAACCTGGTGATGGCCGACATCACTTCCGCGTCGTCAACGCAGACGACCTTCACCCCGATAAATGATGTGATTACCGGGCCGGGCAATCTGCAACTCATTGGATCGGCCGCCACGTGTTCCAGTGGCACCAATGCCTGGAATGTGTGGCTTACCAATGTAGTGGCATGGGCGGTGGGCAACGGCACCATGAACATCCAGTTCACCATTGAAGGCGGTTCCAATGGCGTTCCCTTTGATGTCTTTGCCAATTCCGTCTTGTCCTTCGGCCCGAACGGGGTGCCGTGGGCCTGGGAAGGGCAAGGGTATCCATGCTTTACCTATCTGCTGACCGGCATGCCGACCAATGCTTGTTTTCTAATATTGGGCACACCGCAAGATTCGGATGGCGACGGTTTGACGGATGCTTATGAAATGCTGGTCTCGAAGTCCAACCCCGCCAGTTATTCCACCGATGGCACCAGCATGGCCGACGGCTGGGAAGTCTTGTATTTCGGGCACATTGGCGTGTCTCCCAATGGCGACCCGGATGGCGACGGCCTGACCACGTACCAGGAGTGGCTGATGAACTCGCAGGGTTACAACCCCGTGAAATGGAACTCCTTCACCAACAGCGTCGTCGGCGACGGTTTTCAAAACTACAGCGGGGACGGCCTGCCCAATCTCATGCAGGCGTCCTTCGGCGGCAATATGCTGACCAACAACGTCACTTGGAAGGTGAACATCAGCGGGGATGGGCTTTCGGACGAATACAAGACCCTGGTGAATTTGAACACCAATTCAGCCGCGACGGTGACGGGCCTGCCCGCCTACAGCCAGAACCCCGTCCCATAAACAGACGCCACCACCTTTTTATGAAATGGATGAACAACGGGAAGCAGTTTTGTGCGGCACTCATGCTTCTGTGGGCGGCCACCGGGATTGGTCTGGCTCAACAAAATACCGGGCAAACTTATGGGGAATCAACCGGACAATTATCAGGTATTGATGATGGCCCGGCCTCCGGCTCGGACCAGCAAATTCAAGCCGCCGACCTGTTGGGCAAGCGGGGGCAGAAAAAAGTGGACCTTTTCACCGGCAGTTTCGGTTATTCACTTCCCATCGCGTGTGCGCCAGCGCGAAACAGTTCGGAACCAAACCTTGCCTTGGCGTATTCTTCGGCGGAACAAAATGGCTGGTGCGGCATGGGGTGGAATCTGGAACTTGGGTCCATTGAGCGCTTTACGCGGAATGGCATTCCCATCACGTATTCGAGCGCGACGACGCCAACCCCATTGGCGCAATACGACGACACCAAGGGGTTCATGCTCAATCTGCCCGGCAAGGGCTACAAATTATTTGCGGTGGCCACCAACGCCCCGCTCGTCGAATACCGGGCCGAAGTGGACACGGAATTTCTACGCTGCTTCCTGAACACCAACAATAATAACTGGACGGTCTATGACAAGAGCGGCAATACCTGGTACTTTGGAGAGTCCGCCGCTTCCCGGGTGGCCAACCCCAAGACCGGTTGGAGCGGTTACGGCGGCACCTTCCATTGGGCGCTGGACCAAATCGTCACCGCCACCGGGGACTGGACAACAATTGCCTACACCAACTACACCAGTCCCTTTACAGGAGTGCCAGAGCGGACCCTCTATCCCACCCAAATTGCCTACAACGGCCACACCAATTGCAATGGCTATTCCGCCAATTTTCCAGGGCAGGACAAAATCATCTTTCAAACCGGGATTCGGACCAACGACTGGGGCTTTTCCTACCGTTGGGGCTTCCGCACCGAGCAAACCCGGCAGTTGACCAACATCTTGTGTCTGGTTGGAACGCAGAATGTATGGAGCTACAACCTCAATTATGGCATCTCCCCGGCAACCGCCCGTTCTCTGCTGACGAATGTGGTTCTTTACGGCTTTAACGCTAGCAACAATGCCACGGCATTTCTGACCAACACGTTCGCCTATCAGGCCAACCCCAATGGTGTATCATTTGGTCCTACCATCGTCTGGACAAACATGGTTCTGAATACGCCCGGTTACAGTTCGGGCTTTTATGACCCGGAGATAACCCAAGTCAATAATCAGGGGGGATTTAGCTATACGGTGGCCGATCTGGTGGACATGGACGGGGACGGTTTGCCAGACCGGGTGAGTTGGAACAGCACCACGTCACCAAACCAATACCAGTTTCAAAAAAACTTGGGGATGCAGGCAAATGGCAATGGCTCGTTTGGCTCAACCTCTGATTTCGGCACTACTTCCACCGGAAGCGGTTCGGTAGCTTCCAGCACCAATCCATTTCCCGACGGCAGCGGCTATGCCCAGTTAAACACTCCCTACGGGCGCATTCGGGACATCAATGGGGACGGCCTACCCGACCGGGTGATGGATTATTGGGCGGCCCTCAATTCCGTAATTGCCAACAGCTCCGTTTATACGCCTTATACCAACTTTGAAGTCCAGTTGAACACGGGCCAGGGATTCAATACAGGGCAGGGATTTTCCGGCGTGACCAACTGGCCGGTGAATGCGGGACCTTTGGCGGCCAATCAGCAGACCGCCGCAAATTATTATTGCGTGGAATCCGGCGGAGCGTATGTGGGTTTCTTTGACATCAACGGCGATGGCCTGCCCGACCGGGTAATGACCGCTTGGAACACCGGGCCAATGACCAATTTCACGGTGCAGTTCAACACCGCAACGAATTTCACCCAGCCGATGATCTTTGGTCCCTACCACAGTCAGAACTGGAACGGAACAGGTGGTCAGGCGAACCCGCAGACCTGGGCGGGCATCGAAACGCCCGATGCCCACATGATTGACATCAATGGCGACGGGTTGCCGGACCGCGTTATGTATCCCATGAATCCAAGCAGTGGGGGGAATGAATTGACCTACCCGGCCTCCTATTTCGCGGTGGAATATAATGATGGTTATTCGTTTGAAGCCATCAATACTTCCACTAGCTATGGGGGCGCGGCGGACCAATGGCCGGGAGTCGTCGCCCAGACGGATGGGGGTTTGAGTTACAACGGCATCAATTGTCTTTCGGGCGCGATCTTGGATTTACCGTTTGGTGGTTTGTTTGATGTCAATGGCGACGGCCTGCCAGATCGGGTTGTGTTGAATCTTTCAACTTATAACACTACCAACCAAAGCTGGCTCGTTTACCTAAACAATGGACACGGTTTCAATACCAATCCCATAGTAGTTTATGGCATCAATAGCCAGGGCCAAAACAATACAGCCACTTGGCCCTGTTGGAGCCCACAGGGTTCCGTTTCCGGCTACGGCAACGTAACTACCTTGATAGACATCAACGGCGACGGTTTGCTGGACCGGGTGATGACCCCGTATGACAATGGCATTAACAATGCCAGTTCCAGGTCCAATTACTTTCTGGTCCAATTGAACACCGGCCCTTTCCCGGACTTGCTGACCAACGTGAACAATGGCATCGGGGGCATTATCAGCGTCACATACAATTCCTCCACGGCGTATGACAATCGCGTGGACACCACCAACGCAAATTCTGTGAGCCACATGCCCTATCCGCGCCAAGTGACGGCGACGGTGACCGAATCCGATGGCGTCAATCTGCCGCAAATCACCTCTTACGGTTATGGAGGTGGCTATTACGATGGTGTCCGGCGTGAATTTCATGGGTTTGCCGTCGTCACGAACACCGATCCCACCTCGCGCTCCGTCGTGACTTATTTCCATACGGGCGGGGGCCGGAACTATTCGGCCTTGGGCGAATATCAAGACACCAATCCGACCAACGGAGCGGGCAATTTCGCGAAGGCGGGCATGGCCTATCGAGTGGAGACCTATGGCAACGACGGCGAGCTTTATCACGTTCAAGTCAATCAAATCAATCAAACCAGTCTGGGCAACGCGCGTTACTTTCCATTCACCACCCTGACCTTTGACTGCGATTACCCCGGCAACGGCACCCCCAACGGCACAGCCACCCAGTTCGCCTATGACACCAATGAGAATGTCATCATTAAAACAGAATTCGGTCAGGTGACCGGCTTCAACCCGGCGAGCGTGGGCAGTTTCACGTTCACGGATGCCACCACCTCCGACACCCGCAATTACAACACCACCTACGCCTCTATCAGCGGCAACAGCTATATCGTTGACCATCCTGCCACCGTCATCCTCGCTGACGTGAACAACAACACTGTGCAGGAAACCGATTATGCGTACAATTCGCAAAGCGGCACCCTGGCCGCCAAACTGACCCGCATTTCGTCCAGTTCCTTCGCCACCAACGGTTACGGCTACAATACGTGCGGACTGGTGAGCCTGCGGACGAACGCGGTCGGGGTCGTGACCAGCATTGCTTACGATTCCACCTATAATACGTTTCCAGTTTCGACCACCACCGGCAGCTTCCAAACCACCAGCGGTTACGACCCGCGTTCGGGCCAGCTTTTGATCGCCACGGATATTTCCGGTGTCACGGTGAGCAACAGCTTGGATAGTTTCCTGCGGCCAACGGAAACGGACCTGATTCCCATTGGCTCCAGCACGGCGGTATGGCAGAAGAAATACGCCTACCCGGCCACCCTGCAAGCGATTGTGTCCGGTGCGGCGGTCAACTATTTGGATGAGGTGCGAAATGACGGCGTGGGCGGTGCCACCAACCGCACCTACATTGACGGTTTCGGGCGGCCCATCCAGACCTGCACCCAGGGCGAAAACAGCAATTGCCGGGTGGTTTCCACCGCCTACGACGGACGCGGCAACGCCTTCCTGACCACGTGGCCGGTGTTTGGCACTCTCGCCTTCTCCAAGCCCACGACCAGCCTGACGGCCACCTGGACCGGCTATGACGCGGCCGGCCGGGTGAACACGAATGGCGCGGTGAGCATCACCTGCAATACCAGTGGCGCGGTCACCAGCGTATCCCCCCTCGCGGGCGACACCGGCTCGCCGCTGGCGGCCCGGACGTGGAGCTACGTCAATGGCACCAACCCGTGGTGGATTAAATTTACCGACGAGGACGGCCAGGTCCGCTACTACGGTCTGGATGCGTATGGACGCACCAACCAGATTTTGGAAGTGGACGGCAGCAGTACCTATACCAACACCCTGAAATACGACCTGGCGGACAACCTGACAAACCTTGTCAATGCCAACAACGAGAACATCTGGTGGGCTTATAACCAGGCGGGTGGCATGGTGGCGATGGCCGATCCTTATCTGGGCCAATGGACATATGTGCGGGATTACGCGGGCCGGCTCCGGCTGCAAACCGACGCGCGCGGCGATGTCATCTCCAATTCCTATGTCACCGCCACCGGCAGC
>Ga0182012_10005022_pt1 | contig 13759 bp, 7 predicted proteins | sample 612S2SmetaG_FD_120486 | JGI IMG/M metagenome (GOLD analysis project Ga0182012, IMG submission 120486) | Permafrost microbial communities from Stordalen Mire, Sweden - 612S2S metaG | ecosystem: Environmental > Terrestrial > Soil > Wetlands > Permafrost | place: Sweden: Stordalen | collected... | reverse complement strand
TCGCCGTCGCGCTGGACGCATCCGCGAGCTGGCCGGCCATGCCGGACCCGGATGTCCTGGCGGCGGAATTCCGCGCGCTCGCGACGCACTGAGTCGACCACGACGGAGAATGGATATGCGGACCGTGCAGGCGGCGCTTGGTGTTGCCGCGTTTGGATTTTGCGCGCTTGGATTTTCCCCGCTGGGCTTGTTTCCGTTGGGCCTGTCCCCGCTTTTGGGCGGAACGACCCCCGCAGCCGCGGCGGACGACCGCCCCGTCATGTTCCCGTCGCGCGATGTGGTGGTGGAATACCACGTCACCAACGCCAGGCCCGATTCAGCCCAACCGCGCGAGGGTATCGTGACGGTCTACGCGACGGATGCCGGTGAGCGCATGCGGGTCGAGATCGCGGGGCAGCCCGGGTTTCTGATCGTCGACCGCGGCCGAAAGCGCGTCCTCATGGTGATCGAGGCCAGGCGCAGCTATTTCGAAATGCCGGTCGATCCCGACCGGGTCATTGGCCTGGCGGTCAATGGGGGCAGCTATGCGAAGCGAGGAGCGGACACCGTGGCAAAAGTCCGCTGCACGGTCTGGGACGTGACGAGCAGCACGGGCACCGCCACGGTCTGTGTGACCGATGACGGCGTGCTGCTGCGAGCCAACGGCGAAAGCGAGGGCCGGGGGTCCGGTGCGATGGAGGCCCGCTCCGTCGTCTATGGCAAGCAGCCCGCCGCCCTGTTCGATCCTCCACCGGGCTTCCAGAAGCTGCAGATCATACCGCCGGCCGGCGCGCCCACACCCGGAAAAATGCCGGGCTAAGCCTTGCCGGACCGGGCATTGTCCCGCTGGCGGTGCCGTTGCCAGCGGCGGACACGGAATGGCTGCCTCGGCTCAGCCTGTCTCGGACCGGCCGATGTCCACCGAACGGCAAGCGACGAGCCCATCGGCGGCACGAACCGGATGCGGCACCGGACAAGTGCCGCCGCGGTGGCGTCGCAGCCGGTTTCGGGCGTATGGGAACGGCCAAATGCCGCAGGACCTGTCTGGCCTTATCGCCGAGATCGAAGCGGAGGCGCGCATGACCGCGCGCTGGACCGGCCGGGCGGCGTTCAGTCCGCGCGTGTTGGAGGCGTTGCGCCGGGTGAAGCGCGATGCGTTCGTGCCGTCGGGGGTTGGCAGTTTCGCCTACGAGAACCTGCCGCTCAGCATCGGTCATGGCCAGACAATCTCGCAGCCCTTCATTGTTGCCCTGATGTCGGACCTGTTGGACCTTGCGCCCGGCCAGTCGGTGCTGGAGGTCGGCACCGGCTCCGGCTACCAGGCCGCGGTGCTGGCTGAGTTGGCCGCTCAGGTCTGCTCGATCGAGACGATTCCAGCGCTGGCACGGCAAGCGGCGCACGTGCTGGCGGAGCAGGGCTACGGACGGATCGCATTGCGCGTTGGCGACGGCGCGCAGGGCTGGCCGGAGCGCGCGCCGTTCGACGCGATTATTGTTACGGCGGCGGCGCGCGACGTGCCCCCGGCGCTGGTCGGACAGCTTCGGCCCGGCGGCCGGATGGTGATCCCGGTCGGCGCGCCGCTTGAGGAGCAGGAGTTGCGGCTGGTCACGAAGCACGCCGATGGCGCGGTGAGCGCAACCCGCGTGCTCTCCGTTGCCTTCGTGCCGCTGGTCGGTGGCGGAACTGTCGCCGACGGTGGCGGCCCGGTGCAGCCCTCCTGAAACCGCCGGCCTGACCAGTCGAAGCAAACATGACAGGAGATTTGTCGCTGTGCGCTGGAGTCCAAACCCGGATATGTGCACTGGGCTTGCTTTTGCCCGGCCAGTCGCCTGATCTCGCAGCCCCGGCCAGATGGAGCGGAAGGACGTGCCAAGCGATGCCTGGTTGGACCGGCGCTACTACGGCGGAGACCTTCCTGCCGCTGCCGAACGGGCCTTGCACGCGGTCGGGCAGGATTGGCACGATGAAGCCGCCGCCGAGCGCCATATTCGCGAGGCACTCAGCCTCGCCCCGGACCACCTCACCGTCCAGATCGCGGCGTACAAGTTCTTCTTCTACCGCCACCGCCTGGCTGAGGCTCTGCCCTACGCCCAGGCGTGCCTCGCCGAGACGTTGCGCCGGAACGGCTTGCCGGCCGACTGGAGGGAGGCGCGTCCCGAGCAGGCCGCGTTTGCAACGTTGGAACCGGAACCCCGCATGTTCCTGTTCGCGCTGGTCGCGTACGGGTACGTGCTGGCCCGCCTCGGCCGCGAGGCCGAAGGCCGGGCCGCCCTGACGAAGGTTGCCGAGCTGGATGCGGAGGATCGCATGGGCGCTCGCCGCTTGCTCGCGGTGCTCGATGGCGGCGGCCGAGACGAGGCGTGACCCGCCGGTGCCGGATGACCGCGTGGGCGGTAACAGACGAAACGACCGTCCGCCGGCAGCCAGTGCGGCCGCGCGGCCGGCAGGACAAGGCGGCATTGTTTCCCCTTAGGCGGCGGAGGTTGTGTAAGCAAAACGTTGCGTGCGAGCTGCGCGCAACTTTCTGTCGTGCTGCGATGACCTGGCCAGGCAGGTCCGGTGATCACGCCACGTAGGGAAATGCATGAAAATCAATACACTATGGCGTGAAATGAGGCCGCATCCGGACCGGTTTCCTTTTCCGGTACGGGAGCGCTTGCTATCCCGGCGATTGCCGGATAGAAAAAGTCCAACACCCTCGCCCCGCCAGCGAAGGTGGGAGACTGAGACGAAGCCTTTCGCACGTGACTTATCGAGGTCTCATCAGCGGCGCGGTTGGCGTCGTCATCTGAGCCTGATTGCCGGCCGGAGTCTGCCATCAAATGGCTGGACTCTTGCGGCGTGCGAGTCGTTGAAGGCTCTGATCGGGAAGAAACCCCCACCGCTCAAGGGCGGCAGGCATTTGAAATACGGATGTGGCAAATGAACGCGAAGTATCCCGGCATCCCTAGTGTCATTCATGGCAACGGGGCGGTCGCCCACGTCATGGGCCATGTCTGCGGCGGCGTGATCGGCTATCCGATCACCCCGTCCACGGAAATCTCCGAAATCTATGAGGCGTTCCGCGCCGGCGGCGGCTGCAACGTCTGGGGCAAGCATCCGTTCTTCTTCGAGCCGGAAGGTGAGCACTCGGCACAGACCGGCGCGCTCGGCGCGGCGCTGACCGGCGGCAAGTTCGTCTCCAACGCGTCGTCGAGCCAGGGCATCCTGTACGCGCTGGAATCGCACTACGTCACGGTCGGCAAGAAGGTCGGTGGCTTCGTCCTGCAGGTCGCGGCCCGCGTTGTTTCCAAGCACTCGCTCAACGTGATGGCCGGGCACGACGACGTCTATGCCCTGCTGACCTCCGGGTACACCATCCTGTTTGGCAGCAACCCGCAGGAAGCCGCCGATCTGGCGGCGATCTCCTACAAGGTCAGCGCCATGTCGCTGATCCCGGTCGCCAACGCGATGGACGGCTTCTCGACCAGCCACATGCTGAGCGAAGCCATGATGCCGGAGCCGGAGCTGCTGAAGGAGTTTCTCGGCGATCCGGAAGGCCGCATCCCGGCGCCCACGGTGGCGCAGGAGATGCTGTTCGGCGCCAAGGGGCGCGTGTTCCAGTTGCGGCAGTATCTGGCCCGTCATCAGGCCGATATCGCCCCCGACGATCTGGCGCAGGTCCGCGCCTGGCTCGATCAGGCGGGCGACGCGGTCGAGCAGGACAACGCCGGCGACCTGGTGGCGAAGACGATCGAGTGGATCCCCGAGGAGCTGCGCGGCCAGTGGCGGCGGCAGTGGGCCAACGCCCCGCAAAAGGGCACGCGCCAGCTTGTCCCCGCGCTGGTCGACGTGAACAACCCCGGCCTGACCGGCGGCGTGCAGAACCAGCCCGACTTCCAGGCTGGCTCCGTCGATCACCGCACCCATTTCGCCAGCGAGGTGCCGCGCTTCGTCCGGCTGGCGATGCAGGAATACGCCGATCTGACCGGTCGGGTGTACCACCCGGTCCAGACCTTCATGTGCGATGACGCCGAGACCGTGATGATCGGCCTGGGATCGGTGACCGACGACGTGGAAGCGGTCGTCAGCCACTTGCGTTCGCAAGGCAAGAAGGTCGGCGTGATCTCCGTCAAGCTGCTGCATCCCTTCCCGGAAGGCGACGTGGTAGCGGCGCTGCGCGGCAAGCGGGCGGTCACGGTGCTGGAGCGGTCGGACGTCACGGCGCTGACCACGCTGGTCACCCAGGCGCTGTGCAAGGCCCGGGAGAACGCCGACGAGGTCCGCCACGTCGGGATTCCCCCGATCGACCATCTCCCCAAGATCACCACGGCGATTTTCGGTCTGGGCGGGCATGATCTGCAGCCGCGCCACCTGTTCGCCGCATTCAAGAACATGGACAGCGCCCACAGCGCGCCGTTCGTGTATCTAGGCACGCAGTTCTTCGACAAGGACGCAAAGCCGCATCTTGCCGCGGCGCAGGCGAAGCTGAAGGCCGGCTATCCCGAGACCGAGTTCATGGCGCTGGAGACCGAGCCGAACCAGCGGCTGCTGCCTGATGCCGCGTTCCGGGTACGGTTCCATTCGGTCGGCGGCTACGGCACGATCGCGACCGGCAAGCTGCTGACGGACATCCTGGCTGGCGTGCTCGACCTGCATTCCAAGGCGGCGCCGAAATACGGCTCGGAAAAGAGCGGCGCGCCGACCAACTACTACATCACGCTCAGCCCCGAGCCGATCAAGATCACCAACGCCGAGCTGGAAGACGTCGAGATCGTCATCTCGCCCGACCATAAGGTGTTCAGCCACACCAACCCGCTGCGCGGCCTTGCCGAGGGCGGCACCTTCATCCTGCAGTCGAACCATACGCCGGTCGAGGCATGGCAGGACCTGCCGGCGCACGCGCGCAAGACGATCCGCGACAAGCAGATCCGGTTCTACGTGATCGACGCGTTCCGGGTCGCCAAGCAGCACGCACCGACCCCAGAACTCGAAGTGCGCATGATGGGCATCGCGTTCATCGGCGCGGTGGCCGGGCACGTTGACCGCGTGGTGGCGGACGCTTCCGCGGATACGGTCCTGGCCAAGATTCGCCAGCAGATCACCAAGAAGTTCGGCGGCAAGGGCGGCCCCGTCGTCGAGAGCAACATGGCGGTAATCAGCGATGGCCTGAAGGCGACACAGCGGGTCCATTACGAGGACCCTGCCTTTGCGGAAATCGAGCACGCGCCGGCGATCCACGCCGACCGCACCGTGGCGCTGTCGGCGTCGATGTGCCGCGCCGCATCGTGTTCGGCGGGTAGCGGCTTCCTCGACCACGACTATTACGAGGACGCCGTCGCCAGCCGCTTCAAGGACGGCAGCATCGGCGAGGCGCCGGTGATGCCCGGCAGCGGCCTGTTCATGCCGCCGGGCAGCGCGGCGTGGAAGGACAAGGGACTGTTCCGGCTGAACGTGCCGGAATACAATTCCGATCTGTGCACCGGCTGCATGGAATGCGCGCTGGTCTGTCCGGATGCCGCGATCCCGAACACGGTGCATGAGATTCATGACCTGCTGCTGACCGCGATCAAGCAGATCGCCGTCCCGCCGGCGCAGCAGGAGAAGCTGCGCAGCCACGTGTACGCCTTGAGCGACCAGGTGCGCGAGGCCTACCGGCAGACCAAGGACGCGAAGTCGCTGCACGAAATCGTCGCCGACGCAGCCTCCCGCCTCGACGCCGATGACGCAGTGCTGCAGCGCAATTTCGGCAAGCTGACCGACGTGCTGTCGTCCTATCCGGTGGCCAAGACGCGGCCATTCTTCGACGCGGCGGAAAAGGCCGTGCCGGGGTCTGGCGGGTTGTATTCGGTCACCGTCGATCCGTGGAAGTGCAGCGGCTGCCTTGAGTGCATCGATGTCTGCGGCCCCGGTGCGCTGACGCCGCGGGTGCAGGATGCGCCGCTGCTGGAGACGCTGCAGGAGCGCTTCGAGTTCCTGACCAAGACTCCCAACACGCCGTCGCGCTTCTCCGCCCCGGCGACGGTGACGGGCGGCGAGGCGAAGCGGCTGATCCTCGATCGTGGCAACTACTACGCGACCACTGGCGGCCATGGCGCCTGCCGCGGCTGCGGCGAGGTCACCGCGATCCGGCTGGTGGTAGCCGCCAGCCACGCGATCCACGAAAGCCGGCGCAAGACGCATATCCGCGAGCTGGAAAGCCTGATCGAGCGGCTGACCGCCAAGCTGGACACCGTGCAGCTCGACCAGCATGATCCGGACCGCCGGGACCGCATACAGCGCACCATCCACACGCTGGAGAAGCGGCTGTACCTGTTCGAGAGCGGCCCCAGCGGCAACGGCCCGGCCAGCACGGTGATTGCCAATGCCACCGGTTGCAGCAGCGTCTATGCCTCGACCTTCCCGTTCAATCCGTACAACGATCCGTGGGTCAACAGCCTGTTCCAGGATACCCCGCCGCTGGCCAAGGGCATCTTCGAAGGGCTGAGCGCCGCGGCGGTGGAAGATTTCCGCGCGCTGCGGATCGCCAACCTGGACCTCGAAGACAACTACAACCCGGCGACGCACGACAATTTCTTCCGCTTCTTCGGCTGGAACCAGTTCAGCACGTCCGAGCTGGGGCTGCTGCCGGCGGTGATCAGCATGGGCGGCGACGGCGCCACCTACGACATCGGCTTCGGCGCGCTGTCACGGTTGCTGGTCACCAACACGCCAATCAAGGTCGTCGTGCTGAACACCGGCGCTTATTCCAACACCGGCGGCCAGGCGTCTTCCTCCAGCTTCACCGGCCAGGATTCCGACCTCGCCCGCTTCGGCGCCGCGCATAGCGGCAAGCAGGAAGAGCGCAAGGAACTCGGCCTGATCGCCGCGTTCCACCCCAACGTGTTCGTGGTCCAGACCACCGCGGCGCTGCAGGGGCACTTCATGAAGAACGTGCTGGAGTACATGAACCACAACAGCTCCCCCGCGGTGCTGGACATCTACACGCCGTGCCAGGGTGAGCAGGGTATCGCCGATGCGGCCGCCAACCAGCATGGCCGGCTGGCGGTGGAAAGCCGCATGAACCCGGTGTTCGTGCACGATCCACGCCGTGGCACCACGCTGCAGGAGCGCTTCTCGCTGGAGGGCAATCCGGAGCCCGACAAGGACTGGGCAACCGGCACGCTGGAATACCTGGATGCCGATGGTACGCCGAAGCTGCTGCAGGTGCCTTACACGCCGGCCGATTTCGCGATCCACGAGGGGCGCTTCAAGAAGCAGTTCCACCTTCTGCATGACGACGCGGTCGCGGTGCCGGTGCACGAATTCGTCGCCCTGAGCGAGGCGGACCGGGTGGGCAAGACCCCGTTCGTCTGGACCACCGACGACGACAAGCATCTGATCAAGCTGGAGGTGGCGCCGACGATCATCCATCTGGTCGAGGAGCGCCTGAAGCACTGGCGCACGCTGCAGTATCTTGCCGGCTCGCAGATCGAGCACCTGACGGCGAGCCATCAGATCGACCTTGAGACTCTGCGAGTGCAGTTCAAGGACGCGGTGCAAATGCGCGAGTCGGCGATCGACACGATCGCTCGCGCCATGACGCAGCTTGCCTCGGCGTCCGGTGCGCCGGGCGGCAGCGGCGAGGTGACGTTCGCTCCGCTGCCGACCGGCCTGGCGCCGGCGTCTGCCCCGGCGCCGCAGGCGGCTGCTGGCTTGAACGGCACACCGCTGGTCCGGATCACCGACGAGACCAAGTGCACCAACTGCAAGACCTGCTATCAGGACCTGAGCGAGCTGTTCGAACGCACCAAGATCGTCGTCAATGGCGTGACCAAGGAAGTGGGGCACGTCATCCCAGGCGCGTTGGCCAAGGTCACCGCGACGCCGGAACTGCTGAGCCGGATTGCCAAAGTGGCTGCGAACTGTGATGCGGAGATCATCCAATGAGCGTCAGCACGTCAGGTCCAAACGGCGTTCCCGGGGGTGTTGTGCAGGCGGACGTGCAGCGCTACTTGCGCGCCAGCAGCGACCTCGCAGCCACCCGCGATCAGCTGGAGCAGCTTGAGAGCAGCGAGGCGGTGGCGCTGTTCCACCAGCAGCTCGAAGTGCTGCAGAAGCGCCTGCTGAAAAGTCCTCAGGCGTTCAACGACGTGTTTATCGCGGACGGCACGCAGGCGATCGCGTGGGCGTTCCGGCAGGACGAACTCAGCGCGGACTTCACCAAGACGCTGTGGGAATTGCTGCTGCGCGGCGACGACATGAGCGCGCTGCTGCTTCGTTTCATCTGGAACGTGCCGCTGAAGCTGAAGCGCAAGTTCATCCACGCGATCGACGTGCACCTGTCGGACCGCTATCCGATGTTCAAGGGCCTGTCGGAAGGTTGGCCGGGGCAGAACGGCATTCCGCCCTATATCCGGCCGCCGGAGGAGCGTAACCGCGACTTCGGTTTGGTGAACCAGGGCTATCTTGGCTACAAGGAGATCGGCTACTCGGCGCGGGAAGTCGATCTGATCGTTTGGCTGGAAGTGCTGCGCGACAAGCAGTGCGAGGACCGGCCCTGCGAGATCGGCATCGCAGTGCGCGGCAAGGCAGAGCCCAAGGGCGGCTGCCCGGTCAAGATCCACATCCCGGAGATGCTGAACCTGCTCGGCGCCGGCAAGTTCCGTCAGGCCTTGGAACTGATCGAGGGCTGCAACCCGCTGCCGAATGTCACCGGCCGCGTCTGCCCGCAGGAACTGCAGTGCCAGGGCGTTTGCACCCACACCAGCCATCCGATCGAGATCGGCCAGCTTGAGTGGTACCTGCCGCAGCGTGAGAAGGCCAACAATCCTGGCGTCGTGCTGGGCCGCTTCGACGGCGTGACCAGCCCCTGGGTGAAGGCGGACAAGCCGCCGATCGCGGTGGTGGGTTCCGGCCCGGCCGGCCTGATCAACGCCTATCTGCTGGCGGCCGAGGGCTATCCGGTCACTGTGTTCGAGGCGTTCCACGCCCTGGGCGGCGTGCTGCGCTACGGCATTCCGGAATTCCGCCTGCCGAACGAGCTGATCGACGACGTGGTGCAGAAGATCACGCTGCTCGGCGGCAAGTTCGTCAGCAACTTCGTGGTCGGCAAGACCGCCACGATCGAGGAGCTGAAGCGCGCCGGCTTCTGGAAGATCTTCATCGGCACCGGCGCCGGACTGCCGCGCTTCATGAATGTCCCCGGCGAGCACCTGCTCGGCGTGATGTCGGCCAACGAGTTCCTGACCCGCGTCAACCTGATGCAGGCGCTGAAGGAGGACTACGAGACCCCGCTGCCGCAGATCGCCGGCAAGCAGGTTATCGTGATCGGCGGCGGCAACACCGCGATGGATGCCTGCCGCACCGCCAAGCGGCTGGGCGGCATCGTCACCATCGTCTATCGCCGCACCCAGTCCGAGATGCCGGTTCGCAAGGAGGAGCTGCACCACGCGCTGGAGGAAGGCATCAATCTCAAGGTGCTGCGCGGGCCGTGCGAATTTGTCGGCGACGAGAAGACGCATTGCATCACGCACGCAATCCTCGATGTCATGACGCTGGGCGAGCCCGACGCGTCTGGACGGCGCAGCCCGGTGGAGACCGGCGAGAAGGAGCGGATGCCGGTGGATCTGGCGATCATGGCGCTCGGCAACACGCCGAACCCGATCGTCAAGGACGCCGAGCCGGAACTCGGCACGACCAAGTGGGGCACGATCGAGGTGCGCCAGGGGTCGCAGCGCACCTCGATCGAAGGTGTCTATTCGGGCGGCGACGCGGCGCGCGGCGGTTCCACCGCGATCCGCGCGGCCGGTGACGGCCAGGCGGCGGCGCGCGAGATCGTCGGCGACATTCCGTTCCAGCCGGACGAGATCAAGCTGCTGGTCGCCAGCGCCGAGCGCTACACCAAGCTCGGGCAGGCACCGCAGAAGATCGTCGAGAAGATCGTTCTGGCGGAGGGCATCGTCGAACTGGTGGTGCACGCGCCGCTGATCGCCAAGGCGGCGAAGGCCGGCCAGTTTGTCCGCGTCCTGGCCTGGGACAAAGGCGAGCTGATCCCGCTGACGCTGGCGGACTGGGACGTCAAGGCTGGCACCATCGACCTGGTCATCCAGGGACTGGGCACCAGTTCCATGGCCATCAACAAGATGGAGGTGGGTGACGCCTTCGCCGGAATCGCCGGGCCATTGGGCCAGCCGAGCGAATTGCATCGCTACAAGGACGGCGAGACCGTGGTGTTCACCGCGGGCGGCGTCGGCCTGCCGCCGGTCTATCCGATCATGCGCGAGCACCTGCGCATGGGGAACCACGTCACGCTGATCGCCGGCTTCCGGACCGCCAGCCTGTTGTTCTGGACCGGGGAGGACGAGCGCGTCGGCAAGCTGCAAGCCGAGTTCCCCGATACGCTGGACGTGATCTACACCAGCAACGATGGCACCTTCGGTATCAAGGGCTTCGTTACGAACCCGCTGGAAGATTTGCTCAAGAAGGCCCAGTCGGGCGAAGGCCGCAAGATCGGCGAGGTGGTCACGATCGGGCCGCCGCTGATGATGCGCGCGGTCAGCGAACTGACTCAGCCGTATGGCGTGCACACCGTCGCCAGCCTGAACTCGATCATGGTCGATGCGACCGGTATGTGCGGCGCCTGCATGGTGCCGGTGATGGTGAACGGCAAGCTGGTGCGCAAACACGCCTGCATCGACGGGCCGGAGATCGATGCTCACACCATCGACTGGAGCAAGTTCCTGCCGCGCTTTAACCAGTTCAAGTTTCAAGAGCACGAAAGCCTGGTCAAGCACGGGTTCGCCTGACGGCTGCGCGCCGCTGCGTCGCGTCGATTTATGGCCACACGTGCTTCGTCCGAATCATATTTCGATCGGCTTGCCAGCAGCCGTGGTGCTGGCAAGCCGGGCATTCTTCCACCAGGTTGGTGAAGTTCTCTTAAAGGCCTCCTGCGCTTCAGCATCCTTTTTGGGGAGGAATGGCCTCGGTTGCAGCCGGGTCAGTTTCATCCGGCGCAATCACTTGCCGATCGTCCGTTCATGCACCTCGACCGTCTTCCCGCAGATCGGGACAACGCCAGCGCACCACGTTGTCCTTCTCCGGGTCAGGCCCTTTGGTAACCAGCGCCTTCAGTTCGGCCATCGCGGGTCTCAGGCGGGGGGCGAATAGTGATCAAACGTGAAACCATCTCATTCTTAGCTACTGCGGCACAACGGGAAACGGCGTTGTTTTATCGAGACGTGCTGGGACTGGAGCTCACTGAGGACTCTCCGTCCGCCTTAGTGTTGTCTGACGGCGGACACATGCTTCGCATTCAAAAGGTTTCAGACCACACTCCCGTGAGCCACACGGTACACGGTTGGAAGGTAGAAAACATTTCTGCCGAGATCGATAAGTTATCCGCCAACGGAGTTAGGTTCAGCTTTTACCCCCGACTGACGCAATCAGACAGTGGAGTATGGACAAGTCCCGACGGACACAAAGTTGCCCCCCGCAGGCAATAATCTGTCCCTTACGGAGTTTTCTCAAGCTAGGGCAAGCCACCGAGACCCACTTTAAGTCCGCTTTCCACCCATCTTGATCGGCCCAGGGTCGGAAGCGCCGCCGCGCATTTGCGTCGCGCATATTTACTTCGCAGCATCATGGCCGCCAGTTCAACGGCGGCCATGATGGCGTCGGGGCTGCGTTGTCATCCTGCCAGGGTTGATTCGGCGCTGGCTGGTCCGGGCTGAAATCGGGCGCTTCGGCAGCGTCCAACGTGGACGCGCGGCTGACACCTTGCTCCATCTGGCTTGCGCAGCATTATGCGCCGCAAGATACAGCGCGCTCCTTCCCGCCATCGGTCGCGGTCTTGCCGCCTTGTTGTCTCCGGACATGTGCTTGACCGCTTCCGGACCCGACACCATCCTCGAGCCAAGTCGTTTGGCCGATGGCGGTCGCGTCACGTCTGCGGACTGGGAGATTATCGAGGGGGAGGGCGATGCCTCAGGTAACCCTGACGGTGAACGGCGAGCAGCACACGGTCGAGGTGGAAGGTCGGACCCTTCTGGTCGAACTGCTGCGCGAGACGCTCGGGCTTACCGGCACTCATATTGGCTGCGACACCAGTCAATGCGGCGCCTGCGTCGTCCATATCGACGGCGAGAGCGTCAAATCCTGCACCATTCTGGCGCTGCAGGCGGACGGTGCTTCGGTGACCACGATCGAGGGCCTCGCGGGGGCGGGTGGCACGCTTCACCCGATGCAGGAGATGTTCCGCGAGCACCACGCGCTGCAATGCGGCTTCTGCACGCCGGGCATGGTGATGGCGGCCGTCGATCTGGTGCACTCGCACCCCGACGGGTTGACCGAGCAGCTGATCCGCGACGGTCTGGAGGGCAATCTGTGCCGCTGCACCGGCTACCACAATATCGTGAAGGCGATCGCAGCGGCCTGGCCGTTGATGCATGGCAAGCAGTTGCAAGTCGCGGCGGAATGAACAGTCACAACGGCCCGCCGCCAGCGATTGAAGACGCGGGCCGGGACTTGCGATGACGCCAATCCATCGCGTGGCAATCGGTCGGCTGGCGGCTGCGGCTACCCAGGAGGAACGCCGAGGAGGGATGCCTCGGAGGAACCGCCCAGGAGGACCGTGATGTACGATTTCGCCTATGCAAAACCTGCCAGCCTGGCCGACGCGGTAAGTCTGCTCAGCAGCGATCCCGAGGCCAAGGCGCTCGCCGGCGGGCAGACCTTCATCCCCGTGCTGAAGCAAAGGCTAAACAGGCCGAGCCTCGTGGTCGATCTCGCGAAGCTCGGGCTGTCGGGCATCACGGTATCCGGTGAGACCGTGACCATCGGTGCCACCACCACGCACGCGGCGGTTGCGAACAGCGCGGCCTTGCAGGCGACAATCCCAGGCCTTGCGTATCTCGCGTCGCTGATCGGCGACGCGGCGGTCCGGCATCGCGGCACGATCGGCGGCAGCCTCGCCAACAACGATCCAGCTGCCTGCTATCCCGCCGCAGCGCTGGCGTTGAATGCGAAGATCACGACCGATCGGCGCACGATTGAGGCGGACCACTTCTTTCAGGGCATGTTCATCACTGCGCTGGGGCAAGGCGAGATCATCACCTCGATCGCATTCCCCGTTCCGCAGGCGGCGGCCTACGAGAAGTTCCGCAATCCTGCTTCCCGTTACCCGATTGTCGGCGTGTTCGTGGGCCGGTTCCCCGATGCAGTGCGGCTGGCCGTGACCGGTGCCGGGCAGTCCGGCGTGTTCCGCCACAAAGAGATGGAACAGGCGCTCTCGGCCAGCTTCTCGCCGGATGCGATCACCGGCATCACGACGCCGGCCGACGGCATGAACAGCGACATCCATGCCAGCGCCGAGTATCGCGCCCATCTGGTCGGGGTGATCGCGAAGCGGGCCGTGGCGAAGGCGTAACGGAGGACGGAGGACCGACAGGCCGCGTTGGCCGGAACATCCGTTCATGGTCGTCCGTTGTGCGGGAAAGAGGCAGGCCGTCGGGCTCACCCAGGGCCGAAGTGCTCCGGCGAACCAACCGGCCCGCAGGGCGTGGCAGAAGGCCGACAGTCGCCGCGCGGCTCCCCTATGCCGTCTACGGGCGGCTTCATCGCTTCTTGCCCTATACGGCGTTGCGCTCGCTGCGGGTCCCCGCCGGGCGGGAAGAAGCGCGGGACATCCGGAACATCAAGCCTGCCAGCGTCGAGGTCCTGCGGCAATCCAAGACCGTAAGCGCGCCAGCCGGTCGGCCAGATGTCCATCATGCAAGCCCGTCGGTCGGGGGCACGGCAGCACCATCCCCGGGCCGTGGCGCCC
>Ga0182012_10005020_pt1 | contig 13762 bp, 5 predicted proteins | sample 612S2SmetaG_FD_120486 | JGI IMG/M metagenome (GOLD analysis project Ga0182012, IMG submission 120486) | Permafrost microbial communities from Stordalen Mire, Sweden - 612S2S metaG | ecosystem: Environmental > Terrestrial > Soil > Wetlands > Permafrost | place: Sweden: Stordalen | collected... | reverse complement strand
TACCTCGCGCGACAGGGATAGCCATCACGAGTGCTACCGCCGAGAAGGGCGACATCGGCGTCTATATTGACGCCATCGGAACGGTCACACCGGAGTATACCGCCTCCATAACAGCTCAGGTAAGCGGGCTCGTCACTTCGGTTGAATTCAAGGAAGGTCAGACGGTACGCAAGGGCGATCCGCTCGTTGAAATCAACTCGGCTCCGTATCGCGCCACGCTGCTGCAGGCGCAGGGAGTGCTTGAACGAGACCAGAACCTGCTCGCCCAGGCGCAGATGGACGCCGAACGCTACCGTCTGCTGTGGGCCACCAAGGCAATCGGAAAGCAAATCCTGGATGACCAGGAAAAGCTGGTGCTGCAGGATCAAGGCACGGTAAAAAACGATCAGGGCACCGTCGACTATGACCAGATTCAGGTCGACTTTTGCCATATCGTCGCGCCAATTGCCGGCCGGATGGGTCTGCGGTTGGTGGATCCGGGCAACGTCGTGCAGTCGACCGGAGCGGTCACCCTCGCCGTCGTTGCGCAGTTGCAGCCGATCACGGTCATTTTCACGATACCGGAAGACAATATCGGCCGGATTGAAGATCGCCTGCGCCTGAAAGCTACCCTCAGCGTGGATGTCTTTGATCGCACGGCTCAGACCAAGATTGCGAGCGGGCAACTGCTGACGCTCGACAACCAGATCGATACCACGACCGGGACCGTCAAGGCGCGCGCGCTGTTCGATAACAAAAATGAGGCGCTGTTCCCGAACCAGTTTGTCAACGCCCGCTTGCTGGTGAATACCTTACAGGGCGTGACGCTGGTTTCGGCATCGGCCATCCAGCAAAATGGCCAAGCCTCGTTCGTCTATCTGATCCAGGACAATGTCGCGCATTTGCGCAGCGTAAAGCCTGGGGTGACCGAAGCCGGCATGGCGCAGGTCGATGGCATCAATCCCGGAGATATTGTCGCCGATAGCGGCTTCGACAAGCTGCAGGACAATGTCGCGGTCGTCATTGCGGTCAAGCCTGTCGCGGAGAACAGCGGAAGCCGGCCGCAATGAGTCCGTCGCGTCCTTTCATCCTGCGGCCGGTGGCGACGTCCCTGCTGATGGCGGCAATCCTGTTGGTTGGCCTGGTCGGCTATCAACTGCTGCCGGTGTCGGCGCTGCCGGAAGTCGATTATCCGACCATCCAGGTACTTACATTCTATCCCGGCGCCAGCCCAACCGTGATGGCGACCACCGTCACAGCGCCACTGGAGCGCCAGTTCGGCGAAATGCAGGGTTTAAGCCAGATGACCTCCACCAGTTCGGGGGGAACTTCCGTCATCGTGCTGCAGTTCAATCTCACCATTGCGATGGATGTTGCCGAGGAAGAGGTCCAGGCAGCCATCAACGCGGCCCAGAGTTTATTGCCGTCGATTCTGCCCGCGCCTCCGATTTACAGCAAGACCAATCCGGCCGACGCTCCGGTCCTGACGCTGGCGATTACTTCGGATGCCATGCCGCTTTCCCAGGTCGAGGATCTCGTCGATACGCGCATGGCGCCCAAGATCTCGCAGCTCAACGGGGTCGGCCTGGTGTCGATCAGCGGCGGACAAAAGCCCGCGGTGCGGATTCAGGCCAATCCAATGGCGCTGTCTTCCTACGGCATCAACCTGGAAGACTTGCGCACGGCGTTGACACAGGCCAGCGTCAACGCAGCCAAGGGCAATTTCGATGGCCCGCATCAGGATTACCAGATCGAGGCCAACGACCAGCTGGTTGCCAGCGAAGACTACCGGAAGGTTGTCGTTGCCTATCGCAATGGCGCGCCGGTGATGCTGACCGACATCGCGCGCATCGTGAATGGCGTGGAAAACAACAGACTGGCCGCGTGGATGAATCTCACGCCCGCGGTGATCCTGAATGTGCAGCGCCAGCCTGGCGCCAACACGATCAGCGTGGTCAAGAGCATCAAGCGACTGATGCCGCAGCTTCAGGCCAACCTGCCGACCGGCATTCACGTCACCGTTCTGACCGATCTGACCATCGCCATCGAGGCGTCGGTCGCGGACGTCGAGTTCGAATTGCTGCTGACGGTCGCATTGGTCGTCATGGTCATCTTCCTGTTCCTCAGGAGCCTGTACGCCACGATCATCCCCAGCGTTGCGGTGCCGCTGTCCCTGATCGGCACCTTCGCGGTCATGTACGCGCTTGGCTACAGCCTGGACAATCTGTCGCTGATGGCGCTGACCATCTCCACGGGGTTCGTCGTCGACGATGCCATCGTGATGATCGAGAACATCTCCCGCTACATCGAGGCCGGCGACCCGCCGATGCAAGCCGCCCTCAAGGGCGCGGCGCAGATCGGCTTCACCATCCTCTCGCTAACGGTGTCGCTGATCGCCGTTCTCATTCCACTGTTGTTCCTGGGCGACGTGGTCGGACGCCTGTTCCGGGAGTTTGCCGTGACACTCGCCGTCACGATCGTGCTTTCCGCGGCGGTCTCTCTGACGCTGACGCCGATGATGAGTGCGCGAATCCTGCGCAACCAGTCAAAGCAGCAGCAGGGACGCGTCTCACGCGTTTCGGAGCGTGTCTTCGACAGCATGATCGCGTTCTATGCCCGGACCCTCAAGTTCGTCCTCGGTTACCAGACGGTGACGCTGTCGGTCGCTGTAGCGACATTACTTCTCACCGTATTTCTTTACATCATCATTCCCAAGGGCTTTTTTCCAGTCCAGGACACCGGCGTGATCCAGGGCATATCGCAGGCATCGCCGACCATCGGCACCAAAGCCATGGCCGAGAAGCAGCAGGAACTCATCAAGGCGATCCTGGAAGATCAGGCGGTAACCAGCGTTTCGTCGTTTATCGGCGCTGATGGCACCAATGTAACCACCAACAGCGGTCGAATGTCGATCAATCTGAAGCCGATCGCTCAGCGCAATATAACCGCGTCCGATCTGATCCGCAGGCTGAAGTCGAGATTGGACCGGGTCCAGGGTATCCAGCTGTTCATGGCGCCGGTGCAGAACATCTCGGTCGATGACCGGGTGAGCCGCACCCAATACCAGTATACGCTCGAAGATGCCGATGCCGGCGAACTCAATGTCTGGACCAGCCGTTTCGTCGACCGACTGAAGCAAATGCCGGAACTGGAAGACATCGCGACCGATCAGCAATTGGGAGGGCTGGCGATATCCCTGGTGATCGATCGGGTTACCGCTTCACGATTGGGTATCGCGGTGGCAACCATCGATAACACGCTCTATGACGCCTTCGGCCAGCGCCAAATCAATACCATGTATACCCAGGTCAATCAGTACCACGTGGTGCTCGAGAGCGATCCGCTGTTCCAGGCGGATCCGGGCAAGCTGAACCAGCTCTACATTCAATCCAACGCGTCGTCCGGCACCAGCGGCCCGGGAGCCGCTTCCTCCTATTCGTCCTCTGGATCATCCGCCGCGGGATCGAATGCGTTGACGACCTCCGCGCTGTACACCCCGGCGGCAAATACGCTTGCTCCTCCAGCTGGCGCGCTGTCGTCGAGCACCGCAACCCCGACGTCGAGCAAAGGCGCCGGCTCCGCGGGCGCGACCAGTTCAGCCGTCAGCAGCGCTGTACCGCTGAGCGCCTTCTCGCATTTCGAGAAAACCACCGAGCCGCTGGTGATCACCCACCAGGGCCAGTTTCCCGCCATCACGGTGTCGTTCAATCTGGCGCCCAATGCCGCACTTGGCAACGCCATCACGGCGATCGACGCGGCGCAGAAAGACCTGCACATGCCTGCGAGCCTGCAGGCAGGTTTTCAGGGCACCGCCGCATCGTTCACGAATTCGCTCAGCAACGTGCCAATCCTGATTCTTGCGGCCCTGGTCACCGTCTACATCGTGCTGGGGGTCCTGTATGAGAGCTTTGTGCACCCCATCACCATTCTATCCACGCTGCCGTCGGCGAGCGTCGGAGCCTTCCTCGCACTGCTGCTGTTTCGCCAGGATCTGAGCATGGTCGCGATCATCGGTCTCATCCTGCTGATCGGGATCGTGAAAAAGAACGGCATCATGATGGTCGATTTCGCGCTGCAGGGTGAGCGGCTCGAGGGCAAGAATGCGACGGACGCCATCTACGATGCCTGCCTGCTTCGCTTCCGGCCGATCATGATGACGACCATGGCGGCGCTGCTGGCAGGTCTGCCGCTTGCTCTCGGTAGCGGCTCGGGTTCCGAACTGCGCAGGCCGCTGGGCATCGCCATGGTAGGGGGGCTGCTGGTGAGCCAGGTCCTCACGCTTTACACGACACCCGTCATCTACATCTTTTTTGACAATCTGGTTCGGCGCTTCACGCCACAATCCGCCACGCCGGAGGCGCCGCAGTCGTAGGCCGGGCATGAGCATTTCCGCGCCATTCATTCACCGCCCGGTGGCTACCACGCTGCTCACGCTGGCGATCGCCCTGGCCGGAGCGGTTGCGTTCGACGTGCTGCCGGTGGCGCCTCTGCCGGAGGTCGACTTTCCCACCATTTCAGTCAAGGCAAGCTTGCCGGGGGCCAGCGCCGATATCATGGCCTCGTCGGTTGCCACGCCGCTGGAGCGACAGCTTGGTCATATCGCCGACGTGACGGAGATGACCTCCGCCAGCACGCTCGGCAGCACATCGATCACCATCCAATTTGACCTCAGCCGCGATATCGATGGCGCGGCACGCGATGTCGAGGCGGCCATCAACGCCGCGCGAACCTACCTGCCGAGCAACCTGCCGGCCAATCCGACCTATCGCAAGGTCAATCCCGCCGATGCACCGATCATGATCCTCGGCCTGACATCGGATAAATACGGCCCCGACAAGCTCTATGACGAAGCATCCACCGTCATCCAGCAGAAATTGTCGCAGATTCAGGGCGTAGGCCAGGTCATCCCCGGCGGAGGCGCGTTGCCCTCGGTGCGCGTGGATGTAAACCCCACCCAATTGGCGAGCTACGGACTTACCTTGGCGAATTTGCAGTCCGTTCTCGGTCTGCAGAATGCTGATCTGGCCAAGGGTCAAATCTCTGATGGCACTGAAACCGCGGATATTCTTGCCAATGACCAGATCTCGCACGCAGACGACTATAAGCCGCTTGTCGTCGGCTTCAACCGTGGCTCGGCCGTTCGATTGTCCGATGTCGCAGAGGTGACCGACTCCGTGCAGGATGTACGCGCTACCGGTTATTTGAACGGCAAGCGCGCGGTGACGATCATCATCTTCCGACAACCCGGGGCCAACATCATCGGCACCGTGAATCGGATTCGCGCGCAGCTGCCGTTCATCCACGCATCGATCCCGCTCGGCATCGATACCACCATCGTTCTTGATCGCACCACCACCATCCGCGCTTCCGTAAGCGACGTCGAGTGGACGCTGCTGATCTCGATCGGCCTCGTCATCGTCGTGGTCTTTATGTTCCTGCGCAATGGTCGCGCCACATTGATTCCGGCTGTCGCTGTGCCGGTCTCGCTGCTCGGTACGCTGGGCGTGATGTACCTGTTCGGATACAGCCTCGACAACCTCTCGCTTATGGCCATGACCATTTCAACGGGATTTGTGGTCGACGATGCCATCGTCGTGATGGAAGATATCGTGCGCAATATGGAAAACGGCATGACGCCTTTCGCCGCGGCGCTGAAGGGCGCCGAGGAAATCGGTTTCACCGTGTTCACCATCAGCATTTCGCTGATCGCCGTCTTTATCCCGCTGTTGCTGATGGGGGGGATCGTCGGACGCCTGTTCCGCGAATTCGCCGTTACCCTGTCGACCGCCATTCTCGTGTCGATGATCGTCTCGCTGACCACCACGCCCATGATGTGTGCTTATCTCTTGAAGAACGAGCGCACCGAAAGCCATGGTCGGCTCTACCTGGCCGGCGAACGGGTTTTCGACCGGGTGCTGTCGTGGTATCGCGGCACGCTGACCTGGGTGCTGGCTCGTCCGATCCCGGTCCTCATCGTGCTGCTTCTCACGATCGCCCTCAATGGCGTGCTGATCGCCGAGATACCGAAGGGCTTCTTCCCGGTCGAGGATACCGGAGCGCTCGCCGGTGCCGTGCAAGGACCACAGGAATCATCCTTCCCTGCGATGGACGATTCAATTCGGCAAATCGTCGGCGTGATCAAGAACGATCCCGCCGTCGCCAACGTGATCGCGTTTACTGGTACCAGTGGCGCGACAAATACCGGCTCCCTCTACGTCGCGCTCAAGCCGGCGACGGAACGCAAGGTCAGTGCCGCAGAGATCATCGCGCGCTTGCGCACCCAGTTGAACCGTCTGCCGGTGGCCTCCACATTCCTGCAGCTGGTTCAGGACCTGCGCATCGGCGGCCGCTCGAGCAATGCGCTGTACCAATACACGATCCAGGCCGACACCATGGCGGACCTGACCAAATGGGGGCCGGCATTGCTAAGCGAAATGAAGCAGCTTCCCGGCCTGCAGGATGTGAGCTCCGATCAGCAGAATGGCGGCCTGGAAATGCTGCTGGACTACCAGCGCATCGCCGCGGCGAAGCTCGGACTGACGGTGCAGGCGTTGGACTCGGACTTGTACAGCGCCTTCGGACAGTCGGAAGTATCCATCATCTACACCCAGCTCAATCAGTATTACGTGGTGCTGGAAGTTGCTTCGCAGTTTTGGCAGAGCCCGGAAGGGTTGAAAGACGTTTATTTCAATACATCCGGCAGCAGCCACATCCCGTTGCTCGCAGTGGCCAAGAGCCATGCCAGCACAATCCCGCTGGCCATCAACCATACCAGCCTATTTCCCTCCGTTACCGTGTCCTTCAATCTCGCGCCGACGATGTCGTTGAGCGATGCCACATCGAGTATCAACCAGATGCAGGCGCGGCTTGGCGCTCCGGCATCGCTGCAGGGCTTTTTTGCCGGAACGCTATTGGCCTACCAGCAATCCCTCAGCACCGAGCCAGTGCTGATTCTGACGGCGCTGCTGGCGGTGTACATCGTGCTTGGAATTTTATACGAGAGCCTGGTTCATCCCCTGACGATCATCTCCACGCTGCCGTCGGCGAGCGTCGGCGCAATGCTCGCCCTTATGCTTTTCAGGGAAGATCTGAACGTCGTCTCGATCATCGGCATCGTGCTCCTGATCGGCATCGTCAAGAAGAACGCGATTATGATGATCGATTTCGCTCTTCAGGCACAACGTCAGGACGGCAAGAGCGCCTCAGATGCGATCTTCGAGGCGTGCCTGTTGCGCTTTCGTCCGATCGTCATGACGACGATGGCAGCGATACTGGGGGCCTTGCCCCTGGCATTGGGCACGGGTGTGGGATACGAACTGCGCCGGCCGCTCGGCATAGCGATCGTGGGCGGCCTGCTCATGAGTCAGTTGCTCACGCTTTATACGACGCCGGTCGTCTATTTGGCGTTCGACCGGCTGCGGTCGAGGTTGCAGACCAGAACCGCCGCCGGTTCACCCGTCGGATAGCCAACTCCCTAACCAGCCGCGTCAAGCCGGTAGGCTTCCCTTTTCTGCCTGACTATCAAGGACCTGAGTAGTTTCCGAGCCTCCACGCGGGTCGCGGTTTCGGCATACGCTATCGGTTGGAGCCTTTGCACACCATTTGCGCCTATCGTTGATGATGGCGATACGTGGCCGGGATGAGGCCGATTCTTCAAGCTATACTGGAGTGCATATATGAGCGAACATCCTGCCAGAATCTCGAAGAAAACGTGGCCTGCTGACGGACAGGGCTCTGCGAACGGCAAGCCCGGTCCCGTATGGAATCGGTTGGGTTTCCTGATATTCGCAGCTGTGTTGTTGTTCGTCATCCTCGCAGGGATCACAGGCTATATCGAGAAATGGCTGTGGATGGGCCAGCTGCACTATAGCGGCATCTTCTGGACACTGCTGTCGGTTCGTTATGCGATGTTCGGCGCGGTTTTTATATTTTCATTTTTGTATCTGTGGATCAATTTGCGCCATGCCAGCAAAGATGGCGGCGCCTTGACGGGAGAGGGGCGGCCATGGAGCGCTGCATTTTTATCCAGGACCAATACAGGCAGCAAAACCGGTGACCAAGTGCCTCAGACGCTGCTGAAGGCCGCGGTCGTCCTTGTCAGCGCCGGAGTTGCCCTGTTCTTTGCTCTCGGCTTCTTCAGTGAATGGGATACCTACCTGCGTTTTCGTTATGGCGGCTCCTTCGGGATTTCGGACCCGCTTTTCGGGGCCGATGTCGGTTTTTACGTCTTTCACCTGCCCTTCTACGAGTTGCTGCAAAGCAGCCTGACGATGCTGACCTTATTGACGTTTGCGATGGTTCTTGCGGTCTACATGCTATTCGGATCCCGGCCCATCAGCGGCAACGAAGGCTCTGCAACCAACCGCAGCCCTATCGCCCATTTGTCTGTCATCCTTTTCATTCTGGTCGCTAACTTTGGATGGGGTTTCTACCTCGACCACTACGAGCTCGTCTATTCAACTCTGGGCGTGGTCTATGGGGCTGGCTTTGCGGCGGATCATGTGACCAGGGTTGCCCTGTGGGGCATGGTCGGCGCCTCGGCCATTGGGTGCGTGCTGCTCGCATCAAATGTCTTTCGCCCGAGGTTCATGACGCTGGCAGCCGGAGCCGGCGTGTACATGCTGCTATGGATTTTTGGGGTGTCATTGGCGCCTTACCTGTTTCAGAAGTTTGTTGTGCAGCCAAGTGAGCTGGCGCTTGAGACCCCCTATCTGAAACATTACATCGACTTCACCCGAAAAGCCTTCCAGCTGGATGGGATCAAGGAAACGTCCTATCCGGCTTTACCGGATCTGACGCCAGCCGTGATCGCGAGGAACCAGGACACGATTCAAAACATTCGTCTCTGGGACGCGCGGCCGCTGCTACAGACCTATCAACAAACCCAGGCCATCCGCCTCTACTATCAATTCTACAACGTCGATACAGACCGTTACCATCTGGCGGACGGCTATCATCAGGTAATGCTTTCAGCCCGCGAGCTCTCCCCTGAACTCCCGGAGAAGGCGCAAACCTGGGTCAACCAGTATCTGCAATTCACCCATGGCTACGGCGTGGTCATGAACCTCGTGTCGAAGACCGTCGGCGGGGGATTTCCGCAATACACGCTTGAGAACGTTCCAGCCGAATCCAGCTTCGGGCTTACGATAAACCAGCCATCGATTTATTACGGGCAATCGATGTTGGGGTACAAGATCGTTGCGACTGACATCAAGGAGTTCGACTATCCCAAGGGTAACGATAATGTCTACACCAGCTACGCTGGAACGGGCGGCATCCCGTTGGACAGTATCTGGCGGAGGCTTCTGTTCGCCTGGAACAAGGCCGATATCAACATTCTATTGACCTCCTATCTCAAGCCCGAGAGTCGGATTCAAATTCATCGAGACGTTCGCGAGCGCGTCGCCGAAATCGCACCCTTCCTGCGTCTGGACAATGATCCCTACGCTGTATTGAGCGAGGGTAAGCTGTACTGGATCCAGGATGCCTACACCGTCTCGAACTACTTTCCGTATGCCAATCCGCAGCAAACCGCGCAATATCAAAGAACATCGGATGCAAGGTTTGCGGTCGAGCCAGGCAGCAACGCCCAAGACCCTGACGCAGGAGGCACCGAGGCGCGCCCCAGGGATAGCTTCGACGGGCTGAACTACATCCGGAACTCCGTGAAGGTCGTTGTCGATATGTACGACGGAAGTGTGCGCTTCTACGTCATGGATCCCAAAGACCCCGTCCTCGCCGCCTATCGGCTGGCCTTTCCTGGCGTATTCAATGACCTGAGCGCGATATCGCCGGATCTCAAGAAGCACCTGCGCTATCCGGAGGATCTGTTCGGCGTCCAGGCCTATCAATACAGGACCTTCCACATGACGGATCCCCAGGTTTTCTACAACCGGGAGGACCTGTGGACGGCCCCGATGGAAAAGTACCAGGGCCAGGCGCAGCCCATGGATCCCTATTATATTCTGGCGAAGCTTCCCGGAAGCCAGCAGCTTGAGTACCTCCTCATGACGCCCTTTACGCCGCAAAACCGGGACAACATGATCTCCTGGATGGCCGCCAGGTCCGACTTTCCCGAATACGGAGAAATGCTGTTTTATGAGCTTCCGAAGGAAAAGCTCATCTACGGACCAAACCAGATCGAGGCAATGATCGATCAGAACACCACAATCTCCCAGCAGCTCACCCTCTGGAACCAACAGGGATCGCGGGTCATTCGCGGCAAACAAATTGTGACGCCGATCGAGAACTCGTTCCTCTACGTGGTGCCGCTGTACCTCAGAGCTGAAGGCGCGAACTTTCCCCAGCTGAAGCGCGTGATCGCAGTCGCCGGCGATAGGGTCGTCATGGAGCCCACGCTCGACGAGGCATTGAATGCTCTTTTCGGCGCTCAGCCGGCCGGCGCGCAAAGGCCTGGATCACAAACCGTTGGCACGGCGATCGCGGCGCCACCGCCTGAGTCGGATTCCGGCCCGGCGAGAGCGCAATTTGAGGAGGCTCAAAAGGCGATGCAGCAGGGAGATTGGGACAAATTTGGCAAAGCCATGCAGGCCTTGAAGACTCTCTTAGCCAACCCGCCGCCAACGTAGGAAGCCTCGCTGCCCTGCGTCCCTGACGCGCGGCAGGTTCTGGGCATCGCCGTGGTGGGTGCGGTGCCGCCCCTCTGGTTGCAGTCGCATAGGGAACGGCTTCGATGAACATTCGGCATCGCCACGAGTTATCGTACCTAGGGCCGCTTGGTCGGAATGGCAACAGATGCGGTATTTTCTCGATGCTGAGTTCAACGGGTTTGGCGGCCAACTGATCTCGCTGGCACTCGTGCCTGAGGATCAGGATCGACCGCCGTTTTACGAGGCATTGGCATGTGTCGAGCCAACCTCGTGGGTCGCCGATCACGTGCTGCCGGTTTTACAAACGCCGCCAGTTTCGCGCTCTGATATGACTGCCAAGCTCGCTCGGTATCTTCGTGCAGATCCGGAGCCGCTGGTGATCGCCGACTGGCCCGAAGATATCGCACACCTGGCGCTGTTGATGATCACAGGCCCGGGATGGCGATTGCCTTCGCCCAGGCTGATATTTGAATTGCTGGACCTGCCGCTGTTTGATTCAACGGCGCTCAGCAGGCTGCCGCATAACGCATGCCACGACGCCGTCGCGCTGCGGACTTACGTGTTGGAACAGGAACGCCACAGTTCATGATGGTGGACACTTTTCTTTACATGCATCAGCAGGTATGAGCGTTACAGACCGACAAACCTTCTGGCGTTCCAGCTTCAGCCTCAGAGGGGGAACCAGGCGCAAATGGATGTCACCACGGATTGCGCAGAGACGGATGCAATTGAACCGTCGCCGTCCAGTACCAGCTTGCGCGGTCTCGACGGCGTCAACCTTTTCCTCGCTGGAGCATTGTCGGGCTTCGGCCCCTACGTCGCGGCATTTCTAGCCGAGCAAAATTGGACCCAACAGAATATCGGCTTCGCGCTGAGCGCCGCTGGATTCGTCGGATTGCTTAGTCAACTGCCCGGCGGCGCGTTGCTCGATGCTATCCGATCGAAGCGACTCGCGGTCGGACTAGGTGCCGCCATGGTCGCGGCGGGCGCGCTTATTATTGCACTTTGGCCGACGTTCCCGCTGGTGTTGTCAGCTCTGGTGCTTCAAGGGGTCACCGGCGGATTCCTGGGGCTGGGCATTGCTGCCATCAGCCTTGGCCTGGTCGGCCACGCCGCGCTCGCCGAACGACTCGGACGCAATCAGCGTTTTGCTTCGACGGGCGGGATAGTCGCGGCTGGTCTCTTCGGCCTCATCGCCTATTTCCTGACCTATGGCGCCATATTCTTCGCCGCCGCCGCGCTGGTGCTGCCGCTGCTCGCGGCTCTCCGCCTTATCAAGCCTTCAGACATCCATTTCGGCCGAGCCTCCTGCCTGCCCGAGCACACAGGACCGAGCGCACCACAGAGGTTAAAGCTTCTTAGCCTTTTGAAGAACCGTGGCCTGCTGATATTCGCCGGCAGCATGTTCTTGTTCCAGTTGGCGAACACGTCGATGCTGCCACTCGCCGGCGAGGCACTCGTCTACAGCAAGCAAGGTCTTTCCTCGCTGATCTTCTCGGCAATGATCATGGTTCCCCAAGTGATCGTGGCGATCATGGCGCCATGGGCTGGACGCCACGCAAACAGCTGGGGGCGCCGGCCACTTCTGCTCGTTGGATTTGCCGCCTTGCCGATCCGTGCACTGCTGTTCGCCTTGACCGCCAATCCATTGCTTCTGATCGCTGCTCAGGTACTCGACGGCATCAGCGGAACGATGCTGGGTGTGCTAACAGCGCTGATCGTCGCCGACCTTACGACGGGTAGCGGCCGGTTTAACCTGGCGCAGGGATTCCTCGGTACGATGTCCGGAATAGGCGCTTCGCTCAGCACTACAATTTCGGGCGTCGTGGTCGCAAACCTTGGCCGCGCGGCGGGATTTTTAGGCATCGCCACAGTGGCCCTGGCTGCCGTGCTCCTCCTGTGGCTGCTGATGCCTGAAACCAATCCATCGCACAAGAACGGGCCCCGATGACCGATCGGGCCCCCACAACTCAGGATCGCCATTCAAAGACTAACCAGACGCCACGAGTCCCGCGCAACAGGCAAATGGCGCTACCCCTATTTGGACAGGGCCGGTCCCGTTGCGCTGTGATTCAATTCGAACACCCGCGTGGTGCCGCTGACGTAGTCGTAGATCTTGCCTGCTATGCTTAACGCAATGGGCGCCGCGTCCAGGTCCTCCTGCCCGCAGAGCGTAAGGGAATCGTGCGTTAGTCGAAGATCGAGCGAATGCCCTCGGTACCGGATTCGCGACTCCAGGCGTTTCATTTCCGGCGGCAATTCGGGATTGAACAACAAAACGTCTCCCTTGACCTCGATCCCCGTCGACACCCGCAGCACCTGGTCAACGGTGCCTGCCATGGCTCCGAGGTGGACCCCCTCGGCCGTGGTTCCATGTTGGCTGTCACTGACGTCGCTTTGCAGCGCGTCGGCGAAGAACGCCATCGAGCGCGGCCGGTCGGAACGCGCCAGCACCCAGGAATAGACCACGCGGCACAGCGTCGAGCCGTACGACGTGCGGGCGACATAGTAGTTGACGTTGTTCGGGATCGTGTCGTGGTTGATCGCATAGCCCAGCCGCGCGAACAGCTCGCCAAGTTCGTCCGCCGAAAACAGGTAGAACAACATGACGACATCGGCCTGCTTCGACAGCTTATAGCGGTTGGGGCTATCGCCTTCGGCTTCCAGAATGAGGTCGAGGCGCTGGATATCAGCGTATCGGCGGCGATACGCTGCCCAATCGAGCTCAGCCAGCGCGTCGTAGCCCTCAAACTGGCTGATGATGCCATCGTCGTGAAAGGGTACATACATCCTGCGGCTGATGTCCTCCCACCGTGCAATCTCGACCAGCGATATGCCAAGCCGTGTCGTGAGCTCGGTGCGACGTGCTATGGATATCCGCTCAAGCACCTCCAACGCCCGGCACAGCACCCAAACGGCCATTACATTGGTATAGGCGTTATTGTTGAGGCCAGGCACGGTTGCACCGGGATAACCGTCGTGGAATTCATCGGGACCCATGACGCCATGAATCTCGTATCGTCCGCGTTCGTTATTCAGGGTTGCCATGCTGGACCAGAACAGGGCGATGCTGAGCATCAACTCGGCACCATAGAACTGCAGAAACTCGATGTCATGGGTGACTTGAAAATACTGCCATACGTTATAGGCGATCGCACTTCCGACGTGACGCT